>Ga0102851_10001620_pt1 | contig 13039 bp, 11 predicted proteins | sample Mud3Dept3metaG_FD_79558 | JGI IMG/M metagenome (GOLD analysis project Ga0102851, IMG submission 79558) | Freshwater wetland microbial communities from Ohio, USA, analyzing the effect of biotic and abiotic controls - Mud 3 Core 4 Depth 3... | ecosystem: Environmental > Aquatic > Freshwater >... | reverse complement strand
GCATCATGCTCGGGCCACAGGTCCGCCAGCGTGTCGCGTATCCCGTTCATCCAGTCGATGAGCGTGCCGTAGCAGTCGAACGTGGCCCACCGCTCGGTCATGGCCACCCTCAAGCCGGACCGACGGGGTTCGGCGGGATCGTGCCGCCCACGGCGGGCGGCTGCTGCGTCCGCACGGCTCGGCGCGAGACCGCGAGACCCGCCCCGCGGACCGCCTGGTCGCGCTGCGGGCGCTTGGGGATGTCGGCGAGGAACCGCTCGACCTCTTCGCGCTCCATCGTCTCGCGCTCCACGAGGATCGCTGCGAGCTCGTCCAGCTTCGGACGGTTCTCCTGCAGGATCTCGAGCGCCTCGTCGTGCGCCTCGTCGATCAGCCGTCGGATCTCGGAGTCGATCTCGAACGCGACCTGGTCCGAGTAGTCCGGCTGGGCCGTGTAGTCACGTCCGAGGAAGATCTCGTGCTGCTTCTGCCCGAGCGTGAGCGGCCCGATGACGTCGGACATCCCGTACTCGGTGACCATCTGCTTGGCCACCTTCGTCGCCCGCTCGATGTCGTTCGCCGCGCCGGTCGTGATGTCGCCGACGATGAGCTCCTCCGCGACGCGCCCGCCGAGCAGCATCGCGAGCTCGTCCACGAGCTCCTCGCGGGTCATGAGGAACTTGTCCTCCTCCGGCAGGGTGAGCGTGTAGCCGAGCGCTCGTCCGCGAGGGATCACGCTGATCTTGTGGACCGGGTCGGTGTTCGGCAGGACGTGGGAGACGAGCGCGTGACCGCCCTCGTGGTAGGCGATCATCCGCTTCTCGCGATCGCTCATCGCGCGCGTCTTGCGTTCGGGGCCCGCCATCACACGGTCGATGGCCTCCTCGATCTCCTTCATGCCGATCGTCGTCTTGCTCCACCGCGCGGCAAGGAGCGCGGCCTCGTTGATCACGTTCGCGAGGTCGGCGCCGGTGAAGCCCGGCGTGCGACGGGCGATGATGTCGAGATCGACGCCCTCGCCCCACGGCTTCCCGCGGGCGTGCACCCGTAGGATCGCTTTGCGCCCTTCCAGGTCCGGGCGATCCACCGTGATGTGCCGATCGAACCGTCCCGGCCGAAGCAGCGCAGGGTCCAGGATGTCGGGCCGGTTCGTCGCGGCCATCAGGATCACGGCTGTGCGCTGGTCGAACCCATCCATCTCGACGAGCAGCTGGTTGAGGGTCTGCTCACGCTCGTCGTGACCGCCGCCCAGCCCTGCGCCTCGATGCCGGCCGACGGCGTCGATCTCGTCGATGAACACGATCGCCGGGGCGGTCTGCTTCGCCTGCTCGAAGAGGTCGCGGACGCGCGCCGCGCCGACCCCCACGAACATCTCGACGAAGTCCGAGCCGCTGATCGAGTAGAACGGCACGCCGGCCTCACCGGCGACGGCGCGAGCGAGGAGCGTCTTGCCCGCGCCAGGCGGACCGAACAGAAGAACGCCGCGCGGGATCTTCGCGCCCATCGCCTGGAACTTCGCGGGATTCTGCAGGTACTCCTTGACCTCCTGGAGCTCCTCGATCGCCTCGTCGACGCCGGCGACGTCCGCGAACGTCGTCTTCGGCTGGTCCTTCGAGACGGCCTTGGCGCGCGACTTGCCGAACTGCATCACGCGGCCGCCTCCGGCCTGCGACTGGTTCATGATCCAGATGAACGCCCCGACGATCAGCAGCACCGGGATCAGCTGGAAGAGGAAGCCGACGAGGGGTGAGCCCTTCTGGGGATCGACGTCGACCTCGACCCCCTGCGCCCGCATCTCCTTGGTGAGCGAATCCTGCGAGTCGATCGGGTACTTGACGGTGTACGCGCTGCCGTCCGCGAGCTCGCCCCTGATCTCCTGATCCCCCTCGAAGAAGGTTGCGGTGGCGACGTTGCCCTGGGCCAGCTCGGTCTCGTACTGGCTGAACGTGAGCTCGTCGCCGGCGTCCGGGCGGTTCGCGAAGATGAGGATCAGCCAGATGCCGAGCAACACGATGAGGACGTACAGGGCCGGTCCGCGGAGGATCCGGCGGACGGGGGACTCGGGCGGGGTCAGCGGTGCTCCTTTCGAGCCTATCTACCTGCGGAGATGCTTCGGGGCCCGAGGTGCGTCACCCCGCACCGAGCCCTCGGCGATGGTAGCACAGGCCCCGCTCACGGCCGTCCTTGTATCGGACGAACGGACACGGCTCGGGCCGAGCTGGCGTCGAGCCGGGGGCTCGATCAGACGTCGCGGTACGCCTCGGGGCGGAGCGTCCCGATGTACGGGAGGTTCCGGTACTTCTCCGCGAAGTCCAGGCCGTAGCCGATGACGAACTCGGGCGGGATCTCGAAACCGCAGTAGCGGACGTCGATCTCGACCCGCTGGATCCCCGTCTTCCTCAGCAGCGCGCAGACCTCCAAGGTCCCCGGCCTGCGTCCTCGGAGGTTCTTCAACAGGTAGTTCAGCGTGAGCCCAGAGTCCACGATGTCCTCGACGAGCAGCACGTCCCGTCCCTCGAGATCGTGGTCCAGGTCCTTCAGGATGCGGACGACGCCGGAGGTCTTCGTCGAGGCCCCGTACGACGCGACCGCCATGAAGTCCATGTCGACCGGCAACCGGATGTAGCGGGACAGGTCGGCCATCATCATGAACGCACCCTTGAGGACGCCCACGAGCAACAGGTCGCGCCCTTCGTAGTCCTCGGTGATCCGATCCCCGAGCCGTCGCAGCATGTCCTGGATCTCCGTCTCCGTGATCAGGACACGTTCGATGTCGCGCTCGAGCGCCGACACCGAGGGATGGACCGACACGTCGTTCAGATCGGACAGCGCGACCCGGCCTTCCATCTCGCCCCCCTTCACTCCCGGCTCTCGGGGGAAGTGCGAGAGATCGAAACATACTCCCGCTCGCGCATCGCCTTCAAACCCAACGACAGGTCACGGCGCCGGCCCGGGCGCCCGGAAGCCAGGTCGAGGATCCCGGCGACGTCCTCCGCCGTCGCGATCACGTTGCAGCGCAGCAGCGCGAGGCGCACGACCCGGCCCCTGATCGCCCGCGGGAGCACCGTCAGGCGAGCGACGTCGAGGTCGACGCCCGTCGCCGTCTCCTCGACCACGTCGCCTGCCGCCTCCAAGGCTCGGCGCGCGAGCTCGATCGCGTCGTCGCGGAGGAGGGCGGCCGTCTGCGCCAGCGGCGCGCGCACCGGCCGTCGCAAGGCACGCTCGAGCGCCGGGATGCCCCGGAGGCGGAGCGCGTTGCGCAGGAACCGGGGGTCCTCGTTCGTCGGATCGCGCCGCGGCCGCAGGTGGAGCGACCGGCAGAAGGCCTCGACCTCGTCCCGGCTCACCTCGAGCAGCGGTCGCACGAAGGGCCCCGTGACCGGCCTCATCCCGCTCAGGGCCTCGAGCCCGCGACCGGTGAGCGAAGCGAGCAGGACGGTCTCGGCCTGGTCGTCGAGCGTATGGGCGAGCGCAACGCGCCGAGCCCCCGACTCGCGTCGGGTGTCGACGAAGGCCCGGTGACGCTGCGCGCGGCCCCACGCCTCGACAGACTCCCCTCGGCCCGGCCTCCCGTCCGCGACCCGGAGGTGGAACGGGACCTTCAGCCGCTCCGAGAGGCGACGCACGTAGGCCGCGTCGCGGGCCGAGCCCTCGCGCAGCCGGTGGTCGACATGGAGGACCTCCACGCGGATCTTCAGGAGCCGGCGGAGCGCGTGCAGCGCGTACAGGAGGCACACGGAGTCCGGGCCACCGGAGACCGCCACGAGCACGGAGTCGCCCGGGAGGAACATCTGGTGCTCGCGCGAGGACGCCGTGACGCGCTCCAGCACCCGGGCGACGGCCGGTGGGCGGCGGGCCATCGGGCTAGGGGCCGACGACGCGGGCGACCCAGCGCTCGGGCACCGGGACCTCGTCGATCGTCGGCAGGTTGGCCTCGCTCTGCCAGATGAGGTTGAACCCGTCGATCCCGACCCGGTCGACGACACCCCGGACGAACGCCTCACCCGCGTCGTACTGACTGATCTTCTGGTCGAACCCGATCGCGCGCTGGAACGAGCGCTCGATGCCGGCCGCCTGCCGCCGCTGCTTCAGGCTCCGCTTCAGGCGATCCAGATCGCGGATCTCCTCGGCCCCGACCTCGTTCATCACGAACGAAGCGTGCCCCTCCAGGAGCGACATGAGGGCCTGCATCTTCTTGAAGAGCTCCCGCTGCTCCGGCGTGAGGAGCAGGAGGATGCCGTTCACGCCCTTCGGCGCGTTCCCCGTCCGAGCCTCGTCCACGGCCCTGCGGAGCTGATCCACGAGCTGTCGGGTGTCGACCTGCACGGTTCCGAGGTACGTGTCGATCTGCCGCTTGAGGTACGTGCGCAGCCACGGGGTGGCGCCGAACTGGACCCGATGCGTCGTCTCGTGCAGCGCCACCCAGAGCCGGAAGTCGCGGGCCGGCACGGCGAAGCGGCGCTCGGTCTCGACGAGGTTCGGCCCGACGAAGTAGATCATCCCCTCGTCGTCGAGCGGCAGGAACGCGTCGTACTGCCCGAGCACCTTCTTCGAGACGTAGCCGAAGAGACCGCCGATCTGCGCTCCCAGCGCCTTGCGCCGGAGCCCGGAGCGGCCCTTGCCCTCGGGCACGAGTCGCTCGGCGAGCGGTTCGAGAAGTCGCTGGAGACCGCCGAGGTTCGCTCCGATCCACTCGCTCCGCGACATCACCCAGGGACGCGCACGAGCGCCCTCCGGCACGAGCTGCGTGAACGCACGAACGCGGATCTCCGCACGTGGGACGAGCTCCGCGAGGTCCTCCCGGATCCGGGCACGCTCGGCGGCTGCGGTGGAGGGACCGGCGCCGGCGATCCGGCGACCCGTCTGGTGGGCGGCGTCCCAGTCGACGAGCACGGCGGCGCGCGAGCCCATGGTCCAGTCGAGCTTCGCGGCCGTCATGGCCGAGCGGGGGCTAGCCCCCGGCCTTCTTCCGAGCGGCGATCATGGCCGCCCGCCGAGCCTGTCCCTCGGCGACGCGGCGGGTCGTGCCCTTCTCCAGCAGCTCGGCGAGCACGCGGTCGAAGGTCTCCTGGTCGATCGATACCTCTTCGCGCTCGGCCGCGGCAGGCGCCGGTGCTCCCGCGGGTGCAGCGCCTGCGGCCGGCGTCTCCGCAGCGGCCGCCCCTGTGCTCGGCGCGGCAGCCGTCGCGGGTGGGGCCGGCGCAGGTGGGGCCACCGCCGGCTCGGCCACCGCTGGCGCCGCCATCGGCACGGGGGCCGCGGCCACCGCGGCCGGCGCGGCGCCTGCGGCGGGGGCGGGAGCAGCGGACACCACGGCCGGGGCGGGGACCACCACGGGGGCCCCCGTGATGTTCACGGGACGCCGAGGGGCCTCCTTGCCGGGCTGGATCCGAGCGGCCTTCACGGTCTTGCGCCCGTCCTCGTCGCGTTGGAACCGCGGTGCGTACCGCATGTACGCGAAGGTGATCAGCAGGGCGGCCAGGATCCCGACCACGGTGAGGGCGATCGCGAGCCAATAGATCCAGCCCCCGTCGTTGCGGGTCGGTTCCGCGTTCGGGCTCACGATGACCTGTGCGGTGGCGGCGCCCGTCTTCGAGACCAGCGGGAACGCGGCGGCCGCGACCGTGGCGAGCAGCTTGGCGAGGGTGGCCCGGGGACGCACGGCGCGGATGATAGCAATCTCGAGCCGGAGAGGGGATTCGAACCCCTGACCTACCACTTACGAGGCGGTTGCTCTGCCAGGCTGAGCTACTCCGGCGGCGCACGGGAGTGTACCGAACGCCCGTCGCCCGCCGTCCCACGTGAACGCGCGGGTAGGCTGGCCGCGACCTGGGTCGGAACGAGACGTGGGAGCGAGACGGAGGTGCGGGGTGAGCCAGTGGTTCGTGTGCATGGGCCTGTATGCGGATGAGGCGAAGGCGAGACACGACTTCGACCAGCTCGTGGACCTGGGCGACGTTCGCCGGCTCCTCCTGCGCGACGCGGCGATCGTGGAGAAGACCGAAGACGGCTCCATCGAGATCCTCGAGAAGACCTCGGGAGCCGGGACCGCCGACGGTGTGATGGTCGGTGCCTTCGTCGGGCTCCTGTTCCCGCCGGCGCTGATCGCGACCGCCGTCGTGGGCGGGGCGGCAGGCGGCGTCCTGCGGCACGTCACGAGGTCGCTCTCTCGGGCCGATGTCAAGGAGCTCGGTGAGGTCCTGGATCGGGGGCAGCTCTGCCTCGTGGCGGTCGCCGAGCAGGAGTCGAGCGATGTCGTGACCTCCGCGATGCAGGGCGCCACCGAGCGTGTCGCACGCCGGATGGACGTCGACGCCAAGGCCCTGGAGGAGGCCCTGCGGGAGGCCGAGCAGGGCTGACGGCGTCCATGGACCGGGGGACCGCGGCCGGCACCCTCACCCGATGGTGGACGCGCGGTTGTCGGAAGCCGCGGGCTCCCGCACACTGCGGTCCGGCATGAGCGACGACAGGAGCGGACCGAAGGGCGTCGGCCGCGTGATGGTGGCCACCGACCGCTCGGAGACCGCCGAACGAGCCGTGCGGTGGGCGGCCGCGATGGCCGAGCGCTACGAGGCCGAGCTCTACCTCTTGCAGGTCGTCATGCCCCGGAACCCCGCCGCCACCGAGGGCGGCCAGGCGGAGGCGACCCGAGCTGCGGCGGCGGCCAAGGAGCTCGCCGAGCACGCGCACGGCCTCGCCGGGTCCCGCGGGCACGCACGGGTGGTGATGGACGACGACCCCGCCCGGGCGATCGTCACGGCGGCCGAGGAGGCGGGTGTCGACACGCTCGTCGTCGGGAACGCGGGCATGGCCGGGCGCAAGGAGTTCCTGCTCGGCAACGTGCCGAACCGGATCAGCCACAACGCGCGCTGCAACGTGATCATCGTGAACACGACGGCGCTCGACGCCGAGGGGCGGTCCACGTCGGGCGTCGCGATGCCCACCGTGTCGGGCGGCAGGATCGGCACCGAGCCCGAGGTGGTCGAGCCCCGACTCATGGGACGCGCGACCAGGATCGCGGCCGTGATGGCCAAGCACGGCGTGAAGGAGCTGTTCACCCGCTCCGATCCCGACACGCACGTGAACCGCCGGCGACAGGCGCAGGCGCTCCGTTCTGCGCTCGAGGAGCTCGGTCCCACCTTCAGCAAGCTCGGGCAGGTCCTCTCGACACGGCCCGATCTGCTGCCGTCGGAGTTCATCGAGGAGCTCGCGACGCTCCAGGACAACGTGCCGCCCCTGACGGAGGCCGAGGTGGTCGCCGTGATGGAGCAGGAGCTCGGTGTCCCCTGGGAGGACGTGTTCGAGTCGATCGATCCCCTGCCGATGGCGGCGGGGACGATCGCCCAGGTCCACCGGGCGACCCTCGCGAGCGGCGAACGGGTCGTCGCCAAGGTGCAGCGGCCCAGCGCGCGGGAGGACATCATGCAGGACCTCGGCCTGCTCGAGATCTTCGCGGAGAAGACCGAGAGCCGCCCCGCGCTCCGCCAGGTCATCGACATGCCTGCGGTCTTCGAGCACCTGTCCGGCTCGCTGCAGCGCGAGCTCGACTTCCGTCAGGAGGCCAGGAACATCGAGCGGATGCGCACGGTCCTCGGGTCGTACGAGCGGCTCGACGTTCCCGCCGTGTACGGGGACCTGTCGAGCTCTCGGCTCCTGGTGATGGAGGAGATCCAGGGCATCCCGATCCGCGATGCGCCCGAGGGCACGGCGCGGAAGGAGGCCGCGCGCCAGCTCCTCGAGTCCTACTACCGGCAGATCCTGACCGAGGGCTTCTTCCACGCGGATCCGCACCCCGGGAACCTCATGTGGTGGAAGGACCGGATCTACTTCCTCGACTTCGGCATGACGGGGGAGCTCGGCCCCGAGATGCGCGAGAACCTCATGCTGCTCCTCCTGGCGTTCTGGCAGGAGGACGTCCCGTTCCTCGCCGACGTCACGCTGATGCTCGCGGGCGGGAGCGACCGGCCCGACCTCGACATGGACCGGTTCCGCGAGGAGCTCGGCGACCTCACGGCGAAGTACCGGAACGTCTCCCTGAAGGAGATCCAACTCGGCCCGATCCTGCAGGAGATGACCGAGATCTCGATCCGGCACGACATCCCGCTGCCCGCCTCACTCGCGCTCACGGGGAAGGCGCTGGCGCAGATGCAGCTCGCGACGGCCGAGCTCGACCCGGAGCTCGACCCGTTCGACGTCGCGGGGAAGTTCCTGATGCGCGGCGTGACCGGCCGCGTCCGAGAGCGCCTGAACCCCCAGCAGCTGTTCTACGAGGGGCAGAAGCTGAAGGTGCGGATCACGCGCCTGATCGAGGCCTTCGAGCGGCTCGCCGGCGCCCGACCCGGTCCGAAGCTGCAGGTGAACTTCGCCGCCGAGCGCTTGGAGAACACCGTCCGCCGAGCCGGCCGACGGCTCTCGATCGGCATCATCGCCGGAGCCGCACTCCTCGGAACGGCGATCACCGCGAGCTCCGACGTCGTCGCGAGGTGGGTGCCCGCCGTGCTCGGGGTGGTCGGCGGTCTCTTCGTGGTGGCTCTGCTCGTCGACCTGGTACGCCGGCGCGCCGACTAGTCTGAGACGGACTACGTCCCCGCTTCCTCCGGTGCCACCTCGACGCCCTCGGACGTGCTCGTCATCGCGAGGCCCGACGCAGGCTCCAGCGCCTTCGGGCCCAGCTGCCCCTTCTTGATGGCCTTGATGACGCGCCGCTCGATCACGAACGCCACCACCGCGAACGCGACGCCGAGGATGACGCGCGCGATCCGGTTCGAGAACCGCGTGGCGCTCATGCCGACCCCCAAGGCAAGCGGAAGACCTTCACCGCTCACTGTGTAGCATGCCGGCGTGGTGCGCGTCGTGTTCGCCGAGGACACCTACCTGGTGCAGGAGGGCACCGCCGCGCTCCTGCAATCGACGGACCGGATCGAGCTCGTCGGAACCGCCACCGACTTCGAGGAGCTCCTCATCGCCGTGGACGAGCTGCGGCCCGACGCCGTGCTCACGGACATCCAGATGCCACCCACGAACACGACCGAGGGGATCGATGCGGCCAGGAAGATCCGGGGCGAGCATCCGGAGATCGGGGTCGTCGTCCTGTCCCGGTCCGCGGAGGAGGCGTACGCGTACGAGCTCCTGCGGGACGGGGCCGCGGGTCTCGGCTACCTGCTGAAGGAGCGGGTCGCCGACATCGAGGAGCTCGTCCGGGCCCTGAACGAGGTGGCGAAGGGCGGCAGCGTCCTGGACCCGAAGGTGGTCGAGTCCCTCGTCTCGGCGAAGGAGCGCATGGCGGATTCGCCGATCGCCCAGCTCACCGACCACGAGCGCGAGGTCCTCGAGCAGATGGCGCAGGGCAAGGACGACGCGGCGATCGCCGAGGCGCTGTCCATGACCGAGCGCGCGGTCGGGGAACGCATCGACTCGCTGATCCGGAAGATCGGACTGCCCGAGGAGTCCGACGTGCCCCGTCGCGTGACGGCGGTGCTCTCGTTCCTGCGAGAGGCGGGTTGAGCGCGCGCGCCGAAGCGCGCCTACGTCGCCGAGCCGCCGACCCGCAGGAACGCCTGCTCGAGCACCAACCGCGGGTTGAGGTTGAGCTCCTCGGCGAGTGACGCCCGGGCCTCCTCCACGGCCGCCAGCCCGGTCGCGGAGCCCGCCACGGCCTCTGCCGCCGGCGGGAGATCGGGGTTCATGAGGAGCTCCGTCCCTCCGCCGACGGCGGCGACCACCCGGTCGCGGAGCAGCGCCGAGACGGCGAGCAGGACCCAGTCGACGTAGTCGCGCTCGGCCCGGCGGACCCGACGCTTGTGCCGCTCCTCGAGCCGGCGGATCGCGCCCCGGTAGGCCTCCTCTGGCCTGCCACGCTCGTCCAGGAACGGGGCCAGCTCCTCCTTCAGCCGCTCACCGAGGTCCTTGCGGTACCTCTCCGCAGCGTCGAGCACCAGGTCGGCCGCCTGGAGCGCCCCGGCCGGACCCGCCGAGGCCCGCTCGAGCCCCCGGGACGCGACGTCCCGGAACGCGAGCCCGTCGGCGTCGATCGCGAGGCGCCGTGCTCGGCCGAGGTTCCCGCCGGCCAGACGCGCCGCGAGGGCTGCCCGCTGCGGGTCGGCACCCTCGGCGGTGAGCGTCTCGACGACGAACCGCTCGGACAGCGGCTGGAACGTCACGACGTGGCAGCGAGACACCACGGTCTCGGGGAGCTCGTGCGGCCGGGCCGAGAGCAACAGGAACACCGCGTCGGCGGGCGGCTCCTCCAGGACCTTCAGGAGCGCGTCGGCGGCGGCGGGGTTCAGGCGGTCGGCCTCGCGGATCACGAACACCTTCCGGCCGGGCTCGGGGGCCGTCCGGTAGGCGTGGTGCCAGATGTCCTGCTTCACGGTCTCGATGTGGATGTCGCGGCCCTCGGGTTCGACGAGGAACTCGTTGGGGTGCTTGTCCTCCAAGGCGAGGCGACAGCTCCGGCACTCACCGCACCCTCCGTTCGCGCAGAGCACCGCAGCGGCGAAGGCCCGAGCGGCGATCGACTTGCCTCCGCCCTCGGGCCCCGCGAGGAGGTAGGCGTGGTGGGGGCGAACGGCCGCCTGACGCAGGAAGGCCATCGCCTGGCCCTGCCCGGGAACGAGGTCGAGCACCTCAGCCGGCGTGATCGTCCCCCTCACGCTCCCTGAGGACGCGCTTCAGCGCCTCGACGACCTGCTCGTGCACGCGCTCGGGCGTGTCGTCCGCGTCCACGACGACGAACCGCTCCGGGTGCTCCTCCGCGATCTTCAGGTAGGCGTCGGCAACCTTCGCGTGGAAGCTGCCGCCCTCGACCTCGATCCGATCCGGCTCCTCGAGGGAGCGGAGCAGCCCGGCCTCGGGCTCGAGGTGCAGCAGGATGGTCAGGTCGGGGAACAGGCCCTGCGTCGCCCACACGTTGAGCGTCAGGACGTCCTGCTCTCCCACGCCCCGCGCCCACCCCTGGTACGCGAGCGAGGAGTCGATGTAGCGGTCGCAGATCACGACCTTGCCCTCGGCGAGGGCGGGGCGCAGGACGGTCGTCACGTGTTGCGCACGGCTCGCCGCGAACAGCAGCGACTCGGTGCGTGAGTCCAGGTGGCCCGTGTCGTGGTCGAGCAGGAGCTCACGGAGCTTCTCCCCGACGACCGTGCCGCCCGGCTCCCGCGTGATCAGCACGTCGACCCCCTGCGATTCGAGGTACTCCTTGGCGAGGCGGATCTGGGTGCCCTTGCCGGCGCCCTCGACGCCCTCGAAGGCGATGAACAGGCCGGTGGCGGGCGGACGCTTCAGCTTCGGCACGAGCGTGAGGGGTTGGGGCTTGCTGACCCGGAACCGCGAGAGGCCCCGCCTCGCGAACAGGCTCGCGACGACGACCGCCGCACCGGCGACCCACAGGGCCACCCGCGTGCCGGACAGGTCGATCCGCTGATCGCCGAGGAAGACCTCATGCGTGCCCACGATACCCGCGAGGAGGGGGAAGACCGCGAGCGACAGGAACAGGCCCAGGCGGGACAGCACCGTGAGCGCCCCGAACGTCCTGCCGCGGAACTCGTCCTCGACGTTCTCCTGCAACAGGACGTAGCCGCTCACCCACGCCGAACCACAGAAGATGCCGAGCCCGACCGCGACGATGGCGGCGAGCTCGATGGTCGGCATCGCCGCGAGGACGAACAGCGTCCCGGCCGCGGCCATGAGCGACCAGACGAAGACGTGCTCGCGCTCGACGAACTCGACCACCTTGTTCGACAGGGCCAGGCCGATGACCATGCCGATGCCGAACGAGGTGACCAGGATCCCCCACCCCGTGTTGCCGGCCGCGAGCGTCTCCGTGGCGAAGATCGGGCCGAGCGCGAGCACCGCGCCAACCGCGCTGAACGCGACGACGATGCCGAGGGTCATGGCCGAGGCGAGCGAGTCCTCGCGGAGGAACCGCACGCCGCCGGCGATGTCCCGGCCAACGCGACTCATGTCGAGCCGCTCGACCTGGTGGGCAGCCGGCGGGGGGAACCTGATGCGGGTGAGCATGAACGCCGAGAAGAGGAACGTGGCCGCATCCAGGATCAGCGGCAGCGCCTCCTGATTCGTCTCGAAGTACGGGATAGCGCCGGAGGCCTCGGCGAAGAACGCGAAGATCAGGCCCGCGACCGGAAGCGTGACGTACGTCATCACGAGCCCCAGGGCGTTGGCGTTCGCAAGCTGCCTGCGAGGGACGAGGTTCGGGAGGCTCGCATCGCGTGAGGGCGTCCACAGCAGGGAGAAGCACTCGATCACGAACGAGGCGAGGTAGATGCCCCAGAGCCTGCCGAGGAACGGCATCGCCGCGTACAGGGCGGCGCGCGCGAGGTCGGCGACGATCATCACGCGCTTGCGGTCGGCGCGGTCCGCCAGCACGCCGGCGATCGGACCGAAGAGCACCGCAGGGAGCATGCGGGCGACCATCACGCCGGATACCGCGTACGCGCCGCCGAGCCTGAGCACGAGCGCGGAGACCGCGACGAAGCCCACCCAGTCGCCGAGCGAGGACACCGTCTGTGCGGCGAGGAGCTTCGAGAACGCGGGATGGGTGAGGAGGTCCTTGAAGGTCGCCGGCTTCGTCCCTCGCAGCGCCGCGACCTCGTCGGCGATCGTGGACAACTAGCCCTCCGTCGGGGCCGACTCCGACTCCGGCGACACGGCCGAGCCCACGCTCCGCTCCCCGGTCGCCCTCCCCGCGGTCGTCCGCTTCTTCGCGGTGGTCCGCTTCTTCACCGTGGTTCGCTTCGCGCCGTCGTTCTTCCTCGCGGCCCGTGCCGCGGCCTTCGCGGCCCTGGCCTCCGCCTCGGCCTGGGGGTCCCCGTGCTTCTTCACGTTCAGGTCCGGATCCAGCTCACACCCGCAGTTCCAGCAGCGCAGGCTCTTCGGCCGTTGGAGCAGGACGGACCCGCACTCCGGGCACGGCCGGTCCGGGTACGGCGGGTTGCTCACGCCCATGTCGCACTCCGGGTAACGCTCACAACCCCAGAACGGACCGAACCGCGTCCGTTTCTCCACCAGCTCGCCCCGGCCGCACTGCGGACACGTCACGCCG
>Ga0102851_10001619_pt1 | contig 13048 bp, 8 predicted proteins | sample Mud3Dept3metaG_FD_79558 | JGI IMG/M metagenome (GOLD analysis project Ga0102851, IMG submission 79558) | Freshwater wetland microbial communities from Ohio, USA, analyzing the effect of biotic and abiotic controls - Mud 3 Core 4 Depth 3... | ecosystem: Environmental > Aquatic > Freshwater >... | reverse complement strand
TGTGTACACCAGCACTCCGGCGTCCCCATCGTAGGTTATCTTCAATCTTGCGCCCACGATCTGGTAGGTTTCGGCGCCTGCCAGGGCTTCCAGGTAAGCCGCCTCTTGTTCCATACCCTGGGTACAGGCCCTCAGGGTCGAGATCGGCTGCTGGATTTTGATCTGGTTATCCTGCAGGGTGTAGCCGGCAACGTAATTGTTACATCCGGACGTGCCACTAAGATCGCCCTCCGGGCTGAAGATTGCAGTGATGATCATGCCGCTTTCGACGGCGGTGGGATTGTTCGGGTCGCCCATGCTTTGCAGCACCCACACCGTGTCCACCAGGGGCGTCTCCTTTGGCACGAAGACCATCTTGCGTTCAGTGACACTGCCCACATCATAGAAGATCTCCAGCCGGCCTTCGGCGGTGAAAGCGATGCGACCGGCGCTTTGCAGCGCAGCCAGGAAGGCGCTCTCCTGTTCCATGCCCTTCTCGCAGAACATCATGGTCGAAGCGATTGGACTGGCAACGGTGAGCTGGTCGCCGTCTAGCTCGTATCCGGTGTTGTAATTGTTACACCCGCCCGACCCGCTCAGCGTGCCATCCGAGGCAAACAGGGCGGTTACGACGGTGCCTTCTTCCACCACGGTCGGATTGACCGCCTCGCCAAAAGCCACCAACAGCCATTGCTTGTCCACCAATTGCGGCTTCAGATCGGCGGTCGGCTCGAGAGTAGGAGCCACTTCTTCGGTTGGCTGCGGCTCGGCGGTGGCCGTGTCCGCCGGAGTCGGCGGAGCGGGGGGCTCCGTGGGCTCCGGGGCAGGCTGGCAGGCGGATATCAACAGGCTAAATATTACGATTAGACTACTCCACAAAGCAATACGAGAGTATGTCATTTTTACAGTTCTCTTCATCATATTGACCTCCAAAAAAAATTCAAACCAGAAACTTCGATACAAACTTCGTAACATTGTTCAGGCGTCGGCAGCCTTGAACAACCATGAACCTTGCTATGAAAATAGATTTACTTCCTTCACTATGCAAGATCCTGGCATTGTTCGTTAACAACTTCAGATTATTAATTATCTTCCCATGCTTTCACCTCTTGGATCAAAATCACTTAATGCTGAACAGGCGCACAAACAAGGCTTACCGGTTGATTGTATCAGGGTTGCTAAATGGTACATCTTGCTGTGGTTCCCTTCTCAAACGCGCGGAGATATTCTTCATCGCCGTTAAAGCCATTTGACCAATATTTTGATCTGCCTGCTTGTCATCAGCGATCAGCCCCAATTCTTTCAAATCGATGCGACCCTGTTGATCAAGGATTTCCAGGTCAGATCGCAGTAAATATTTGGAATAGACGTCAATGCTGGTGACAAGCAAAATCATCACCACGGGACCATATAACGCGCCGACAATGCCAAGCACTCCCAATCCTCCAAGAACGCCCAGAATGACCAGCGCCGGATTCAACTGAGCACCTTTCGGCACCAGGCGCGGTCTCAAGAAAGTATCGATTTGTGCGACAAATAATAAGAATGCTGCAATCACAAAGACACCCCGGAAGACATTGCCGCTAACGATCAAAATGATGCCTATCGGCCAAGCAACGAGAGAAACACCAATTAGTGGCACCAGGGATAGAAACATGGAAATCAGGGTCAGGAACATGACATATGGCACTCCTGCCAGCCAGAGAATAAATCCCATCGCCAATCCCTGGGTGACGGCAATCACGAAAGTGCCTTTGAACATCGCCTTAATCATCAAGTCGATTTTGTCGAGGAATAACTGGGTAATTTCGGTTGGAAACGGCACGATATCGAGGATATCTTGCTTGCCCGGGCTTTTATAGCGGGATAATGACACATATAGGATCACTAGCACAACCAGAGCGTTGGTGAACAATCTTGGCAGCGATTGGCCCAAGTTGATTAGTATATTTATCAACCAGTCGCTGAACCATGCAATCACCTGCGATAAGTTCTCTGCAAATTCGAACTCTTCCAGATGGATATTGCCCACTACAATTGTCTGGATCGTTTTCTCTAGCCACACGTTTATATCCTGCAGTGAGAAATGCAAGCCTTCAATATCCAGCCCGCTGAAAAGGACAGCAGCCTGCGTGATGGCTCCGCCGATGATCATGACGGCAGGAATTGCAATAATCAGGATGAAAATGATTATTGTAATCGCTGTGGCGCGTGAGGTGCGGCCGTTGATGCCTCTTTTATTCAAAAGCCAGGTATAAACTGGTTTCAACAGGATCACCAGGGCAATTGCCAGCAAGATTGCTCTGGTGAACTGCCAGACAAGAATCAATGCCAGGATTGCCAGGATAGCAACCATACCGAAGAAGAAAATCCTCTGTGTAATTATGCGATCTCGCATTTTATTCATTCAACACCGTAGTCCTGCATCTTGCCGGTCAACCAGCGGATAATGGCGCTCAACGCTATGCCCATGAATGGTATGAAGAAGAGCAAGCCGAACCACATACCACAGAACGCTCCACTCACCGAGCAGTGAGCGACATCAACCCGTATAGAGATAGACCACCCATGTAAAGTATGCCAGCGAAATTTGGCTCTCCTTCCCGGTTAGCTTCGGGAATCATGCTCTGGGTAACCAAAGTAATGAGAAAACCGGAAGCCAGGGCAATCAATACCAGCCGTGTCTCAAGCGATTGGTTGCGGAGCAATCCATAACCCAGTACAGCACCTCCGATAATGCACCCGATAAACAAATAAGCCAATATGTTGCGGGTTTTCTTGGGCATGCCCTGTTTTTTAGCAGTGGCAATGGTCACAAATGCCAGCGGCATGGTACTGACCGAAAGACCCAAAGCCAACAGCAAGCCGGGATTCAAAGTTAAGGTAGACCCGATACCGATCACGACTCCATCAATGACCAGGTCCACCAGGATACCGATATAAAGCCCCAGGGAAAGCTGACCATCCGCCGAAGCAGGATTGGATAGCAACATCCGTGAAGAGAGATACTCCATGGTCGCAAACAATGCGCCACCCAGAAAGAATCCGATCACAATCCCTATGTATGGACCATCGCGAACCGCAGCCGGCATCAGGCTGAATGCCACCAGGCCTGTGATAATGCCTGCAGCAAATGGCAACGCCGCAATCACCGCACGATGTGGCACAGTGAACCGTTCTGCTAACGGCGCACCGAGGTAAGTTAGGAAAGCAGCAATACCAGCAATAAGAAGGACGAGGAGGAAGTTGCTCATACCAAAATATTCAGCCAAAAGTGTGCTAGATCCTTTTTCCAAGTCGGCTACCTTATTGTTGGTCAGGACGACCCAATCCCCATTCCGTGATAAGTTAGATACCTACCGGATAACCTGGTCCGAGTGGAATACCAATCACGAACCAGATGATGAAAAGCAGGAGCCAGGCAATCATTACCACGATGGTATAAGGAAGCATCAGGGCGATGATCGTCCCTAAGCCAGTCTTTTTGACATACCCCTGAGCAACGACGATGATAAATGGCAGGTAGACCATCAGCGGGGTGATGACATTAACCGGGGAATCTCCTACACGGTATGCCGCAAGGACTGTTTGCGGGGCGGTGCCCAGACGGGTGAAGATTGGTATGAAAACGGGTGCAAAGATCGCCCATTTTGGAACTACACCTGGGATGATAATGTCGAGGAGCATGATCACGATGATAAAACCGATCAATAACGGTAGAGCGCCGATATTGGCTCGCTCGAGCATCTCAGCCATCGAAACCGCTGCGACAGTGGGCATATTGGTGTAGTTGAAAAAGGCAATGAACTGGCTGATCATCAAGAGCATGAAAACCAGACCTGCAAGTCCAGAGAATGTCTTGGTAATGGCAGCGATGATCTCATTGCTGGTCGTCATTGTGCCAGCGCCTTTTCCGTATGCAATGCCCGCCACCAGGAACAGCATCGTGATGATGAAGAGCAGGCTGTCCATCAGAGGCGTGTTGCCTTCATGCCCCGCAGGTGTATGCAGAGGTGCCCCGGCAGGTAAGGACAGGAGCAAGATCAAGACGATGAAAGCCAGGGTCGCAAAACCTGCGAATTTCAAGCCGCGTGATTCCTGCGCGCTGAGCTCGCCTTGCTCAGAGACTTCAGCAAGCTCAGCATGATCAGCATCGGGGACGTATTTGCCAAGGCGCGGTTCAACGATCCGGTCTGTGACAATTGTGGCCACAACCGCTATGATGAAAGAGGATGCAACCATGAAGAAGTAGTTAGCGGCGATGGTCAGGGGTGAGCCGTCGGTTAGCCCGATCGCTTCATTGGTGATCTCGGTAAGCATGCTGTCAATTGGAGTAAAGATGATATTGACAGCAAAAACCGCGCTGACCCCGGCGTAGGCTGCCGCCATCCCGGCCAACGGATGGCGGCGCAGGCTGACAAAGGCAGCCGCTCCTAATGGAATGAGGATCAAGTAGCCAGCATCCGATGCCACGCTCGTCAGCACACCCACAAAGACGATGATAAAAGTTATCATCCTGCGTGGGGCTACCTTCACCAACATGCGGATGAGAGCCGCCATCATCCCGGCTGCTTCTGCCACGCCGGCACCCATCATGGCGATAAAGGTAATTGCCACAACGCCAAAACCCTGAAAGTTGGTGACAAACGAGGTAAATATGAAACGAATCCCCTCTGATGTTAACAGACCTCTGACGGGGATTGTCCTTTCTACAATCTCGAAATCTTCATGCAGGGTCTCTTCCGGGGCGAGCAGCCCAGGCGCTGTCGTGTCTTCGTAATACTCAATTTCCACTAATGGTGGCACCGGGATAGTGATTTGCTCGGTGACACTTACGCCTGCCCAAGCCAGGATTTGTGAAAGCACGATGACAAAGATAATCAGGTAGAGAAACATGAGCACTGGATGGGGGACCTTGTTGCCCAGTTTCTCGATCATATCCAGTAAGGAACCTTTTTTCTCGCCGGCCTTCGGCGAGTTCACAGCAGCTGTCATGGTACCCTCCTTGCCAAAGTTGAGAGTGGTTGTTCATTCCGCGCTAAGCGCGGAACGAGAATATAGCCAGTTATTTGGAGTATTCACGTAAGAACTCGGTGAGCAGGCGTACGCCTACTCCCGTCCCGCCGAGTGTATCGTAGGGCTTGGCTGGTCGGTCAACCCAGGCTGTACCAGCGATGTCGAGATGTGCGAAGGGATAATCGCCCACGAAAGCCGCCAGGAACGCGCCGGCAGTGATCGAACCCGCCGGGCGCCCGGCCAGGTTCTTCAGATCGGCGACCTCGCTCTTGACCATCTGGTGATACTCATCCCACATCGGGAATTGCCAGACCCGCTCGCCGCTGGCATCACCTGCCTTGCTGAGCCGGTCCATCAGCGACTGGTCGGTGCCCATCATACCGGTAGCATGGGAACCGAGGGCGATGATGATCGCTCCGGTGAGGGTCGAGAGCTCTACAATCGCCTTCGGGTGAAAGCGCTGGGCATAAAACAACGCATCCGATAGGATGATCCGCCCCTCGGCATCAGTGTTGAGCACTTCGATCGTCTTGCCGCTTAACGATTTCACGATATCACCGGGGCGATAAGCATTGCTGCTCGGCATGTTCTCGGCGGCGGAGACCAGCCCGATCACATGCACAGGGAGCTTGAGCTCAGCCACGACTTGCATGGCGCCAAATACCGCCGCCGCGCCGCCCATGTCTGACTTCATAGTTTCCATCGCTTCAGGCGGCTTGAGCGAAAGGCCGCCCGAGTCGAAGGTCAGGCCCTTGCCGACCAGGCAGATGGTCGGCGTGCCGGATTTCGCTTCGCCGTACTCCATCACGATAAAGCGCGGCTCGTGCTCCGAGCCTTTGCCCACGGCCAGGATTCCGCCGAAGCCCTGCTCGATTAGTTGGGGCATGTCCAGCACGGTCACTTTGAGACCCACCCGCTTTCCAAGCTTGATGGCTTCATCTCCCAGCGCGGGCGGGTGCATGGCGTATCCGGGTCCGTTGACCAGATCGCGAGCAAAGTTCACCCCGCGGGCGATAACCTGCCCCGCGGCAATCCCCTTGCTGGTGCTCTGATCAGTTCTGGAGAACACCGTGGCGCGCTCGACTTTGAAGGTTTGTGTTTCATCCAGCCCGGTGCGGTAGCGCCAGAAACGGTAAGCGCCAAGCTCAATGCCTTCCGCAAAAGCCTGTGCGGCTTCCTGTGGATCTAACGCCAGGTCGCCGTTGACGCCAACACTTACTTCAGGCACCAAGAGTTTTTGAGCTTCCTTTACCGCAGTGGCGCTCGCTCGACGGATCGTTTCGGCAGTGGCATTTTCGCGCTTGCCCAGCCCGACCAGCAATAGCCGCCGCGGAGCGATTGCGCCCCGTGGGTAAAGCAGCAAGGTTTGCCCAGGTTTGCTTTGAAAATCTTCAGGCTCAAGCAGGTCTAACACTTCTGCCGGGAGCGAAATATCCTCGAAGTTAGCAAGCATTGCCAGGTCAGATGGCTCGTGCAGCATGTCTCCAGTTTTTACTTTAACTTCCATGTCTTTCTCCTTTGCATTATCGAACGGGTTAAATTCTCCCTGAATCATTTTTGTAGATGCGATAGTTCCTCAAGATATGTGATGGCAGTTTCGATGCCTCGTTGGAACATCTCGATACTGTAATGCTCATTGGGTGAGTGCAAGCCATCGCTATCCAACCCATAGCCCATCATAACGATAGGTATTTTCAACAAATTCGCAATGTCGGCTACAACCGGTATGCTGCCACCGCCGCGCGTGAAAACCGGTGCGTAGCCCCAGGCTTTTTCGTAGGCGCGGGAAGCAGCCCGCATTTCGGGCAAATCGAACGGGATGAGGGCGGGCATGCCTGTCGTCAGCAAGCTGACATTGACTTTCACCGTTTTCGGCGCAATTGATTCGATAAACTTCTTCAGCAGCGTAAAAATTCTGTCCGGATCCTGGTTGCCGACCAGGCGAGAGCTGAGCTTCGCACCTGCTTTCTGGGGGATAATCGTTTTGGGACCAGGACCGCTCCAACCACTCCACATTCCGTTGATATCAAGCGTCGGGCGGGCAGAGATACGCTCGCGGATGGTGTACCTGGCATCGCCCCAGGTTGCCGGGACGCCCGTCGTCTGTTTATAATGCTCGTCGCTCAGCGCGGTTTTGGCGATCATCTCGCGCTCGGCTTCTGTCAACGGGACGACATCGTCGTAGAAACCCGGCACGGCGATGGTGTTATCGGGATTGTAGAGCTTGCCGAGGATTTCGACCAACGCCAGGGCGGGATTATGAGCTGCACCTCCCCATAATCCGCTGTGCAGGTCTTCCTTCGGCCCCTCGACTTCGATCTCAATGTAGGTCATGCCGCGCAGGCTGTGCGTAATGGCTGGCTCCGCGATGGTGCGCATAGAGGTGTCGCTGATCACGCATACATCGGCTTTTAGTAAGTCAAGATGTTCCTTGATAAAGGGTGTCAAATTAGGCGATGAGATTTCTTCCTCCCCCTCCAACAGCATTTTCACATTGACCGGTGCTTCACCGCACGCTTCGAGATAAGCTTCGAGCGCTTTAATATGGATAAAGAGCTGCCCTTTATTGTCTGTTGCGCCACGGGCATAGATCTTTCCGTCCTTTTCGACTGGCTCAAATGGCGGCGTGTCCCAGCCATCTTCTATGGCAGCTGGCACCACGTCGTAGTGACCGTATACCAGGACGGTAGGGCTGTCAAGCCCGGCGCCTAGCCACTCGCCATAGACAACGGGATGGCCTGCTGTGGGCATGACGCTAGTGTTCTCCAGCCCCAGCGCGTGCAAATGAGCCGCCAGCCATTTGGCCGTTCGCCGGACGTCGCCTGCATAGGTAGGATCACCGCTGACGCTGGGAATGCGCAGGAGTTCGAAAAGCTCATGTCGAAATCTCTCTGCATGTTTGCGTGAATAATTTCTTGCTTTCTCGCTGAGTACAGACATATGCCTCAAACCACCTTTCTTTATCTTAAATAAATTCTGCTTATTATGAGGACGCAGGAATGGTCTCTTCTTTCTTTTTGATATCGATTGCGATCTCAGCTGGCACTTCTCCAGGGATATAATCTGGTAGTCCGCCAGCCGGAATAATTGCAAGTAAAGCAATACTTGCCAGAACCAGGAAAGAGATCTTTAGCGACTGGAGGCGCGCAGTCATGTTGACCTCCACAACTGCTATTTCCTGCTGGAGTGTCAGATCGATCTCCTCTAACACTTCATCCAGTTGTTCATTGCTAACAAAATCGATATTGTAAAGATCGATTTGCTCCTCGATCACTGACGGCGGTATGACCGGGTTGTTCACCAGGCTGTTAACAACCAACAGGCTCAACAAAGTGACTGAAAGGATGCTGGCAAAGGCCGTCCCCAGTCCGGTTGCCAGGTTGTTAGTCGTCCCGCGTAAGGCACCCACATCACCGGCCAGCTCTTTGGGAGAGGCTGAGACAAGCACATTGAAGACCAGCGTAAGAAGAGCGCCCTCCCCACAGCCGATCACGATCAGGCTGAGGATCACCAGAGGTGTATCCCACTCATTCCAGATCGTAAATGCCAGCATCACTAGCCCGACGGCAACCACTATGAAACCGATCCTACCGATCTGGCGTGGGGTCCAGCGGTCGAACAGGCGCACCACCAGCGCTGTGGCGGCAAATATTGCCAGCGAGTATGGTATAACCGCCACCGCTGTCTCCAGGCTGCTGTACCCCTGGACGATTTGTATGTAGAGTGGGATCAGGAAGTTGATGGCTGGGCCGAGCGCTGCAATGACAAATAAACAGTAGGTTGCGGCCCGCTCTTGTGGGGAGTCGAGCACTTCTAATGCAAGAAGTGGTGTTTTTTTCTGCTCCTGACGCCTTCTTGACCAGGCGAAGAATCCCTGTCCGATCACAATTCCGGTAACGATCATGATCGGGGAGAGCGACATACCCAACACACTGACCGGCGCTTCCGGTGAGGCGAGCAGCATGCCCCAGGCTTTGAGGTTATTAAATCCAATGCTGATCAATATGACGGCAAGGGCTGCGAGAACTGCACCCACCCAATCAATCTTAATTTCCCGATTCTGCTCGACCGGTTTAAGTTTGAAGCTCAGGACTAAAACTACGGCTGCAATGATGACGATGAGAGCGAACCCATAGCGCCAGGAGAGCAGGGTACCCAGGACGCCGATGACCAGAAAAGCCAGTACACCAGCAATTGCCTGGGAAGCGCCCAACAAACCCAGAGATTGCGATTGCTGTGCGCCTCTGTAGTGGTTAGCGATCAATACCACCAGCGAAGGCACCAGGATAGCGGCTGCCAGACCAGCAATGGCTTGCATCTGGACCATCATCGTATCGCTGGTGCTGATCGCCATGCCCGCCATTGCCAGGCCGTGCAAGACTACTCCCATCTGGAACATATTGCGTGCGCCGAACAGTTTGCCAAGCTTGGCGCCCAACATGACAAATCCGGCGACAGTAAGAGAGTAAACAACCAGGGCCGTGCTAACACTCGACGGCGAGGTGTTGAAATCTTCGACGATCCCGCCGATCGATACAGGAAGTGCGCTGACGTTGAAGCCCATTTGGATTTGAGCCAATGCGATGATAAGCATTGGCAGCCAGGACGCTCTAACTGCACTTGCAATGCCCTTTTCTATGTCAGATTGTGTCGTCATAAAGGATCATTCTCCTGTCTTGGTTTTCAGCTGTTTGTCTGATTTACTTCCGCTCTGCTGAATAACTTCGCTAAAAGGTGAGGAAATGAAATTATTCAATCCCAGACGCGTGGACAGGCATCCAGGCGATGCACACCGGTAAATTTTCGCTCCAGGATTTCCATCACATCCTTTGCTTCACGACAGCAGCGGATCAGACCAGACATGAGTTTCATGGGAAAACTGGCATGGTGGAAAAACTCTATGAATCCCACGCAAAGGTAGTTGAGCCCTGGTACTCCGTCGGGTGTCAGAATAAAACGATTCTTAGGGCACTCACCATGACAGGCGAAGCGCACATCATAAAAATGGTCGCAGGCGTAGAGGTCGCCGATGTGCTCAATTGCCAGACCCACCCCACAGGTTTCATTATCATCCAGGAAAAAGCAATGGGCGCAATCCAGGTTACAGGCGGCGCCGGTTGGTTTTGCCAGCAGGTGAAAAGCGGGCGGAGCGTTGGAGGGGCGAGGAGGGAGGGCGGGAGAAAAGGTCATGGGTCAACCTGCCTTTCAGCGCTGGGTTTCCTCGATCTCTTCATCCATTTCAATGCGCTCTACGGTCAGGATCACCCTACCAAGATCAGTCAGCAAGTCCAGCAACCCGGAAAGCGCGGTTTGATCAGCAAGGTACCCGTCGATTTGTGTCACCTGATGATACTTACCCCAGGGAGCGGTTGAGATCTCTAAACATTCAAGGTAGGCGAGCCAGCGCTCATCTATCTCCCCCATCACGCGGATCTGGTAAAATCCCGGACGGTCAAACAGATATTGACGTATGATCTCCTCAGGCACTGGCACCTCCATGTACGCGTGTAAGCATATCCGGGTGTGCCTAACCGGTCATGCAATAAAATGTTCTATTTTTGTTTTATTCGGCCAAGGGAATATGAAAGCACAAAGCTAGCGCCTGGGAGCGAGGATACCAAGCTCGATAGCTCTGGCGACGGCATGGCGCTTATTGGCGGCATTTAATTTGCGATAAATGTGGTGGGTGTGCTGCTGGACTGTGCTTGGGGAGATGTACAGCCTGGCGGAGATTTCATTGATGCTCAGCCGTTCGCCCAGCAGCTCCAGGACTTCAAGCTCGCGCTCGGTTAGCAGCGTTCTGACCTCACTAAGCTTGGGAGGCGCGGCACGGGATTCGATTGGTGGCGAAAATGCGGCGATGATCGCATCAACATATTCATCCAGGTCAGACTCATTCTTCAGACGTAAAGATATCGACTGGAGAAGCTCCAGCATTTCCGGTCCCTGTTCCACGAATGTGTAGATAAACCAGCCCATGCGGGCCAGGCGTAGAGAACGCACCAGGATTTCTTGAGCTGCAGTGCATTTTCCCTGCCTGGCGAGCCACATGGCTCGCATCGACAGCACGCGTAGAAGGGTGAAGTTGTTATGCGTGCGCTCGGCTAGCTCCTGGAGCTCATCCAGGAGTTGATCGACCGTCTGGTTGGTTTCAGGCCCGCCTGTATCCATCAGGATTTTGACCTTGTAGATGTGGGGGATGTGGTACCAGATGATCGCCTGTTCGGCGACAGGAACTGTAAAGGATTCAGCCCAGCGGCGTGCTTCTACGCGATTGCCATTCTTTAGATTGAGCCAGGCGATTAAGGACATCAGCGATTGAGATGTGGCCGAAATTTGTTCGCTGAATTGCTGCTGGAGTGAATCCAACGCTTGTTGGGCTTCCTCATGATTACCCAGGGTGTCCAGCACCAGGACATAGCCCGCTATACTCTCCATGGAACAATACAGGTTTGAGTTGAAGCCCTCGTCGATCTCAAGCTTATAATACATGACTGCCAGCTCGAGCTGGTTCCATTCCTGATAGACACGCCCAAGCAGGTAGTAGCCCCAACCCAGGTTGAGCAGCAGGTTTAAAGCAAGAGAGTTTCGCACCAGCAGTTCTGCCATTTGACGGCAGAGCTCAAGCTCCCCATGCAGCAGATGGCTGGAGGCGAGACAAAACAGCAGCCGCTTACCATAGGTCGTGCGTTGTTTCGGCAGACTCTCGTAAGCCTGGGTTAACATCGCAACCACCCGGTTATACTGGCCTTCCATCGCCATAGATAGCCCCAGGTATATCATTGCGTTGCCGCGGGCGAACAACCAGGACTCCGGCAGGGCATCCACCGCCTGGCGGGCGAGTGGAATGGCCTGGCTTCCTCGGTTGGTCAGGTAATAAATGACGCTTTCCAACTCCCAGACTTGCGCCTGGACGAGCCTGTGTGGGATAACTTCAAAACCGGGCATGGGTGCGTCGCCTGAATCGCTCTCATCCTGGTGCACAGCAGAATCCAGCATGGCTTGGATCCTGGTGGTCAGCGTGTGCATCTGCGCCAACCGCAGGCCGAAATGCGCCATCCAGGCCTGCATGATCAAAAGCCCGGGGCGTGTGGCGATGAAATCTTCCGGAAAATAACCGAGGCGGCGCTGGATTCCCTGGGAATCATCGGTGTTGAGCAGCGTGCAGAGCTGACCTTCCACCAGCTGCGCCGCTCCGATCCAATCCTGCACGGCGATCAGGTGACCCAGCGCTTCGTCGATCTGCCCATTACGGATCATCCAGGCAGCTGCCCGCCGATGGTATACTGCAATTTGATCAGGAGGATAGTAAAGCCGCTGGCGCGACAACAGCATCTTGTGAAACAGCTGGTGGTAGCGGTACCAGGTACGCTGAGTATCCAGGGGAGTCAGGAAAAGTTGGGATGATTCGATGTGCTCCAGAAGAGCCTGGATCTCACCTTCGCTCAGTTCGTGATCGAATACTTCGGATAACATGGAGGCACAGAAATGGTCGAAGGTGGCCGTCTGGAGCAAGAATTCCCGTATTTCGTCGGGCTGGTTGTTGAATACCTGGTCGAGCAGGTAATCACTCACCCTCGCGTCCGACTTGTCCAGACGCGCGATCAACTCCTCTGGTTGGACCTCTTCGCGCAAGCTGATCGCCACCAGGGTTAATCCAGCAGCCCAGCCTTCTGTCTTTAGCCGCAGTTGGCGAATGGTCGAAACGCTCAAGGGAACATGAATGGTCTGAAGAAAGTACAGTTCCGCCTCTGTGTCGGTAAAGCGTAAATCAGACGTGTGAATTTCCACTATCCGACCCTGAACTCTCAGCCGGCTAAACGATAAAGATGGGCTGCGCCGGGCGGAGAGGATCAGGTGCAGGGGCTGTGACTCGTAGCGCAGCATATCGGCGAGCAACAAATCGATCGATGGGTTCCCGACCAGGTGATAATCGTCCAGCGCCAGAATGAAGGGCGTGTCATCCAACAGATCCAGATCTCCGATTAGCGTGCTTTTCCAGATAGCCAGCGGCACGGGTCCCTGGGCATGCAGCAGATCGGCTGTTTTCTGC
>Ga0102851_10001618_pt1 | contig 13051 bp, 12 predicted proteins | sample Mud3Dept3metaG_FD_79558 | JGI IMG/M metagenome (GOLD analysis project Ga0102851, IMG submission 79558) | Freshwater wetland microbial communities from Ohio, USA, analyzing the effect of biotic and abiotic controls - Mud 3 Core 4 Depth 3... | ecosystem: Environmental > Aquatic > Freshwater >... | reverse complement strand
GGCTCACGGTCCGGTTTTGAAGCGGAAGGGGCTGGCGCCGGGGAAATGACATCTTCGTCCGATTTAACTGTCAGGCGCACGCGCACCTGGCGTCCGCCCAATCCAAACAACCCTTTCGTGCCGGCATCCAGCACTTCCATGCTGACTGCCTCGGCGGGCAGGCCAAGCTGCGCCAGGCCTTGTGCAAGGGCTTCCTCGACGGTGGGGGCGATAATCTCAAGCGTTGGTTTCTCGTTCATAAATTCCTCCCTCAAAGCCTATTTGGACTTGGCTTGCTTATCACCGCCAGGCAACAGGTTGCGCCAGTTGGCACGCCCGGTGACGGCATACTGAAAGATACCCAGCAGGTTGCTGGTAATGAAGTATACCGACAGCCCAGATGCAAAGGTGAGTGCGAAATAGCCCAGCAGAAGCGGCATGTAAATGCTCATGGTTTTGCCCATCGCAGCAGACTGGTCGCCAGGGTTGGATGAGGCAGGCATAGTCAGCTTGGATTGAATGTAAGTGGTGATGGCCACAATGACAGCCAGCGTTGGGAAACTAAAACCAAAAATCAGGATCGATTCGGGCTGGCCCAGATCCATCCACAAGAAGCGGCTATTGAGCGGGATGAGTGCGGCAGCGCTAAGGGTCGGGTAAACGATGCGCGCCAGTTGCAGTAAACTCAATGGTGTCGACGCAAGTGCACGGATGATGGCCTGATACAGGCCAATAATGATCGGAAACTGAATCAGTGTAGGCAAACACGAGCTAAAGGGGTTGATCCCTTTTTCTTTATAGACACGCATCTGCTCCTGCGCCAGTTTTTCTTTGTCTTTGGCGTATTTTTTCTGAATGGCCTGCCATTCTTTGTCATTCTGCATTTCCTGCATGGCCTGCGCACCCTTCAATTGCTGGGCATTAAGCGGCCAGGTAACGGCACGGATGACGATGGTGAACAGGATGATCGCCCAGCCAAAAGCGCCAGGCACGTTTGCCATCAAGGAATAAATCCACAGCAGTAGATTTGTAAACGGTTGAATAATCAGGGTATTCCACATAATTATTTCCTACTTCTCAGGTGTAAACGTCCAAACCTGATTCCCATTGGTGTCGAGCACAGCCAGCGAAAACTCGGCTTGCATGGGGGCAACAATGATCTTGTCAGAGCCGGAAACTGGAGATGTGTAAATCTGGCCACCCACTTCCCGCTGCCAGACAATTTTCCCATCCTGGTCAACTGCATAAACAGAACCAGATTCGGTAACAAACACAATGGCATCATTTGTCACCAAGGGACTGCCAGCTACCGGGCCATCAGGCTGGATAGACCAAGACTGGTTTCCACTGGCAGCATCCACAGCAAATAGATTACCTTCCAAGTCTCCGAAATAGATATTCTGCCCATCGGTTACGGGTCCACCCCAGACCCAGCCCTGCGTGCTGGTCAGGAGAGTATCCTTCCCTGTAGCCGGATTCACCTTAACGACCTCTGAAGCGAATGAGCCGACATACAGGCTGCCATCCGGACCCACCAGAGGAGTACCGGGAACCGCCCCACCCAGGTCGATGGCAGGCCAGGCAAACTCATACGAATCCGGGTCAATGGCATACAGATAATGATCCACAGAGGAGACATAGACCAAATCCCCGTCCGTACCCGGCTGCGCCCAAAGCGCGCCACCAAGGTCGATCTTTTGCAAAGCAGATTTGGAAGAAAATCCATCCTGGAGATCGAGTACGTACAATATTCCATCAGAATTAGGAGCAAAAACTTTATCGTCCAGGATAAGAGCGCCAGCGACCCAACTGCTTTTGGCTTCGGTGAAGGTCCATTTTTCTGCAGGGGTTTTGACTCCCTCGCCGCTTAGATTTGAGGGATCAAGTGCTACCAGGCGATGATCCGAGCCGGCCGAACCGATGATGATTGTTCCGTCAGGCGCAACCACCGGTTGTGCAATAAACTGAAGGCTGTTGCTGGCTTTGGCCGGATAACGCCAGACTTCTCTGCCATCATTCAGGCTAATAGCGTACAAATATTGCCCGGAAGCGAGATAAGCCGTCTCGCCATCGCTGGCCAGTCCCGGCCAACTGTGGCTAAACCCGGCCTGGCTTGAACAACCGCTGAGTACAACAGCGGCAAGAACAGCCACAAGCACAAAAAGCATAAACTTCGGTTTCATTGAGGTGAATTTTCTCCTAGTGGACAGGGTCGTAGCCGCCATCGTTGAAGGGATTGCAACGCAGCACCCTCCAAGCGGCCATTATTGAACCTTTTAGCACACCATATTTGTAGATGGCCTGATAGCCATAATGAGAGCACGACGGATAGAACCGGCATGTCCCCTCTGGCAGGCCACGCGAGATGGTCATTTGATATAGCCGAATCAATGCCAGCAACACCAGGCGCGCCCAATTTCGCGGCGTACGCGACAGGTCGCGCAAGCGCGGCTCATTGGGGTAATCGTTCGGCAAGTAAAATTCAGCTTTCATCGGAAAGGGGTATGATTTGCGCGCGGCGGAGCAGACTTGTCAGCACCTGGCGGATTTCCTGCGAGGCTTTCGAAGAGAGGAGCGCTGGTCTAGCGATCAAGATCAAGTCCCAGCCGGGAAGCAAATCGGGTAGCAATGGACGAATCGCCTCGCGCAAGAGGCGCTTGGCTCTGTTCCGTTGCACGGCTCCACCAACAGACCGACCGGCTGTCACCCCCACACGCACCCTGGGCGCTTCACTGGCTTGTACCACCAACACAACAAACGGGTGGGCATAAGACTTACCTGTGCGCCGCACCCGCTTGAAATCAGTCGACCGGGTCAGGCGGAATTTGCGCTGCACCCGCACCTCGAAATGCCAACTGTTCTTGTTGATTCAAAGCATTACGCAGGGGGTAATGACTCCGCCACGCAGGTCAACCGGCTGGCGATCCTACCACCGCACCTTCTTGACATGCTCGTTGGCTTTCGTAGCCAAGCGATAGCGACCACGCAAACGGCGGCGCTTGAGTACATTGCGCCCGTCCGCGCTTGCCATACGTTTGCGAAAACCATGCACGCGCACGCGGCGGCGGATTTTGGGTTGATACGTTCGTTTCGTCATATACTTTCTTTCCTCATATAAAAGATAATTGCTTTTCCCAATTCTGGGACCAGTTGTTGAAGTGGCACGGTATTATACCGTAACGCTTGGCATCGGTCAAACTTGAATCGAGAATCGTGATGATAACCTTAATTCCTGACGGGGGCCAGCAATGCAGCCAATTGACGCGCGCCATCGGGGTCAGTGACCGCTAGCACCTCGTCATCTTTCTGAAAGGTTGTATCCCCACGTGGGAGGGTGACTTTGCCGTCTCGGATAATGGCAGCGATGACACATTCATCCGGCAGGCCCAGGTCTTTCAGTGCCACCCCGATCGCCTTAGCACCAGGTGGGACTTTTTCCTCCACCAGCGAATAACGTCCGCGGCGCAGTTTGAGCAAGGTCATCATATCGCCCAGCGACATTTCCTCTTGGATCAGGCTGGCGAACACATTGGCCTGATTAAGCGCCACATCCACATGGAAATTTTCATCGAACAACCAGGCGTTACGTGGATTGTTGACACGTGCAATCGTGCGCGGTACGCCAAACATTTTTCGCGCCAGAAAGCACAGCGCTAAATTTACAGTATCATCTGACGTACAGGCCGCAATCACGTTTGCTTCGCGGACACCTGCCTGCTCTAATACAGTTGGATCAGATGCATTACCTTCATAAATTGCCTCGGTGGGCAATTCTTGATGCAAGCGAGTCAACATTTCGTGTCGATGTTCCACCACAAGCACCTGATGTCCTCCAGAGAGAAGCACCAGCGCCAATTGGGAACCTGTCCTGCCACCACCAGCAACAATTACAAACATGTTATTCCTCCACTCCTGAATCCATGCGCGAACGTAGGGCTTTGATGCCAGCAAATGTGGCGCTGACATTGAGCATATCGCCCGATTGCAAAGCTGTCTCGGTATTTGGCAGAAGGGCACGACCGGCTCGGGTCAACGCAACAGGCAGACAGTCCGGGTTGTCCCGCAGCAGGTCGCCCAGCAGCTTTCCATCCCAGGCGGGAGGAACCAACATCTCGTAGATTTCCACCTCCCCATTCCCTGCCGAAAAGATCGAGCGGAAGGAAGGGTCAAGCAGCAACTCTTGAATACGCTGCGCGCCCCAACTGGTGGAGCTGACAACATTGCAACCAAAAGCCTGGAGCACTGGCAGCATAACAGGGTCATAATTGCGTGTGACGATGATCGGCACTTTATAGATCGTGCTGGCCATGTGTCCAACGACCGCATTGAGCGTATCTGAATTCGTTACGATCGCTATACCATCCGCTTCGGCGATACCGGCACGCTCGAGCATTTGTTCGGCCAGTACGTCACCTTCGATGGTTCTGCCGCGAAACTCAGGCGAAAGGTCGTTGAGGGCTTCCCGGTTCTTATCGATAACGACAACTTTATGTCCATTTTTATACAGGCGGAAGGCCAGTTCGGATCCGACACGTCCGCATCCTATCACAAAGAAGTTCATGTACATTCTCCTTGAATAACTGCCTGTCGGTTAGAATACCTGATAAGGCACGTTAGTAACCACGACGCCCGGTTTAGAAAGCAACTCGCTACGTAGCAATTTGGCTGTTTGCATGTGCAAGAAATTATGCCAGCGCTCAGACGGGACAAACTCGGGTACCACGATCGTGATGGTTTCATTCAGCTGTCGCCGGGAAATGATCTCTTCAAGGTAGGCAAGCAAAGGTTCCAGGAAGAGACGATAGGGCGAATCAACAATCACCAGGCGCGTGCCTTCTCCCCACATCTCCCATTTTTTCTGGACTTTCTCAGTTTCAGCAGGATCTATCGAAATATGAACCGCCGTGACATCATCCGAAAGCAGACGCGCATAGCGCAGCGCTTCCAGCGATCCCTGGTGTACACCACTGAGCGGCAGGATCACACGGTGACGAGTGGCCTGCGGAGGCGGACCTCCGAACTCTTCCAGCGAGAGACGATTTGCCAGTCCGCGATAGTGTCGATGGATGAGCAAAAAGGCGCCAATCAAAAGGGGCAGTAGAATGAGTACCAGATACGCACCTTCAGTGAATTTGGTCACGGCAAAGACAATCATCACAATGCCAGTGGCAAATGCTCCTACACCGTTGACAATCATCTTGATGAGCCAGTGGCGGTCATGGCGCAGTGTCGAGCCGCGCTCGGTCATTTCCATACCAGGATGAAGGCGGCCAATCTTCCACCAGCGACGAGCCATACCAGTTTGAGAAAGGGTAAAGGAAAGGAACACACCGATGGCATATAGGGGAATGAGCGCTGAGACGCTGGCGTTAAACAGCAAAATTAGAGCTGATGCAATCAAAGCCAGCGTGACGATGCCGTAAGAATATACCAGGCGGCTACCTTTGAAAGTCAAATGACGCGGCAGGAAACCGTCTCCGGCCACCAAAGCACCCAATCGCGGGAAATCCGCAAAGGCCGTATTGGCGGCCATCACAAGAATCAGTGTGGTTCCCAAGATAGTCGCTACATAAAGAAGATTTCGCCCACCGTAGACGGTACGCGTCAGTTGCGAGATGACCGTTTCGGCTTCTGATGGCACCGCACCAATATGGACAGCAAGGAATGTAACTCCGAGCAGTAGCGTTCCCAGGATGCCAGCCATCCAGACCAGAGTGGCACCCGCATTATGGCTGCGCGGCTCCTTGAAAGCTGTAATCCCATTCGAGATAGCCTCCACGCCAGTGAGCGAAGTGGTTCCATTCGAGAAAGCCCGCAGGATCAAAAATAACGTGATCGGGTGCAACACATCGACTTCGAAATGCGGTGGGGCGATCACAGAGCCCAGCGAGCCAGTTGCATAACGGAATAAACCAATGCCTGTTGCCAGAAACATCATTATGAGGAAGAAATAGGTCGGGATTGCAAAAGTGATGCCCGACTCTTTAACCCCTCGCAAATTGATCAGCATAATGAAAAGCACCAGGATGACGGCAATCAAAGCGCGATAAGAGAAGAGGGCAGGGTAGGCTGAGACGATCTGTGCCACACCGGACGAGATGGAGACAGATACGGTTAATACGTAGTCTGTCAACAACGCCGCTCCTGCGACGAGCGCCGGTATTTCACCGAGGTTATCACGCGAAACAATGTACGCACCCCCACCACCCGAATACGCATGGATGGTCTGCTCATAGGAAAGCGTTAAGATAATGAGCAGCCCGACAATCCCGATTGCCAGCGGAAATGCATATCCCATGGCTGCTGTGCCAGCCACAGCCAAGATCATCAACATCTCTTGCGGGCCATAAGCCACCGATGACATGGCATCGGATGAAAAAACAGCCAAGCCTATAGCTTTACCAATCGTTTGATGCGGCGCATCTGCTGTCGAAAGCGGACGGCCAATCAGCCAATGACTGAGAGAGCGAGGCGGCATATAGCCTGCCTCACGATGCATGATCGCCTGACGGGTGGATTCTTCATGAGTTTGCATATAACCTTCATTCTTCCATTGCGAACCGTACGCAAAAAGACGCCCTCGCACCGCGAGAGCGAAGGCGAATTATATACCAAATTATCAGTTATGGGGCCTTGCTCTCTATGGGCTGCTTTATTGGTATTTGCAGATAGAAGGTACTACCCTTACCTTCTTCACTCTCAACCCAGACGCGACCACCATGTCGCTCTGCGATCGAACGGACAATGGCCAACCCCAGCCCGGTGCCAACACGAGCGCGCGCCTCGCGTGCTTTGCCACGATAAAATTTTTCAAACAAACGCGGCATATCTTCGGGGGATATACCGATACCCGTGTCCTGGATTTCAAACACCAGGTCTTTAGCAGAGAGGCGAACACGCACGAAAACTTGTCCACCTTCAGGGGTGTATTTAATGGCGTTCTCTACCAGGTTGTAAATAGCCTGATGGAACAGGGCGGGATCGGCGTCGATGTGATGAGGTAAGTCCTTCGGTAGTTCCAGACTCAGTTCGATATCTTTCTGAGTAGCCTGCGTTCTCAACGTACTAGTGACTTTTTCCAACACATTTAATACCAGCACTGGTTCGACCTGTAAATCGACGCCCATGTCAATGCGGCCCAGATCGAGCAAATCATTGACCAAACGCGCCATGTTTTCCACACCGGTGATGATTTTGCTGACATAACTTTGCTGTTGCTCGTTGAGTTCTCCGACCATGTCCAGCATCGTGGCATAGCCGCGCATCAGGGTAAGCGGCGAGCGCAAGTCATGGCTGACGGTGGAAACGAATTCGGACTTAAGCGTATCCAGTTCCTTGAAGTGGGTCACGTCACGCATAATACACACGCGCCCCACGCGGTGACCGTCCGCCATGACCGAGGATGCCGTAGCGAGATACATGCGTCCATCCGGCAGCAGGACTTCAACGGATTGCTTTTCGCCCGCAGAATTTAACAGGTCGAGCAGCGGCTTCTGTTGGATGAGGCGTTGCGTGGGTTGGCCCTCACTCTTCCCTAATTTGGAACCAAATGCTTGCTCGGCAGCGGCATTTGCCAAAAGGAGACGGTTTTTCGGGTCGGTCACCAAAACGGGATCGGGGGTGGAGTTCAGAATGGATTCAAGTTGACGGCGACTGACTTCCACGTTCAGGAACAGATGCGTATTGGCTGCAGCCAGCGCAGCTTGCCCGGCCAAAGTCGAAACGAAGCGCACATCGCTTTCTGAGAAGGCATGCGGCGAATCATATGCAACCCACAATACACCGTAATAACGTTTCTTGTGACGTAATGCAACCGCCAACAGCGATGCTGGACGGGGAGCATTCCCATCCAAAACCAGATTGCGTGCGCGGGCCACATTAGTCAACACAACCCGTTCCTGTTGCTCCGCTAAGATCAAGATTTGTTCATCCAAATGAGCATACGTATTGCATGACTCACCTGCCGAGAAACAAGAAGGCAACTCAATTGGGGTTTCGGGCAATAATTGTGGTGAGAGCACTACACGTGCAGCACTGGCATCCCCAGCCAGAGCTGCGTCCAAGACCGGCTTGAACGCCTCTTCCATATCCAATGTAGACGCAACGCCTCGGCTCACGACCAGCAGCCTGTTCAATTCTTCCAGGCGATCCTGCAAGCTGACGCGCATCTGCTCGAACGCGCGCCCCAGTTGCCCGATCTCATCATCTCCGCGCACCTGCAACGGACGGTCTAACTGCCCCTGTGCAATCCGATCAGCTTCGCTGGCCAAGTTTTTTAACGACCGCGTCACCACACGCAGGCCAATACGTAAGGTGACCAGGGCAAAGAAAGCCAGCCCAATGATCATCAACGAAAGCGGCAGCGCAATCTCAAGCGCCAGTTGCTGAGTCTCCTGCGCGGGGACAGTGAGTACAATCGACCAGGCACGCCCGGCTACCGGCTGGTAGTAGACCATTTGGCGCGTACCATCCAAGGCAGTTTCATCGTAGAAAAGTGGTTGGTTACCTCTTAGACCGGTATAGGCAGTTTGAAGTTGGCTGGCATCTGGGTGATACAGGATCATCCCATTGTCATCCAACAAAATGCCGCTGCCGCGCATTTCAGCCATATCCCTGAGACTCTGGATGAGAGGCTGGGTCAGCGGGTTGATACCCAAGTCTGTACGCCCAAGCAAAACTCGCTGCGTCTGACCAATCCCGTCTTTAATCGCAACGATAAAGGAAACTCGTGCCACTTCGCTCATCTCACCGGGAGGAATAGAGTAAGTCTGGGTCGGCACGTCACTGAGTGCAAACAACACTCCGGAATCTTCTTCCGGGAACAAGGCAAAGGACTGGCATGCAGAGGCGGGATAACAACCCAGCAGCGCGCGGTTAGCATCTAATACAAATACCTGATCGAAGTACGGTACCGCCTGGATTTGCTCGCCCAGTAAAGCGGACAAATCAGGATCGACAACATCCAGCAAGCGCGGATTGGATGCGATCTGTTCAGCCAGGTTTTGACCGGTCTCCAGAAAGAATGGCACAGTCTGTGAAGCCATCTGCGCCGTGCCGCTCAAGCGGTCTTTCAACATGCGCCGGGCAGCGTTGCCAGCAACGATCCAATCGCCGATCAACAATGTAATCAATAACAAGAAGATAAAAACCCCCGAGCCGAACAGGAATCGCGCCTCCAGGCTGCGTTCCGTGGGTGAAGGCTGCACCTCGCGTTGCCCACCCCACAAGGCTGGGGAAGCCATAGCCAGGATCTGTGCTACCAAACCGGCAACCAGCATCTCCCCGGCAAAGGCCAGCGTCACAACACCCACATTGCTCAAGGCATAATCCAGTCTAATCGAAGCATCGCCGGGGATGGTGAAGTAAGTTCCCAGCACATACAACACAGCCCGTATCGGAATCAATCCAATAATCGCCACCAATGGCTGACGTAACACGCGGAACAAGGTTGTTCGATAGCGCTGGTGGGCCGCAGCCGAAAACACCGCTCCCAGCAGCGCCATCTCCAACATGGTAAATAGGCTGTGCGTGTCCCACAACCCTCGCAGCAGGCCGGTCAGGCCTCCCAACAGGGCCGCACCCACCGGCCCAAGCAGCCCGCTGCCCAGGGTCCAGGGCAGACCCGCAAAAGGCAAAAGCGCCGCACCGAACTGATCGGTGGGCACACCCGGTGGGGGCAATACATTGCTCGGAGAAATTCGCAGTCCAAAGAGTAAAATTGCAAGAGGGGCCAGAATCACCAAGCCAAAGAAAATCCCCCACTCACGCCCCTTCCACTTCAAACCATAACGCCGCCAGAGATACAGACTGTACCCAGTTAACCCCAACAAAAAGAGCCACACCATCCAACCGAAGGGGGTTGGTGCAGTCAGGTAAGGTAATGTCTCCAAAATCGGGCTTAGGAAGGACATGATTGGTCAGTAAATTATAGTCGCAAAGCAAAATGTTAAGATTGCTAATCGCTGACAGTTCTGTAAACGCCGCGATAGGCCTCTGGCAATAGTTTCGCAAGCGAATCCATGATTTGACGTGTCCCCGCGCGCACCGTTTCCCGACGATCTGCCTGCTGGCTGAGTCGAAAGGGTTTTCCTACCTTGAGCGTGACAGGCGCACGCCGCAACCGCTTCAAGTGACCGTAAACGTGCGCGTTCTCCGTGTCGATCACAACTACCGGGAGGATGGGCACATCCGCTTTGTACGCCAGATATGCCGCGCCCTGATTTCCTTCCTCCAGACCACCGATCAGGCTGTAACGCCCTTCCGGTGCAATGACAATGATGCGCCCCTCGGCCAGGCCATCCAATGCCGCTCGCATGGCACGCCGGTCCGCCTGACCGCGATGCAACCAGATGATGCCATACCAATCCATCAATTTTCCCAAAACAGGGAAATCGTAAAGTTCGACTTTTCCCAACGCATCCAGCGAGGCGGGCACGGAGCCAACCAGTAAAGGTGCATCCGTGTCTCCTAGGTGATTGATGACCAACAGCGCCGGGCCTCTTCGTGGAAAATTTTCCAACCCTTCGATAGTTTGTTTCGTACAAATTGTAATTACCAGCCGGCACAATCCACGCGCAAACCCACGGAACCAGCGCCGCGCCAGATGCAAGCGCGGCAACCGTGTTAACTCCGGTCGCCAGACCTCACTGACCGGTTTCGGCGGGGACGATGGCTGAGTCGGCATATACGCCCCGGTAATCCTCCGGCAGCAAGCCTGCCAGATGCTGCATGACCATGTCTGCATTATGTTGACGGGCCTCCCTGCGCGCTGCACCTTTCTCGGTGATGGGCGGAAGAGTGATTGGCAACCCAATCCGCACTTCGAGATGCGGTTTCTCGCCACGTTTGGCGCGCTGCCAGAAATCGTCGGTCGTGCCCACCAAACCGACCGGTACCACCGGCACACCGGTCTCCTCAATGATGTAAGCGATTCCCGGATAAGCACGCCGCATGGCCGTGATATGGGACCGCCCGCCCTCTGGCGCGATCAACAACGGATAGCCAGCCTTGATGACAGAAACAACGCGTTTCAATAGGGTCCTGTCATACTCACCGCGATGCACCGGGATGACGCCATACAACCTCAGCAATTGTCCCTGACCGGACCTGGCGAACACGTCCGATGCGCCCATAATCTCCAGCACTTCCGGCCAGAAAGCAGCAGCCAGGGGAGGGTCAAACAGGGAAATGTGATTTATCGCCACCACATAAGGTTTGCCATATGGGATGGTTTCTTTCCCTTTCACTTCGACCCGCCCCAGAATATGGAAGATTAGCCGGAAGACGGCTTTCAAGGCCGGGCGGGACAGGCGAAAATGAAAAGGGACGCGATAAGGTTCGCTCATTGGCACAGGGCTAATATCTGCTGGAATACTTCTTCCGCATTCAGGTGGTCGGAATCCACGATAACGGCGTCATCGGCTGCTTTAAGGGGAGCAACATCACGGGTCGAATCAATGCGGTCGCGTTCGATGACTTTGGCCAGGATTTCGTCATAGTCCGCCACCTCGCCGCGCGCGATGATCTCGTCATACCGTCGGCGGGCGCGTTCTTCAGCAGAGGCATCCAGGTAGATTTTCAGGTCAGCTTCGGGCAGCACAACCGTTCCAATGTCACGACCGACCATGACCACCCGTCCGCGTTGGCCGATACGGCGTTGCTGAACCGAAAGCGCGCGACGGACCCCGGGATAGGCAGAAACGATCGAGACATTCGCATCGACTTCCGGGCGGCGTGTTTCCCAGGTAATGTCCTGGCCTTCAACGACCACATCGCAGGCACGGCCATCGGCTTGCGAAGGCGGACGCACGTCAATTGGCATAGACTCGGCCAGATTTGTAATGGCAACCTCATCACACATATCCAACCCGCGCTGGAGCGCCAGCCAGGTGATTGCGCGGTACATGACGCCAGTATCGAAGAAGAGGTAGCCGAGAGCATCTGCCAGGCGCTTGCCGATGGTGGATTTGCCCGAAGCTGCTGGGCCGTCAATTGCAATGATAGTAGGAAGATTGTTTTTTGCAGAAGTCATGAAGTTATCAAATTTCGTGGCAATCTATTGCGACAAACTTTCGCTCGTATCAATAAACAAATCATTCCGCACCCACAAAATGACCATTTCCGAATCGTACGGCATCTCCCGGAACACAGACCACTTGATCCATTCATAGATGGTTAGTACACCCCAGGAGGGTTCACGCCGCCAGGTGAAATCCTGTCCGCGATAGGCGATCGGCAGATTAGGGTTTTCCATCAGCGAGGAAGATACAATTATCGCTGGAGCATTCTCCAAATCCAGCACAGAGACCATCTGCACGTTTCTACCACGCAATAGCCATTCCAGGGATGGCGAGTCAATGCCCAGAACAGTGACATCTTGCGTGAGCGCATCGCCTGTGCTCCACTCCGATTGTTCATTCACGGTTGCCAGCAACAACTCAGCCTGGGCTGGTCGCTTATCAGGCCACCACAATTCCCAACCGTCGGGCGTACGCAGGCCAGTTGCACCCCAGGCCATGCCCAGCGCGTAAATTCCCAGCGCAACCGTCAGACCCCACACCGACCCCAAGCGCGCCGTCCGCGCCGACCAACCCAACGCGACCATCAGCACACTGACAACTAACAACAGCAAGACACTAAAAAGCAAGACATAACGAGTAGGCGGAAGATTTTCAAACAGCACTTTGCCGCCAATTTGGATCACATTGGAAGTCACGTTGACCGGATTACGCGGGTCGAGCGCGATGCCGGCATAATCCAACCAGGCAAAAAACAATAAGATGAGAACCAACAAAGCTATGCCAACCACTTCACGGCGTTCTTCAGAGAAAATGTGCATGTGGTTGGAAAGCTCCAGCGCGACCAACGCCCACAACGGCACCAGCACCCAAGCCAGGTCGCCCACCTGCCGCGCGGGGTAAAAGGTGGCCACCAGCAAAGCCGTCACCAGCCACAGGCTCAACCGAACATACAGCTTTCGTCCCTGCCACCAGCCGCGTATCACTGCCACCAGCCCGAACAACACGGCCAGTGGTTGGTAAGCCACTAGTGTCAACAACAGGCGGCTTCCCGG
>Ga0102851_10001617_pt1 | contig 13057 bp, 15 predicted proteins | sample Mud3Dept3metaG_FD_79558 | JGI IMG/M metagenome (GOLD analysis project Ga0102851, IMG submission 79558) | Freshwater wetland microbial communities from Ohio, USA, analyzing the effect of biotic and abiotic controls - Mud 3 Core 4 Depth 3... | ecosystem: Environmental > Aquatic > Freshwater >... | reverse complement strand
TAAGCAGCGGAATACGGAACAGGCCCACCGGTGTGATCGCCTTTTTTTTCAGATAGCCGGGAGCCGTGACCAGGACCATTTCATCCACGATCGAATGTTCAATAATGATTCCGTTCCGCTCCCTTTTTTCCTCTATAACACCCACCAGAAGCTCGCCGCCCGTCAGCTGCCGGTAGATCTCGGCAGTATCTTTTACCACGAGCTGAAAAAAGACCTTCGGATGCAGCTTCTGAAATTCCGCAGCAATGTAGGGAATCATATAGGCCCCGGCAGAACTGCTCGTGCCGATGGTCAGAAGCCCCTCGACATCATCCTGTTTACCGAAATCCTCCTTTATCCATTTCAGCCGCGCAATAAGTTCTTCGGCACGCTCCTGAAGGATGTCCGCCTCTCTTGTCGGGATGGTCTTTCTGCCGGAGCGGTCGAAAAGCCTGACGCCTAACTCGTCCTCAAGTTTTTTGATATGCATGCTGACTGTCGGCTGGGTGATATGCAGTTCTTCAGAAGCCCTCGAAAAGCTGCGAAGCCGGTAAACCGAAGAAAAGACCTGGAGCTGATAAATATCCATGTCACCTATTCAGCATTATCCCGCCGATTTTATGCAAGGGTATATGACCGGACAACAGTCTTCCTGACTGCATTTCGCTATTTCATACTCCGGCATAGCCCTGCCACGGACATAATCCAAAGGCCCATCAACCTGTCTCGTCTATAACAGACTCAATCCTGCAGCGTATAGCCTCAAGGAACTGCCCGAATTCGGATGAGAGGCGGTTACGGGGATGCTCGATGTTAATATCATATATATCGACCACCCTGCCGGGTCCGGCAGACAGAACAATAATCCTGTCTGCGAGAAAGACAGCTTCATCAATGGAGTGCGTAACGAAAAGAACCGTAAGCCCGAGTTCAGCTGCAATCTTCAGAAGGAGCCTCTGCAACTGATGGGCAGTCCGGTCATCAAGGGCCGAGAACGGTTCATCCATGAGCCAGCATCGGGCCCCTGAAGCAATAAGCCGGCCGAGGGAAGTCCTCTTCTGCATGCCGCCCGAAAGCTCATACGGATAACGTTCCAACGCATCTGCTATGCCAAGTGCAATGGAAATATTTCTAATCTGTTTATCCTTCTCCTCAGCCATAGTCCCCTTCACATCAAACGGAAGGCCGATATTATCTTTCACCCTCAGCCAGGGGAAAAGGGAATGTTCCTGGGTAAGGTACCCAATGCCCTGAGACGGCACCGGCGCCGAGCCGTTGACCCTTACCGTGCCGGCATCAGGTGTTTCAAGGCCGGCGATCAGCCTCAATAACGTTGATTTGCCTGAGCCCGTGGGCCCCACAATGCAGGTAAGGTTTCCGGATGCTGCCTCAAAAGTGACAGAATCGAGGGCAGCCACGCGCTCGCCACGCTGTGTCAGAAATTCCTTTCTCACGTTGGATAGTGAAAAAAACCGACCCTGTTCCATGATTCTACCGCTCTCGGGACTGCCAGTGGCCTGCCGACCGTTCGAGGCGGAAAAAGAGCACGTCCGTCAGCAGGCCGACAAGGCCTATAACAATCATTGCCGCAAACGTGTATTGATAATCAGAGGTCTTGCATGCTGTGCAGAGCATATAACCGATGCCGCTTCGCGTGCCGGGAAATATCTCTGCCGCGATCAGCACCAACCAGGTGACGCCGAGGGCAATACGCATACCCCCTGCTATTGACGGCAAGGCACCCGGAATGATCACCTTCCTCAGCACCAGCATGCGGGAAGCCCCGAGGAGCATCATGGTCTCCAGATATGCAGTTCTGACAGACCTGACTCCTGACATGGTGCTCAGGAAAACCGGGAAAAAAGCACCCCACCAGAGAATGAATATCATGGCAAGCTGTACCTGGTCCCAGATATCATGCTTCCACGCATCTGCTCCTCCGATCGTCACTGAGGCGATTGACGAAAGCCCGAAAATGACCGTGGCTATGGGCAACAGGACAATCGGGTTAATCGGCCGTGCAATCTGTATCACCGGATACAGTATTCTGTCAACAATCCGGTTCCGGGCAGCCCAGAGGCCAAGAGGGACGGCGGTTATGACGCCGAGGCTGAAACCAATGACGAACCTCAGAAGGGTCATCATCAGAGAAAACGCCAGTGACCGGGAATACAGATCAGGAGGGACCTGAAAAGGATGCAGGAGCACGCGGAATACGTCACCAAAGGTCGGGACAACAGCAGTGCCGCTCCGTATAGCCAGCCACCAGGCAACGAGAACCAGAGACGGAAGAAAAGACCCGAGCAGAAGTTTTCCCGAAAAGCTATCTGCCCAGCAGGCCAAACTTCTGAACTTTTTTTTCATGTGGTTCGTCTTTTCCCTGCCATCTCATTCCAGACTGTGATTATCTGAAGTCTTTTTTTTCGTGAAGCAGCATCTTATCCTGCAGAATTGAGCAAAAAAGCAGGGCTAGGACGTTCATAGAATTATTGTAATATAGTGTGTTAAAATTTTACAAACAGCATGAGTCCGACAGTCAGCATCCTCATCATGTCCATCAATTACTCGCATGACATTGCCACTGCGTTTCTGGCTGTGAGTGGCATGATGATGCTCTTCCTGTCGAGGACATTTCCTGCTCCAGCAGGAAAAGAGGCAGACTTTTTTTTTATCAGGACGTACGAGGCGATCAGAAGGTCTGCACGATATTCGCTCGAATGGATACTGCTGGCCGGGGTGCCGCGTATCATCTTCTACCTGCAGTTTGAGTGGTCGAGCATGGCCGGAGACCTGCAGGTCATCGCCATCATCATTAAGCATATTGTCATGTTCACTCTCGTGGGCATGGGACTGTATTACTGGTTCAGGCTCAACAAAAGAGTCAAATCCCTGAAAATGAAGCACGGGATCGCATAAGGAGGCAGGATGGTCAGGACAATTATTATGGGAGCAGTTTTGGGCCTTGTCGGCGGCATCGTATTCGGCATCTTTTATTTCGGGGCTGGACAGATTACCACGCCCATGGCATATGTGCATGACATCTCAGGAGTCGGGCTTGGGATCATGATAGCCTGGATCGTTGCACTTTCGAGGAAGGCCTCTGCAAAAAAATGAACTCCCGTTTCCGGCATCTCAGCCTGGTTCTCACCTGCCTTCTGCTGGCATTCGCCTGTTCAGACGGATTTCCGCCTGAATTTCCGGCAGCAGACTTCACGCTCAAAAGCCCCCAGACCGGCAGCCAGGTAAGTCTGGCGGATATCAAGGGAAAACCGGCCATTATTTACTGGTTCACCAGCTGGTGACTGCGCTGCGTTGAAGAGATCCCGCTGGTCCTGCGGGCAGAAAAGAAATACAGCGATCAGCACCTGACAATCCTCTGGATCGGCCATCAGGACAAGATCGAGAAGCTGACATCATATGCAAAGAAGAACAATATCCCTGATTACCTTTTTGATCCGGACGACACCATGTCCCGGAAGTTCGGCATGACGTACGGCGGCGGTCTGGTCTTTATCAACAGGGATGCTGTCGTCAAGGCGCGGGTGCCCAAAGGAATCTCCGCCTCCAGCCTCGAGGCTGAGCTGAAAAAAATCCTCGATTAATGCCTGACGCCTTCGTTATAGCCTTCAGAGAAGCGGCGCAGTGCTCTGCTCTGCTGGGGCTTCTTCTCATGTTCCCTCCGGTCCGGGAAAACCGTTTCTATTTCCGGACGCTTCTGCTCGGCGTTTTTTTCGCTGCCGTCGCGGGCTTTGCTCTCGGATATACCACCCATATCACCAAGGATCTCGTCGCATTGGAAACCTGGACATTCTGGCGCTATGTCGCGGAGGCAACAATCTTTTATGCCGGAATGGTCATCTTTATCGCAAAACCCGAACCTATTTCACCGCCTCCGGCAGCAGCCGGACTTTTCCTGCTTGGTTTGACTATCTTCTTTTTTGAGGCACGGGCTGTGGGATTCCTCATCCAGGATATGGGAGCAATGAAGGAACAGTCAGCAAGGGCCCTCGTATACGGCGTCGCAGGGCTGATCGCCGGCTTTTCCCCGTTGGCTCTTCTCGGGCGATACCTGAGGAACATACCGTTTGACAAGACCTTTACCCTGGCAAGCCTGCTCACCACGATCGGCGCTCTTCAGTTCGGCATGGGGGGAGTGGGGGAACTCGAAAAGGAGAACATACTGGCCCCCCTGCAGAGGAATCTCATAGATCTTGTCAGCTCCGGGATCGCGTCGTTTCAGTCCCTTCTTCTGATTTCCGATCACAGCTTTATAGGTGTTCCGTTGGCAGATCTGGCCAGATATATTGCAAGCGACCGGACAGCTTTGGCGCTCACCCTCGCCTTCATTATGATTCCGCCGCTCATCATGCTGGCCGGAATTTTCTCGCGGCCTGACCCCGCAGTTCATACGCTGCCTGCCGGCGCGCAGAAGAGGTCCACCGTCGCTTTCTTCAGAAAGGAGATCATCTCCCAGACCGCACCGGTCATGACCACGTTCGTGGTGCTTGTGGTTCTTCTCCATGCGGTAAATATCTCCCTGAACCCGCTGTATGAACCTCCTCCCCTCCCTGTGAGAGAAACCGAAAATACGGATTCCCTCAGGATACCCCTGTCCGATAAAGCCGGCTCGTTCGAGGACAGGAAGATACGAAAGTTCGTCTATTACTACGGCACCAAGCAGATCATTTTCATCGCCATGCTTAAACCTGATGGATCTGTCGGCGTAGCACTTGATGAGTGTGAGATATGCAGACCCGCAGACTGGAACACCGACGCAAAGGGGTATGCACAGAAAGGCGAACACCTGATCTGCAAATACTGCATGACACCTATCGCCGCGGCCACACTAAACAGCCCCGGCGGCTGCAATCCGGTCCCTGTACCGTTCAAGATGGAAGATTCGACCATTACCATAAAATCGGAGGATCTTATCGGCACATTCAAGAAACTGCAGGAACTGGAAAAAAAGGGGACACATCTGTAATGCGGTCCGTAACTGTGAAATACCTTTCTTCCTGGTGGACAACTGCGGGACTGGTGCTCGCATGCGCAGCAGCCTATATCGTCTGCCTCTTTGGGGCTTCACCGTATGCGGACTGGACAGGTTTTCTGTTTCACCGTCCCGCCGGGCTTTTTCTGTACTGCGCCCTCATCCTGAATCTCCTTCTCGCGTCTCTCCGCATTGCCTCAGCAAAACTTTCCCGGCCGGCGATAACTTTGGCTGTCATTCAGGCAATGGATGTCCACACTACGCTGCCGGTGAATCCTGATGTCATGAACACCCTGACAGCAAGCTTGACGCAGAAGGGCTTTATTGTCGCGCAGAAAGGCCTTTCTGTCCGTGCAACAATGAACCACTATTCGTTTCTTCCCGGGACTGTGCTGCGTTTGGGGATCGTCGTGCTGCTCGCTGCCGTGCTCCTGAGCGTTCATACACGGAAATCGGCTGAGACCATTCTGCATGAGGGCGATGCCATTGGTCCTCCGGGCAAGGAGCTGACACTGAAATCCATAACAGCTGATCTGCCCACCAAGTTCCTTCAGGTTGGAGAGGAAAGCACGTTCAGGTTAAACAGCGTGCAGGCCGTACTGCAATCCGCCGACAGCACAGAGACCGTGACAGCCGGATTTCCTGTTCGCATCAGCCGTACGTATTACCGCGTTACGCATTTCGGATTCACCCTGCCTGTCCTTCTCACGAATCGTTCTGGTGTTCTACAGAAGAACCTTGATCTCGACATCCTGCCGCCCGGCACAACCGACAGCGTAGATCTACAGAGTCAGGATCTCATCATGACCATCAGCCTCCAGCCGGAGAGAACGGTCACCAAGGGGCTGATCAAAGGGAGGGAATATGACTTGAAAAATCCCTCTTTTCATATTGTGGTACAGAAAAGAGCTGCTAAAGAAAAGATTGGGGAGTTGAATATATCTGGGGCAGCACCTGCTTCAACCTCTGACCTGCCGTTGTCGTTCGGCAGACATGCGTTCTATGCAAAAATCCAGTCGACGTCTGATCCTGCACTTCCGTTTATGTATGCAGGAGCCTTCGTGTCCCTTTTCGGCATGCTCCTCATGTGCAGCCGTTTCTTCTGGTACGGGAAAGAGCTCCTCGCAGTCCGCGAAAATGACACCCTCCATGTGGGATATCGTGAAGAATTCTTCAAGAAATGGGGGATACAGAAGTTTTATGACTGGACAACCGCTCTTTCGGAAGCCCGCGGAAGTGATGACACTGCGGACCATCCCTCGAACAGCAGCCTTTAAGCGATATTATTCACAGATTTACAACCCATGCATGCAGGTACAGACAGGGTAAAGCATTCGAACGGTTTCAGCTGTCCTTGTGAAAGACAGTATGTCTGAACAAGGCAGGTGCCTCGGAGCGAGCCGGCAGGGGAGCGAGAATGAGAGAGAATGCTTTACCCTGCCTGTTATGAGAATCGTATGCATAATCTGAGTTAAGCCGGAACCCAGGAGGAAACCTCAGCCGTTTCCTCTCTGAAGCCTCAGCATCAATAACGTAACGCATCCGAGTGAGAGCACAATGCCCCCTGCAAGCGCCCAGGGAGCGCCGAGGTCGCGACACACCCGCACCTGGACCGATGGCTCCGGCTCGAGGGTTACCGCCTTGATGTAGACACCGAACTGTCCGAAATAGAGGGGATGGACAGGCCTGAGGACGTGCGGCACACTCTGTCCACTAGCATCTGACCACTGCAGATCAGCTTCCCAGTCCTGGGCATATCCTTCAGCGTCGGTCTTCATCCTGACATCATTGACGGTTATTGCAGCAGAACCGGCCACAGCCCTGCTCTCGCCTTTATTGATGACCATGTCTGCCTTGAAGCCCATGGAGGCAGTGAGCAGATGCCCGAGCATGATAAGCAGTACGCCGATATGTATGATCTCAGGCGAGAGCTTGAGCAGCAGTTTTTTCAACCCAGCTTTTTTCAGCAGCGCATCAGCCGTGCAAAACACGGTATTGACTGCAAGAAGGCTGATAACAAAGATCATTGCGTAGATCCACCATGCTGCCCTGAATGCATCTGATTCCATGAGCCATTGGAAGAGCGGCGTGTCGTCAATGCCGGAAAAAAAAGCAAGGTTTTTTACCAGGGAAGATGATCCCTCCACAGCGATTGCCATGAACGCAGTAAAAAAGACGATCGCCGTTCGTAACGAGAGGAAGAAGCGTATAACCACCCTCATGCTTGGACTCCCTCCTCTCAGAACTGAGTCGGCGGGCTCGGAATAACCGTCCCCACCCCGAAATATGCGAAGAGCAGAACAGCATATCCCGCAACCCCGATACCAGCCGCAGGTATGCCAAAAAACCCCTTCATCATCCGGGCATGCAGATACAGTCCGAAATAGAACCAGGCCAGAGTCGTCCACAGTTCTCTCGGCGTCCATATCCAGTATGTGCCGTAGGCAATATAAAACCAGACGCTCCCGACAATCAGCGCAACCGTATACATTACCCACCCGGAAAGAGCTGTCCGGTACTGCAAGGATTCAAAGTCCCTGTCCCGAGTGGCGAGGAAGTAGAGCCCTGCGCAGAACGATACGCCGAAAAATCCGTAGCTGCCGAAGAACAGGAAGGAGTGGATGTAGAACCAGGGGGTCCTGAGCAGAGGCGCGATCGTGTCGATAGGTTTATGAAAGACTGCGATAACCAGGATAGTCGAAATCAGAGGCAGCGCTATCAGACTTGATCCCTTCAGGTCATGCCTGAGACTGAGATAGGCAAACAGAAGCCCTGTGGAAAATGCCATAAACGAAATCGTATCATGCTTTTCAGTAAGGGGAATGGTTTCTAGAGTGATGCCCCTGACCGCCACGAAAAAAAGATGACAAAGAAGCCCGGCAAAGAAGAAATAACGCCCCTTCCTCCCTTCCATGAGGCCCAGGCTGTACAGCACAGCCGGTACCAGGGGTATCAGGACCGCAAGCAATTCCCTCGTATCATCAGCACCGGCAGAACAGAACAATGTGGTTGTCTCCGCCTATTTCAGGTCCTCGAAATCGAGGACATCCTTAAGGCCGTTTGCCTTCAGGAAGCTTTCCGAATGCTTCTTTTCCTTGAACGCAACTATCCCTGATCCCCCGGGTGTTCTGATACCGCTCCGCACATAGTACGCGGCCCGGATATGCACAGGTTCGCCGGTATCGTAATCAAAGACCTTTACCATAAAATCGCATTCCCTGCTGCCAATCGGGCATTTACCCTTCAGGTACTGGACCGCGCAGTCTATATCATCAAAATACCGTACTTTTTTCTTCTCCTCCATCACAGCAGAAAACCGTTTGTCAGATATTTCCTTGCCGCAGGTCGTGCATTTCCTGCCGGCAATCTCTTCTGCATGAATCAGGGGGACAAGAAAAATCATAAGGAACAGTGCCGCATATAATCGTTTGAAGATTCTCATCGCTGGGGGACTCTCCTCTCTATTTTTCGGGCATCAAAAGGTTCTCTGCCCTTCTGCTTAATACTGTCCACGAATAGGCCCCGGCTATGATCATGACCGAAGCAACCGCGTACTTTACCATCAGGGCTGCTTCATGATGTTTTTCAACGGCATTTATCCATTCAAAGCTCCTGAACGTCACCATGCGTATCGCACCGGCTGCTACTATCCAGACCCAGGAGAATATGACCACTTTTCTTAATGCCTTGTAGAGCCGCGCAAAGAACTCCTTGTTCATCCGGTCTTCCTGCATGCCGTATTTTGTCAGCGCTACCCAAAGGGAGAAACTGCATGCCGCAAGCATGGCAGTAGCCACGTCATGGAAATAATTGCTCATCAGAATGAATACTGCCAGAGGCTGGCTCATGTCAGCAGTCCCTGCTCCCTTTTCCGTTCCCGTTCCCGGGCAAATTCCCTGAAGGCCCTTCCCTGGGGAAACTGGACCATCCATGATGTAATATGGCTCATGGGAAAGCCTTTCCAGGATATCTGCGCCATCCTCTGCAGTATCTTCGGAATAGTAAAAAGATCAGCCCTGAGCTTGACAATCGCATCTTCCCGCTCCAACGGCGACATGGTCGGGTGCTCAAATGTGGCATGGTTTCCGTCAAAACTGTCCCAGTCAAGCCCCTTAAGCAGATACGGTGTATACATCTCATGGAGCTCAGTGCCCGGAAACGGTGTTGTCATGACCGGATGTGCTGATACCTTGAGCTCATCACACAGGTTGAGAATCCCGTCGAAGTCTTCCCTGACGTCCTGCCGCCCCCCCACCATGATAAACAGCATCACCTCAATGCCGTAATCGCGTATTTTCCTGATGGCATCCCTTCGTTCCCTGCCCTGCTTGCCCACGGCCTTGTATTCCTGGAGACTCGACATGTTGTTCGATTCCCATCCCACAAGCACAGCAGTGAGGCCGGCCTTTCTGGCGTTCTTCAAAAGCTCATGGGCACGGGAATGCTGCACAGACGTGAGGTCCCCGGAACCGAACCACCACTTTCCCCTCACATTTTTTCCCATCTCCCGATACAGCTCTATGGACCTGTCGACGTTCACACCCCAGATGTTGTCATCAATACCCCAGAAAAGCCTTCTTCTGCTGGCTGCCACCTCTTCAACCACCTCGCTGATCGGCCGCATCCTGACCCTACCCCCGAAAAATTTATGTACCGAGCAGAACGTGCAGCTGAACGGGCAGCCCCGGGACGTCTGAAAGTATCCATACACATATTTTGTCCTCCAGAGATTCGTGACCGGGTGCGGAAGGCGGTCCAGTTCGGGAAATCCCCCGTTATACGCAGTCTTCAAGACCCCTTTTTCAGCATCATCCAGGAGTTCTTTCCATATCTTTTCAGACTCTCCGATAACAATGGCATCAGCATGCTGCTTCGCCTCATCAGGAGAGACGGTGACATGCATCCCGCCGAGAATTACCTTCTTCCCCAGCGACCGCAGGCTGTCTGCCATCCGGTAGACCCAGGGGGATTGAGGGGTCAAAATTGTAAAGCCCACCAGATCAGCATCAGTCTTTTCCGGCCCAAAATATTCCTTATTGGCATCAAGCAGTTCGATCGCGACATCCGGCCTCACCTGCCGGGTAAGGCCAGCGAGATACTCCATAACAGGAGGGGCAATCGGCAGGCCCTTAGACATCTGTCCTTTTTCTCCAAAGGGCGGAGAAACAAGCAATAATTTCATCTTGTTACTTTACCTGAAATACGGAGGTGTAAACAAGAAACCCCTGTATGTCCACAGGGGTTTCTTGTTGTTTGAGAAGAGGATTTCTCAGCTACAGTGCTTCGCAGAACATCTTTATCTTGGTAAGGACACCCTCAGCTTCCTTCTTGTTCACTTTCTCCATAAGACCTTTATTGGCGATCACCTTCATGATTTTGCCGGGCATTTCATACTGGATCTCGGCATGCAGTTCTGTGCCGTCTTCAGTCTTGGTGAAGGTATAGGTCTCGAGGATCGGAAAACTTCCCTCCATCTTGAGCCCGAACCTCTTGTTCTTCACATTCTCCGTTATCCTGCCGACGCCGTGGAAGTTCATGCCGAGCATGCGATACGTCCACTTGAATGTCGTTCCCGGTTCAATATGGGGAGAAGACAACTCTTTTACCTCAACAAGGCTCGTCACATACCTTGTCCAGTTCTCGGCATTTGTCACGAACTCAAAAACCTTTGCTACCGGGGCATTGATCGTTATTTTCCTGGTCACGGTCGCCATGGCACCCTCCTTTTTTTAGGATTATATCACATCCGGTCTTTTGTCACGACGTTTTTCTTAAACAGCATAACCAGGGTTCCAGCGATAAAAAGAGGCATGCCCGCTGCTGCCACAAGCAGCCCGGCCAGGATAATGAGCACGCCATAATCTTTCACGATCTCCAGCATTACCCAGAACCCGGGGTCGGAAAATCCCATCTCCAGGTTATGGAATCGTATGCTCTGCTTCGTAATCTCCTCGGCGACAACCTTTTCGCCTTCAAGGACGCGCACCCTGTAGCGCGGAGAGTTGATATCGAACTCCCTCGCCTGCATCCCGCCTTTTTGAATGGTCCGTTCAGGCTCGAGCGACAGCATGAACTTATACGGCAGAGACTGTATCTCAAAGGTGTCGACACTATCCGGGCCAAGTATTCGTAAGGGCACGTACTCCCTCGCCTGAAGCACACCATTCTCGGAAAGCGAGATATTGGGCGCAAGACCAAAGTTGAGAATGTGATAATACGTATTGCCTATCCGTTTAGGCGGAAATGCTCCAATCTCAAAGGTTCCTGAACTCCTGTCCCGTACCGTGACTTTCGGTTCATACTTAAAAAAACCTCTGCCGCTCTCGATATCGATATCAAGAAACCGTTCTCTTACACCAGGGTCGATCGACTCGACCCTGTAGGCTGCTGAACCCCATTGCGGCTGGATAGTGTCTCCGGCCTGTATCAGGATCCATTTAAGGTCCCTTGTTGTGGCACTGATAAAAAATCCGGTCAAAAACAGCATGATGCCCAAGGGAAACAGCGTTACGGCAATAAACCGCATTTTATCTGCCTTAAAAACATGTGCTGAGCCGATGATCAGATTCAGAAATCCGCTGACCAGGAACAGAACAAACGGAATCTGAACAAAGGCATTATCCTGCAGAGCTCCCATGAAATAGGCAAAGGACTCCTTTGTCCATATCATGGAAGAAACATAGAGCAGGATCCATCCCCCGATAAGCCATGCAAGAAACTCCTTGGACGAGAGAATGCGAAAGAATTTCCGTGCAATCCCGGATACCAGTTGTTGAGGGACGATACTCATTTGATCCCCTCTCTGGACTTTCCCGAATTGACATACTCCCATTTTTTCATGATCTCACTGAGATCGATACGGATGAACTTTTCATCAACACTTGCCGCCAATGGGATTGGGTTGCAACCGCCCGGCTCTCCCAGCGTTGCCACAGGTATCGGCGTGTTGCAATATATGCATATGACGTGGTCTTCTTTCTGGCCATAACCGTCAGGCTGGCAAATCTCGCATGCATCAAGACAGACCGAAAGACTGTTGTCCGGCTTTTGTATCACGAGCAGCTGTATTTCTTTGCCCTGGTGACTCAGTACAAACTTATGCAATGCGCTGTCACGCAGATCCATGGTGGGATCATTGAGCGGTATCATGATCAGCCCTTTGTCATCAACGACCGGTTTGGGCTTCGGAATATACAGCTGCGATACCGATTCCCCCCCCTGGGAGAACCAGACCGCCGTGATCATGACGACAAAGACAATCACCGGCAGGGCCTTTCTCCTCCTGTCCGACAGGATGAAATGTTTCAGCATCCGCCTCTTTGCTCCGGAATCAGTATCCTCTGCAGGCAAGGGCCTGGTCAGACTGTAGTAGATGAACATCAGCGGAAACAGAAGGAGCAGCAGCAGCGATTCCCAGAGCGCGATATTCGATCCGAAAAAAAAGCCGATGAAATTCCAGACTGTGGTCTTGAGCAGCGGGTGGTCCGGCACCATAAGAAAAACAAAGACCTGATGAATGAAGTCATGAGAAAATTTCATCAGTCCACGCTGGAGTGAAGGAATAAGTGTGAGCTCGGCAAATCCCTGGACCCCTCCGCCAAAGAGTTTCACGATTGCGAAAAAAAGAAGAAGCTGCGGGACATCGAAAAAACTGCTGATGAGGCGGACACGCGCATACCTGATGGCGACAACGGATATCCCGCCTGCGATTGCGATCCCCATGGCAGCAGATGCATAGGTGACCGCGACCTTCTCTTTCAACATGGCAAGATCTTTGACATATACTGCCGTACCTGCCATATCAGGCAGAAAAAAGAAAACAGCGGAGAAAAGCACAAGTCCCTGAACCAGGACACTGCTCTTCGGCATCTTTTCGAAGAATAAGAACATCCTGATACCGCTCGCATTGAGAAGCGCTGCCACGCTTGCGAGAAGGAAGACAACAAAGGACAGATGAATACCGTTGCTGATTTGTTCCTTGAGTTCGGGCCGGGAGGAGACCAGAAACATCACTGCGGAACAGAGCAAGGCGATCAGGACACCTGACGCGAACGCCGCGCGCAGATGCTCCCTGTTGAACGAGATCAG
>Ga0102851_10001616_pt1 | contig 13060 bp, 10 predicted proteins | sample Mud3Dept3metaG_FD_79558 | JGI IMG/M metagenome (GOLD analysis project Ga0102851, IMG submission 79558) | Freshwater wetland microbial communities from Ohio, USA, analyzing the effect of biotic and abiotic controls - Mud 3 Core 4 Depth 3... | ecosystem: Environmental > Aquatic > Freshwater >... | reverse complement strand
GTCAACGACGCCTGGTGAAGGCCGTAATCGCGCCTCAAAATCCCCAGGGCCCGGATGGCCGTGTCGACCCGCTTCTCCGGCCGGACCTGCCCGACATAGAGCAGCCGGCCTTTATTTTGATGCGGTTCCGGCCCTGGAGAAAACCGCTCGACATCGACCCCCCAGGGGATGAGAGTGGAGCTGTGCATCGGCAGGTCCATCTCGTCGGCCAGGCCTTCGAGATAGGCGTTGGCGAACACGGCTTCTCCGAAATGGAGCGGCCGGCCGGGCGGCATCAGCCTGCAGCGGCGGCTGAAATGCCGGACCGCCCGGGCGCCCTTCGGGCCCCTGGGCCATATCCTGTACCAATGGTCCTTCTCGTACGTGAGAAACCAGAAATCGGCCAGGTAATAGACCGACGGAATCGCCAGTTCCTCCGCGAGAAGGCCCAGCGAGGCGGAAATAAAGGACAAGCTGAAGAACAGGGCCGCTTCGGGGGCGTATCCGGCGCAGACTCTCTTGAAGGCGGTTTGATTGCCCAATCCTTTGAGGATGGCCCGTCGCCAGTCCAGCCTCTCCCGGAAGTAAGGCCTCAGTGAGCGGTCAATATCCTCTTCGACGAGACCGCTGTCGAGACACGCCCTGCTGGTCAAGACTTTGACTTCATGCCCGCGTTTCCTCAGGGCTTCGACGATGTCCCGGCAGCCGATGTCGTACCCGGAGAGATAAAACGGCGGATAGAATCCGTTGACGGCCAGGATGCGCATCTTCGCGATATTTTTATCACAGGGCCGGTCGGCCCGTCAATTTCCGGTGGCGCGTCTCACAAATGACTTGGCCAAGTCAAAACCATTGGAAGACGCGCCACCGCGGGGGAGTTTGAGGGGGACGGCGGCGTTCCCCTCAGGGGGTCAGCGAAGCGCCGAGGGGGGAGCCGGACTCCCCCCTGGAAGTGTCCCGTCTATGCGGAAGACTTAGGCAAGGAATTTACGAGACGGGACACTAGCTGCCTTGCATTGGAGGGCGGTTGGTTATAAAATCTGGGGGATTCGAGCGGCCGAAGCGGATAAACTGATGGACGAGATGACGAAACAAGAAATCGCGCGGCTGAAGGCCGACCTGCTCAAGAAGATGGCGGAGATCGACGACCTCCGGAAGCTCCTCAACCGGGAGATCGACCGCCCGTTCAACCCCGACCCCATGGATTTCACGGAGAGGGAGATCGAGCCGTTTATCGAAAAGAGCCTGGCGGCCATCGAGGAAAATCTCTCCCGGGAGGCCGAACCCCCGTCCTTGACCTCCCACCGCCCCATCCTGGGGCAGCCGGTCCGGCATTTCAAGCGGATCTTCATGAACTGGGCCGACCTCCATGCCCGGAAAAACCTGGAAAAGCAAACCGGCTACAACCGGCTCGTTTTCGACCTCCTCAGGGTGCTGGTCCGGCGCTCCCGCGGCAACAGGGAGAAACTTCGGGATCTGGAAGAGCGGCTGGGGAAATGCGAGGAGAAGCTGGCCGTGCTGATCACCAGGGCCCGGGACCTCGAAGAGCGGGAGGAGCCGGGGAAGGCGCCGGCGGACACGGAATAGAGCGGCATTTTTATGGACCCGCATGACAGCCTCCCTTCCCTCGAGTTTGTCCGGGGCCTCAAGGCGGTGTCGCGGCCGCCGGGTTTCGACATCTCCTCGGGCCTCGAAAAGATAATCTCCCGGGAGGGGCTTCAGGCGGGATTCAACGCTCTCCTTCGATCCGAGGTGGCGCTCGGCCTGCGGAAACCGGGGCTGGGCTTCTATGACCACGCCCTCCATCTCATCGGCGGGGCCCAGAAATACGGGTTGACCCTGGTCTCGGCTCTCCGGGATTGGTTCGACATCACCCTCATCGCCAACAAGGACATCCGCCTCGAGGATTTCCGGAGCTGGTACGGCCTCGACCTTTCCGGCTGCGCCGTCAAAGTCCTCAAGATCCCGTTCTTTGAAGAGAAGGGGGTTTCGTTTCTCGACCCCGCTTGCGTTTCGACGAAAGTCGAGAATCCCTTCCATGCCGTCAGCCGGGAGAGCGGCGGCTATGACGTCTTCGTGAACAATTCCATGAATGAAATGGTCTTTCCGCTCGCCAACGTCTCGGTTCTCATCTGCCATTTCCCGGAGAGGCTGCCCCAGAGCTACTTTTATCCCGATCAATATTCCCATGTGGTTTATAACAGCCGCTATACGGCCGAGTGGATAAAGAGAATGTGGAAGCTCGATCCCCACGTGCATATCTATCCCCCGGTCGACCTCGAACCCGGCGGAGCGGTCCCGCCCAAGAAAAAACTCATCCTCTCCGTGGCCCGTTTCGAGCCGGAAGGGACGAAGCGGCAGCGCGAGATGGTCGAAGCTTTTTTGACCGTACAGCGGCTTTACCCTGAGGCCGCAAGCGGATGGAAATTTGTCCTCGCCGGGGGGAGCGAGCCGAAAAACCGGTATCTCGAGACTCTTCGCGGTCTGTCGGCGGGCCTTCCGGACGGAAAGGTCGAGCTCAAGGTCAATATTCCCGCCTCCGAGCTGCGCGTCCTCTACCAAGAAGCCTCCATCTTCTGGCATATCTGCGGGATCGTCCACGACCATCCCTCCGAAGTCGAGCACTTCGGCATGACGACGGTCGAGGCCATGCAGAACCGGGCGGTGCCGGTCGTTTACGACGGGGGAGGGCTGCGGGAGATCGTGGCCCACGGCGCCGACGGCTTCCGTGTGCGCACGAAAGGGGAGCTCCTGGAGCATTCGCTCCGGTTGATCCGCGATCCCGGGCTTGTCGCGCGCTTGGGGGAGGCGGCCCAGCTCAAGGCTCGGGATTTTTCCCGGGCCAGGTTCGAGGAAAGGGTCAGGGGTTTCTTCGGCCGCGTTCTCAGCGGCTATGGTGATCCATAATGAAGCCGGCGGCTATCTCCTTCGTCGAGCCGGATAGTGGGTTGTAAGCAGCCGCCAGGAATTCCGGTCAAAAACACTGCCCTCGACGATGAACTCGTCCAGGCGGGGGAAAAAGCTCTTTTTCCAATCGTCGGCCCCCCAGGCGTGGTAAAGGTACCGCCGTTCCCGTATCTCGTCCGGGCCGACTTCGAACACCGACCGGCCTCCGAAGTCTTCATCGAGGCGGAGAAGGGCGCAGAGCGTCGCCGGGATGTCGGTCAGCGAGACCTGGGCCTGTGAAACCCGGAAACCCTCTTGATCCTGGGGGGGCTTGACGAGCAGCAGGGCAAGCGACGACCCGGCGATCTCGCCGAGGCCCACCCCGTCGATGACGCCTGCGCTCTCCCCGGATACCTTCGCGTTCGCCCAGGCGATGTCATGGCCCTGTCCATGATCGGACTGGATAATGATCAAGGAGGAATCATATATTCCCGCGCCCTTCAGCCTGTCCATGAACCTGATGATCTGGCGGAGGACGCACTTGGCCTGGATTTTGATGTTGTCTCTCGATGACGGGATTTTTCCCGCGTATTCGCAGTCCGTGTTGACGACCATCGGAAAATGAGAGGTCATCAGGTGGATGTAGGTGTACACCGGCTTGCCCGTTTTCACGGACGAATGCTCGATGACATCGTCCATGAAAGCGGCATGGGAGAAATATTCAAGGTTGAGCAGGTGGCCTTTGGGCGCGACGAGCCGCTGGATGAGCCAGGTCTGGTCGTTGTAGATGAATCTCTTGAGGAAATGGGGGGCATGGCGGAACAGCGACAGATCCAGCATCTGGGCCGATTTCGACCTCAGGATTTGCCGCTCCGTCCCCCCATAGGGGACGGCGATCTGGTATTCCTGGGAATGCCGGCTTCCTTTGGTAAAGCGCGCCGCCTCGACAAGATGGGTCTCATATGCCCGGTCAAAGAGCCGGTTGAAGATCGTCTTTCCCCGGTTGACCTCAAGGACAAACCGGCGCATGGGCACTTCGTTCCTGTAGACCCGCCCGCTCAAAAAGGCGGGGACCGACATGTAGGTCGTGGGAAAGGTGCCCAGGGCATCCTGGAAGAAGGTGAATCCCGGCAGGGATTTGGAATAGGAGTCGGGGTTCTCGGAGAGAAGATCGAAGAAAACGTCCGACTCAAACCCGTCCAGGACGAGATGGATGACGTTGAACTCGGAAGAGAACTCAAAAATCTTTTCCGGCGGGACCAGAGGCCTTCTCGCCTTCTCTTGGGCCGCCCATGTTTCCGGGTTCTGGAGGCTTGTGATCACCAAAGACACCAGAAGGACGGCGGTGACGGCGGCGCTCCCCCAGGCGGCAGCCCGGTAAAGCTTCTTGTAGAGCAGCCCGGACAAAACCAGGAGCCCGGCCCAAAGGGCCCCATCGGCCCAGCCGCGCCAGGCGTCTTTCGCCCAATCGATCGCCCGGCCGTCGAGCAGGCCGTACCTCCAGACCAGAAAATTCCCCTGGAGCCAGAGGAGAAATCCCAGGGCGAACAGGATCGAGACATAAAGCGCGTGGGGCTTCCCGTGCAGGACGAAGCCGATGAGCCCGAGGAGAAGCAGCAGGATCAGCGCGGGCCCGGCCAGCGTTTTCAGGATGGACGTTAGAGGAACGGTCAGCTCTTCCGTGTTGCCCTGATAGATCGTGGCCGGCCCGAACACAAAAAGGTTGGCGACGACGAGGAGCGCGGCGGCCAGCGAGGTCAGGATTTTCGTCTTCACGGACGGGCGGCTCTCGGCCTTTTCCGGGTTTTGCCTGGAGGTCATGGTCTTTTCGCTTGCCGTGGACCCGGTCAGCTCGCGGGGGAGCCCCGGTTTTTCATCAGGTAAAGGGTCCGCTCCGTCCCCTCGACCGGAACGGTTTTTTCAATCAGAAAAACGCGGCCGAACTGCTCCTCGAAATCAGGCTGCGTGTAATGGCCGAAGATATCCTCCCGGGTAGCCAGAAGCCGCTGGACCTGGGAGTCTGTCTTGGGGACGAATTCAATGACCAGGCTGCGGCAGGTCCGGCCCAGGAAACCGGCGATTCTTTGAAAAGGCAGGTTGTTGGAGATTGCCAGGTGGTGGAGAAGAGCCAGGGCCAGAACCGCATCGGCCGGCCCGCGCTCCAGCAGGGACATCCTTTCCCGGTTCTCCCAGCCGAGGGCCGGTGTCGGGTTGGTCAGGTCCATGACCAGGGGGAGAAGGTTTTTTTCGTTTTTCTCCCGACATTCGCGGTAATTCAGCTCGACGGCGACGGTGTCGACGTCGAACGCAACGGTCGGGATTCCCCTCCGGCTGGCCAGGCGGCTGAAGATTCCCGTGTTGGCGCCCAGGTCCCAGACCGTTTTGGGCTTCATCACTTCCAAGAAATCCTCGACGATCTTCTTTTTGCGCTCGAAGCTTTCCGGAGTGTAGTTTGTCTCCTCGTAGTAGCGGGCCCATTCCGTCTTTTTGATGGGGAGACTCAGTTTCCGCACCGCGGACTCGAGGCTCTCCGTGAGCCCGGCCAGCGACATGGGACGGATCTTCCTTTCCCTCACCTTCATCTTTTTACCGGAAAAGACCTTCTGGCTGAGGGCATGGAGGTGGACATGGGTGGCCAGGCTCGGGCGCAGGCGCGTGCGGAAGGGGAGAAGCCGGCTGGCCAGGCTCAGGGGAACCCCGTCGATAAATATCCGGGAGAGCGGACCGAGCGCGTAATCCTTGTAAGCGACGAGCAGAAGCGGGCAGAGAAAATGCTGGCAGAACTGGCGGTAGGCCACCCAGGGCCTCAGCTCGAGCTTCTCAAAGGACAGCGTGTCGACCAGGACGGGCCGGCCATCGATAAACTGGATATTGAAGGCGCTGGCGTCCTTGAGGGACATCCCGAAATCAAAGGCCGTTCTCTGGATCCGGAGCGTGGCCAGGGCCGCGTCCTTGAGCTGGCCGAAGCACCATTCATAGGGATAGGAGATGAAGGGGACGACCCGGGGCTTGATGACCTTATAGGCACCATCCGGGTCGGGAGGAGGGAGGTCGACTTCCTCGTGGGGAATGAGGAGCCCCTGCTCCGTCAGTGCCCGGTAGAGCCCGGAAGAAAAGAGATGGTCATAATGGTCCCTGTAAACCCCGTTAACCTGCCTGTAGAGCCGGCCTTCGCGCTCGAACAGGAAGCCGCTCGGGTCCCGGAAAGAGCTCGGCAGGGTTCGGGATTCATCGGACATCTGCCGGCCCATCAGGTTTTGTCTTTTTGGAAAGACGGGTCCTTATTTTCTTCCAGAATATCCGGAGGGAAAGCGAAAAACCGACGAATCCGGCGATGATGAGTTGAATGATGTAGCTCCCCGATCCCAGGTCGATGTAGCTGTAGCCGCAGACAGGGAGCAAAAAGAGAACAAGAACAAGGCAAACCGCGGGTCGGAACATGGATTTCATGCTTTTTTCCTGGCAACTTTTAATAGCACGAATCCCTTGGATTGTCAATCAGATCGCGTGGATCGCGTGCCCGTAGTTCGGGGCCGGCTCGGACAGGCGTCCGCCCCTCCCTATAATGAATACGGCACTCAGCGAAATATGTTTCTCCGGGTCACATGCGCCGGCCCAAGAAAAAGAAAAACGGCCCGCGTTTCCGGCCTGAAGCCGGGGCCACTAGATTTTAATAAGGATCTTCCTTTTGTAGAGCCAGAAGCATATCAGCCAGAGGACCGCCCAAGCGGCGATGCTCGTGAGGATCGCCGCCGAAATCTCCCCCGTCCACCCCAAAAACCCCGAAACGAACGGCCGGACGAGCCTTGTCACCCACGACGTCCCGCCGCTCTCGGTGAATAGGTAGATGAACAAGGAATTCAGGCCGACGATGTTGAAGAAAACCGCCCATTTGCGGATACCGCGGACATCGATTATCCAATAGCTGAAGGCCAGCGCCAGCAGGCAGAAGCCTCCAGAGGCCGCGACGAACGAGCTCGTGCATATGCGTTTGATCATCGGCGATACGGCGGTGAGGGCAAACCCGGCGGCGACGCCGGCCGTTCCGAGAGCGGCCAGGCGGACGATTTTATCCCTTGGAGACCGGTCGCTCCTGAGCCACTGCCCGGCCAGGACTCCCCAGACCGTGTGAGCGGCCGTCGGGACGGCATTGAAGGACACCCAATGGCCCGAGGACAGCTCGCCCGAAAGGAGCATGTCCACCCATGATCCGAAGTTATGGTCAGGGACGAAGGGCTGGTTGTAGCCCGGGACCCAGAAGAGACGGTAAACAACCTCCGTGAGCATGACGAGGGCGAAGCTCCAGGCGACCTGGGTCCGCGGCCGGCGCCTCATCAGGAAATAGGCGATGGGGTAGGTCATGCCGAGCTGGGCCAGGACGTTCTGGAAGCGGAAGGTGATGCGGCCCGGACCGATGCAGTAGAGCGCCCAACCGAGGAGAAGGAGAGTGAGCGAGCGGATGACGACATGCCGCGTGATCAGGGCCCTGGAATCCCCGCGCTCTTCGCGCCTGGCCGCGGAAAAGGCCAGGGCCACGCCGACGATGAACATGAAAAACGGCTGCACGAGGTCCCAGGAGCGCAGCCCGGCCCAGGGGTGATGGTCGAGCTGCGTGCCGACGGCGTGGAGGATCGTTCCGGCCAGCCGGGGGTCCCGGAGGTGCTCGTAAAGAAGGGTGCTTTCCCCGATGAGGAGGAACATGGTGAATCCGCGGAAGAAGTCCAGCGACATCAGCCGTCCCCTGGGCGTCATTGGGAGGGGGGGCGGATTTTTCATGGTCTCACCTTCGATGCGGCCTTTCTCACGGCCGGGCTTGCCGGATCAACAGGCGTCCTCCATTCTAGAACAGGAAACCCTCCCGAGTCATCTTCAATTTTCTTGAGTTGAGCGGCGGCGGCCGCTCCGGAAGGCAGGGAGCTCAAGGGCTATTGACAGTCCTCCGGCGGCGGCGATATAGTCGTTTGGGTGTCGGCGGCCGGCGGCCCGGCCGAGGAGAGCGCCTATGGCCATACGGAAGAACAAGGTGCCCGGATGGGCGTTTATCGGCCTTCTTGCTCTGGCCCTCATCCTGTATTTCGTTTTCATCTTTCCCTGGATGCTGGATTGGGGCGCGACTCCGGAGGAAGCTTTCGGGCCGCTTCCCGGCGACGATGTCGTGCCCAGCCCGATGTACCGCAGCACCCGGGCCCTCACGATCGGGGCCCCGGTTGAAGACGTCTGGCCCTGGATCGCCCAGATCGGCCAGGACCGGGGCGGCTTTTACAGCGCCACCTGGATCGAGAACATGCTGCTGGCCGATATTCACAACGCGCGGACGATCAACCCTGATTGGCAGTCCCGGCAAGAAGGCGATCTCCTCCCCCTGACCCCGCCCCGGTATCCGTTGGGGTTCGCCCGACGGAACGAAAAGGGCCTCGGCCCTCTCATCCGCCGCTTTGTGCCCGAAGAGTTTATCGTCCTTGACGGGTGGGGGAGTTTCGTCGTCCAGCCTATTGCCGGGGGGAAAACCCGGCTCATCGTCCGTGACCCGACACCGCCCATGTCTCTGCCGGTGAGACTCCTCTGGCAGGTATTCTTCGAGCCCGGGCACTTCGCCATGGAAAGGGAGATGATGAAGGGGATCCGGGCCCGGGCCGAGGGAACAGCGGGTTCTGGGAGCGCGGCCCAAAGTTTGGCCACCACGGGCTTTATCCTGACCGCCTTCATCGCCGCGTTTTATGTCGCCAGGACCCGTCGAAAATGGGGTTGGCTCGCCCTCCCCGGTCTCTATGCGGCCGCGATCCTTTTCTCGTCCGGCGATCCCCAGGCGGTCCTGATGGGATTCACTTCCGTTATGCTCATCATCGCCGGGTGCCTCTATTTCCGGCGCCGGTGGTGGGCCTACCTTCTGTCCATGTTCGTCTATGTCAATCTGGGGCTTCTGTTGCCCTGGGATGCCTATACGGGTTTCGGCCTCGTCTTCCTGCTGGCTTTGCTCCTCGTGGTGTTGCGGCTCTTGTCGAAAAAGGAGTTGGTCAGCAGCATCAAGTCCCGGGAAGAGGCCCGGCGCAAAGTACGGGGATAGCCGCGGATATAAGAGTCTCTCAGGAAACCAGCCGGACCTCCAGGCGGTCCAGGCCGTGTTCATTGATTTCCTTCTCGTATTTCTTGAGAAACGGCTCGAGCTTTTTGTCGTATTCGTCCCAGTCCATGCCCTCCAGGTCCTCTTCTCCGTGCTGGCGCTTGTAGTCCCGCTCGGCCAGACCGTCGATGAGCATGTTCCAGAAAACGTCCTCGTCGTATTCCTCCCAGTACTTCCTCATCTCTTCGTCGAGCTTCCGGGAGGGATAATAGCGGCCTTCGAACTCGTCAAACTCAACCCTGTCCTTGAGCCCGGCCGCCGGGGCGAAAGTCATGATGTCTTCGGCGAGCTTGTCGTACGCCTCGAGCCTCTCGTTGCCGCGGTAGGAATTGACCAGCCAGTTCCCCAGGAAAACGAGGTGCAGAAGCTTTCCGTATTGCTCCTGAGAGAGCGTGATTTGCATGGTGAGCCTCACAATTTCATTCCGGCGACGGCCGGTCAGCGATTATAGAGCCTTTGCCGGGCCCGGTCAATCGGCCGGAGCGCTTTCCGCGGTGCCGGCGGCGCCGCCGGCCGAACCGTTTCAGTCCAGGTATGTCCGGGGGAGAAGCGGGTTCAGGCCGATGAGGATCTTGTAGTCTCCGATTCCGGTCAGGCCGGCCAGGTCGTCGGCGGCCAGTCCGGAGCTCCTTTCAGGGTCGATGAGGGTGACCTCATCGCCGACCCGAACCTCCCGGTCGTCGCCGAGCCCGACCATGGTGTGGTTCGAGGTTATGGCTTCGAGCACGGGGAACTTCTTGCCCCGGATCAGGGCCTGGACCTTCCCTCCCAAAAGAAACGGATACCCGTCCGAATACCCGATCCCGACTGTAGCCACCTTTGTCCGCCCCTCGGACTTGTAAGCGCGCAGGTAGGAAAAGGTCTCTCCGGGGGCTAGATCCTTGATAAAGCTGACTCTGGCCGCGAGCTTGAGGACCGGCTTCAAGCCCAGGGAGTCCGCCGCTTTGGTCGGGGCGTTGGGATAATACCCGTAGAGAGTGATCCCGGGCCTGATCATGTCCAGATAAAACTCGGAGGGGTAAAAGACGCCGGCGCTGCTGGCGGCATGCCTGAGCCCCAGAGAAACCCCCTTGGCCTTGGACGCGTCGCAGACCTCGAGAAACCGCCGGAGCTGATCCTTGTCGAATTCGGGGTCTTCGGTCAGAGTGGTACAGACTCCCTCGATCTTGAGATGGGGAAAAGAGGAGATCTTTTTAATGAGCGGCAGGGCTTCCCCGGGAGCGGCGCCCGTGCGGCCCATCCCCGTGTCAATGTCGACATGGACTGAAGCCGTCCCGCCCGCTGCCGCGGCCGCTTCCTCCAAATAGGCGGCCTCGCCGGTAAAGACGGCCTGGCTGATCTTCAGGCTTACGATCTCGCGCCCGTCATGCCGGTCGAAGGGACCGAAATTGAGGATGGGGCAGCGGATCCCGGCCTGCCTGAGGGCCACGGCCTCCTGGAGCTTCCCGACCATCAGGGAATGGGCCCCGGCTTTTTCCAGGGCCCGCGAGGTTTCGATGAGCCCGTGGCCGTAGGCGTTGGCCTTGACCACGGCCATGACCGGCACCTTGACCCGGTCTTTGAGCCGAGAAAAATTTGAGCGGAGATGGGCCAGGTTGACCTCGATCCGGGGATCGGCCAAGCCGCGCGGAGCGGCGGCGGCTTCCTGGCCGGAAACAGAGGCGGACAAAGCCGTCAGCGAGCCGGCTCCCACGGTCTTGATGAATTGACGTCTTTTCATTTTCACTCCCTGAATCCAGGGCCTTCGGATGCCTATTTTCTCTTGAAGACCGTCGTGGCACCCGGCTGCTTGAGCGTTGCGGCGACGGGCTTTCCCGCGTCGTCCAGGTTGAATTCAACGCTCAGCCCGGCCACTCCCTTGAGATTAAACTCGGTGCCCTTGTAGGGTACGAGTTCGTACTCCGGCTGGCCGGGAACAGTTGCCACCAGCGTCTTTTCGCCCTTGAGGCTGAAGGTGACGATCACACCCTGGTTTTCATACTGTCCGGCGAATTTTTCCAGGAAGCTCCTCTCCATCATCGCCTTTTCCGGTGCGCGCGTGAAGACGATGTCCTTGACCGTCGGCTCGAGCGGGATGGACAAGCTTCCGATATTCCCCTTGGGGTCGGTCCCAAAGCTCAGCTTTTGTTTCATATCATAGAGGGGGTTGAGTAACTCAAAAGTGTCATAATGATAGTGAGTCAGGGCGCCCTCGAGGCTGTTGAGTTTGACCTTGAGCCTCTCTCCGTCCTTGATGATGGAAATCGTACCATATCCGGGGTTCTCATAGTCGCCCGCGTAATCCTCGAGCGCGTGCGAGGGTTTGGTATCGGGCTTGCGGTCCTTATCGACCTCGTTCTTGGACTTTTCCGCTTCCGCTTTGGCCTTCTCCATCTGATCCTTGATCCTTTTGCTCCAGTCGACGGGGCTCAGCCCTAATACTCTGTCGATGATGTTATAGACCAGGATCGACGGAAGCGGCGTGCTTCCGCTGTTCGAGAGTATGACGGCGCCCATGTTTTCCCGGGGAAGGAAGGCAACCATGGCGATGAACCCGTCGATCCCGCCTCCGTGCTCGAGAAGGAGGCGGCCCCGGTAAGGCACAATCGCCCAGCCCATGCCATAGCTGGTGTAGAGGACTTCGTCATACTGGATGGAGGAGGGCATCATGGCCTGGGGCGTGTGGATTTCCGCCAGGGCGGCCTCGGAGATGATCGGCTTGTCCTTGAACTTTCCCTTGTTCAGGTTCATCAGGACCCAGTTGGCCATGTCGAGGACGTTGGAGTTGATGGAGCCGGCCGGTCCGATCGTGTCGATATTGCGAAACGGGATCGGCACGACCTTGTCCTCCTTCTCCTGGTAAGGGAGGGCGAAGTCGGCCGTTTTTTGGGACTCGGTGACCGACATGTTGCTCTCCTTCATCTCGAGAGGATCGAAGAGCCGTTTCTGGACGAAGGCTTCCCAGCCCGTCCCGGCCGCTTCCCCGACCAGGTAGCCCGCGGTCATGAACATCAGGTTCTGGTACTGCCAGACGGCCCGGAAATCCTTGTTGGGCTCGAGATACTGGAGACGGTCAAAAAGCTCTTTCCGGCTGGCCGTCGACCCGTACCAGACGAACTCGTGACCGGGCAGTCCGGAGCGGTGGGTGAGGAGGTCGCGCAGCGTCATCCGTTCGGAGGCGACGGTATCGTGGAGCTTGAAAGTCGGGAGATAAGTCCGGACGGGCTTGTCCCATTCCACTTTCCCCTCGTCGACGAGAATCCCCATGGCCGTCGCCGTGAAGGCCTTGCTGCAGGAGCCGATGGCGAAGAGCGTATGCGGCGTGACCTTCAGGTTTTTCTCGACATCGCGCCGGCCAAACCCCTCGGCGAAAATGACCTTTCCGTCTTTGACGATGGAGACGGCCAGGCCCGGGACCTTCCATTCGGCGATCAGCTTGCTGACCTGTTCGGAAAATCCCTTGAGGTCGGGCTTCCTGGCCTCCTTGGGTGCCGAGAGAAGCGGCGCGGCGATCACCGCCGCAAAAAGAATAAGGGCCAAAGGAATGCGGTGGTTTTTCATTTCAGTTCCTCCTTCCGAATAATCCATCGACCGGGCATTATATGAAATATTAAGGCAAAAGGCACACTGAGTTTTCCAAACGGTCGCATTCATCCCCCATCCCCCTTGAGCAACCAAGGGGGCTTACCGGTTGGTGTCTCCGGAGAGGAATGCCGAAGACACCTCCAAGAATCTCATCTTAGCTTTATTCATCCCCCATCCCCCTTGAGCAACCAAGGGGGCTTACCGGTTGGTGTCTTCGGAAAGGTCGGACCAATCGAGACGCCCGTTCCTTCTCAGGAAATGAATGGCCTGCGGAAGTGTCGGCAGCCCGGTCCTTCCGCCGGGCTTGGTGCACTTGATCGCCGCCACCGCGGCCGCGAACTCGGCGCATCTCGGGAGTTCCCAGCGCCGGGCCAGGCCGTAGGCGAAAGCGCCGTGGAAGGCGTCCCGGCGCCGGTCGTATCCACGGCCGCTACTTTGAAAGCCCTGCCCCGTCCCAGCCCCCCCGGAGACGAATAGATATACCCATCGCGGCCGAGCGTGATCATGGCC
>Ga0102851_10001615_pt1 | contig 13063 bp, 7 predicted proteins | sample Mud3Dept3metaG_FD_79558 | JGI IMG/M metagenome (GOLD analysis project Ga0102851, IMG submission 79558) | Freshwater wetland microbial communities from Ohio, USA, analyzing the effect of biotic and abiotic controls - Mud 3 Core 4 Depth 3... | ecosystem: Environmental > Aquatic > Freshwater >... | reverse complement strand
TATGAATAAAGTTAGGATCTAATTCTCCGGCAGGCACTAATTCTTCAACTTCGGCAATGGTAATTTTTCCTGCCATTGCCATTACCAGATTAAAATTGCAAGCCGTTGCTTTGTAAATTAAATTTCCTGCCGTGTCACCTTTCCATGCTTTTACAAGTGCATAATCTGCAGTTAAGGCTGATTCTAAAATATGAGGTTTGCCATTGAAAGTTTTTATTTCTTTACCAATTGCAACTTCTGTTCCGTATCCGGCCGGCGTATAAAATGCAGGAATTCCGGCACCACCTGCGCGACAACGTTCTGCTAAAGATCCTTGCGGAATTAAATCAACTTCTAATTCTCCGCTCAGCATTTGTCTTTCAAATTCCTCGTTTTCTCCAACGTAAGAAGACACCATTTTTTTTATTTGTTTTGTCTCAAGTAAAAGACCCAGACCAAAACCATCAACTCCGGCATTGTTTGAAATACAAGTCAGATTTTTTTTCCCCATTTTTACCAGCTGGCCGATACTGTTTTCAGGAATTCCGCACAAACCGAATCCACCAACCATAAGTGTCATTCCGTCTTCAATTCCCGCAAGGGCCTCTTCTACATTTTTTACAACTTTATTCATTTGGTTTTATTAAAGTGGTGGAGGAATATTTTCTTCTCTTGTACAATTAAAAATCGAATTATCGTATTGTTGCGGAGCTTCAAAATCACCGGTTGAGATTTCAATTGATTTATCGCCGTAAACTTTATTCATGTAGTAACCATAAATCGGGAGCGCCATCCACGCACCCTGACCCCATGGGTAATTGCTAAAGTGAATTTGTTTGTCATCTGCACCTACCCAAACGCCTGTTACTAAATCGGGTGTTAAGCCAATAAACCAACCATCTGCTGCGCTATTTGTAGTTCCGGTTTTTCCCGCAGTTGGATATTTAATTCCACCATAAGGTTCGCTTCCTCTTAGCCGGGTGCTGGTTGCATAACCCTGACCATTGTATGGATTGTATGCTGCATTCACTACTTTCTTCATCATTGTTACCATTGTGTATGCGAGTTGTTCCGGCATAGCTTCGCGCATGTCATATTCCAGGTCAATAATAATATTTCCATTTCTGTCTTCAACACGCATCAGGTAAATTGGTTTAATGTAAATTCCTTTATTGGCCCATGTACTGTGCGCCCCAACCATTGTGTACAATGAAAGATCCATTGGTCCTAAACACATTGCCGGAACAACTTCCTCAGGTTTTAATTTTATTCCAACATTTTGCAATAACTTATTCATGGCTTGCGGACCTGCAGTAGGCCCCATTTTTTTCATAACCGCCACTGTAATATTATTTAATGAACCTGCCAAACCACATTCGGCTGTAATTAAGCCGCCTGAAGTTTTTGTTCCGGGAGCCGGACACCATGATTTATTTTTTGTTGGACTAACAGGAACATCGATGCAATAATTCATATCGATAAATGCTTCACACGGATCAATTACTCCCAGGTAAATAGCAGCCGCATAAACAAATGGTTTAATTGTCGATCCTACTTGTCGTTGGGCTTGTTTAACGTGATCATAGGTAAAATGATTAAAATCCGGACCACCAACCCATGCTTTTACAAATCCTGTTTGCGGATCCATTGACATCAATCCGGCCTGTAAAATTCCTTTGTAATACCTGATTGAATCAAGCGGTGTCATCACGGTATCAAAATCACCTTTATAAGAAAACACTTTCATGTGAACAGGTGTGTTGAACATTTTATCGATTTGAGATTCAGTCAGACCCTGGGCTTCCGCCTCCTTGTAGCGCGGCGAATTTTTTTTCGCTTTTGTCATGATGGATAAAATTTTCTCTTCCGTTACTTTTTCATCTGCAACCCAATCATTAAAAGGAGCATTTTTTTTCTTGCGGTTATTTTTGTCAAATTCATCCTGGAGCATTGTTTCCATGTGTTCCTGAACGGCATATTCCGCATAGGTTTGCATACGCGAATCAATCGTCGTATAAATTTTTAATCCATCCAAATAAATATTGTAAGGAGTGCCGTCCGGTTTCGCTATTTTGTATGAGCCGTCAGGATTTTTTTCCACAAATCTTTTTTGCAATTCATCTCTCAATACTTCCCTGAAATGCGGCGCAATTCCTTCTTTGTGATCGACAATCTGATAATCAACAATGATTGGTAATTTGCACAAAGAATCATATTGATGCTGATTAATTTTTACCATCAATGCTTCATTTCCGTCTTCACTATTTTTTAGCCATTGGTTAAGAACAGTGTTCCTTCTGTTATAGGCCCTTGTGCTGTCTAGTTCATACTGAGTTTGTCCTTCCGGACTATCATCGTAAACTTTAAATTGAAATTTTAACGGATTATACATTCCGGGATTTTTACACATTCCGACAAGCATTGCAGCTTCCTGCATATTAAGACTATCAGGTGTTGTATTAAAATAAACCTGCGCGGCAGATGCAATTCCAACAGCGTTGTATAAAAAGTCAAAATTGTTCAGGTACATTGTAATAATTTCCTCTTTTGTGTATTGCGCCTCAAGACGAACAGCCAGGATATTTTCACCAAATTTCTGATCCAGGCGTTGCCATTTATCTTTTGCAATTCCGCCATTTGCGGTATCAGAAATTGTATAAAGTAGTTTTGCTAATTGTTGAGAAATCGTACTTGCACCACCACTTTCAGAACCGGTAACCGCACCGGAAAGCGCGCGTCCGATTCCCCAGAAATCTACGCCGGCGTGCTCATAAAATCGTTGATCTTCTGTAGCAATCAGTGCAGAGATTATATACGGTGAAATTTGATTGTAATCTATACTCTTCCTGTTCACGCTCCAGAAACGGCCCATTTCTTTTCCGTCTGATGTATAAATAATGGATGCTTGTTTATCAGGAGGATTTGCCAGGGCTTGTGAATCCGGAACATGCGCATTCGCTTTTCCGAGCATGAACAAAATAAGCAAAAGCGGGATGAAAGCAACGACCCATGTTGTGATCAGGACAATTCGTCTTGTTTTTTTTCCGGGTACTTCTGTTAGGTTTTCTTCTTTTTTCATGTTTGACTTTGCATGCCTGTCTGATAACACGCAGATAGGGATGGCGTAAATTTATGAAAATTAAATTCATTGGGCGGTGACAGAAGCCTATAATTAGCGAACAAGTTATTATCTATCCATTCTTTGACTAATTTTGCAATAGATGTATCAATTATTTGATTTTTCAACTCGTGTCTTCTGCGCCCTGGTGCTCTGTTTATCGATATTAGCCTGTAAATCTGAGTTGCCTGAATCAAGCAACACCAATGAAACTGTTTATTTCTGTGGGGCAGAAAACAGGATCGAACGTAGTGGCGCCACTTTCTTTGATGACGGGCAAGGCGAATTTTATGGTGGTGGTCATCAAACCGATGATTTTTCTTTCCAGGGTAAATACTGTATTAGAGTTGATTCTATAGAGCCTTACGGAATGCCAATAACATTTACCGATGTTCTTGAAGGAGAATATTTTGAAGCACGTGTCTGGATAAAAAATCCGGTTGGCAGGGGAACGCTGATAGCAGGAGTTTGCGGACATTCAAATTATTCGCTCAACACAACGGATGTCAATAAAATTCAGGATTCAATTGGATGGAGCGAGTACTTTCTGAGTTTTGGAATAGAGACACCGATTGATACGCTTAAATTTTATTTGTTTTCGGCTGGTGAGGTAACTTATTTTGACAATTTGGAAATTCACAGATTTAAGGAAAGGCCACCGCTAAATGCTGATTCGATTGACATCATGCGCATTTTTATTCCGGATTCGGGGATGGCACTTTTAACTGAATTTAAAACCAAAGCGCTTGAACAGGACATTATCAGCAGCGATCTGAAAGAATATGTGGAAGGATTTATCATTGAAAAAAATGATAGTATTCCAATTGAAATTCGCTTGAAAGGCGATTGGACAGATCATCTTGAAAATGGAAAAACATCTTACCGGATTAAAACGGAGAAAGCATACCGTAATCTCACAACTTTTTCAATTCAACATCCCGGAACGAGGAATTATATGCACGAATGGTTTATGCATAAACTTTGCGACATTGAAGGATTGTTATCTACGAGCTATGATTTTTTACCGGTTGAAATAAACGGTGTTAACCAGGGAGTTTATGCAATAGAGGAACACTTCGACAAACAACTTTTAGAGAGCAGGAATCGTCGGGAAGGACCAATTCTTAAAATGGATGAATCAGGTTTTTGGGCACTTCTTGCTTCCGGAAAAAAGGAAGAAGTAAATGGAAGTTACCCTTATTTTGAATCCGCGATGATAACTTGTTTTAAAGCAGGAAGAACAGAAAAAACGCCGGGACTTTTTGAGCAATTTAAAAATGCTTCATCTCTTCTTTATCTTTTTAAAAACCTTTATAATAAACCTGAGCAGTTATTTGATCTTGAGAAAGCCGCAAAGTATTACGCCTTGATGGATTTGGCTAATGTCAGTCATTCATTAGCATGGCACAATCGCCGTTATTATGCAAATCCGGTTACGACTAAATTAGAGAATATTGGTTTTGATATGATTCCGGCAATTCTTCCAATGAACCCGATTATTGCGAAGCGCAAATTTGAAATTGCATCGGCTGCTACGGAAGATGAAACGGCGATTGATTTTTATCTTTTCTCAAATAAAAAATTCAGGGAGTATTATACTTTTTATAGCCATAAATACAATTCTGACAATTACCTCGACAGCGCATTTTCTGAATTGGAAAGTGAGATAAACGAACGTGAAAAAATACTTAATTACGAATTTCCGAATTATCATCTCGACCGACAATTTTATTATGACAAAGCTGCTTTCAACAGGAATGATCTGGCAAACCTGGACAGTTGCTGGGATCAGTTTTTTGAAAAAGTAAAATCAATTCCGAATCCAAAAATTATTACACCAAATTACCCCGAATTAAAACAGCCTTTTTTTCTGAAGGAAATTTCAGTCAACGCGTATCGTGAACAAATCGATTCAAATCTGTATAAAATTCAGGTAGAGAATTTTCATCTTGCCGATGTAAAGCTTGTGGGCTATTCTACAAAAAGCGGTGATGATTCAATTTTCTTATTTGATAAATCAATTGACCTGGAAAGCTATGATGGAATAAAAAAACCGTCTTATGCTGAAATTATTCTTCCAAAAAAAGCGAATAAAATTCATTTTACCGTTGCAAATATTCCGGGAGCAATTCAAAGTAAAAATATTTTTGATTGGCCAAAACCAACTGGCCTTCATCCGCGAATTGAACTTGGAAAAAAATTCAGATCAATTAATAAACTTTATAACATAAGCGATGACACATTAATCATCAAAAAAGGAAATCACCTCGTCACTGAATTAATTTATGTTCCCGAAGATTACCATATTATTATTGAAGCAGGAGCCGAAATAGATATCACAAATCGCGGCGGATTAATTTTCAATAATACAGTTTCAATGAATGGAACGGAACAAGAAAAAATTAAAATTTATTCATCTGATTCTACTTCGCAAGGCATTACAATTCTGAATGGAAAAGAAGTTTCAATTCGTTATACAGAAATCGATAACCAGGGCAATCTTGATTATGAAGGTTGGGTTTTAACCGGAGCTTTAACTATTTATGAAGCAAACGTTTCAATTTCACATCTTACAATAAAAAATAATTTTTGCGAAGATGCTTTGAATATTATTCGTGGAAGTTTTGAAATAGATAGTTTAATTATTTCTGACACGTATGGTGATGGTTTCGATGCAGATTTCTGCACAGGAAAACTCACAAAATCTCTATTCAAAAATACCGGGAATGATTGCATCGATTTTTCAGGATCTGAAGTTGCTATTTCTTATTTAACGATTCGTAACGCCGGTGATAAAGGTGTGTCATCCGGTGAACGATCGAATCTCACTTTATCAAATATTGATATTGACGGAGCTTTAACTGCACTTGCTTCAAAAGATGGTTCAACCTTAACGGGAGATGTAATCAGGGCAATTAACTGTGAAGTTGGTGTTGCGCTTTTTAAAAAGAAACCTGAATATGAATATTCAAAAATGATCCTGACGAATTGTACGTTTGACAAAATCAAAATCCTTGGATTAATTGAACGCGGCGCTCGGTTGTCTTTTGCCGGGTATCACTTTTTTGGCAATCTGGTTTTTGATATTGATGCAATGTACGCAAGATGGCAAAAGTGATTTTTTGTAGAGCAAACAAAAATCCTGTTTCAATTATAAACCTCAATAACCAAACAATCATCATTCGGACGTAATTTAATTCCTGCTTTGTTGCTATCAGAAGAAAGTCCGTTGCTTTTTAGTTTTATATCCGAAGAGGTTTGAAGATTACCGCTGGCATCCTTCGATTCAATTATGTATTTACCACATTCAAGTTGAGTGAAAATTGTTTTTTGCACAAGCGAATCAGATGCACAAGTAAGTTCGGAATTGTGATAAGGTAATAGTCCTTTATCAACATCATCAATGAATAGATTAAGTTTAACTTCAGATGTGTCGATGCTCGTGTAAAAGTAGGTGTTGTACGTTTTGTCGTTATTACACGCTATAAATAAAAAGGCAATCGCAACCGGGAGGATACTTTTCGCTATTGATTTTTTCATCGTTCAGGTTTTTTATATAGAACGAATCTTTTTAAATTAAATTATCGATCGGACAATTTTCTAATTGAAGCCATGTACGCGAAATTCGAAAAATAATTTGTTTACTTTTTAGCAGTTTTGATAAACTGTTCAATAGCCATTGTCATACTTGGTGCTTGCGGCATTGGTGCATGAATGTCTAAACGCAAATTATGTCTCAGAACTGCATTAGCGGTTGTGGGCCCAAAGGCTGCAATGCGCGTTGAGTTTTGTTTGAATTTCGGAAAATTCTTAAGCAAAGATTCGATTCCTGAAGGACTAAAAAACACAAGTAAATCGTATTTCACATCGCTCAAATCTGAAAGATCTGCAGCAACTGTTTTGTATAGAATAACTTTGGTGAAATTTATACCCGCTGCCGTTAAAGTGTTTGGAATATCCTGGCGTAGAATATCCGAACAAGGCAATAGAAAATTCTCTGTTTTATGTTTTTTCAGAATATCTGCCAATTCAACAATTGTTGATTTTCCGTAAAAAATTTTTCGCTTCCGGTAAACAACATATTTTTGAAGATAAAAAGCAATCGCTTCGGAAAGGCAGAAATATTTCATTGCATCCGAGACTTTAAAACGTGTTTCTTCTGCAATTCTGAAAAAATGATCTACCCCCGTTTTACTTGTAAAAATAACCGCCGTGAATTTTGCCAGGTCTACTTTTTGTTCTCTGAACTCACGGGCATTAACTCCATCAACCTGAATAAAAGGTCTGAAGTCTATCTTTAATTTGTATTTTTCTGCAAGGTCGAAATAGGGTGATTTTTCGGTCTCTGGTTTTGGCTGAGAAACTAGGATAGTTTTTACGCTCATAGAACCTTGAATAATTAGTTTAACTCCTTGTTTTTACTTGACTAAAGCCTTAATTATTACGACTAAGGGTATTATTTCGAGCGTGCAAAGATACAAAATAATATACAACAAAGATACTCTGACCCGAATTGCGCGTATAAAACTCTGAATTTCACGTATAAAAATCATAATTCCCACAAGAATAGCGAGCATTAACATTACCCTATATTGGACAGATTGACTTAAAAAATGAGTAAAACATAACACCGGTGTGATCAAAATTCCTGAAATCTGGAAAAAAATCAGGTGGTTAATCCAATGTTCACTCGTGCCTTCCCTGGTTTGAGATAGATAACCGATTGATTTAATAAGACTATATTTCAGAAGAAAAATGACAACAATTCCAACAAGAAAAGCAAGCGGCACCCAGACCGGAGAGTCAGGAAAAATGAGCGAGGATGTTATAATCGCAATACAATTAAAATAGGAAATTGTCAGTAAAACAGATCCTGCTCCGTTTAATTTTAAATCATCCTGGATGTTCTGATAAAGTTGCCTGTTGTATATTCCGGTTCTGAATAAAACGCCGAAATAGCGTGGATGCAAAGTTCTTATATAAGCTATTGCAAATACATTAAATAACATAAACAACCAAAACACCCAGTCAAAGGTTGGCCGCAGCAAATCTCCTTCGCCGGTCATCGTCGTGTTTTGAAAAAAATCAATTTCGTTCATGCTTTGCGAAATTACGAATTACGAATTACGAAGTACAGGTTATGCGATTAAAATTCAATGCAGATATTATTATTTGTCAATTTAAATTCAATTTATTCTATTCATCACTCTACATTCATCACTCCACATTCATCACTCCAATTTCAACACTCCACATTCATTACTCTAAATTCTATACTCTTAATTCTCACTTCGTAATATTCCTGTTAAAATACCTACATTTGCGGACTTAAAAAAAGAGACATTATGGCAAGCGATTTATATACTCATCCGGATTATTATCAAATGGACGATTTGTTGACAGAAGAACATAAATTAGTTCGCGAAGCTGTCCGGTCATGGGTTAAACAAAATGCTTCTCCTATTATAGAAGATTATTATGAAAGAGCCGCTTTTCCTCAACATCTTGTAAAAGGTCTTGGAGAAATTGGTGCCTTTGGTCCATACATTCCGGTTGAATATGGCGGACCCGGTTTAGATCAAATTTCCTACGGATTAATTATGCAGGAATTAGAGCGTTGCGATTCAGGTTTACGTTCTACTTCTTCGGTCCAGAGTTCTTTAGTTATGTATCCTATTTATAAATACGGAAACGAAGAACAACGAAAAAAATATTTACCAAAATTAGCTTCAGGCGAATTTTTGGGATGCTTTGGTTTAACAGAACCTGATTATGGTTCAAACCCAAGCGGCATGTTGACAAATTTCAAAGATGCCGGAGATCATGTTATTCTGAACGGATCAAAAATGTGGATCTCGAATGCACCGCTTAGTGATATAGCAGTTGTTTGGGCAAAAGATGAATCTGGTCGTATTCATGGTTTGATTGTAGAAAAAGGTATGGAAGGATTTACTGCGCCGGAAATGCATGGTAAACTTTCGCTTCGTGCTTCAATAACAGGCGAATTATTATTTGATAATGTAAAAGTTCCGAAAGCAAATATTTTACCAAATAAATCAGGATTAGGTGCACCACTTGGTTGTCTTGATTCTGCCCGTTACGGTATTGCCTGGGGTGCACTTGGCGCAGCAATGGACTGTTACGACCAGGCACTGAGATATTCTAAAGAAAGAATTCAATTCGGAACACCAATTGCCGGTTTTCAATTAACACAAAAAAAATTGGCCGAGATGATTACTGAAATCACAAAAGCACAATTTCTAACCTTACGTTTAGGACAACTCAGAAATGAAGGCAGAGCAACATCTGCACAAATTTCTATGTCAAAAAGAAACAACGTTGAAATTGCTTTGCGAATTGCAAGAGAAGCACGCCAGATTTTAGGAGCAATGGGAATAACCAGCGAATTTTCCGTTATGCGCCACATGGCAAATCTTGAATCTGTAGTTACTTACGAAGGAACGCATGATATTCATTTACTGATTACAGGGATGGATGTTACAGGGATTTCTGCGTTTAGCCGAACTGTTTAATAAAGGAGGGTGCAGGTGCAGCAGTTATAGTTGGAGCAGCTTTTTTTTGTTGATAATGTTCAATAATTGTGACGTTTATTAGCTTCGAATAAATATTTGAACAGCTTTTATTTTTTTAAAAGTTATTTGAGAGATACGAAATTTAGATTGCTATTTCCGCAATGATATTTTGTTTACGCTTTAAATCGAATTGAAATCGTTTTTACATTACTTCTAAAAAAATGTATTCCTCAATAACATCGCCCGTTAATCAGTATTCCCTAAAATAGATTTAAGGCCGATATACCTTTTAACAATTTCATTTCCAACTACCGATTATCTTTTTCCTTATTCTAACAAAAACCAAACTCTTATCCTTTCTTAACACCTCCGGACACTTTTTTACATTGCAGTTTGATTTGCTTTGCTGAAATTTGCACATCATGAAACCCATCCTGACTTTTGCATTTATTTTTATTTATTTCGCCGCACAAGCTGTGGACAGAAAAAATATTGGCCTTGCAAAAATAACTGAACGTGTAATCATTGATGGTGAATTAAATGAAGCATTTTGGGCAAATGCTGAAATAGCAACAGATTTTTTACAACATTCGCCTGTTGCCGGTGCGCCGTCATCAAAAAAAACAGAAGTTAAAATTGCGTTTGACGATCAGGCCATTTATATCAGCGCCGAGATGTTTGATTCACGCGATAGCATGTCCCTCACTCTTTCGCAACGTGACGATTTTGGAAATGCGGATTGGTTCGGAGTAGTTTTCGATTCCTATAACAGCGGCACAATTGGTTTCGGTTTTATTGTAACAAGCGCAGGTGTGCAAATTGATGAATTGCATAAAGTAGATGGCATTGACGGTAACTGGAATGCCGTTTGGCAAAGTGCTGTCCAGGTTTTGAATGACAGATGGGTAGTTGAAATGAAAATCCCTTTTTCTGCGCTTCGGTTTCCGAGCGATGCCGAACAGATTTGGGGAATTAATTTTGCACGAAATATTCGAAGAAATCGTGAAGAATCTTTTTGGAATTTTTACGATCCAACAGGTATTAATATCATAAGTCAATTAGGACAATTAAACGGAATTCATAATATTGATGCGCCTCTCAGACTTAGCTTTACACCTTACGTTTCAGGTTATGTTGAATTTGATGGTGCATCAAAAACAACAAGCTTTACCGGTAATGGCGGAATGGATTTAAAACTCGGAGTCAACGAATCGTTTACACTTGACATGACTTTAATTCCTGATTTTGGCCAGGTACAATTTGATAATAAGGTATTGAATTTATCTCCGTTTGAAGTTCGTTACAATGAACGCCGCCAATTTTTTACTGAGGGCACAGAATTATTTAATAAGGGTGATCTCTTTTATTCACGCAGAATTGGAGGAACACCGGTAAATTATTATGACGCGTATAATAATTTAGATTCAACAGAAATCATTGAAAATAATCCTTCCGCTACGCGATTAATTAATGCAACAAAATTTTCGGGACGAACTAATTACGGTTTGGGAATAGGAATTTTTAATGCAGTCACGTCAAATACTTATGCTACCATTTATGATACACTAACAGGTGACCGCAGAAGCGTTTTAACGAATCCAATGTCTAATTACAGTGTATTTGTTTTTGATCAGAATTTAAAAAATAATTCAAGTGTTACATTGGTAAATACAAATGTTATGCGTGAAGGAAATACGTATGATGCAAATGTAACATCAGCCGGATATAATTTATTTACAAAAGCGCAAAAATACCGGACTTATGGTCAATTTGCTGTTTCACAAATTTATGCCGCAGATTCGGCAGATTTAGGTCACCTGGCAAATTTTGGATTTGGAAAATCAGCCGGAAAATTTTTATGGAACATCAATTATGATGAAAGCAGTAAAAATTATAACCCGAATGATATGGGTTATTTTTATCTCACTAATCAGCGAAACATCAACACATATATAGGCTTTAATAAATACGATCCGTTTTGGAGATTGTATCGTTTCTGGTCATCTCTTTCCGTTAATTATTCACGGAATATCGCGCCTGAGTCTTTTGCTAATTTTTTCATAGTTGCGTTGGCTGGCGGGACGTTTAAAAATTTTATGACCGCTGGCTTCTGGTCGCAAATTGAGCCTGTAATAACATACGATTTTTTTGAACCGCGCGTGCCCGGACGTTATTATGAATATCCAAAAAACATACGATTTGGTGGGTTTATTTCGTCTAATTACGGCAAGCCATTTTCGCTTGATTTGTCAACATCATTTGTTAAGTTTGATGACAAAGGCCGGTACGATTTCAGCTTTACCACCCGGCCCCGGATCAGATTCAGTGATAAACTTTTTATGGTCTTCGAGAATTTTATTTATTATAGCCAAAATGATGAGGGAGCTGCAGTAACCAATAATTTCGACGTCCCCATACAAGGTGAAGATCCTATTTTTGCGGTACGCGATCTTTTCACAACAGAGAATTCAATCGAAGCTACCTATATCTTCAATAACAAAATGGGAATCACTTTCCGCCTTCGTCATTATTGGTCAAAAGTTAATTACGATTCTTTTTATGTTCTTGACGCAGATGGTCGTTTTGGCACAACATCTTATACCGGAATGACATCAGATAATATTTCATTACACAATAACAGTTATAATGCGTTTACAATAGACATGGCCTATCGCTGGATTTTTGCTCCCGGAAGCGAACTAAGTTTAGTCTGGAAAAATTCCATCTTCTCTTTTTCTGAAGATACAGAAAATAATTATTTTCAAAATGTAAATGACCTTATTGGAAATCCCGCAACAAATAGCATTTCGCTGAAGATGCTTTTCTATATTAATTATTGGACGGTTAAGCAGAGGTTTAAGAAAGATTGAGTTTAAATATCAATTTGAAATTCTAAATTGATTTAAGAACATCGTTAACCCTGTCTGCATGATGCAGTCAAGCAGAGAATGATGATTTTTTTGAAGTTTCACAAAACAAAAAACGTCCCCGAAACAATTATCTGATTTGTTATCGGATCAACAATTTCATAAATATACTGACCCGAAATAAAATTAAATGTATTAAATCCGGGCACAACATTTTGGCTTGAAAAAGGCGTTCCTGAAAAGTCATACACATTTAAAACCACAGAATAATCAATTAATAATTCAATAAAAAAATCTCCTGAAATAGATGAGGAAGTAATATTTACAATTGGCCCACTTTCAACAGGCATAACTATTGTAACTGTTTTGCAAAGTGTATCAGTGCAATGATTTTTATTTGTTGCTGAAACACAAATTTCATGATAGCCCGCCTGGTCAAAAATTATTGTCTGTTCTTGTTCGTCCTGATGGATAATTTCCCAGGCAGAACCATCAACGCTCATTGTAAGTAAAGTGTCTTCGTAAGGAAATTCATAAGTTGCGCATTGCCAACACAAGCCACAATT
>Ga0102851_10001611_pt1 | contig 13066 bp, 13 predicted proteins | sample Mud3Dept3metaG_FD_79558 | JGI IMG/M metagenome (GOLD analysis project Ga0102851, IMG submission 79558) | Freshwater wetland microbial communities from Ohio, USA, analyzing the effect of biotic and abiotic controls - Mud 3 Core 4 Depth 3... | ecosystem: Environmental > Aquatic > Freshwater >... | reverse complement strand
CAAGGGCCGCTTTAACATACCGGCGTCGGAAGGAAAGGAAACAAAGAAAATAAAGAAGACCGGAAAAGACAATTTTATTAAGGACTTAAGAATTCTTTTCATCTCTCCTCCTCTAAAAGTTCCATAATTATGTCGAATCAAACGGAGTTTTTCAATAGTTCTTGCCATTTCATTCCCGAGAGAAAGAGAAAGTATGATGGGACACAAAATATTTCATTCGCTTACCTTGACAACCCCCTGTTTGATGATTATCTAAATGGCAGCGCTAGAGGGTTGTCTTGTATCTGTTAACCAGCCAAACTTACAGAAAACCCGTAACTAACTAATTCTAAAGAGCTTTACTTCTTAAGGAGGTGATGGGACGTATTCATTAATCATGTAATTATATTTCCAATTTTATCGATTTGAAAACCACTGACATTTGAAAACCACTGACAAAGAAAGGAGAAGTCAAAGATGAAGATCAGACCGTTACAGGACAGAGTGATTGTCAAGCGACTCGAGGAAGAAGAAAAGACAAAGGGTGGGATCATCATTCCTGACACTGCCAAGGAGAAACCACAGGAAGGAAAAGTCATCGCCGTTGGGAAGGGAAAAATGACAGAAGACGGTAAGCTGATCCCTCTCGACGTGAAGGTTGGAGACAAAATTCTCTTCGGAAAGTATTCGGGCACAGAGATCAAGATTGAAGGGGAAGAACATCTCATCATGAGAGAAGAAGATATTTTAGGAGTGATTGAAGGAAAATAACAAATTTCAAAGAAATGGAGGGAAGTTAAAATGGCAAAGGAACTGAAGTTTGATCAAGAGGCCCGTAATGCAATTTTGCGGGGAGTCAATATTTTAGCCGATGTGGTCAAGGTCACCCTGGGCCCGAAGGGAAGGAACGTCATTTTGGAAAAATCCTTTGGATCCCCGACCGTCACCAAAGACGGTGTGACCGTAGCAAAAGAAATCGAATTGGAAGATAGGTTTGAGAACATGGGCGCACAGATGGTCAAGGAGGTGGCGAGCAAAACCTCCGACACGGCAGGGGACGGGACGACGACGGCCACTGTCTTGGCCCAGGCGCTTTATCGTGAAGGATCAAAGGTGGTTGCAGCCGGTGCGAACCCCATGGATGTGAAACGGGGGATGGATTTGGCTGTCGAGGAAGTGTCGAAAGAGTTAAAGAAGCTGAGCAAGCCGACCAAGGATCAGAAAGAGATTTCTCAGGTCGGGAAGATCTCTGCCAATAATGACGAAACCATCGGGAACATCATTGCCGAGGCCATGAATAAAGTGGGCAAAGAAGGCGTAATCACCGTAGAGGAAGCGAAGGGGATGGAGACGACGCTTGATGTGGTCGAAGGGATGCAGTTCGACCGGGGATACCTCTCTCCTTACTTTGTCACCGATCCTGAGAAGATGGTAGCGGTGCTCGAAGATGTCTACATCCTTCTCAACGAGAAAAAGATCTCCAACATGAAAGATATGCTTCCGATCCTGGAACAGATTGCCAAGATGGGAAAACCCCTCTTAATTCTTTCCGAGGATGTGGAAGGGGAGGCCCTGGCTACTTTGGTGGTCAATAAACTCCGAGGGACTCTCAAGTGCTGTGCGGTGAAGGCCCCCGGTTTTGGAGATCGCAGGAAGGCGATGTTGGAGGATATTGGTATCCTCACCGGAGGAAGAGTGATTTCTGAGGACCTGGGTATTAAGCTGGAAAATATCAAATTGAACGATTTGGGCAGGGCAAAACGGATCACCATCGACAAAGACAACACGACCATTGTCGATGGAGCAGGGGATAAGGACGATATTGAAGCGAGAGTGAAACAGATCCGTGCTCAGATCGAGGAAACCACCTCCGATTATGATCGGGAGAAGCTTCAGGAACGCCTGGCCAAGATCATCGGCGGAGTGGCTGTCATCAACGTCGGCGCAGCGACAGAAACAGAAATGAAGGAGAAGAAGGCCCGTGTCGAAGACGCCCTGAACGCAACCCGGGCGGCTGTAGAGGAAGGAATTGTTCCGGGGGGTGGTGTGGCCTACCTCCGCTGCCTTCCCGCGCTCGCTAAAATGCAATTAGAAGGAGATAAGAAGATTGGGGTCGATATCGTGAGGAGAGCCCTGGAAGAACCTATCCGCCAGATCGCCAATAACGCCGGCCAGGAAGGTTCTGTGGTGACGGAGAAAGTGAAGAATGAGAAGGGATCTTTCGGATTCGACGCTTCCCAGGATGAGTATACAGATATGATCAAGGCAGGAATCATTGATCCTACCAAAGTGGTCAGGCTTGCCCTGCAAAACGCGGCTTCTGTCGCATCGTTGATGATCACCACAGAAGCGATTGTGGCCGATAAGCCGGAAAAGAAAGCCCCTTATCCCCCCATGCCTCCGGGCGGTGGTGGAATGGGCGGAATGGGTGATATGTACTAAGATTTCAGTCTCGATTGAATTTGAGAAGAGGGCTTGGGAAAAAGGTTCCCGAGCCCTTCTTATTTTAAGCCTTCCAGGCGGTGGGAATCCTATTTTGGACAAGCATGATACCGCTGTAACTATTGAATTCTGTTTTGAAACTTAAATTTTCCCTTGCAATTCAAAAGAAAGGGCTTTAATATCTTTTCCGTAGTGAAAAGAAAACCATCCCAAATTGAATTTCGACACCTGGAAACATTCTGCCGTGTCGCTGATTTAAAAAGCTTCTCAAAGGCGGCTGACGATCTCTTCCTTACCCAGCCTACGGTCAGCGGCCACATCCTCTCCTTGGAGCAATCCCTATCCCTCCGCCTTTTTGACCGGGCGAGCAGGGAGGTCCGGCTCACAAAATCCGGGGAAGTCTTCCGGGAATATGCTTCAAAACTTTTGTCTTTGCGCAAGAATATGCTCAATGCCCTGAGTGAATTTTCGCGGGGGATCCGGGGGGAGCTCTCTTTGGGTTCAAGTACCATCCCCGGGGAGTATCTCCTTCCGAAACTCATCGGTGATTTCAAAAAAAACCACCCTTCCTTTGTCATCTCCCTCAAAATCGCCGATACCAAGGAAGTCACCCAATATGTTCTTCAGGACCAAGTGGAGTTTGGCGTCATCGGCGCAAAGTTGAATCATCCTTCCCTCCATTATGAAAAGTACGAAGAAGATCAAATCATCGTCGTCGCCCCATCCAAACACCCTCTGACCCGGAAGAAAAGAGTGGACCTCGATGAGCTTTTGAAGGAACCCTGGATCATCCGGGAAGAGGGTTCGGGAACTCGGATCGCCGTGGAAAGGGCGTTAAGAAGGAAAGGCAGAACCCTCAAACAGTTTAACGTCGTCATGGAAATGGGGAGCACCTCCTCAGTCAAAGAGGGGGTGAAGGCGAGATTAGGTCTTGCCTTTGTCTCCGGAAGAGCCACCGAGGAAGAAATCCGTCAGGGCTCCTTCTCCCGAATCGATGTGGAGGGCTTGGAACCACTCTCTCGACAGATCTATATCGTTTCTCATCGCCGGAGGACGCTTTCCCCCATGGCAACGGAATTCCTTCGATTTCTCAAGGAGAAAAAGAAGACTCATTGAGGTGGTGACTGGATTGATTCGATACCGCTCGACTCAAGTGACTTGGAAGCAAAAGCTTTAGGTTGCTGAAAAAGTGACTATTTCTCAGGCTGCTCAAAAATGCCCAGATGCAAGGCTCCCGAAATCCTGAGGAATGAGGCGTACTCGGATGTACGCTGCAATGACGAAGGATGAGGGAAACGAAGCAGATGGGCGTTTTTCAGCAGCCTGTTAAAACCGTGAGCCATTCTGGATAACCTTTTTCAAGAAAAAGTTGACTTGGAAACAATTATTGTCTTAAATAATAAAGCGGTATGGATAAATTCGGCCACTCAGCATCATCTAAGATGAAAAGATATCTCTCCATTTTTCTCTTTTTAGGTGTCTTCGTGCCCCACGCCGCGGAGGCAAGGATCTACTTTGACATCAATGCTCCGACCTTTGTCCAAATTCCCATTGTCCTGCCGAAATGGAAACCGGTGGACAAAACCCCTGCCTCCTTCCCGGAAAAGGTCTGTGAAATTCTGGCCAACGATCTCACGCTTTCCGGCTTTTTCAAGGTGATCGATGCCGACCGCCTTCCCTCTTCTCTTCGAGGAAGAGACGGTATTCCCAGCGCCTCCGCCTTGGAAGAATGGACTCCTGCGGGCGGAGAAATTCTCTTGGCCGGCGAAGTCCTTTTGGAACCCAACGGTCTCAATTTCAACGTGAAATTTCATCTCTTTGATTTGGTAGAGCGGAAACACATCGTTGGGAAACAGTACGAAGGCCCCCTGCAAACCCTTCGACCTGCCGTCCACCGAATGGCGGATGAAATCCTTCTTCAAATCACAGGGGAGAAGGGAGTTCACAATACTAGGATTGTTTATGCGCTTGCTCAGGGAACGGGCAAGGAAATTCTTATCTCTGACTTCGACGGCGCCAACATCAAACAGCTCACTCAAAATCAATCGATCAACCTTTCCCCAACTTGGTCTCCCGATGGCAGAAAAATTGCTTTTACCTCTTACCTGAGAAGAAACCCGGATCTCTACCTGATCGACGTGGATGGAAAGAATCTTCAACCTCTCTCCCGATACCCGGGTTTGAATGTCTCCCCCTCCTGGTCGCCCGATGGGAAGAAGATTGCCCTCATGATGGGGATGGAGGGGAAGTCGGACATTTATCTGATGGATCCCAATGGGAAGAACCCCAGGAGGCTGACGAAAGGACACGGCAACGAGGCTTCGCCCACATGGTCCCCGGATGGCGAGTGGATCGCTTTCGTCTCCGACCGGTCCGGTTCTCCGCAAATCTATATCATGGCACAGGATGGGTCCAGGGTGCGCCGCCTGACGTTTGAAGGGAGCTACAATACCCAACCTTCTTGGTCCCCTAAAGGGGAGCGGATCGCCTTTTGCGGAAGGGCGGAAGGGCGTTTTACAATTTTTACGATTGGGATCGATGGGTCAGGACTCCGGAGAATGACATCCAATTCTGGGCATAACGAAAGCCCCAGTTGGTCCCCGGATGGGCGTTATATCGCTTTCAGTTCCACAAGAACAGGGGCGTCAAAGATTTTCATTATGAATGCCAACGGCTTCAATCAAAGAGCCTTAACGTCGTCGAAGGGAGGTGAGTCGAGCCCGGCCTGGTCAAGGCGATTCGAGTAAGCCCCGTTAGAAACGACAGAGCTTTGCCCCTGCCCTTCCGTGAAGAGGTGAAGCTTGCGGAATGATCCCCGATAACCCTGACGGGAAATTTTAACGAGGCAGGCAGGTTCTCCAAATCATTCGCGAAGGGAGGTTCACATGAGTAAGAAAAGTCTCGTCATCACCATTCTTATCCTCTGCATGGGACTCATCATGATGGGTTGCCCTAAAAAGACAGTCGTAAAAGAAGAACCCTCCGTCAAGACAGAAGAAGCAGCCAAGTCTGAAGCAAAGTCCCCCGCAAAGGAAACGACAACGAGAGAGCAATTCGAAAAAAGTCTTGTCGCCGAGAAATCCCCTGGCATCGAAGGCCAGGTTTTCGAAAGCTCGATGCTCAAGGATATTCACTTCAACTTTGATAAATATGACATCCGTCCTGAAGATGCAGCTATTTTGAAAGAAAACGCAGCCCTTTTGAAGAAATTTTCGAATGTCAAGGTTCAAATCGAAGGCCATTGTGATGAACGAGGAACGGTAGAATACAACCTCGCTCTCGGTGAGAGACGGGCCAACAAGACGAAGGATTTCCTCGTCTCCTTGGGCATCTCCGCAGTTCGCATTTCTACGATCAGTTATGGTAAGGAAAGACCGTTAGATCCTGGCTATAATGAAGAAGCCTGGGCCAAGAATCGAAGAGCCCATACCATTATCACCGCAAAATAATAAGCCGCGGCACTCCTTAGGGAGTATTGAGGTTCCCCGAGGAGAGCCTGTTCATCCAAGAAAACTTTCAAAAAGGTGACGGTATGAAAAGATGGATTGTCTTCTTAATAGGATTGTCGCTTTTTGGATGTGCGAGCAGCAAGGATGTCCGCACGCTCGATAAGGAGATGGATAAGCTCTATTCCCAGATCAATGCTCTCAAAAGAGAAAGTGATTTCACCAAGAACGATTTATCTGACTTGAGGGCTGAAAACCTAAGGTTGAGGACGGACCTCTCGCTCCGCCTTGAAAATATCCAATCTGAGATGCAATCCCTGACGACAGATATCGAGGAATATAAGGAATTGCTTAAGCGGCCTTCGAAGGATATGGACCGTGTCAGAGAGGATATGGAGGCCCGTTTGAAAACCTTGGAAGAAAGGAGAAGAAACCAGGAGGAAAAAATCAAGGAATTAGAGGATCGCCTCAAGGCCCCCGGGCCAAAGACGCCCGGGCCGGATTCCAAACCGGCGGAACCGGAGAAGTTGGCTTCAGCCAAAGAGATCCCCGCGGAGTTAAAAGGGAGCTCCACAGGAATGGGGGACCTCTACCGGAATGCTTATGAGACGTTCCATCGGGGGGACTTGGAAGGAGCCCGAGGAAAATTCGAAGCCTTTCTCAGACAATATCCCAACACAGAACTTTCTGATAACGCCCAGTTTTGGATCGGGGAGACCTTCTATCTGAAAAAGGATTATGAGAAGGCGATCATAGAATATGAAAAGGCGATCGTGAAGTATCCGGAAGGGGATAAGATACCCTCCGCGATTTTCAAACAAGCACTCTCCTTTTTGGAACTCAACGACAAGACCAATGCCAGAAGTCTGTTCAAACGGGTGATCGAAAGATATCCCCGCTCCGACCAGGCCGAAATGGCCAGGAAGAGGTTGGAAACCATCAAATAGGACAAGGAATGTGGAAGGTGGAAAGCCGGGGGTAGATTTGCTGAACGACGACCTGCTTTCCACTCTCCACTTTCTCCTCACTCTACCCGCGCAGTTGTCCTTCATTTAACGCCGCTCCCTTCACTCCCCAAATTTTCCGTAATCCCTCAGTCTCGGGTATTTTTATCGCCCTTTGGCAAAGGGCCCCTCTTTCCTGTCTAGGAAGGAAAGGATTGCCACTTTCCCCACATTTCCCTTGACAGTTGATCAGAGGGATTATATTTTTAACAAATCATTCTGTCTCCAAATGAAAGGAAGGGTACAAACAGATGGATGATCCCAAACAGAGTCTCACCGAATCCATATCCACACCGGAGTTGGAAAGACGTTGGAGGGAAGTGCGGCAAAAGATGAAGGAAGAAAGCATCGATTTTCTGGTGATGCAAAATGACAATGAGTGGTTGGGCGGGTATGTGAAGTGGTTTACGGACATTCCGGCACGAAATGGTTATCCCATGACCGTCATTTTCCCGATCGATGACGAAATGACGACGATCACCTGCGGCGGCAAACCCCCTGGAGATTTGGGGCCTCCTGCGTGGACGATGCGAGGCGTCAAGAGAAGGCTCACGGCTCCCTATTTTCGAAGTCTCATGTACAGCAACACCTATGATGCGGCGCTCGCCGCGGAGACCTTGAAGGCTAAGAAGAAGGGGAAGATCGGTCTCGTTGGAAAAGGATCGATGTCCGCCATGTTTTATGAATCGATCCAAAAGAACCTTCCCGGAGCGACCTGGATCGATGCGACAGACCTGGTCGACCGGATCAAGGCCATCAAGAGTGACGAGGAAATCGCCCTGATCAAGAAGACGACCGCACTTCAGGATGAAGCGATGGAATTTGCGAAAAAGGCGATTCGTCCCGGAAGAAGGGACTTCGAGATTGTGGCAGATATCGTCCACAAAGTGACCGGATTAGGCAGCGAGGAACAATTGGTCATCGGCGGGTCCGGACCTTTGGGAAAACCCGTCCCCATGCAGAAGCGGCATTTTCAGAATCGTATGGTCCGGGAGGGGGATCAATTCACCCTGATGGTCGAAGTCAATGGCCCGGGGGGGATGTACGCCGAGCTTGGAAGGACTTATTATCTCGGGAAAGTTCCCTCTGAATTATATGATGCCAACGAGTTATGCAAAGAGACACAGAAAGTCACGTTAAAACTCATGAAACCCGGCGCAGACCCTGCGGAGATCTGGCGAGCCAACAATGAATTCCTGGTCAAGAAAGGATTCCCGCCTGAAACGCGTCTCTACGCTCATGGCCAGGGATACGACCTGGTGGAGCGACCTGCCATTCGTGACGATGAGCCCATGAAACTTCAGCCACGGATGAATATCACCGTCCATCCGATCATCGGTTCCGACCGGGTCTGGGTCTGGGTGTGTGACAACTATCTCATTACGGAATCAGGGGTGAGTGAGTGTCTCCACAGGACCCCTCAGGAGATCTTCTCGATTTAAACGACCAGACGCTGCGAACCGTCCTCACGACAGAAAGAGGTTCTCGGCTCCGTCGCGGCCCGGGTTAATTGCCAACGCCATAACGAGGGAGGTAAAGGATCATGAAAGCAAGACATCTTTTCATTTTTGCTGTTCTCACCATGCTGGGGCTCGGCATGCTCGCCCCTGCTCCGTCTCTGGCAGTTTACCCTGACCACCCCATCCAGCTCATTATTCCCTACGTTGCGGGTGCCACAGGGGACATCACGGCAAGAATGTTGGCCGATGAGCTTGAGAAAATCATCGGCCAGAAGATTATCCCAAACAACAAACCAGGAGCAGGGACGGTCTTGGGTGCCGATACAGCGATTAGGGCGAAGAAGGATGGGTACACACTTTTCTACGGCGGAGCTTCCCCCTTTGTCTATGCCCCGATTACTAATCCAGATGTTGTTCACTACGACGCGGGCAAGGATGTCGAACCCTTAGGATTCCATTATTTCTTTCCGACGGTGATCGGAGTCAAAGCAGATGCGCCTTGGAAAACCTTTCCGGAATTCGCCGATTATGCGAAGAAGAATCCAGGGAAGATCCGGATCACCTCGATCGGCGTCGGCTCTTCCACCCATTTCGCCATCGAGTTGCTTCAGTCCATCGCGGACATCAAGTTGACTCATGTGCCTTTCAAGGGAGGAGAAACGGTGATCACCGCCGTCTTGGGAGGCCATGTAGAGGCCACCCTCGACGGGTTCGGAAAGCTCAAGCCCCATGTCGAGGCGGGAAAGATGAGGATTCTTTTGATCGACCCCAAAAAGCCCAATTACCCTGAAATCCCGACGCTCAAAGAATTAGGCTACAAACAGGGTTTACCCGCTACCTGGTTCGCGCTCTGGGCCCCCGCAGGAATTCCGGAGGAGGCGAGGAGGGTTCTGGTTCCTGCAGTTGAAAAAGCAATCAAGGCCACAAAACCTAAGATTGATGACTTAGGAAGTATTTGTGAATATAAGGATCCGGCGGAACTCAGAAAGCTAAGGGAAGACGAATACAAACAAATGTACGAGATTGCCGTCAGAATCGGCCTCCGCAAACCGTGAATCGAGGCAGTATCTCGATAGTTTCTTGTTCTTAACCTTCCCCTCATCTCCCTATGGGTGAAGGTGTTCAAGGTTCATCGCCCGGCGAAAAAGGCTTTCCACTCTGGAAGAAGGGTCAGAACAACTCCTTTAGGCGGTCGCCGCCCTCCAGGATCCTGCAACGTTTTTTTATGGAAACATCGTCCGCCACTGGTCCGTCTTGCCCGCACTGTACTCCTTCACCAGTCGGATCGCCTCCTCCTGAATCTTACGGGCGTTTGAATGCCCCGCGGACTCCATCTTTTTGATCCAGGCCTCCCAGAGCGGTTTGCCTGCTTTTTCAACCCACCGGTTCATCTCTTCCTTGGGCAGGGAATATCGAATCATCTCTTTCCCGATGCTTTTTGCCTTCTGAGGTAGTATCTCCCACGCCCTGTCAAAGCATCCGCCGCCGAAACGGATCGCCCCGCTTTCGCCGCTGACGCTCATGATCGCTTGTTGAATGTCCGGAGGGAACCCGTCCCAGGTTTTCTTATTCATGATCAACTGCTGTGACACACACGTGGTGGGCACCATGGTGTAATATTTGGCGATCTCGTACAGCCGAAATCCGGTGATGGCCTCCCCGGGCGCCGCCATGCCGTCGATCACCCCTTTGTCCAGGCTGAGATAGCTCTCCGGCATTGGAAACATCACAGGAACGCCGCCCAACAGCTTCATCATATCCGTGGCCATGCCCCCTGTCATTCGCATCTTCATCCCTTTGAAATCTTCCAGAACCTTGATCTGCTTCTTGGTCGTGATAAACACATAGGGGTCTGTGGTCCACACCGTCAGAAGTTTCACATCCTTCCACTGGGCCTGCATCTCAGGAAATTTCTGTAGAAGTGCCCATGTGGCGCGGCCTGCGACCTCCGCATTGGGCACGATAAACGGGACGCCCAGGACATCGGTCAGGTCAAATTGCGGAGAATAGGCCCACGCGTACAAAAACGCCACGTCGGCAATCCCCAGTTTGACGGATTCCACACAGTCCGACTTCGTCTTAAAGAGCGAATCTCCGGAGAAGATCTGCACCTTGACCCTTCCTTGGGTCGCCTTTTCCACATCCTTTGCCCATGGCTCAAAGCCGTATACGGGAAGGGGTGCGGTCGGGGGCTGCTCATAATGGAATCGGATGGTCCATGTCTTTTCCGCCGCCGCTCCGGGCGCCGGCGCCACCATGATCAAAGCAATGACCCACACGACGATGAATGCTAAACAATAGATTTTTCTCATCTGAATTTCCTCCTTTCCGGATGTCGTATTCCGACGAAGAGTCACCTCCCGGGAATATCGCGATTGTCTTCGAGATAAGTTCGTGCCGAAAAAAAATGGTAAGACCCTTATGGGGTAGGTTGAATATATGAAAAGCCAAGTTCTCTGTCAAGCAGAAAAGACGGGCGAAAGAGGACGTACCAGTGAGTCGATAGAGAACCCTATTCCAAATCTCTTATTTTCTCAAATCTGACTTTTTTATTGTCTCGAATCCCCTTCGGCTCCGGAAGCCCGTATGTCTTGTAGTCTCGCTCTCCAAGACCGTTCCAAAGAACCGTGAACCACAAATCCAAGATATCATTGACTGCATGTTTCCAAATCGGGGTAATGAACTTTTTGTAATACTCCTGATCATATTCCTCGATCAATTTATACGCAAACTTCTGGTATCTGCGGCTGAAGCGACAGGTGTTCTCGGCAAATAACCTATAATCTTTTATGTATTGAAAACCATCGTAATCTCCGTCAGTCCAATATCCGAAGATGGCGGTATTTTCAAAATCCTCGTGGGTATCATCATCCCAGCCGCAATGAACCGGACTATTCAAATCTTCGATATAGTGGGTCGCCTTCGCCATGAGGAACATGATTTTCGACCAATCTTCATTCTTGTGAAGCAGTCTTTCAGCTTGATTTGCAAGCGTGCTAATCATCGAGGCACACTGAGAAACGTCGGTATGGCCAATCACCCTATCTTCATCCGGCTCCAACACATTGACCGGAAGCTTGGCCAAATATTTCTTGTCAAATTTGTCATTCAGCATCCTGGACAACAGGCTGACTGCAGTTTCTGTCATGGACTCATGAGCAGCATCAACCCATGATAGAGCATTTCTCGAAAGTAAAAAGATCAGTGACACACAAACAAGCGATGGGATGATCGTTGAAAACCTGTCCGTTCTGAGCGTAGAATTATTTTTCATCAACCATACACTCCTTTGAGGGTTCACCAATACAAGCGCACTTTATGAATCGACAGCCAGCCCCTTACCCTTTCCCCGAATCCCGCCATGCCCCGCTTGCTCCACGAGGGCGGGATGCTTAACCCAGAGAACGGACATAGAAGACTGTTTCCATCGTAGCCACGAGGCCCACGAAGGAATGCATGACCATCAAAAGGTGAATGGAATCCGTCTTCAGCCGCGCGATTCCAAACAAGAGGCCAAGCGCAAAAACGGTCGCCATGCCGTAAATGTCGTACTGGAGATGGATGACGGCCCAAACCACAGAAGTGATTCTAATGGCACCGATGGAACCCAACCGAGAGTACCGAATCCCTTGAAAGAGGAATCCCCGAAAGAAGATCTCCTCAAAAATCGGCGCCACCACGACGATTGCAAAAAGAAGGACGGGAAGAGAGGAAGCGGTTTTATAAGCATCGACCATAAAAGGAGGGACGATCGGTTGGTGGAGGAGTAAACTCACCCCATCGGATAGAAACAAAAACGCCGCCAGAATCAGGAGCCATTGGACCCACTCTCGCTTCAAGGGTTCTTTAAACCCAATATAATCCCTGACGGAAATATTCTTGCGAAGTTTTGTGAACAAAAGAGTCAAAGGGGTGCAAATCAGCCCTGAAGCAACCGCCATGACGCCGATACACAACCCGTTGGAGGAGAGGCTTCTCGCGTAGACTTCCAGATCCAGCTCCGGATGTTCGGCCTTCGCGACGGAAACGAAGACCGTCGCAACGAGAATTTGAAGGGCAGAATAGAAAGCGAGGATGCCCGCCGAAAACCCGAGGGTCGCCCACAATCCCCAGGGTTCTTCGCTCATATCATCCTTCTTATCCTCTGATGGTGGGAACCATTCCTTCAGCGCCATGAAATCCTCTCGTTAAAAAGGCGTTAGGGTTTTCTATCCAGTAGGGAACGCATCGATGCGCTCCTTACTGGGCTCGACCCAGCCACGCAGCAATTTAATTTAACATTTAGACGTCCAATCGTAAAGGATAGATTCGCTCGATTCAAACGTTGTGGATAAAAAAATTGGCAGGACAATTAAGGCAGAAAGATGAAAAAATAGATGGGACCATTTTTTACGCTAGAATAATCAAGGCGATAACCGGGATGACTAAGATCAGCGTGCTCAGCACCCACCAAATCGAATTCTTGTCGTGACGCACCCTTCCCTTTGCCCCGATCGTCACCGCAACCAGTGCCGCCAGACCGCTGATCAAGGCGATCAGCATCGCGATGAGTCCGCGGAGAAAGCACCCCAGCACCTCAACCGGCGTCAAAGCAACGGCAAAAAACAGAACTGTCATCATGGCCGGAACGATTATGTGATTTACAATTCGTTTCATCTAAATCTCTCGTATTAGACTTTGCTGTCAGCTTCCTGCTTGAGGTTCCCTGCTTTCTGCTAACTAGTTTCTGATTACT
>Ga0102851_10001610_pt1 | contig 13069 bp, 2 predicted proteins | sample Mud3Dept3metaG_FD_79558 | JGI IMG/M metagenome (GOLD analysis project Ga0102851, IMG submission 79558) | Freshwater wetland microbial communities from Ohio, USA, analyzing the effect of biotic and abiotic controls - Mud 3 Core 4 Depth 3... | ecosystem: Environmental > Aquatic > Freshwater >... | reverse complement strand
TGCTTGGCCTCCAGCAGCCGGCTGCCGAGCACCAGGTTGGCCTTGTCGCGGATGGCGAGCGTGGCCGGGTCGCTGGCGCCGGCCTGGCCGGCGCGCGCGAGGCTGGCGTAACCGTCCTTCTCCTCGCCGCCGCGCAGCTCGGCGATGCCGAGGTTGAAGCTGGCGAACCCCTCGTAGCCCTTGGCGCCCTGCAGGCCCTTGAAGATGCTGGCCGCCTCGCCGAAGCGCCCGACCGCCACGTACACGTTGCCGCGCAGGAACGCGAGGTCGTCGCGGATCGTTTCCGGCACCTTGCCGTCGATGCGCGCGAGCGCGGTCATGGCGTCGCCGGGCTGGTCCTTCTGGAAGTGCAGGCGCGCCAGGCGGTAGGCGGCCTCGTTGCGCACCGGCGGCGGGACATTGCCTTCCAGCACCGCCTTGATGGCGCGGCCGGCGCGCAGGTGCATGCGGTAGTTGAGCTCGAAGTCGCCGACCGAGAACTCGGCCTGGTTGATGTGGAAGTGCAGCGTGTCGAGCCCCGGTTCATCGAGGCCGTAGTACTGGCCGAGCTCGGTGTCGAGCCGGGCGATGGCGTCGAAGTACTCGCCCTGGTAGGCGTGGTACAGGCCCTCGCCGAAATACAGATCCTTGAGCGGCGCGCGTGCCGGGGCCTTGGCCGCGGACGACGCCGCGGCCACCAGCAGGCCGCACAGGAACAGTATCAGGCGCCGCATGGACTACCAGTCTTTCAGGGAGATGCTCGGTCCCGCCGCGCCCGGCGCCGCCAGGGTGATGCCGACCAGCCGCGGCGCCACGTCCTTGGTCACCTTGAAGCTGGCGCTGTTGCGGACTTCGCCGCCGAGCGCCGACTTGCCGAGCACGTGCACCTCGAGCGTGTGCTCGCCGCTGCGGACGTTGCCGGTGTAGATGCGCTGCACGCCGCCGCGCTGCAGGGCCTCGAGTTCCTTGAGGGTATAGAGGTGGTGGGCCACCGGCTTGCCATCGACCCGGATCTCGACTGCGTCGAGGCGGAACTTGGTCCCCGGCGCCAGCGACACGAACACCGCCAGCTGCGAGTTGGACGGATACAGCAGCTTCTCTTCCAGGCGGTTGAGATCGGCGGCGATCCCGAGGGCATCAGACTTGATCTCCTGCACCTGCTCGTCCAATCCCTTGATCTGTTCGCGGGAAACCTGCTCGGCCCAGCCCGCGGCGCTGGGCGCCCACAGCAGCATGGGCATGACTGCGGCAACGAAAAACCTGTACACGCTTAACGACTCCTGTGGGTAGGGCGGACGCGGCGGCCTCGGTCATGGGGTGGATGCCGCACCGGGCCGGTCCGTCGTCCGGATCGCCGACGCAATCACGGCGATCGTAGAGATTCACAAGCTGAGCGTATCCGACCCGCCGGAAGTGTCAACGGAGGCGAACCGCCGGTCGGTGCGGCCGGCGGGCACGTCGCGCACCAGTCGATGGCCTGTCGGATACGCCGGACGAGTGGTGATGACCCGCCCAGTGACGTTAAAGAACCGCTGACTGGTCATGGTGTTACGTCGCGAGTTTGTATGCGACCTCTATAATTTGGCTCTGCCCCGTATCTCAGCACGAACGCCAGACAAATTTGATTCAGAAACACAGCACAGGCGTTGCCCGGGCAGTCAGGAAGTCGCTGGTCTCGATCGCCGTTTCAGGGGCCAGTGACAACAAGTGGGCGGTTTGCCCGCCCGGTCATCACGCTATCCGCTCGATCCTGCACGCCGCGGCCGCGCGCCACGCTGTGGCAGGCGCCATTGGCGGGCTCTGCCGTGGGGTCATCGGGCATCGGTGGATGCGGGGTCCGGCATGGACGGTGGGGTTTCCGTCATGAGCGCCCGGGTCGTGGTCCGGGTTGTCGTTCGTCTGCTTCGTGTCGCGGTGTCTGTGTTTGCGCTGTGGCTGCCGGCGGCTGCGGTCCTCGCCGCGCCCTGCGACATCAAGAACAACGCCGATCCGTTCGTCGATCACGACCTGAGCGTCAGCTATTGCGAGTTGTGCGGCTACGGTTACGTCACGGTCATCGTCACCAACCCCTATTCCGGGGCGACCATGACCAACATCCGGGTCGTGGAGAACCTCGGAAGCTCCGGGCTGACCTATGCAGCGACCGCCCCGACCCCGGTACGCTACAGCATCAACGGCGGACCCCTGCAGCCCGGTGCCGCCCCGAGCGTCAGCGGCACTAACGGCTCGGTCCTGACCTTCAACCTCACGGGCATCAGTCTCGATTCCAGCCCCGGGGCGGGCAATGACGGCGACACCATTGCCATCACCTTCGCCGTGGCGCGTGCCACCGCGCTGACCGATGAGGGGCTGGTCACGGCCAATCGCACCATCCAGGCGACCGTGACCTTCAACACCGATTCCGCCTGCGGCGATTCGCCGCAGAGTGTGTCGGATGTCCTGCCGCTGCGCGAACCGATCCCGCGGGTCTTCAAGACGGGCCGCAACGTCGATGCCCTTCAGACGGCCTACACCAATCCGGTTTACGGCAACATCAACGATGATCTGATCTGGCGCATCCAGGTCCAGAACTCCGGTCTGGCCGACCTGCAGGACCTGCGTTTCGACGACCTGATGCAGGCCGGCAACATGGTGATCAACTACGCCTGCCCGACGGCGGCGAGCGCCGACGCGGTCGCCAACAACAACGGGGTGCGGCCGGGCGGTTCGCCGTGCGTCAACGCCAGCAACACCATCCCTGACTTCGACGTCGACAACCCGTTCGGCAACCCGGGCAACGATTCGCCGGACCTGGTCGATGTGCGGCGCGGCAGCAGCGCCTTCATCTACCTGGTCGGCAAGATCACCAGCTCCTGCGCCACCAGCAAGACCAATACCGTCTCCGACATCCAGTGGGGTTGCCAGATCGATACCCCGGCCGGCGGCATCACGGCGACGTCTACCGGCACGACGCCGGCCAGTGCCGTGGCGCGTCTGTACACGCTGTACGGCGAGCGCGCGCCGCTCGAGGTCGAGCGCCGGCTGACCGGCACCAACACCTCCCAGCCGGTCGGCAGCAAGGGCACGATGACCATCACCATCCGCAACCGCACCGGCGGCACGGTGAAGAACATCACGCTGCGCGACGTGCTGCCGCCCGAGTACGTCATGGATCCGACGTATACGCCCACGGTCCGCACCGTCCACGTGAGCCCGGTCTACGGGAACTACCCGGGCATGACCGACAACATCGTCTGGACCAATCCGGTGCCCGGGACCTTCCCGCTCACGACCACCAACCCGACGGTGCCGCTCGGCAATACGACGCCCGAGTTCACACTGACCAGCACCGGCTGCTCGATCGGGCCGTGCGCGGCCGAGGTCCACCCGCTCTACGCCGATCAGCGGAACATGCTGCGCCACGGCGACAATCTGGAGATCGTGTTCCGCGTGGTGCTGGTCCGCCCGGCCTCCTACGACCGCGTCGCCAACCTCGATGTGCGCGAGGAGGCGCCGAACAGCGACCCGCCCGGTACCGATCCCGCCCATCAGACGACCCTGACCAACACCCTGACGGTGGAGTTCGACACCTTCTGCGCGACCCAGCCGCACCAGACCCTGACCTTCACCGGCAACGGCACCGCCACCAACGGCAGCGCCATCCCGGCCAATCCGGAAGACCTCGACGTCGACATCTCCGGCACCGAGCTGGTCTTCATTCTCACCAACAACCCGGCCCAGCCGCTGACCCTGCCGGTGCGGGTGACCAACCGCGGCGGCCACGACGCCCGCGACTGGCGCGTGTTCGTCAGCTTCGGTGCCACCATGCAGGTGCAGACCGCGCCGGCCGGCTGCTCGGTGATCGCGCTGTCCGGCTCGCCGCCGCAGCCGGCGCCGTGGAAGGCGTGGATATTGCCGGCGCCGATCCCGGCCACTGCCACCGTCTACCAGTGCACGCAACCGGCGGTCATCACCCCCGGCCAGACCGTGTCGCTCGATTTCACCGTCATCAAGACCAGCGACCCGGTGCGCATCGCGCTCGACGACCTCAGCTTCCGCGCCGACGTGGTCGGCGAGATCACGTTGAGCAACGGCACGCCGCTGTGGTTCCCGGCGCCGATCGTGCGCGCCGACGGCCAGCTCGACCGTGCCAACAACTATTCGCTCGACGCCATCCGCGCGCGCGTCATCGGCTTCAACCTGCTCAAGTCCCAGCTCGGTTATTGCACCGAGAACAACAGTCCGCTGCCGGCGCTGCCGGACCGGTATGTGCAGATCGGCGAGGACTGCTCGTTCCACATCGACACCGGCGGCTGGTTCGGCTTCGAGACCCCGGGCTTCACCTACATCGCGGTGCAGGACATCCAGGTGTTCGACCAGCTGCCGGACGGGCAGGGTTACATCTCGTCCACCGATCCGTACGCCACCGGCACCACGCTCGGCATCCTCGGCATCAGTCTCAACCCGGCCGGTCTCACCCCGCTAGACGAGGGCTGGATCGACTGGACTTTCAACACCGTGGTGCCGGGCGAGCGCATCACCGTCAAGGATGAGTGGTTCCGGGTCGACATGACCTCGCGCATCCTGAACGACCCGATCGACAGCTCGGCGGCACCCAACCAGCACGCAGCGCCCAGCACCAACGTGCTGAACTCGTACTTCCAGGCGGTGTTCATGAACGAGAACCTCGTGCCGCCGGCCGAGGAAGTCTTCAATCTCGGCCCAAGCACGGTCGGTTACCCGATCGAGGCGGTGCGGCGCGTGAGTCTCACCGTCACCGAGCCGCGCCTCCTGATCACCAAGGCGGTGTGTAACGAGGCCCTGTACGGCGCCGGGCCGGCGTGCAGCAATTTCGTGGCACTGGCCAACAACGGCGATGCCCGCAACTCCTACATCTACCGGGTCACGCTCACCAACGAGGCCGCGGCCAGCGGTGTCACGCGCGCGCCGGCCTACGACGTCATCAGCACCGACCTGCTCGATGCCAGCGACCTGGCCTATGTGCTGCCGTTCAATGCCGACGGCCTCGACAACGACGGCGACGGCCTGATCGACGCCGCCGATACCGACGGCGAGGGCGCGATCAGCGACAACACCGTCAAGAACGGCCTGCCGGCCCAGATCACCTTCCAGTACACCCACAGCAACGCCCTGCAGCGCCTCAACGCCGGTCAGACGGTGACCCTGTACTACCGCGTCGACTTCGACGACGACGCCGCGCCGCGCCAGCAGTTCACCAACCGCGTGTCGGCCAGCTACGACAGTCTCACCGGCCCGTCCGGCAACCAGAACCCGCCGCAGCGGCCGAACAGCGACAAAGGCGGCGCGCGCGCCTACACCACGGCGACCGCCACCTCGACGGTTGAAATCATCCCGGTGCTGACCCAGCCGAAGACCATCACCCGGTTGTCGGCCACGCCGGTCGCGCCTGCGAGTCCGCAGCCGGTGGCGATTGGTGAGGAGGTTGAGTATGAGCTGGTCACCCGCCTGCCGGTCGCCCTGCTGCGCAACTTCGTGATCCGCGACCAGCTCCCGGCCGGTATCCGCTGCGCCGAGGCGCCGGTGATCAACCTCAATGCTGGCGAGTATGCGGCTGCCGGCTTCGTTCCGGGCGGCGTCATCACTCCGACCTGCACCAGCAATCTGGTGGAGTGGAACTTCGGCGACCAGCGCGTCACCCAGGGCACGACCAACAACTACTTCGACTTCAAGGTCCGGTTCATCGCCCGGGTCGACAACAGCGCCACCAACAACAGCGGTACGCTGATCCGCAACGGTGGTACGGCGACCAACGTCACCGCGACCTATGTCGACCAAGTCGGCAGCAACGTAACCCTCACCTTCGGCGAGGCGGCGATCGTTGTGCGGGAGCCGAACATCGTGCTCACCAAGCAGTTCGCGGTCGCGAGCGCCGACGCCGGTGACGTACTCACGGTCACGGTCCGGGCCACCAATACCGGCAACGGCACCGCCTACAACCTGCAGGTGCTCGACGATCTGACCGGGAAGGACCTGACCTACCTCGGCAGCCTCGGTGGCAGCGATCCGCCGGATGTCGTCGACACCACCACCCTCGGGGCCAACCAGCCGATCTTCCGCTGGAACGCCACCAACCCGGACTTCGCTATCGCTCCGGGTGCTACCGTCATCTTCACCTTCCAGGTGCGCGTCGACGAAGCGGCGCAGCCCCAGGAGCTCCTCGACAACACCCTGCAGGCGCGCTGGAGCTCGCTGCCCGGCCAGTCGACGGCGCTCAACAGCACCGGCCTGATCGGTCCGGACGGCAGCCTCACCGGGTTGCGCAACGGTGCGCTGCCGAACGCCGGCGATCCGATCAACGACTACGAAACCACCGCCACCGCCTCGGTCACGGTGCCGACGGTCACGGTCACCAAGACCGAGCTTACGCCGGAAACCGTGCTCCCGATCGGCGCGCACAAGCACTATCAGATTGAAATCTCGTTGCCGGAAGGAACGACTAACAGCCTTATCGTACGGGACAATTTGGCTGCCGGTAGCGTCAGCTATTTCCTGACAGATGATGCGGCGTTCGGCATTACCTATGAGTTCGTCGGTATCGCCAACATCAATCCCAGCGGGGCGGTGCCGGGTTCGTTTAACTCGTATCCCTCCAACAACCAATCGGGCGTAGTGACATGGGATATCGGAACGGTTGTCACTGCTGCAGAGGATGATACAGCGGCGAGCAATATCAGGCCCGCCATTCGTATCAAGTACTACGTACGCGCCAACAACGATACCGACACCGACGCCGGCGACACCCTTCAGAACGTCGTTACCCTGAACTGGACGCACGGCGAGACCAGCGCGACACAGACCGCCGCCGCGACTGCGCCGCTAGTCACGGTCGTGGAGCCGATGCCGCTGACGCTCACCAAGATGGTCGGCAACGTGACACCGGGCAAGCTGCCGGGCGATTCACCGGTGATGGGCGACACCCTCGAATATTCGCTCGTCCTGCAGAACAACGGCAGCTCCACGGCGTTCGATGTCAATCTGGTCGATAACATGCCGACCGGCGTGGAGCTGAGTGCGGCGTTTACGCCGACCGCCACCATCAGCGGTACGCCGGTTGCCGGGTTCGTGCCAATCCCGGCCGGTGCGCCGGCCGGTCCGTTGGTATGGGGCCGCGGCAATGGCGACGGTTCGCTCGATGTGCCGGCCGGGTCGACTCTGGTGCTGCGTTACCAGGCCACAGTGCTGGCGGTCATCGACCCGAGCGGCCTGATCCAGAACGGCGTGCTGGCCGACTGGACCTCGCTCGAGGGCGTGAGCCCCTACGAGCGGACCGGCGCCGGCTGCCCGACCATCACCGCGCCCAACGACTACTGCCTCGGTCCGGTATATGCCAGCGTGATCGGCCTGCAGCCGGTGATCGAGTTCCAGAAGATGGTCACCAACCTGACGACGGGTGAGGTCGAGTCCGCGGGAGTCACGGTCAGCGCCACACCCGGAGACCGGCTGCGCTACCGCCTCACCATCAACAACCTCGGCAGCTCGCCGGTAACCAACCTGTCGCTGGTCGACGAGCTCGACCGGTTGAACGGCGCGCCCATGTTCGTGCCCGGCACGCTCACCATCGTGTCGGCGTTGCCGCCGGGCGTCGATGCGAGCAACACCAGCGCGACCGGCGGCGCGCAGGGTACCGGCCTGCTGGACATCCGCAATATCAGCTTCGACCCGTCCGGCGGCGCCAACACCTCGCTGGCGGTTGATTTTGAGGTCCAGCTGGCACTGGCAATCGCCGACGGCACGACCGTCAACAACCAGGGCCAGTCGTACCTGTCCGGACTCTTGTATTCCAACAGCGACGACCCGTTCGTCACGTCGACCCCGCCGGTCAGTGACCCAACCCCGGTATCGATCAGCTCGGCACCCGCGTTCCAGGTATTCAAGGCGTCGGACGATCTGACCGGCGACCCGGCCGAGCTCATGCCCGGGGACACGCTGCGCTACACCATCACGGTCAAGAATGTCGGCACCGAAAATGCGACCGGCGTCAGCCTGCGCGACGCGATCCCGGCCAATACCACCTACGTCGCCAACAGCACCACGCTCAACGGCGCGACCCAGGCCGACGTATCGGGCACCTCGCCGCTGGTCGGCGGTCTCCCGATCAACGCGCCCGCCCCGGAGGACACGCCGGGCTTCCTGCGCGCCGATGCCACGGCCACGACCGCGAATGTGGCGACCATCACCTTCGACGTGGTCATCAACGCCGGTGTCCCGAATGCCACGGTGATCTCCAACCAGGGCTTCGTGAACGGTTCCGGCGCGGGCGGCCCGGTACCGGAGCAGCCGTCCGACGATCCGGCCACGCCGGCCGCCGACGATCCGACGCTCGATATCGTCGGCAATGAGCCGTCCATCTATGCGCTCAAGACCGTGCAGCTCCTGCAAGACTTCGGGACGCCGGGCATCGTCGATGTCGGGGACGTGCTGCGCTACACCTTCACCATCACCAATTCCGGCACCAAGGAGGCGACCGGGGTCGCGCTGGCCGACCAGCTGCCGAACGACACCACCTATGCCAACTCCTTCCTGCTGAACGGGATCGCGGTCTCTGGCGCGTTCCCGCCGGCTCAGCCGGGCGGGGTCGCGATCAGCTCCGCGGATCTGACGCCGCCGCTGCCGGCGCCGGGGGCCGGCACCCTGTCCGCGGGCGGCGTGGCAACGGTCACCTTCAACGTTACGGTCAGCAGCATGCCGTCGACGGTTCCGCCCAATCCGTCGATTCCGACGATCAGCAACCAGGGCACGATCACCAGCGTCGAGCTGCCGTCGCTGCTGACCGATGCCGACGGTGACCTGAGCAACGGCTACCAGCCGACCCAGATCGTGGTCGGCGGCTACCAGGGGCTGGTGATCAGCAAGCAGGTCACGGTGGTCGGCGGCGGTGCGGTGCTGGTGGGCGAGCAACTCGAATACACCGTCACCGTCCGCAACATCAGTCTGCTCCCGGCCACCAACGTGGTCATCACCGACGTCGTGCCGGCGCTGCTGACCTACGTCGCCGGTTCGGCCACGCTCAATGGCGCGACCGGCGGTGTCAGCTATGACGGCGTGACCAGGACGATCACCGCCGACTATGCCACCACCTACGGCGACCTGGCGCCGGGCGCCAGCGCGGTGCTGCGCTTCCGCGCCACCATCACATCCGGCACCACCGGCGACACCATTACCAACACCGCCGACGTGACGTGGAATGCCGGGACCCAGAACGCTTCGGCCAGCGTGTCGGTGGATATCGGTGGCATCCTCGGCAGCGGCATGCTGAGCGGTCGCGCCTGGCACGACGCCAACCACGACGATGTGTTCGACAGCACCGAGCTGGCACTTGCCGGCTGGACCGTGCAGCTGTACCGCAACGGCACGTTGATCGTCAGCACGCCGACCGACGTCAACGGCCAGTACACGATCGCCAGTCTGGTGCCCAACTTCGGCACCGCCAATCAGTACGAGTTGCGTTTCCTGGCCCCGGGTGCGAGCGCCACGACCGCCAAGCTTGGCATGGCGGATTCGGCGTTCACGAACGACCTGCAGCGCATTTACAACATCGTCGTGTATTCGGGCAGCAATCTGCAGAACCTGAACCTGCCGATCGACCCGGACGGTGTCGTGTACAACTCGGTGCTGCGCACGCCGCTGGCTGGCGCGACGCTCGACCTGATGCGGGTCGACGTGGACCCGATTATCGGTGAGTCGCTCGTGGCGGTGCCCGCGAGCTGCTTCGGTGATACTGCCCAGCAGGGTCAGGTGACGCTGGCGAGCGGCTACTACCGGTTCGATATCAACTTCAGCGACCTGGTCCAGTGTCCGAGCAACGCGGACTACGTCATCCAGGTCACGCCGCCCGGCGGTTTTGCCACCGGACTGTCGGTGCTGATCCCGCCGGCCACCAGTGCGGCCACGACCGGGTATTCCGTGCCGGCGTGTTCGGCCGACGCGATCCCGGGTGCCTACTGCGAAGCCCAGGCTTCGGAGTTCGCACCCGCCCTCAGTGTCCCGGCGGCCTCGCCTGGCACGGTGTACTACCTGCGCCTGACCCTCGCGGACAGCAGTACGCCGCGTGAGATCGACAGCCAGTTGTTCAACAATCACCTGCCGATCGATCCGCAACTGGGCGCGGGCACGGTAAGCCTGGTCAAGACCTCGCCGCTGGTCAACGTCAACCGCGGCCAGCTGGTGCCGTACACCATCAGCTTCCGCAACTCGCTCGGTGCGACCCTGCCATCGGTGCGCATCGTCGACACCATGCCGGCGGGGTTCAAGTACGTACCGGGCTCGGCGCAACTCGACGGCGTGGCGCTCGAACCGGTCCAGAACGGACGCGAGCTGACCTGGCCGAACCTGAGCCTGGCGAGCGACACCCAGCACACCCTCAAGCTGCTGCTGATCGTCGGCGCCGGTGTCGGCGACGGCGAGTACGTCAACCAGGCGCAGGCCTTTGTCGGCAGCACTACCGGCAGCGCCGTCTCGCCCGTCGCCACCGCCACCGTACGCGTCGTCCCCGACCCGACCTTCGACTGTACCGACGTAATCGGCAAGGTGTTCGACGACAAGAACGCCAACGGCTACCAGGACAAGGGCGAGCCGGGCCTCGGCGGCGTGCGGGTCGTGAGCGCGCGCGGCCTGATCGCGACCACCGACAAGTACGGCCGCTACCACATCACCTGCGCGGTGGTGCCGAACGAAAACCGCGGCAGCAACTACATCCTCAAGCTCGACGAGCGCTCGCTGCCGAGCGGCTACCGCGTGACCACCGAGAACCCGCTGGTCAAGCGCGTTACCCGCGGCAAGATGATGAAGTTCAATTTCGGGGCCGGTGTGCACCGCATCGTGCGCCTCGACATCTCGGACGCGGTGTTCGAGCCGAACAGCACCGAGATGCGGCCACAGTGGCGGCCGCGCCTCGGCATCCTGATCGAGGAGCTGAAGAAGGCGCCGTCAGTGCTGCGGCTGTCGTACCTGGCCGACGTCGAGGAGGTCGAGCTCGCCAAGCGTCGCCTCGACAGCGTGAAGGGCGAGATCGACGCGAAGTGGGAGGACGTCAGCGGCGGCTACGTGCTGCCGGTCGAGACCGAGATCTACTGGCGCCGCGGTGGGCCGCCGGACCGCGGCGGGTTGGGCCATGACTAGCGCACGGCAGCCACGCCGGGGCGTGCGGATCGGGCTCGCGCTGCTCGCGGGCCTGGCGTCCGCGCCGCTCGCGGCCGAGACCGCGCTGGTCGAGGCCGGCACCCCGGGGGCGATCGTCGAGGGCCACGTGAGCCCGGACGAGTCGCGCACCCCGTGGGTGAGCGAGAACCCGGACGAGACCAGGGGCGACACCGTGGAGGTCCGCCAGGTGCTGGCCCAGGACGTGAAGACGGTCAAGCTCCAGAACGTCGTGCCGCCGATCCGCTTCGCCTCCGGCGAGGCGGCGATCCCGCCCGACTACATCGGGCGGCTGCGCGCGATCCTCGACGGCATGAAGGACCGCACCAACGTGCGTCTGCACTTCGTCGGCCACGCCGACAACCAGTTGCTGTTCGGCCAGCTCAAGGACACCTACGGCGATAACCTGACGCTGTCGCGCGAGCGCGCCGGCACGGTGGCCGAGTACTTCCAGAAGGCGCTCGGCCTGCCGCCGGAGTCGATCTCCTACGAGGGCATGGGCGAGTCGAAGCCGGTGGCCAGCAACGCAAGCGAGGCCGGCCGCGCGCGCAACCGGCGCGTCGAGGTCGAGGTGTGGTACGACGAGGTGAGCGAGAAGCTGGTCGAGAAGGAAGTCGTCATCGCCGAGGAGATCAACCGCGTCAAGGTCTGCCGGGTGGAGACGGTCTGCAAGCTGCGCTACAAGGAAGGCCACGCCAAGCGTGCGCGCATCAAGAACCTGGTCGCACCGCTGCACTTCGACGACGAGACCGCCGGCATCCCGGAGGAGTTCCTGCAGGCGATCCGCCGCTCGCTGGCCGATCTCGGCGACAAGCAGAACGTGGTGGTGAAGTTCGTCGGCTTCACCGACAACGGGCCGCTCGGCGCGCGCGAGGAGCGCATCTACGGCACCCATCTCGGCCTGTCCAAGGCGCGCGCGCGCCGCGCCTCGCTGGCGGTGCAGGACGCGCTCGGTCTGTCGTCGGCCGCCTTCGAGGTGGACGGCAAGGGCGCGGCCCAGCCGATCGCCTCCAACGACAGCGACAAGGGCCGCGCCCTCAACCGCCGCGTGGAAGTGGAATTCTGGCACGACGACGCCCTGCAGGAGCTGAGCGACGAGCCGCAGCTGTGCCCGGAGGATGCCGGCGCCGAGACCGTGGCGCGCGTGTATGAGCCACCCTCCGGCGGCTTCCGCCCGATCCGGTTCGAGGCCGGCAAGCCGGTGCTCGAGCCGGGGCTCACCGACCGCCTGCGTAATGCGATGGCCGACCTGCAGGGCAAGGCCAATGTGCGCCTGCGCTTCATCGGCTACACCAGCAACGAGCGCCTCGATCGCCGCACCGCCATGGTGTACGGCGACGACATCGGCCTGTCGGCCTCGCGCGCGCGCCGCGCCATGGAGTCGGTCAAGGGCGCGCTCGGCCTCAAGGAGGCGCAGGCCGAGTTCGAGGGCCGCGGTTACGTGCAGTCGGCCGACGTCGTCAACACCGGCTTCGTCGAATCCGACGACTCGCGGGTCGAGGTCGAGGTGGTGTACGACGAATTGGCGGCGCTCGACGACAGTGACGGCCTCGACATCACCCGCCTCACCCGCGAAGTGGTGCCGCAGGACCCGCTGGCGCTCAACACCATGCGCATCACCGTCGACGGCAAGCCGCTCGACGACCCGGGCAAGAGTGTCGCCGACATCCAGCGCTGCGTCGACGTGGCGCTGAATAAGGCCGACATCCAGTTCAAGTTCGACAACGCCGATCTCAAGCCGCGCCTCAACGTCAGCGCCTGGCCGAACAGCGTCCGCTACCAGGACGACCCGGCCACCGAGTATCCCGAAAACCTGATGCGCTTCCGGGTGTACAGCAACTACCCGGCGTTCATCGCCAGGGCCGAGATCCGGATCTTCGAACCAGACCAGTCGGAGCGCGACACCCCGCTGGCGGTGGTGGCCGCGGGTGCG
>Ga0102851_10001609_pt1 | contig 13073 bp, 9 predicted proteins | sample Mud3Dept3metaG_FD_79558 | JGI IMG/M metagenome (GOLD analysis project Ga0102851, IMG submission 79558) | Freshwater wetland microbial communities from Ohio, USA, analyzing the effect of biotic and abiotic controls - Mud 3 Core 4 Depth 3... | ecosystem: Environmental > Aquatic > Freshwater >... | reverse complement strand
TTAGTTAAAGTACTGAATAAATTTGTATCAGTAATTACTATTGTTGATGTAGAACTACCTACTGGTAATGAAGTAATACGAATATTTCCACCAATAGTAAGTTCAGCAATAGCAAAAGTACTTAAGTCTGTATTAAGCTCATTTATTAATGTGGTAAAAGTTTGAGCTGTATTACCAGCTATTGAAATTGCATGTGCACTTCCATTAACTGATACAGAAGCAGTATATATAGTAGGATCATTTAACAACCCAGTTGAATCTCCACCAGCTTTAGGAATAGTAAATGTAACTTCTTGATAACCAGGATTAATGTTATTATATTGAGTATTATTAACTACATTTGTAATAGCGTTTTTAAACCAAGTACCTGCTATATTAACCCACGGGTAAAAGTTTATATTAGTTCCACCACTTGGTAAGTAGTTAAGATCAGCATAATAATAATTACCGTTGCTAACATTTAAATGAAATGGGGTTACGTTTTCAGTAGTGGCTGATCCAGTTTTAAAGACACATCCAATAGCATCACGGGCAAATGTTCTTAATTTTGATGAAAGACGAGCTGCACTAGTTGGCATTAGTCCTATAAATGTAATAATACCAGATAAAGTTTTAACTCTACCTAATAATATTGTTGTTGTTTGATCAGGTATTGAATTAGCACTAGTTAAAGTACCAGCACTATTAACATAAACATAGTTAATTGAATTATCAGGTAATGTTAATACTGTATTAGGCCATTCTAAATAGTTTAGATAAATATCTAAACTATTTATTCCAACATATCCATATCCAAGTGAGATATTAACATCAAGTGGATTTGTACCTTGAGTTATATTACCACCAAGTAATAATCCTGTAGGAAGAGCCTCATTTAATAAATGAGAGAAATCTGTTGCTGTAGTATTAGTTGGACCAAAATATAATCTACCAGCAATAACTGTTCCAGGATCAACATCTGTATCTGCATATGAAATAGCGATTGGGGATGATGCGTGTACGAATGTTTTACTTTTATCTGCTGCTCCGGTAAATAAACCAGTTGTTCCTGGATGTTCTACTGATAGGTCTCTTATTGTAGAATTTTGTGATAATACAGATGATACATGGAGTGTTGGGGCAACTCCAACGTTACGAGTAACAATATTATTATTATATCCAGTAATTGCTCCACCTATTACATCTACATGTGCTCCATCCTGTATAACTAATGCATCACCTAAACAGTTAACGCCTCCAACGGTTTGCATTGATAAAGTATCAAAGAATACTCGACAATTTGTACCAGCAACAAGTATTGCTTCTGTTATTGGAGGGGAAAACGCTGATATATTTGTTATTCCAGTAACAGTAAATAATATTGCCATTTCTCCACCACCAGGAGGATTTGAAATATCTAAATGTCTGGTAGCAGTAGCGGATGCAGATGCAAAATATAGATTATGTCCTCGTACGTATGTTGTGTTTGTATTACCTAATATTTTAAAATCAGTGTGATTACCAAATAACTGACAATCTCCCACTCTTAATGGAGTAGCAGGTCCATTTAGGGTAGGGGTATAGTATAGTCCTATACCACCAACTCCAGTTGCCCCAGATATAGTAAGTTTACTTAAAGATGACCCACTTTGAGCTGTTATAACGGTGTTAGTAGGATTTGTTGGAACGATAGTAACAGCATTTTCAACACTCCACCCTGATAATGCAACATAAGTAGGAAGTATAATGGGATCTTCTGTATAAGTTCCTGGTCCAACCATTACTGCTACTTGAGATGAAGAGGTTGCATCTGTAATAGATTCTATAGCCGTTTTTATAGATGTATAACTACCTACTTTTGGAGTTTTATCAACACGAACTATTCGAGCTACATCGAATAGTGGTCCTGCTAATTGTAAATTATTTACTTTTGGTTGTGCCATTATATTACCTTAGTTAGAATGAAGAGATTGGTACACGTCTCCACCCAGTGGCTCCGTATATATAAAAGTTTGTATCATCAGCAAAAAAATCACCTGGATTACCTGCTGCTGCTGAACTTCCTGGTGCAGCTGCAACTCTATGAGCTATTGGTTGCCATGATGGTGCATTAGAAGCAGGAGAAGTAGCACTACTCACAATAGCTTGATTGATTCCTGATGGTGCAGTATTATTAATTTTCCAAACACCTAATGGGTCTAATGATAATTCTGCATTTCCAGCTGTTAATGTTATATTACCAGATGTAGCAGTAGTAGGTCCAGCTCCAGTTGTTATTAATATATTACCACCAGCAGTAGCAGCTCCATTTCCACTTGTAATATTAATTGCTCCACCAGTTGTTGAACCAGCTCCCAATAAGTGAACTTAATCCACCAACACCAGCTGTATTTTGTCCAGCTGTTAATGAAACTGTATAAGCACCACCAGCTCCAACTGCTGTTCCAAGAACAGAAAATCCAGTTGTTGTTGCAGATAAGTTAGTAAAGCTACCATTTGCTGCAACTATTAATGAATTATTGATGACTGTAGCAGCACTAAATGTTTTTGCACCAGTTATTATTTCAATACCAGCTAAATGAACAACTAAAGTATCAGTTGCTTTTGGTACTAATTGTGTATCTACATATAACTTAGAAGTAGCAGCTGTATTTCCTGATGGTGTAGCAGGTAGTCCAAGTAATTCTCCGGTACCACCAGATAATGTAATATTAACTCCGCCAGTTATACTAACTGCACCACTAATGTCGACTGTTGAAGTAAATGTTTTAGCTCCAGTTATAGTTTCTGTACCAGCTAAATGAACAACTAAAGTATCATTTGGTTTAAGTGCTAATTGTGCATCTACATATGTTCTAGATGTAGCAGCTCCTCCAACAGAAGGTGTAGCAGGTAAACCTAAAATTTCTCCACCACCAGATAATGTAATATTAGCAGCAGTATTCATTGATCCACCAGCTAATGCTAGTTTAAGAGCTAATTGATTATCTACATATGTTTTTGATGTAGCAGCCCCACCAACAGTTGGAGTAGCAGGTAGACCTAAAATTTCTCCACCACCACTAAATGTAATATTAGCTGTTGTATTCATATTACTTCCTGCTAATGCAACATAAGTTGTATCAGCAAAAGTTTTATTAACAGCATCATTTGGATTAGTTGGACTTGCTAAATTGATTATTTTATAAGTAGTATTTAGATCTAAATTACCTAACATTGGTAATGTACCATCTCTACGTAAATAAACACCATTTAAATCTGTTTGATTAACTTGTACTGTATCAGCATTTACAGTTATACCAAATCCAGTACCAACATTTAATATATTTCCTGTATATTGTAATCCAGCACCATCAACCAACATTTGTGGACCTGAAAATTCAATCCATTTATATCCAACTCCAAAAGCTCCAGTTCCCCAAGTACCTCTAAAAGTATATGAATGACCAAAATGTGGAGAACGGTCATATGAATTTGTTAAAGCGTTAATAGTTGGGTTGGCTCCAGTTACAGAAAAAGCATCAGGTTCAATAGGAGTATAATCGGTATAAGTCAATGATGGAGTAGTGGTTGCAATAGTAACTATTTTACCTGCTTTATTTAATAATCCACCTGCTGGTAATGATACTAATGGGTCATTTTCATATGGTTCACAAAAAACACCAAATCTATCACCAACTTGAACATTACGACCTAATATATCTATCCAAGCAGTTTGTTGTGGATCGTATACAACAGCACGATTATCTAATCCAACCCATAATCCTGATCCTGGGGATTTAACAATGTATGTTTTATGATAGGCAATAGTCGAATCACCTGGTGTAATAGTAGGAGGAGCTGATAAACTATCATCAAATAAATTAGGGTCTTTAACTGGTTGTATCCAAATAATACCATTAACTAAACTATCTACATATGCTTTATTTGCTGCATCTAAAGCATCAGTTGGGGTATAAAGATTGACAATTTTGTTATTAGCAAGGTTTATTACAGCATTATTAGTTGTTGCTGTTGTAAATGTAATAGTTGGAGCTAACCCAGGATTGTTTTGAATAACAACTTTTTCTGTTCCACTACCTACTGTAACATTACCATTAGTTACAACTACGTTTCCTGAACCCAATATTGTTATATTACCAGTAGTAGTTGCTTCAAATGTAAGATTACCAGTTCCACCTGTTTTAAACAATAAATCAGATGAACTATACATTGAAATAGGAGCACTATTTACATTAATACCAATAGCAGAAGCACCGCCTGGTGAAACACCATTCATATTTAATGAACCAGTCATTGTACCACTACGAACACTTGCAGTTGCAGAACTTCCACCTGTTTTAGCAATATAAAGGTCATCTCCAGTACGAAGATTTAATGCTTCTTGATCATTATTACCAACTCCTGTTAAACTTGCAACATATGGATATGTTGTAACTGCATCAGTTAAACGAGCAATAGGATGATTATTCATATCAATATAGCCCTGAACTGGCCAAATTATTGAAACGATTGAATTCCAACCAACAGTAGGTGTAATTTCGTATACACTAAGATTTGGGATTGTGGGATTATACCATAATTGACCAACTAATGGAGAAACGGGAGCTGTTGTATTAGCAAAATTCTCTGTTAAATGAATAACATTATTTTGAAAAGATTGTCCCCATGTTGTGGTACTATTAAATCCTGGACTTCCAGGACCAACTAATTGTAAAGATGTACTAACTGGAGTAACCACATATCTTATAAAACCGTATGGTACTGCAGGTACTGGAAAAACTAACCAACTTAAATTAGTTCCAGTTACAGCAGTACTAATAGTTGTAAAGTTAGCTAAAGGTGCAGCAAATAAAGTATCAGGTGTAATTGCTATAGTAGATAAAGTACCTGTAGAAGTAGAAGTAATATGAATTTGTTTATTAGGTATATCTAATGTAGCTAAAGCATCTCCACCTAATTGAGTATCTAATGCAAGTATTAAATCAGCAAAAGTAGCTGCTGTACTACCTAATATAGAAATAGGTTTAGCGACCCCATCAACTGTAATTGTTGCTGTATATGTTGTTAATGCAACTAAGTTAGTTGCATCAGTACCAGCTGTTAACGCAGAAAAATTAACAATTTGATATCCATGAGTATCAGATATTGTAATTACTGGAGTTGCTACATGATCATCAACAATGGCTACAATAATATTAGTAGTATCAGTTAAAGCAGTATACGATGATGATTGTACTACAAAAGCATTTGCATATGGAGTACCATTATATAACACATTATGTGGGAAGAATGATGTTTGTGTAGTAAACTTTAAATGCTGATCCCCTCTTACTTTAAAAGTTACTAAGTAATTATGAGGAGTAGTAGGAGTTATTAATATAGGGGTAGATTTAGCAAAATCTACTATTATTGGAGCAGCTGGTATAGCTGTTCCATTAGTTCCAGCACCTGCTGGAACTGTTCCAGATATAACAATAACAGTATTTGGAGTAGTTAATTTAAGAATTGTATTAACATTAATAGTTGTTCCAACTGGAATAGTTCCAGTTACAGTAACTTCAGTATTTCCTGTTACTAAAGCTACTGATGCTATTGGATATATTTGGTCATATCCACCTGTATTTACAGCATTAAATGTAGCTGTTGGACTAAAGAATTTGGTATGATCTCCAGTTATAATAAATCTACCACTTAGTCCAGTTACAACACTACTTACTGAAAATTGAGTACCGGTATTAGAAGATGCTATTGTATATGTACCATTAGCAGCAGGTAATGAATTGCCAGATACTGTAAACACAGAAGTTGGATAAAATTGTATATTACCATTAGATGGACCAGCAATTACCCATGAACCAGATACTCCTGTAACTACATCTTTTATTATATAACCAGTTACTGTTGGGGGAGTAGCTAGGGGAATATGTGTTACTATTTTTCCGTCTAATAATGTTTCTACAGTTGGAGCACCAGACACGGTATAAGTTCCGTCATATGGTGAACTACCAATAATATCAAATGAAAAGCCATTAATAAAACGAGCTGTAACATCATCAGCAACTGTAATATGTGGAGTACTTGAGTCAAAACTAATGTCGAGTATTTGTCTTGGCACAGATTGATTACCTGTACCATTTCCTTCTAACGCACGAACTGTGGTTAAAGATGTTCCATTAGTAAGATTAAAATTGTATATAGATGTCATTATTTAAGTTCCCTTTTTCCGTGCTTTAACTGTGCTGATATTGATTTTTTATGTATCATTGTTAATTTCTTCCTCAGCGAGTATTTATGAATTCAAGAACATTACCAATTATTGGTAAATTTACAAAATCTATAACTCTTGAGTCACTAAGTAATGGTCCAGTTTCTGAATATGTATATTCAATTCCGTTAGGAGCGTTAAATATAGCTGAACTTGGTAAAGCTGCTATTAAATTGACATCTGTTATATAAACACTTGAAAGTGTTCCTGAAGTATCTGAGACTATTAATATATTCCCATCTTCAAGCCATATATCAGCAGCAGGTCCATAAATTGTAAACATAGCTGCATCAAGATCAATTAATAAATGTTGATATTCATATGGTTGACGAAGTACTCCATCATTTGTTACTCCACCAACCGGAAATCCAGCTATAATAATTTCAGTATTTCCACTAACTTCAGTAGCACTTACTATTGTATAAACAGCAGTACCTACCCCAGTATTTCCAGATAAATGAATAACTTCAAATTCAAAAAAGTCTGCTGCATGTAAACCAGATACAGTAATTTTATTATGAACCATATCCACAGTAGTAACAGTATAAAAAGGATGATTTACAACTATTGATACAAGTTGATTTGCAGCACCATCAAGTGATAAGTTAAGAGAATATGTTCCATTAATTAGGGTAGTATCTTGAATGGAGATTGGTTTAAATCCAAGAGTATTGTATATGTAAGATATACATCGGGAAGATCTATATTGTTTGATTCCATTATCAAACACGAGTAATTTATTAGCTTCTACTTTATAATAAAATGGAAGAATATATCCGTATAGTTGAATAGTTCCATTACCAGTAGCTCCAATTGGTAATACAGTTGTACGATATGCATATATCCATGTATCTGGACTAGTATATGAAGCTGACCCTACAATAAAATTACCATTACCACCACCAATATTTCCAATTACGTTAAATCGAACATAACTAGAATTAAATTGTAGTGTATGGTCTCCAGTTATTTTATACGCACCATTTAGTCCTTTAACAACTCCATCATTTGTAATAGTACCAGGTAAAATCTCTAATACTGTAACAGTAGTAGTATTTGGTCCAACATTAAAAGTAGAAGAAATAGTTGTTAAAGGTATGACAGAATTAAGACCACCAGCACCAGTATTATCATTAATGTTAAATTGTACTCCTAGTTTGAATGTTGTAGTATAATCTCCAGCACCTAGTGTAACGGTACTACCCATACCAGTAGTAACAGAAACCACAGTAAGATCAGCATGAGAAGATGAAACATCGGTTATAGTATAAGTTACAACTGGAGTTATATATCGTTCGTTTCTTTGTGTAAGATTACTTAAATCAGTTGAAACTAAATCAAATATATCTGATACAGATACTTTTGGTTGAGTAGGAGTAGATATTGATCTACGGAATCGACTATTTCCAGTAGTATTTGGTGCTCTAATATTGTGAAATAATGTATTATCAATGTGAGTATGATTAGCATTAGCTAAATCAATAAGATCAACAAGTACAGGAGATCCAACAGTACTAACTAAGGATAAAATATGTGTTAAATTATTATATGAACCATTTAATAATGTACCATCAGCAACAGATGCACCTGCAACTAAAGTATCTACGTATGATTTTGTAGCAGCATCTGATACATTAACAGGACTATTAACATTTGTTACATAGTTTCCACCCATATCAATAGTATGTGACCCTGATATTATTAAGTCACCACTAAGTTTAGTAATAGCATTACTATACACAGTTAATCCTGGTATAGCATTTACTACCCCACTTGATGCTGTTGTAGTTAATACATTAGAAACAATTACAGATGTAGTATTTGGACCAACGTTATGACTTGATGAACTAGTTGTAAGGGTTTCAATGGTAGAATTAACTCCAGGAACTGCTGCTAATACAGCAACAAAATTAGCCAAAGGTGCAGCAAATAATGTATCAGGTGTAATAACAACAGAAGATGATGAACCAGTTAATGCTGAGGTTATTCGTAAATTACCAGTAGTTATATCAGCAAGGGCGTTAACCCCTAAAACAGTATTAAGTTCACTAACTAATGCTGTATAATCCGTAGCAGCACTTCCTAAAAATGATATAGGAATGGTAGTTACCCCATTAAGTAAAATAGATGCTGTATATGTAGTACCAGGTACTAAATTAGTTAACGTACCTCCTGTTATAGTACCTCCAACATCAACTATTTGATAACCAGATACAGCATTAAAAACAACTGAAAATTGTTTACCAAGACTAAAATCTAGTGTATAATCACCACCACTAAGGGTAATAGTGCTTAATACTGTGTCAACAGCTGAAATATTTCTAGATACTCCTGAATATAAATTTATACCATTAATTGCTAATTGACCTGTAATAGTATCACCAATCAATCTAACAAAAACTCCAACTCCTCCCCCACCGACAGCAGTATCTACATAATCTTTATTTACAACTTCAGAAGTTGTTACAAACCCACCTGATGGGGTTGGAAGATAGATATGACCATTGTTAGACATTGTTAATGTTCCGGTCATAACATCACCGGATTTATAAACATATGCAGCATTTGCAGCAGCTAAGGCATTAAGAGCAATAGTATCTACATACAATTTAGATGTAGCAGCATTATTTCCTACAGGGGTATCTGGTAATCCAAGAACTTGTCCACCACCACTAAATGTAATATTAGCTCCTGATGTTAAAGCTCCACCATTAACTGTGAAAGCATATCCTTCTAAATATTGTTTAGTAATAGCATCATTAGGATCAGTAGGAGGTGCTAAATTAATTACTTTACGTCCGTTAACATCTAAATTAGTCGTTAATAATCCGTTTATAATAACTTTTTGAGTAACAAAATCCCCATTATCATATATGAATAACTCTTTTGTAGTATTTTTATACCACAATTGACCTTGGATTGGATATACAGGAGCAGTTGAGTTGGAAAAGTTTTCTAATAAATGAACAAAATCCGATGCGACTAATTCACCATATTCATACATTCCCTTCCCAAGTAATATTAAAGAAGTATTGGCTGATACGGCATTAGTAGCAAGTGGAGTTGCGGCACTCGGAAAGGCTGGTCCATTAGTTGTGTAGGGCTTTATTGTAAATTGACCATTCCCAACAATGTCAGTTTTTTTGATGATATAATCCATTAACATATTTCCTATTCTACATTGTATATGTATTTATATCAAGTGAATAGTATAAATAGTATAAACAAAAACCTCAAAGGACTGGCATCCAATGAGGTTCTTTAAACAACAATTACCTGGAGGTTAATTATATTCCTAGTTCTCCAACATAGGCTTTTATTATTTTCATATCAGCAGATTGAGTTGCTATTTTATCTGCCCATATATCTGGTTGGATTAAAGTTTCTAAAATGGATTGCTGTTCTGTATTTAGTTTAGTGAATAATACAGAAAATTTTCGACTTGCTAATAATAACCAAGGTGATAATTTACGAAGTCTCACCAAATGAATTAATTCATTTGGATTAATTACATTAAAAACTTCACTTGGATCAATATCATGTGAATCAGCATAATCTAATATTGTGTTAATAGAAGATTTGGCTTGTTCAACTGGTGGCATTTTTGTATCAATAAATGTGAGATATTGAGAATACACCTCATCACGTGTCCATATAGAAGGTTGATATTTTTTAATATTCATTAACCAAATAAATTTATTTGGTAATGGTAAGTTAACTTTCTTAACAAATTCAGCAAAATTCATAAAAGTTCTGAATAAGTTAGACTCCATAAAAGCATCTGCTGATGGAGGCATTCGTTTTTGTTCTCTCATCCAATTTTGGTAAAAATGCCACGCAGCTTGTCCAGTAGGAGTTTTTATTTCTCTTTCCCTTTTCATTCGCTTACATTCATGATTCATATATGCATGTTCCATTACATATACTTTATGACATAAACGGCATTCATACTTTACAGTAATAGCCATTTAAAACTCGAAATCTGAATCTATTGGTTTTTTAATATTCTTTGCTACTCTTGAACCTGATCTAACTGTTTTAAGACCAAGTTCTTTTCTTGTTTTGTTTAAGTCATCATCTTGCCATCCCATCTCCTCAGCAAATAATATTAAATCTTCTGGAGGTAACACATTAATAACCTGTTCAGCATCTTTTTTGTTATATCCAAAATATTGTTGAATAACTTTAATAGATAATGGATGAGTTGGGGTTCTTGCTAGTGCTTTATTCCAAACATATCGTTGTTGTTTACCATTAGTACACAAAATCATCAAATAAAACAATAATTTTGGATGTTTGTATAATGAGAATATAAATGGATTAACTACTTCATTAATTAGGAATACTTGTTGTTTATTAAATGTTCCAGATAACCATCTCCCAACTATTAGTGGTAAAAACGCTTTTTGTTCTTCTTCTGACAAAGAATCATAAAAGTTAGTATTCTTCTTGTCAATTTCAGATAATACACGAAAAATATCTAATTTTCTTTCTGCCATATTAATTCTGTACGTTAAACTTACGATTACAAAACTTACAAACCACATGATCCTCATGAGTAACTAAGTGAGTATATGGATGAACACAATCTAAAACCATTTGATTTCGTAATATTTGTACATTATCAATGATAGGCATCTTTTTTGCCATTAAATCAGCAATTTCATCTTCAATTGGTTGTAGTGTTGATAATAATGTCACCATATTATCCATTTTACGATCCCAAGAAACTTTCTCATTCCTTGTAGCAGCATTTGCTATAGTTTCTTTAACTCTACGAATTTCTGCTTCATCCGGTGTTTCATTTTCAGGCTTCTTTAATCTGGCCACAAATTTCTCCTTATATATTAGTAAGTTACCAATCTTGTTGATAATTATTATGTTTAGAACTGTTTAATGATTGTTCAAGTAGTTGTAAATTATGCCAACAATGTAGTCCACAAACTGTATCCGAAATAAGTGGAATAATATGGTCAACTTGTAGTGGTATATTCCACAAATTACTCAATTCAGCTGATTTTTGATATATAATTTTAATCTTATCTAATTCAGCCCAACTTGGTGTTGCTTTTATCTTACGTGTTCTTCGTAATGAAACTCTGTTATTAATTGTTCCTTTATTAGATTGTCTATAAGTTATATGATGTTGTTTGTTGTTATCCCACCATTTTTTGTTTATTTGTTTTTTGAATTCTTTATTATTGTTGCGCCAGTTAACAGTTGTTTGAATATGTCTATCATAATTATCTACAACCCATTGTTTAGTATCTTGTTTTGCTTTCTCTCTTTTTTCTAAAGGTGCATCTTGTCTCCAATTACTATTATATTGGTTTGAACATACTCTACACCAAATAGCCAGTCCATCTTTTCGGGTTTTATCTTTATTAAATTCTGTAATAGCTTTAAAAACTAAACATTTATTGCATTTTTTGTCTAATATCATTCTTTTGTAAACGGACCGTTAGGTTCTCCTTTTAAAATCTTATTAACCCTAGTTGTTAGTGTTGGACATTGTATCACAGCTTCATTAAAAAATAATGAATCTTCGTTATGACCAAACCACCATTGTACAAATAATTCTGTTAACGTATCAAGTTCAATTTCAGCAGAACTTTCAGCAGGTCTATGTTCGTGATATATAACAACAGCATCTTCTAATTGATCTTGTTTAGTTGTTTCGTTACTGGCCATTTTTTGAATTTCCTTTTTTTGTTATGTTTATATCGTAAACGTTTACCCTTTTCTTTTTTAGCCCAATTAAATAAATCTTTAAGAATTTCTTTATCTATGTCTCTTCTGATTTCATATATAACAGCACTACTTACTTCATTCCATTTAGTAAATCCTTGTTTGTGTCGTTCAAGGTCTATTGCATATAACCTATCATATTCTATTCGTGTTTCTAAATCATAGGCTTCCCAATCCATTATATCATTCCTAATTTAATGAACATAGCGGCAGCATTTATTTCTGGATCTGCAACACTTGTATGTTTGTATAAATGTTCGGCAATTATGATAATAGCTTCTTCCCAATTAGCTTTGGATTGGAATTTTGGTGATTTATTGATATTTTCGTATAAAAAGGTATAAATATCTTCATATTCTTCTTTAAGGACATTTGCACATACTACTTTACGAGCCTCTACCCATTTATCTCGTTCAATGTATTCAATTAATTTGAATTTATAATCTTCAGAACTGATTTCACCTTCTGGTGGTGGATATAATTTACCACCAACTGTATGTTGTTGTAATGAACCTAATATTGTTCGAACATCAGGATATCCAGCAGTAATATACTTGTCTAATAAATCTAAATCAAATGTTACTTGTTCGGATGCAAGAACATTTATTAAATATTCAGCAATATCATCTTTATCAGCAGCTTTAAATTGGAATTTTGTTGTACATCTAGATTGAATAGCTGGAATAATTTTGTGAAGATAGTTACAAGTCAGAATAAAACGAGCATTATCACTAAATTCTTCCATTAATCTACGCATAACAGCTTGACCATTTGGAGAGATATAATCTGCTTCTTCTAACAAGATTATTTTGAAAGGACCCATTGGAGCAGTTGATACGAAGTCTTTAATCTTTTCACGAACTGTATCAACTGAGTTTTCGTCTGATGCATTTATTACTCTAACATCTGTTTCGTGTAGTTCCATAGCATCAATAAGAATAAATGCAAGTGTAGTTTTTCCACTACCTTGAACACCTGACATTAGGATATGAGGAATAGATTTTTCCTCAATCATTTGCATTACTTGAGCACGTTGTCGTGTGTCATGGAACACATATTCATTAACTGTTTTTGGTCT
>Ga0102851_10001608_pt1 | contig 13078 bp, 11 predicted proteins | sample Mud3Dept3metaG_FD_79558 | JGI IMG/M metagenome (GOLD analysis project Ga0102851, IMG submission 79558) | Freshwater wetland microbial communities from Ohio, USA, analyzing the effect of biotic and abiotic controls - Mud 3 Core 4 Depth 3... | ecosystem: Environmental > Aquatic > Freshwater >... | reverse complement strand
TTGATGCGGTCAACGTGTGCTGTCCCGAACATATACAATAAAGCAGATTCGGCATTATAAGTCAAGATGCTGTGTTCACTTAATAATACCTGTTTCGGACACTATTTTGTGCGTCGCATTCATTGTTCATGTTCTTCTAGAGACGTCGCCAGGAGAAATCCCTTCCCAATCCGATGCTATTTCAGTATACTTTAAGCAGGCCACAGACTGGTTCTGCTGAGGACCCTGACTTGATCTCTCCTGTCGATATCAATTACATAACCGGCATTTCCGAGCAGGAGGCAGCCTCCCGGCTTACGCGCGAAGGATTTAATGAACTGCCTTCGTCAAAGCAGCGCAGCATCTTTGCCATTGCTTTGGACGTGGTGCGGGAACCCATGTTTCTGCTCCTCGTGGCCTGCGGCACGATCTACCTTTTCCTCGGCGATCTGCGGGAGGCGATCATGCTGCTCGGCTTTGTGTTCGTGGTTGTCGGGATCACGCTGTACCAGGAGCGCAAGACCGAACGAGCGCTCGAGGCCCTCCGCGACCTGTCGAGTCCGCGCGCCCTGGTCATTCGTGACGGAAAACAGCATCGCATCGCCGGACGCGAGGTGGTGCGGGGAGACATTATTATTCTGAGCGAGGGGGACCGGGTCCCCGCTGATGCCGCGGTCCTGTCATGCTCCAACCTCTCGATCGACGAATCGCTCCTGACCGGTGAATCCGTGTCCGTCCGCAAGACCTCGTGCGACGAGGTGCCCGCGATGGCCCGCCCCGGCGGCGACGACCTGCCCTTTGTGTTTTCCGGAACACTGGTGGTCAAGGGGCAGGGAATCGCAACGGTGCTGGCAACGGGTATGAATACCGAGATGGGCAAGATCGGCAAGGCGCTCCAAAGCGTGGAGATCGAGGAAACGCCGCTCCAGAGGGAGACCGGGAAGATAGTCCGCAACCTGGCGATCATCGGACTCTTCATGTGCACCCTCGTGGTCATTGTTTACGGGGTCACGAGAGGAAACTGGCTGAACGGCTTCCTCGCCGGCATCACGCTGGCCATGGCCCTGCTGCCGGAGGAATTTCCCGTGGTACTCACGATCTTCCTCGCCCTCGGCGCATGGCGCATCTCCCGGAAGCGGGTGCTCACCCGGCGCGTGCCTGCGGTCGAGACCCTGGGTGCGGCCACGGTGCTCTGCGTGGACAAGACCGGGACGATCACCCAGAACCGCATGTCGGTCAATACTCTCTACTCACGCGGCGCGTTCTATGGCGTGGATCACCTGACGGAAAAGACCATCCCCGAGCACTTCCATGAGATCGTGGAGTTCAGCATCCTGGCCAGCCAGAAGGACCCGTTCGACCCCATGGAGAAGGCGTTCAAAGAGCTCGGCAGCCATTATCTTACGCGTACCGAGCATCTCCACGACGATTGGACCCTGGTCCGGGAATATCCGCTTTCGAACAGCCTGCTTGCGCTGTCGCATGTCTGGAAGTCTCCGAAAGGAGACGAGTATGTGATCGCGGCCAAGGGATCACCGGAGGCGATCGCCGACCTGTGCCATTGCGATGCAGCGCGGATGCAGGAAATCTCCAACGCGATCGAGATCATGGCGGGCGAAGGGCTGCGCATCCTCGGCGTTGCCAAGGCATATTTCACGGTTACCGATCTGCCCGGTGAACAGCACGACTTCACCTTCGAATTCCTGGGGCTCGTGGGTCTTGCCGACCCTGTACGGTCCGGCGTGGCTGAGGCGGTGAAGGAATGTCATACCGCCGGCATCCGGGTCGTGATGATCACAGGCGATTACCCGGGAACGGCAGCGAACATTGCGGGCCAGATCGGCCTCAAGAACATCGATCAGAGCATTACCGGGCCCGAGCTCGACAGCATGGATGAAGAGCGGCTTCGGGACCGCATCAGGACCGTAAACGTCTTCGCGCGGGTCGTGCCCGAGCAGAAGCTCAGGATCGTGAACGCCCTCAAGGGCATAGGCGAGGTCGTGGCCATGACCGGCGACGGCGTGAACGACGCGCCGGCGCTCAAGGCTGCGCACATCGGCATAGCCATGGGTGGCCGCGGCACGGATGTGGCGCGCGAGGCATCGGCGCTTGTGCTGCTTGACGACGATTTTGCGTCCATCGTCCAGGCTGTGCGTATGGGCCGCAGGATCTTCGACAACCTCAAGAAAGCCGTTGCCTATATCTTTGCCGTGCACGTGCCGATCGCGGGCATGTCGCTCATTCCGGTGCTGTTCAAATGGCCGCTCGTGCTCCTGCCCATGCACATCGTGTTTCTCGAACTTATAATCGACCCGGCCTGTTCCGTGGTGTTCGAGGCCGAACCCGAAGAGGCTGACGTGATGACCCGGCCTCCGCGCCGGCCCGATGCGCCGTTGTTCGGGAGGAGGACCGTGACCTTAAGCCTGCTCCAGGGCCTGAGTGTGCTGGCCGTGCTCCTGGTTGTGTACGTCATTTCGCTCAAACGAGGACAGAGCGAGGAGGACTCCCGGGCGCTCACCTTTACCACGCTGATCATCGCGAACCTCGGCCTTATCTTTGTGAACCGCTCGTGGTCGCGAACGGTCCTGGTCACGCTGCGTTCTCCGAATACCGCGCTGTGGTGGGTAACGGCGGGCGCGGTCGTCTTTCTCGGCCTGGTGCTGTCCGTTCCGTTCCTTCGCGACCTGTTCCGGTTCTCGGTCCTTCACCCGTTCGATATCTTTATCTGCGTTGCCGCCGGCGTCATCAGCATCGTATGGTTCGAGGTCGTAAAGATGGTTAATCCCGCGTGAACGAAGGAGAATCATCAGAAATCATGTAACCACGGATTAACACGGATAAACATGGATTTTCAAATTTGATAATCTTAGAAAAGTCAAAAGGTGTCACCCAGAACGAAGAGAGGGGGTCTTTCAGCCGTTTGGAGAACCAAGATTTCTCGCTTTGCTCGAAATGACAGTTTGATGTTTTAGTTTAACTTGAATTGTGAAAATCCGTGGTGACAACTTCATGGATAATCAGTTAACTCGATAAAAGGAGACTGCCGCTTGCCAACAGCAGCACCCTGGCCGATCGGCGGGAAATCACACTATGTTCTTTATCCTGTCCAAGGTCCTGCTCTACCTCATCCTGCCGCCAGCCGGCATCCTGATCCTGATGACAATCGGTTTTCTGATCGTCTGGCAAAAGCGCGTGCTTGGGTGGGGCTTGATCGGCCTTGGCTTCCTGCTCCTGTACGGATTGAGCACGGGTCCGGTGATCAATTCATTGATCGTACCGCTTGAGACAAGTCATCCTCCGCTCAAGGACAAGACGGTCCATGCCGATGCGATCGTGGTACTTACCGGAGGGGTCCATGATCTTTCATGGCTCAATCTTGAGCCTGAGCCTTCAGAAGTCTCCCTGGAACGCGTAGTAAGGGGCGTGATGCTGTATCGTATCGCGCGGAGGCCGCTTATTATTGCCGGGGGGAGCGGATCCCTGATTCATTCCGAACTATCCGAGGCCGATGCCATGGCACACTCCGCACTGGACCTGGGAGTGCCGGCGCAGGACTTGGTAATTGAAAATAAATCCAGAAATACCCTGGAGAGCGCCAGGGCGGTCAGGGGTATGCTCAAGGGGGACCGTATCATCCTGGTGACATCGGCATATCACATGAAGCGGTCTGTTGCACTGTTCAAGAAGCAGGGGTTCGATGTTGTGCCAGCCCCGGCAGGGTACCTGACCATGAACCGTCCAAGGTCATTGTACGCCTTCATCCCCAGCGCCGTGGGCCTCTCCACATCCGCTGTCGCTCTTTCGGAATATATCAGTTTTGCATGGTATTCGATGAAAGGGGATTTGTAGAGAGTTTGTCTTGCGGGAGAATGCTGGTATTTGTCATGGCACGGGACTGTGTGGTGGACTGGCAGGTTGATTCGATGTGCCAAGCGTAATAGAGATAAGATTTATTTACGGGTAAACGTTAAACCGGACACAACGTTAGTGGTGCGTGTCATCTGAGTCTGTACAGGCATTGCGGTTGATACAAACAGCCACTCACTGTATTTCATTTTATCCAGAAAGTTGTTGTAGTTGACCGGAAATCCGATCTGCGGTGTGACACTCTGCATCGAGTATATATCGGGAAAGCCCCCTTTTTTGAGAGGTTCCTTGTCACTCGGACTGTGCACTCCGATGATGCGCCTGGTCACCGTGTTTCGCACTGCCACAAAGTCCTCGCCGCTGATCGGGTCTTTGAACTTCTGGCGCAGATGTCGTTTGACTGTCGGCGACCGCGGGTCCCTGAGCAGGTCGTCGATGTTTTGGGGATAATCCTTTCTGAGCGCATAATATCCCTCGATGGCCCTGCGATACTGGTCGCCCCGATAGAGCAATTCTTCCTCTTTCTCTCGGAGCATCACGTTGCTCCAGTACTTGCCCGCAGTGCCGAGGCTGATCCCGATGATAATAATGAGCACGAGCAGGGCTATATAGGCGAAACCGGAAGAATCGCGGTATGCGAATTTCGGACCGGGGAAGGTGTTGACCACAGGACGCAAAGCCTGGAACTTTGAATGTCTCATTCAACCGCCCCCTGGCTCACGAGCTTTTCATTGCATTCGAAGAACGCTTCTGTGAAGGAGGAGGTCTTGTTCCCTGCCAGGGGCTGGCACAGGTACAGAAACCTTTGCGGCTCTTTGTCGGCGATCAGGTCATAGATTATGGCATTATCCTTCACCATCCCCCCGCCGTTCGTCCAGATGACCCTGGTCCCCAGCGGAAGTGTTTCTACAACGCGTGCCCTGACGGTACCTGAGGGCGCAGAGACCAGCAGCTCGATCGAGGATACGCTGGTCTGCTCATCGTTTTCCAATGCGGCGCTCTGGACGACTGCGCGGAGCAAGAGACTGTAAAGTGAGGTCGTTCCCGCATCAAGTGCGGAGCGCGTCAGGGAAAAAGGCATCACGATCACCCGCCCGTTCCCCGTATCATCAATGAGCATTGCAGGCCTTTTATCTCCCGCTACCAGGGCAGCTGTCTTGGCATTTTTCTTTTTCGGCAGCAGGATCCTGCCGCTGACGGGCACGGTACCGGTAAGGCCCAGCCCCGAGTCATCGGTGAGCTGGAGCATGGCGCCCGTTGTGGTCAGGGACTCGCCGTACTTGAAACCGAAGTTCTCGGCAATCATTCTGGCCCGGTTATCCGATCCGATGATCACCAGGCCATGACCTCGTGCGATGCGGGCCATCAACCAGTCGTACTGATCGAGGAGTTCAGCGGGCTCATACAGCACCGTAGTGTTGAAATCCCCGGTCAGAGCCTGGTTCGTGAACTCTTCCGCCGTGTCCACGATCACGGAATAGATGCTGTCGACATCCAAAGCCTGCTTCACGATCTTCTCAGCAAATGCCTGCTGCATCGCGGTGCCGGTCCTGCTGAGCCAGAAGAGGACGCGGGGGACGGCGGCGCTGCTTTTTTTTACCATGACCGGTGCGGGTATCGTCAGCGCGCGCTCCGCGAGCTTAACCTCACCGGAGTTCCAGCTTTGCTGGTTTATTGCCGAGGCCTTCAGGAGAATGGAATATGCGCCCGGTGGAAAGGACACATTCTCGATAATGATCGAGCCGGCATCAAGCGTGAAGGGGACCTGCCGTGCAAAGACCGATGCCCCGGTGTCTGCTGCCTTGATGTTGATCGTCAGGATTGCAGAGGATACGGTGACAGTTCCCGTACTCCTGACCAGGTACTGGATCCGCAAGGGAGAACAGAGCGTAACTGTCTGCGGCGTGTCGTCAAGTGTACCTTCCAACTGCGGGGTGGGGAGTATGTTGTCTGCGGGCTGAGCGGCAACAGGGGGAGGAGCAGGGGCAGAAAAGATGCAGAGCAAGGCTGCAGCCGCGATAACATAATTTTTGATTGATGATGCTCTTTTCATACGATATGTACTCCGCTGCTGGAACAAAAATCATTGCCTCTTTGGTCCAGTCCGACGGCTGGTATCTCTATTCTATGAACGTCACCCGGTTGATCTCCTTCAAGGTCGTATCGCCGGCGATGATCTTGGCGACTGCTGACTGACGGAGAGTGGTCATGCCTTCCGCGATAGCGATCTTCCGGATCTCCGACGACGGCCGTTTTTCGATGATCATCTCGCGGATCTGGTCCGAAAGGTCAAGGAATTCCGTGACGGCCTTCCTGCCCCGGAAGCCGGTGAAGTTGCAGTCCTTGCACCCCACGGCATCGTAGAACTGCCGGTCCTTGTATTTTTCGTAGTCCATTGCCGATTCCTCGAGCTCATTTCGCGTGAGTTTGACCGGCTTTTTGCAGCGAGGGCAGAGTATCCTCACGAGCCTCTGCGCCAGGATGCAGTTGAGTGATGAAACGAAGTTGTAGGGTTCAATGCCCATGTTCAGGAACCGTCCGAGCACATCGAACGCGTTGTTCGCGTGCACGGTGGTGAAGACCAGGTGGCCGGTGAGTGCCGATTGGACTGCGATCTGGGCGGTCTCGGCGTCGCGAATCTCGCCGACCATGATCTTGTCCGGGTCATGCCGCAGGATCGACCGGAGGCCACGCGCGAAGGTGAGGCCTTTTTTCTCGTTCACCGGGATCTGGACGACGCCCCTGAGCTGATATTCCACCGGATCCTCGATGGTGATGAACTTGTCTTCGCCGGTGTTGATCTCCGTCAGGGCGGCATACAGCGTGGTGGTCTTGCCGCTTCCGGTCGGTCCGGTTACGAGCACCATGCCGTAGGGTTCGCGGATGCTCTTCCGGAACCTGCGCAGATCGTTCGCATCGAATCCGAGGCTCTCGAGCCTCAGCGTGTTCACGCCTGCGGTAATGGATTCCTTGTCCAGGATGCGGATGACCACGTCCTCCCCGAAGGAGGAAGGCAGGATGGAAACGCGGAAGTCGATGGTCTTGCCGCCGGTCCGGAGCTTGAACCTGCCGTCCTGCGGCACCCTGCGCTCGGCGATGTCGAGGTCGCTCATGACCTTGATGCGGGACACGATCGCGCTGTGGAACTTGATGTCGATAGGTTCGGTGGCGGGATAGAGCACGCCGTCGATGCGATACTTGATCAGGACATTCTTGTCGGTGGATTCGATGTGGATATCGCTTGCCCGGCGCTGGATGGCGTCGAAGACGGTTGTATGCATGAGCTTGATGATCGGGCTTTCATCCTTGTCAATGCTCTCGAGCGACAGGACCTCTTCGCCTTCGCCGTTCTCTTGTTCCTTGACGAGGTGTAGCTTGAAGTCCTCCGAGACCGCGTGCATCACCTGTTCCGAGCTGCCGCTCCGATTCAGAACGGCCTGGATCGCGGAGGGAGTGCTCACGCAGATCTCGATCTGCCGGTTCAAAATCATCTCGAGTTCGTCGATGGCCCGAAGGTTGTTGGGATCGGTCATGGCCACGAGGAACACCTCGCCGCGATCTTCCACCGGGACGAACTGGTAGCGCTGCATCAGTTCCACGGGCATGGTTTCAAAGAACTTTGGCGTGACGCGGAAGTCCATGAGGTCCGTATAGCTGAGGCCGCGCTGCTCCGCCAGTGCCTGGGCGAGGACCTCTTCGGTGATCAGTCCATCGAGTACCAGCAATTCTCCGAGGCGCCTCCGGCGGCCATCGGTCTTCCTCAGCAGGCCATTGATCTGCTCCTGGGTCACGAAATTCTTGGCCACGAGGATGTCGCCGAGTGGTTTTCTCCTGAACGATGTCATTTTATTTGCGCCCCCATTTCGAATATCGGAAGATAGAGAGCCACCACGATCACTGCCATCACGAGCCCCATGGTCAGCATCAGGACCGGTTCGATCATGGACGTCAGTACCGTCATTCTGTTCTCGACCTCCTGGTCGTAGAAATCGGCCACGTCCTCGAGCATCTGCGGAAGGTCACCGGACGACTCTCCCACCTCGATCATGCGTATCGTCATATCCGGCGCGAGTCTGGTGCGCTCGAACGCCTCGGCGAGGCTGATGCCTTCGGTCACGAGTGCGCGGGCCTCCGCCAGATGCCGCGCCATGATCCTATTGCTGATCACTCCGGCAGTGGTGTCGAGGGCCTGCACCAGAGGGATGCCTCCGCGGAGCACGGTGGCGAGGGTCCGCGTGATCTGTGCGAGCAGGTACTGCACCATGATCGTTTTCAGAAGCGGTGTCCTGAGCTTCAGACCGTCGATCGTCTCCCGGCCGTTCTCTGTCCGCTGCCAGAGGCGAATTCCTACGCCGGCGCCGACAAGACCGATGAAAAGAAACGGCGCGTACCGGGTGAGAATGGAAGTGAATCCCACCAGGAGATTGGTCAGAAAGGGGAGTTTGCCGGCCTGGTCGCTGTACATCTGGGTAAAGTTGGGAATGACATAGAGGAAAAAGAGCAGGAGAACCGCTATTAGAGCGACGACCAGAAAGATCGGGTATGCGAGCGCCATTTTTAACTTGCTTATCACGGCGATCATTCTCTTCTGGTACGTAATAAAGCGCTTCAGCACGTCAACCAGTGCGCCGCTCTTCTCGCCGGCCCGCACGGTGGAGGTGTAGAGGGGTGAGAAGTAAGCCGGGTGACGGGCCATGGCGTCCGAGAGGGCCGATCCTCCCTTGATGTCGTAAATGATGCTCTCGAGGGTGCTCCGGAATCCGGGGCTTTCCGTCCGCTTGTGCAATAGTTCAATTGACTGGAGGATGGGCAATCCCGCTTTGATGAGGGTGGCGAACTCCTGGTTGAAAAGCAGGAAGTCCTTCGCGTTCCCACGGCCGCCCTTCATCGCTGTGCGTTTTTTCTCGAGGCTCAGGACCAGGTAGCCCCGGCCCTCCAGCTCGTACCGTAGTGCCGCGGCATCCTCTGCTGCAGCCTCATCGATGACCGAGGTGCCATCTTCGCGAACGGCTTTATAGGTGAAAAACGGCATGGGAGATAATACCAGATGAGGACAACTCCTGTCAACAAAACGAATAGTGCGAGAGCGCGTTCCGGCGGGTTCCAGCGCGATTGAGGATTTATTTCAGGCTCTTCCAGTATTTATTATGCACACGGACAATCCGCGCAATCACCTCGTCAGCTGCTGCTGATGGGGAATTTTTCGGAACAGGAGCAGTCTGGCCGAGAAGCGTCTGGAGCACGGCCCGGACGCCGTTTCGCAGTCCCTCGGGGTCGTACCCGCCTTCGAGGGTCATCAGGACCTTGCCATTACAGGACTGGCGCGCGATGTCCTGCACAATGCCCGCGAGTGCGCCGAAGCCTTCACCGGTCACGTGCATGCCGCCGAGCGGGTCCTTGATGAATGGGTCGAAACCCGCAGAGACGAGGACCAGTTCCGGCTTGTACTCAAGCGCGATGGGCTTGAGTATTTTTGTGTAAACAGAAACGTACTCGGCGTCGCCGAACCCGGCGGGAAAAGGCGCGTTTACGGTGAAGCCTTCTCCCTTGCCGCTCCCCACCTCATTGAAACCGCCGCTGCCGGGATAGTACGGATACTGGTGGGACGAGAAGAAGAGCACGCCTGGGTCGTCAATGAACGCGCGCTGGGTCCCGTTGCCGTGGTGCAGGTCCCAATCCACGATCAGAATCCGTTTCAATCCATAGTGTTCTTTGGCGTACATTGCGGCGATTGCCACATTATTGAAGAGGCAGAACCCCATGCCTTGCTGCGGCTCGGCATGGTGGCCGGGGGGACGGACGAAGGCGAAGATGGAATGCAGGGTCCGGGGTCCAGGGGTCAGGAGGGTATCAACACCCTGGAGCAGGCCTCCGGCCGCGAGGCAGGCGACCTCGTACGACCGTGCCGAAAGGCCGGTGTCGGGATCAAGCTGGGAGTGTATGCGTCCCGAGGTGTTCGCCACGGCTTGAATGTAGGAGGCGTCGTGGACCAGGGCGAGTTCGCTCTGTGTCGCGAGGCGGGGCGGGATGAGCGGCAGGCTGCTGAATTCCCGGTCGATGAGGTCGTGGATCACGCGCAGCCGGTCCGGGCTTTCGGGGTGGCCGTCGCCGGCGTTGTGCTCCAGGTAACGGTCGTCTTTGATGATCGCGAGGGAGACCATACTCTTAACCTTCGTCAACAGAACGCGATTTAGCGGGACGCAGATTGAATAGAATTGAAAAAGAAAATATTTCGTAAAAAAGTTGAAAACAGACTGAGCGAAAAGACGTTGAGCAAATAAACCACGAAGCTTTGACACAGGTAAAAGCCGATTAAAATATGATTTTCACTGATACGTCAAGGTCTCATCCGGGTAAATCATAACAAATCCGCCGTTATCAGTGTCAAATTCTTCAGGTTGGTTTTGTGCATCTTTATCGGAATTGCCTTTTCAGCAAAAAACACGAATGGACCAATACTGGAGAAAGAGTCTTCACGTCGTTCGGAATGATACAAACAGGTATCACCTCGTCAGCCCTTCTCCTGGTCCTGTTTTCTCGCGATCGGCGGCGGCGCCATTTCTTTGTAATTTTTTACGCTCAGCGACTCAAGATATTTCTGCATCTGCGGAGGGTTCGGAAGCACGGCCGGGAGCTTTTCATCGGGGGCGCAGACAGACAGGACCGTCTGCACCAGGTCCCGGACGCTGAACTCCAGGATCTTCTGAACGGCCTTGGGAGATGCATCGACGATCAAGAGGGCGTTCTCACGGTACCATCCGGTCCCTGTCTTCGGGGACAGGGGGCCGCAGGGGATCTGCTCGGCGTTTTTCGTTTGGATGCCGAGTTTCAGCCCGAACGCCGAGACATCGGCCCGCAGCAGCTGCAGACCCTTGAAAGCGGGGTTCGAGCAGATGCCGGCCTTGCCCCAGCAAATGGGGTCGAACCGGGGCATGTTGATCCCGCAGCAGTAAACGTAGGCTTTCGGACCGTGTTCAGGGGCCTGGCGAATGATGATGTACAGATAGTCATTTTTATACTCAAAGGAACGGATGGACTGCTGGTTTATCACGGTGTTCTCCATTCTGGATAAATAACAAAAAACCACAGGGAACACGGCAGGATGAAGATTGCCGGTTCCCGGTGGCTGGTCTCCGGCTACTTGGTCTTTTTTGTGGATTTGGTTGTCTTCTTGACTGGTTTTTTGGAAGGGGCCGGTTTCTTTGCCGCTGGTTTTGCTTTTAATTTGGATTCACACGTCTGCAGCTTGTTCTTGCAGTCGTCGTTCAACATGGTCTGGTCCTTCAGCATTTGCTCAAGCTTGGCGTTCTCCTGTTTAACCAGGTCGATATCCTGTATGGCCTGGTCGCGTTCCCGTCTGGCGTTGTTCGCTGTATAAAAGCTCCAAATGAGCAGAACGGTCACCAGCGCTGCAAGTGAAAAAAATATGAGCTTGGCTTTCTGTGCGTCGTTTTTTTCGTCCCTGTCCGGTCTTTCCATCAGTTGTCGTGCCCTCCTTGAAATAGATGTATACGATTCTTATCGCTAATGATATCGTTTAACTTCAAACCGTGAAAGCTCGACCGGCGCCCCGGGCTGGATCCCGGCCTTCTGCATGGCGATGCTGATCTGGTATTCCACTGTGTCCACGCCTTCGAGGTCAGGCAGAAGCAGGCCCCGGCGGCCGCCTGACTGCACGATCACCCCGAAGCGGCGGGGATTGAGTTCCCTGGTATCCTGTATCTTTTCCGGCGGCGTAAGCACATCCACCGAATACTCAAGGGTGTCCAGTTCCCCCTTACTCACTGCAGGGAAACGGGGGTCGCAGGTCGCGGCGCTGATGGCGTTTCGGACCACTTCATGCGCCACATTGCGCTCCGTCGGCTGGAAGGTGCCGATGCACCCCCGCAGAATGCCCCGCACTTTCAGGGATACGAAGACCCCGGCTTGCCCTTTCATGTCCGGGGTGAGGTCCTCATCGCGTACCGGCAGTATCTTGCCCTCGCGAATGTAAAGCTCGATGGTGTCCTTTGCCAGTTTGACAAGAGGGTGCATCTTACAACTCCCGCTGCACCACGTAGTCGGCAAGCGCCCTGAGCGCCCGTCGCGGCATGGAATCGGCGAACAGGACCAGGGTGGTTTTCGCCTCATTGGAGAGCGACTGCGCGACGCCGAGCGCTTCTTCAACAGCGCCGTGCTTCGTCATCAGCCCCAGGGTATACGTCAGATCGTTTTCGGTGACCGTATCGGCATTCAGAATGTTTCTCAGGTTGTCCTTCTCCCCGGGGTCGGCCCTGCGCATGAGGTAGATGAGGGGGAGGGTGACCTTGCCTTCATCCAGGTCCTTGCCGAGGACTTTGCCGAGCTGCTTCTGGTCGGCCGCATAATCGAGGGTGTCGTCGGTGATCTGGAATGCGAGGCCGAGTTTTTTGCCGTAGGCGGTGAGGGCGTCCTCCTGTGAGAGCGGCGCCTTGCTGATGATGGCGCCGAGCCGGCACGCGGCCGAAATGAGCACACCGGTCTTGCACTCCACGAGACGGAAATATTCCGCCTCGGTGATGTCGGCGTTCTGGATCTGCATGAGCTGAAGAACCTCGCCCTCGGACATGGTGGTCGTGGTCTCGGAGAGGACGTCCATGACCCGCTGGTTCTGGATCCTGACGGCGTGATAGAGCGCTTTGGAGTAGAGGTAGTCGCCGACGAGGATGCTCGCCTGGTTTCCCCAGATGGAGTTGGCTGAAGAACGGCCCCGGCGGACCTTTGCCTCGTCCACGACATCGTCGTGCAGAAGCGATGCAGTGTGGATATATTCCACAACGCTGCCAAGGATGTATTCGGAGTTATGTTCATGGAAACCGCACAGCCGGGCCGAGAGCAGATGGAGCAGGGGACGGAACCGCTTGCCGCCCGCGCCGAGGATATATTTGCTGACTTGCTGGATGAGCGGAACGTCAGTACCCAGGCTCTCATGGAGGCGGTGTTCCATGCGCTCCATGTCGGATTTGTACTCTTTTAAGACGTCCTGAAGGGTAGTTGTCATGCGGTTTTTTCCTGACAGGTATCTATTTGGATAATAGGGGAGACGAGGGCTATTGTCAAGGTTTTTGTGGAGGAGAACAGCGTGAAAAAAGCTTCAGAATTCGATGTTGCCGGTGGTGGCAAGATCTATTCAGCTATGACAGCTTCATCGCCACGTTCGCTTCGGCGAGCGTCTTCGCGGCAATGACGCGGGCCCTGCGCGATCCTTCCTCGA
>Ga0102851_10001607_pt1 | contig 13083 bp, 9 predicted proteins | sample Mud3Dept3metaG_FD_79558 | JGI IMG/M metagenome (GOLD analysis project Ga0102851, IMG submission 79558) | Freshwater wetland microbial communities from Ohio, USA, analyzing the effect of biotic and abiotic controls - Mud 3 Core 4 Depth 3... | ecosystem: Environmental > Aquatic > Freshwater >... | reverse complement strand
GCCCGGCTCGAGCAGGGCGAGGTGGGGCACGAGCCGCCCCAGGTCCTCGCTCGCCACCGTCAGATCGACCCGGCCCTCTCCGGAGCCCAGCGCGAGTCGCGCCGAGCCCGCGACGCGCTGCGCGGGCAGCTCGAGCGCGAATGCGGGCAGCACGAGCTCTCCCTCCTCGAGGCGCACGCTCGCCCTCCCCGTGGCCGGCGCCGCGTCGGGCCCGCCCGCCGCACGTGCGACGACCTCGAACTCGCCGCCGCCGCTGCCGCGCGCGGCGCGCACGAGGTCGAAGTCGTAGCGGAGCGCGCCGACCACCGCGCCGGCCAGCCCGCGCGCCGGCACCTGGAAGCGCGCCAGCACGGCGTCGAGGGGCGCGCCGTCCAGCGCGACGTCGAGCGTCGCCGGGAAGTCCGGCCCCTCGAGGCGCACCGCGAGCGAGCCGCGCACGGCTCCGCCCGCGAACGTGCCGCGCTCGAGGTCGAAGCGCGCCTCGTCGCGACCGCCGCGCGCCTCGCCCGCGAGCTGCTCGACGCGGAAGCCGAACAGGTCGAGCCCGGGCGAGCTCAGGTCGGCGCGCCAGCCCCAGCCGGCGCGCCGCCAGCCGAACGTCCCCTCGGCGTGGACCGGGCCGGAGAGGTCGCCGTCGAGATAGCCCAGGCGATCGAGGAACGCGCCCGAGGCGTCGAGCGACGCGGCCAGGTCCACCGAGGTCCCGCCGCGCCAGCGCACCTGCCCGGAGGCGCGCGCCGCGAAGTCGGGCGCCGTCACGCGCGCGTTGGAGAACTCGAGGTGGTCGGCGAGCAGGCGCGCCTTGGCGCTGAGCGCGAACGAGACCGGGCGCGCCTTGGGCAGGCGCAGCGCCACTTCCTGCGCGGTCACCACGCCTTCGAGGTCGGTCCCGCCCAGGCCCGAGAAGCGCGCCAGGACCGCGCGCGCATCCACCTCCACGCGCGCCTTGCGCTCGTCGACGGTCACCTCCCCGTCCTCGATCGTCAGACCGTCGACGCGCACGGTGAAGGAGCGCTCCCCGCCCCGGCCGCGCCGGAAGCGCGGCAGGTTGTCGCCGTCGGCGCGGAACTCGAGCGCCACCCGGACGCCGCGCGCGTACACGCGACGCAGCTCGATCACCGACCGCCGCCAGCCCTCGAGATCGGCCTCGACCTCGAGGCGCTCGACGCGCGCGAAGTCGGCGGCGCCCTCGCGGTCGCCGGGGATCACCAGACCGGTCGCCACCACCGAGAACGGCATCAGCTCGAAGTCGAACCCGCCCACCGTGACCGGCCGGCCGATCGCCTCGCTCAGCCGCGCCTCGACCAGCGCCCGCCCGCGCGAGCGCGCCAGATCCGAGCGCAGGAAGAGGCGCAGGCCGAGCACGGCCAGCGCGGCCAAGGCCAGGGCCCAGACCAGCGGCCGCACGACGAAGCGCCGCCAGGGGCCCGGGCGCGGCACGTCACTCTCCCCAGTGGAGCTTGCTGCGCAGTCCTTCGAAGATCGAGCGCGGGTCGCCGGTGCGCGCGAGCAGCACCGATTCGGCGTGGCGCCGGACGCGCACGCGTTCGCGGTGCCCCATCTCGTCTCCCTCCTGCCCGTCCACGGTCAGGAAGACGCTCTCGGTGGGCGTCTCGAGCGTGACCTCGATCACGCTCTCGTCCGGGACCACGAGCGGGCGCAGCGTCAGCGTGTGCGGGCAGATCGGCGTCACCACCGCCACCGGCAGGAGCGGGTGCAGCACCGGTCCCCCGGCCGACAGGTTGTAGGCGGTCGAGCCGGTGGGGGTCGAGATCACCAGACCGTCGGCGCGGTAGAGCGAGACCGGGCGGTCGTCCACGCGCACCTGGAGCTCGATGATGCGCGACAGCGCGGTCTTGGCGATCACCGCGTCGTTGAGCGCGAGATAGCGGCTGGTGCGCCCGTCGGCGCGCTCGAGGGCGACTTCGAGCAGCGAGCGCCGCTCGATCGCGAACTGGCCGGCGAGGATCTCGACCAGCGCCGGGTAGAGGCCCTCGCGCGCCACCTCGGTCAGGAAGCCCAGGCGCCCGAGGTTGACGCCCAGGATGGGCGGGCCGCCGGCGTGCCGGCGCGCGACCGAGAGCAGGGTGCCGTCCCCGCCCAGCACGACGATCAGGTCGCAGGCCGCCTGCTCGTCGAGCACGGGGAGATCGGCGCGACCGGCCGCCGCGCGCGTCACCGGATCGAGCAGCACGGGATGGCCGCGCCGCGCCAGCCACTCGGCGAGCTCGCGCGCCAGCGCCACCGCCGCCGAGGCGCGCTTGGCGACCAGCCCCACCGAGCGGATCGGGACGCTCACGCCGCCCCCCGCCGCAGCAGCGCGAAGGCCTCGACGTTGCCCTCGGCGCCCGCCACCGGCGAGTCGAAGACGCCCTCGAGCGCGAGCCCGAGACCGGCCAGCTCGCCGGCCCGCTCGGCGACCACCCGGCGGCGGAGCTCTTCGTCGCGCACGATGCCGCCCTTGCCGACTGCGCCGCGCCCAACCTCGAACTGCGGCTTGATCAGCGCCAGCAGCCGCCCGCCCGCGGCCAGGTGCGGCAGCAGGGCGGGGGCGACCTTGACCACCGAGATGAACGAGACGTCGACCACGATCAGGTCGAAGGGGACGGGAAAGGCGTCGGGCGCCAGGTGGCGGGCGTTGACGCGCTCGATCACGGTCACGCGCGGGTCGGCGCGCAGGCGGGCGTCGATCAGCCCGTAGCCGACGTCCAGGGCGACGACGCGCGCCGCGCCGCGCTGGAGCAGGCAGTCGGTGAAGCCCCCGGTCGAGGCGCCGACGTCGAGGCAGGCGAGCCCGGCGGGATCGAGCCCGAAGCGGTCGAGCGCGGCGGCGAGCTTGCGGCCCGCGCGCGAGACGAACGGCTCGCCGCTCGCCACCAGGCGCAACACGGCCTCGACCGAGACCGCCGTGCCCGGCTTGTCCACGCGCCGCCCCTCGACCTCGACCAGGCCCGCCATCACCGCCCGCCGCGCCTTCTCGCGCGACTCGAACAGCCCGCGATCGAACAGCAGCTGATCGAGCCGCGGTCTCGCCACCCCACCCATGCCGCGAAGTCTAGCGGACGCGGGAACTTAGGCGGCGGAACGCGGTCCCTAGGCGGCGCCGCCCGGGGCGGCCGAGTGGGAAGGGGCCGCGGGCGCCGCGACGGGCGCCGCCGCGGCGCCGCGGGCGAAGAAGGTGCGGAAGCGGAAGTAGAGGCCTTCGGCGTCGAGGCCGAGGACCTTGCGCAGGACCTCCTGCGAGCCATGCGGGACGAACTTGTCGGGCACGCCGACGAGCAGCGTCTCGACGCCGTGCAGCTCCATCTCCGAGAGCGCCTCGCCGACCGCCGAGCCGAAGCCGCCGGCGACCGCGTGCTCCTCGACCGTGGCCAGCCGCGCGCCGGCCACGCCCAGCTGCTCGAGCTGCGCCCGCAGCAGCTCGCGGTCGAGCGGCTTGACGAAGCGCGCGTTGACCAGGCCGAGCTCCACGCCCTCCTTGGCCAGCCGCTCGACCGCCTCGAGCGCCGGGTGGACGGTCGCGCCGATCGCCCACACCAGGCCGTGCCGGCCGCGGCGCAGCACCTCGGCCTTGCCGATCGGCAGCTGGCGGAACTCCGCGTCGAGCGGCACGCCGATGCCGTTGCCGCGCGGATAGCGCAGCGCGGTCGGATGCGACTGCTCGAGCGCGGTGGCGAGCATGTGCTGGAGCTCGTTCTCGTCCTTGGGCGCCATCACGATCGTGTTCGGGAAGATCCGGAAATAGGCGTAGTCGAACAGGCCGTGGTGCGTCCAGCCGTCGTTGCCCGCGATGCCGCCGCGATCGAGGGCGAATACGACCGGCACGTCCATCAGGCAGACGTCGTGGAAGATCTGGTCGAAGCCGCGCTGCAGGAAGCTCGAGTAGATCGCCACCACCGGCCGGATCCCGCCCAGGGCGAGCCCGCCGGCAAGCGTGACCGAGTGCTGCTCGGCGATGCCGGTGTTGAGAAAGCGCTCGGGGAACCGTTCCGAGAACGGCACCAGGCCGGTGCCGTCGGGCATCGAAGCGGTGATCGCCACCACGCGCGGATCGAGCTCGGCCAGGCGCACGACCGCCTTGCCGAACACCGCCGTGTAGCTCGGCGCGGCGGCCGACTTCTTCTTCTCGATGCCGGCCACCGGGTCGAACGCCGACGGGCCGTGGTACTCGACCGGCTCGTCCTCGGCGTACTTGTAGCCCTTGCCCTTCGTGGTCTCGACGTGGACGAGCACGGGCCCGTCGATCTTCTTGGCCTGCTCGAAGGCCTCGAGCAGCGAGGCCACCGAGTGGCCGTTGGCCGGCCCCACGTAGCGGAAGCCGAGCTCCTCGAACAGGGTGCCGGGGGTGAAGACCTGCCGGATGCCCTCCTCCAGGCCGCGCGCCACCTCGAGCATCGGGTCGCCGATGCCCGGGATCCGGTGCAGGACCTTCTTCACGTCGTCCTTGAGCTTCGAGTAGTGCCGCCCCGCCATCAGCGCCTCGAGGTACTTGGTGAGGGCGCCGACCGAGGGCGAGATCGACATCGAGTTGTCGTTGAGCACGACGATCAGCCGATGGCCGACGTGGCCGGCCTGGTTCATCGCCTCGAACGCCATGCCCGCGGTCATCGAGCCGTCGCCGATGATCGCCACCACGTGGTGGGACTCGCCGCGCAGGTCGCGCGCGATGGCGAGGCCCAGGGCGGCCGAGATCGAGGTCGAGGCGTGGCCGGCGGCGAGCACGTCGTACTCCGACTCCTGGCGCAGGCAGAAACCCGACAGGCCGCCGTACTGGCGCAGGGTCGGCATCCGGTCCCGGCGCCCGGTCAGGATCTTGTGCGGATAGGTCTGGTGGCCGACGTCCCAGACCAGCAGGTCGCGCGGCGTCTCGAAGGCGTAGTGGAGCGCGATGGTCAGCTCGACCGAGCCCAGATTCGACGAGAAGTGCCCGCCGGTCTGGGAGACGCAGCGGACGATCTCCTCGCGCAGCTCGTCGGCGAGCGGCGTCAGCTGCTCGCTGTCGAGCTTGCGCAGATCGACGGGGGAATGGACGCGATCGAGCAGGCTGGTCATTGCTCAGGAGGTCCTTTCCGAGAGGAAAACGACCAGGGAGGCCAGCAGATTAGCACTCTCGCCCAGCTCTCCCGCGAGGCCCGTCGCCTCGGCCGCGAGCGCGGCGATCCGGGCGCGGCTCGCGGCGCTGCCGTAGAGGCCCGGATAGGTCAGCTTGCCCGCGGCGGCATCCTTGCCGGGGGTCTTGCCGAGCTCGCCGGCGGTGCCCTCGAGGTCGAGCAGGTCGTCGCGGATCTGGAACAGCAGGCCGAGGCGCTCGCCGTACCCCGCCAGGATCGCGTCCTCGCGCGCGCCCGCCCCGGCGTAGAGGCCGCCCAGGCGCAGGCAGGCGACCAGCAGCGCTCCGGTCTTGCCGCGGTGGATGCGCTCGAGCGCCGCCTCCGGATCCGGCGGCCAGGCCGCCTCGGCCGCCAGGTCCTCGGCCTGGCCGCCGATCATGCCGCCGGTGCCGATCGCCTCCCCCACCAATGCGGCGCCGCGCGCGCGCACCGCGGCGGGCACCGCCTCCGGCTCGCGCGCCAGGACGGTCAGGCCGAGCGTGAGCAGGGCGTCGCCGGCCAGGATCGCGGTCGCCTCGTCGAAGGCGCGGTGCAGCGTCGGCCGGCCGCGCCGCAGCTCGTCGTCGTCGAGCGCCGGCAGGTCGTCGTGCACGAGGCTGTAGGTGTGGACGAGCTCGACCGCCGCGCCGCCGGCGAGCAGGTGCGCGCGCGGCGCGCCCAGCGCCTCGCCCGCCACCACCACCAGCGCGGGCCGCAGGCGCTTGCCGCCGGCGAGCACCGAGTAGCGCATCGCGGCGTGCAGCCGCGCCGGGAGCGCGTCGGCCGCCGGCAGGAGCCGGTCGAGCTCGCGCTCGACCTCGGGCCGGAGCGCGGCGAGGAAGGCGGTGAAGTCCGCGGCGCCGGCGCTCACCCCGCCTCCCGCGCCTCCCCCGGGCCCGCCGCCAGGCAGAACGGCACCGCGAGCAGGAAGAGCACCAGGCGCTGGACCTCCGTGTCGCCCCAGTTGTTCTCGAACAGCGCCGCGATCGAGAACCCGGCGAGCGCGGCGAGCACCCCCAGGTGGAGGTCGGCGGCGCCGTCGCCGGCGGCGACGCCGCTCCGGTAGCCGCGCCAGGCTGCGGCCGCCGCGCAGCCGAGCAGGGCCAGGTAGGCGGCGAGCGTCAGCAGCCCGCGCTCGGCGGCGAGCTGCACGTAGGCGTTGTGCAGGTGCGGGGTCACCAGGCGCGGCGCGGAGGGATGGCGGTAGACCGGCCAGTAGCGCTTGACCAGGTCCGGACCGACGCCCAGCAGCGGCCGCTCGGCGACCATCCTGAGCCCGGCCTCCGCCATCACGACGCGGTCGTAGTTGGACTCGTCGCGCACGTTGGCGATCGAGATCATGCGGTGCACGAGCGGCACCGGCGCCACGACCAGGAAGACCGCCGCGATCGGCACCGCGGCGAGCAGGTGCCGCGGGCGCGCCACCGCCGCCAGGCCGAGCAGCGCCGCCACCAGGGCGAGCCAGGCGCTGCGCGTCAGGCTCACCAGCAGCGCCAGGCTGATCAGCCCGAGCGCGCTCCACGACACCGCCGGCCGGTCCAGCCACGCGGTCGGCCCCCGCCCCGGCACGCGCTCGCGCCGCACCAGCATGCGCGCGACCAGCAGCAGGTCGAGCAGGAGCAGGGTGCCGGCGAACGTCATGTAGTGCGAGAACGGACCCCGGATGCGGCGATCGATGCCGCCGTAGCCGAGCAGCACCTGGGCGAGACCGGAGAGCGCCACGACGGCGCCGACCAGGATCAGGAGGTCGACCAGGCGGCGCACGTCGCGCTCGCCGCGCAGCCAGACGAGGCCGACGAAGAAGGTGCCGAAGCTGGCGATCTCGGACAGCGCCCCCAGGCTCGCCGCCGGGTCGCGCGAGGCGAGGATCGAAGCCACCAGGAACAGCAGGTAGAGCCCCGCGGCCCCGGCCGCGCGCCGCGCCGCGCGCGCCTGCGGCAGGCGCAGCGCGTCGAGCCAGGGGGCCGCCAGGAGCATGAGCCCGAGCAGGACGTTGGAGACCCCGAGCGCCCAGGTCGTCAGCAGGTGGGCCGAATAGAGGAAGGCGCGCGCGCGCCGCGGCGCCGGGGAGCCCGGGCGGCGCCCGCCGGGAACGATCACGCCCGCCCGCGGACGCGGCCGCAAGAGAGCGGCGAACCGCTCAGCGCCCGATCTCCGAGGCCGGCAGCGCCTCGTCGACGAGCAGCACGGGGATGTCCGAGACGATCGGATAGACGAGGCCGGAATCGGCGCAGTAGAGGCCCTGCTCGACCACCGGCGCCTCGTCGCGGAAGTGCTCGCGGTAGCGCTCGACCAGGCGCTCGCGCACCGCCGCCGGCAGCTCCACCACCTCGAGCCGGCCACGGCTCTTCGGGCAGACCAGGATCTCGAGCAGCTCCGAATCGACGGCCATCGCCTTCATCCGCGGAAATTAGCACACGCGGGCCGGGCCCGAGCGCGCGATGGTAGCATCCCGCCGCGGTCCCGCGCTCCGGCGGGCCTCCGGAATCCATGACGACCGAAGCCTCCGACGCGGCCCGAAGCGCGCCGCCCTCGCGCTACCCGCTCACCTGCCGCGGCTGCGCCGCGCCGCTCGCGCGGGTGTTCGTCGACCTCGGCAGCTCGCCGCTCGCCAACTCCTACCTCGAGCCGGCCGACCTCGCCGCCGCCGAGCGCTTCTACCCGCTCGCCGTCTACGTCTGCGAGCGCTGCTGGCTCTGTCAGCTGCCCGAGGCGGCCTCACCGGCCGAGATCTTCGGCGATTACGCCTACTTCTCCTCCTACTCGACCTCCTGGCTCGAGCACGCCCGGCGCTACGTCGACGCGATGATCTCCCGCTTCGGCCTCGGGGCGTCCCACCAGGTGGTCGAGATCGCCTCCAACGACGGCTACCTGCTGCGCTGGTTCCGCGAGCGCGGCGTGCCGGTGCTCGGCGTCGAGCCCGCGGCCAACGTCGCCGCCGCCGCGCGCGAGCTCGGCATCCCGACCGAGGTGCGCTTCTTCGGCCTCGAGACCGCGCGCGACCTGGTCGCGCGCGGCCTCGCCGCGGACCTGGCGCTCGGCAACAACGTGCTCGCGCACGTGCCCGACCTCGACGACTTCCTGGCCGGGATCGCGGTGCTGCTCAAGCCCGGCGGACTCGCCACCTTCGAGTTCCCGCACCTGGTGCGGCTGGTCGCCGAGAACCAGTTCGACACCATCTACCACGAGCACTTCTCGTACTTCTCGCTGGTCGCGGTCGCGCGCGTGCTCGAGCGGCACGGCCTCGAGCCGTTCGACGTCGAGGAGCTGGCCACCCACGGCGGCTCGCTGCGCCTCTACGTGCAGCGGCGGGATGCGGGCGGCCGCCCGGTCGACGCGCGCGTGGCCGAGCTCGCGGCGCGCGAGCGCGCGCTCGGGGTCGAGACCCCGGCCTACTACGAGAGCTTCGCCGAGCAGGTGCGCGAGACGAAGCGCAAGCTGCTCGAGTTCCTGATCCGCGCCCGGCGCGAGGGCAAGCGCGTGGTCGGCTACGGCGCGCCCGCCAAGGGCAACACGCTGCTCAACTACTGCGGCGTGCGCACCGACTTCCTCGACTTCACGGTCGACCGGAGCCCGCACAAGCAGGGCCGCTACCTGCCCGGGACGCGCATCCCGATCCTCGCTCCGGAGGCGATCCTCGAGGCGCGCCCCGACTACGTCCTCATCCTGCCCTGGAACCTGTCCGGGGAGATCGCCGCCCAGATGGCCGCGGTGCGCGCCTGGGGCGGCCGCTTCGTGGTCGCGATCCCGGAGGTCCGCGTCCTGCCGTGAAGTTCCACCCGCTCGGACTGCCCGGCCTCTACCGGATCGAGCTCGAGCCGCTCGCCGACGAGCGCGGCTTCTTCGCGCGCACCTTCTGCGCGCGCGAGTTCGCGGCGGCCGGCCTGGACGACCGGCTGGTCCAGGCCAGCCTGTCCTGGAACCCGCGTCGCGGCACGCTGCGCGGGCTCCACTGGCAGGCCGCGCCGCACGCCGAGGCCAAGGTCGTACGCTGCGTGCGCGGCCGGATCTGGGACGTCCTGGTCGACGTGCGCCCCGGCTCGCCCACCTTCCGGCGCCACGTCGCGCTCGAGCTCGGCGCCGAGAGCCGCGCCGCGGTCTACGTCCCGCCCGGCGTCGCGCACGGCTTCCTCACCCTCGTCGACGACTGCGAAGTGCACTACCAGATGTCGGAGTTCCACGCCCCCGAGACGGCGCGCGGCGCGCGCTACGACGACCCCGCCTTCGGCATCGCGTGGCCGGCCCCGGTGCGGGTGGTCTCCGAGCGCGACCGCAGCTGGCCCGCCTTCGGCGACGCGACCTGACCCCGGGCCGCCCGGCTGCTAGACTTCCCAGGTTCCGCTAGAGACTCGCCGGGGCCGCAGCGCGGCCCCCCGCACCTGGAGGTCGCCATGCGTCAGGGCTCGATCGTCCGTTCCGCCGCCGGCATCGTCGTCGCTCTCGCTCTCGCCGCGTCCCTCGCCGTCGGGCGCCCGGCCGCGGCCCAGGCCAACCCGACGCTCGTGCCGCTCAACGCCCTGTCGCTCACGGTCGAAGCCGGCGACTCCAAGATGTTGCGCGTCCAGCTCCTGATTCCCGGCGTGCCGGCGGGCAACCAGCCGATCTCCTGGCAGGTGATCTCGACCACCGCCGGCGCTTGGGGCCCGGACCTGACGTACACGGATGCCTCCGGCATCGCCTCCGCCCGCTTCCGCTTCCCGCGGGCCGGCGTGACGACCGTCCGCGTGCTCTGGGCGGAGGCCCCCACCGCCACGCCGCCGGTCGACTACACGATCACCAGCAGCGCCACGCCGCCGCCGCCCCCGCCGCCGCCGGGCGAGACCCGCCTGACCCTCGCGCCGGTCAGCCCCGGGCAGATCGACCTCGTGCTGGGCGACCGCTACGGCCTGCAGGTCCGCCTGGTCGGCTCCGCCGGGCAACCGGCCTCGGGAGTCCCGGTGAAGTTCGCGGTCGAGACCACCGCCGGCTCGCCCGGCGTGGGGCGCAGCGACCAGACCGTGGCGACCGGCTCCGACGGCGTGGCCACCGCCACCTTCGGCTTCTCGACCGCCGGGCGGGTGACCATCCGCGCCTCCTCCGCCGACCCCGGCTATGTGTTCGAGCCCGCCTCGATCGTATTCACCATCGACGTCTCGAGCCTCGGCACGCTGACTCCCGAGCGCCAGACCTGGCGCACCGCCGGCGAGGCGCTCGACGACATCTGCCTCGACGTCTTCGTGGACGAGGGCGGCGATCCGCGCCCGGTGCCGCAGCCGACCCCGCTGTGCGTCTACATGACCGGCACGCTGACCACCCAGGAGGAGCGGACCGAAGCGATCCACTCCTTCTCGGCCACCGGCCTCGGCTCGCAGGCGACCACCGCCCTGGCCGGCGTCGAGCAGCAGACCGCCTCGATCCAGTCGCGCCTCGCCGCCCTGCGCGGCGGCGCCCTGCGCGGCGCGGTCGACCGCATCGCGCTGGTCGTCGACGGGGTCGAGGTCTCGAGCGACGCGCTCGCCGCGGCGCGCGCGGAGCGCGGCCGCTCCGACCTGTTCTCGACGCGGCTCGAGGACTCCTTCGCCCGCCTCTACGCCGGGCTCGACGCCCAGGAGGCGCCCGCCCAGGAGCCCGCCGCGCAACCCGTGCACCGCGCGCGCCCGTGGGGCTTCTTCGCCACCGGTCGCCTGAGCACCGGCAGCCGCGATACCGGAGTCGAGGAGGACGGCTTCGATTTCGACAGCGTGGGCGCCACGGTGGGCATCGACCGCGCGGTCTCCGCCAACGGCTTCCTGGGCGCCGCCCTGTCGGGCCTCTCCAACGAGACCACGCTCGAGGGCGCCGGCGGCTCGCTCGACGCCGAGTCCTGGGGGCTCACCCTCTACGGCATCCGCGAGGGCGAGAAGGGCTACTTCCAGCTCACCGGCACCTACGGCCAGAGCCGGTTCGACCAGCGCCGCCGCCTGCCCATGCCGGCGATCGGCGAGCTGACCGCGCGCGCCGAGTTCGACGGCGACCAGCTCGCCGCCGACCTCGAGCTCGGCCGTTCGTTCGACGGCCGCGCCGGCTCGCTCACCTTCTTCGTGCGCGGCGGCTGGGCGCGCGCCACGATCGACGGCTTCCGCGAGCAGGGCGCGGTGGCCGAGCTGCCGGGCACCGGCTTCGGGCCGGTCGACTTCGGCCTCGAGGTCGGCGACCAGGAGCTCGAGTCGCTGCTCGGCGCCGCCGGCCTCGACTGGGGCAAGGCGTTCTCGATCACCGGCGGCCTGGTCATCCCCCAGCTCACCGCCACCTGGTCCCACGAGTTCGACGACGACGCCCAGGCCGTGAGCGCGCGCTTCCTGGGCGACCAGTCGGCGGGCTCCTCCTTCTTCGTCTTCACGGACGACCCCGACCGCGACTGGCTGACCGCCGCTGCGGCCCTGCGCTTCCAGTTCCTGTGGGGAAGCGTCTTCGTGGCGTACGATCAGGAGGTGTTGCGCGACGACCTCGACCTCTCCACCGTGAACGCCGGACTCCGTTTCGAGTTCTGAGCGGGGAAGCGCCTCCGCGTTGCTCGCCCCGCGCATCGACCCGAAGTACGAGATCGTCCGCAAGCTCCGTGAAGGGGGCATGGGGGCGATCTACCTCGTGCGCCACCGGCTGCTCGACGAGCTGCGGGTGGTCAAGGTCCTGCGCTCCCAGCTCAACACCGACGAGGACCTGCGCCAGCGCTTCCTGCGCGAGGCGAAGACCGCGATCCAGCTGCGCCACCCCAACATCGCCCAGCTCTACGACTTCTCGGTCGACGAGGAGGGCAACGCCTCGATCGTCCTCGAGTACATCGACGGCCTGACGCTCGAGGAGTTCGGGCGCCAGGGCGAAGCGCGCGACCTCGGCCTCGACCTCGCCATCGCGCGCCAGGCGCTGCGCGCGCTCGGCTTCCTGCACCGCAAGGGGTTCGTCCACCGCGACATCGCGCCCGACAACCTGATGCTCACCCGCGACCACGAGGGCGAGCCGCTGGTCAAGCTGATCGACCTCGGCATCGTCAAGATCCTCAAGGGCGAGGGCAAGGGCACCGCCACCTCGCTCTACCTCGGCAAGCCGCGCTACTCCTCGCCCGAGCAGCTCACCTCGCCCGAGATCGACGCACGCTCCGACCTCTACTCGTTCGGGGTCATGCTCTACGAGCTCGTCACCGGCTGCTATCCGATCCGCGGCCACGACCTCGCCTCGCTGATCGCCGCCCACCTGCACCTGGACCCGGTGCCCTTCGACGTCTCGGACCCACAAGGGCGTGTGCCGGCCGGGCTGCGCCAGGTCCTGCTCGGCACCATGGCCAAGAGCCCGGACCAGCGCCCGGCGAGCGCCGAAGAGCTCGCGGCGCGGCTCGACGAGATCGCCGCCCGGCTGCCGCCCCACTCGCGCGGCGAGTACGCGCGCCTGATCGAGAGCGCACGCGACGGCGCGCGCAGCCGCCGGGAGTCCGCGCTCGCCGAGGCGATCGGCGAGGTGCGCGCCGCGCTCGCCCGCGAGGCGTTCTCCGCCGCCCGGCAGCGCCTGACGGCCGCGGTCGGCGAGCTCGGCAACGACCCCGAGCTGCTCGAGCTCGGCCGCCGCATCGAGGAGCAGGAACGCGCGCGCCGCGTCGCCGACGCCGAGTCGGAGCGCTTCGAGCGCCTGCTCGCGGCGGCGCAGGCGGCGTTCGAGGCCGGCGACGTGCCGGGCGCGCTGTCCCAGATCACCGAGGTGCTCGCACGCCGGCCGGACGAGCCGCGGGCGCGCTCCCTGGCGGCGCGCATCGACGCGCGCCGGCGCGAGGACGAGGCGCGCGCCGCAGCCGGGGAGGAACGCGGCGGCACGCTCGCGGCCGGGCGCTCCGGCGCGCCGTCCCTGCACGACGCGCCCACCGCCGAGGTGCCGATCGTGCCGCTCGAGCGCCCGCCGGCCGCGCCGGACGCCGCGCCGCGCGGGACCGCGCCGCGCCCGCTCGTCGCCCCGGAGCCGGCGCCGCGCGGCGGCGGAGCGCTGCGCG
>Ga0102851_10001606_pt1 | contig 13084 bp, 8 predicted proteins | sample Mud3Dept3metaG_FD_79558 | JGI IMG/M metagenome (GOLD analysis project Ga0102851, IMG submission 79558) | Freshwater wetland microbial communities from Ohio, USA, analyzing the effect of biotic and abiotic controls - Mud 3 Core 4 Depth 3... | ecosystem: Environmental > Aquatic > Freshwater >... | reverse complement strand
GATTCTTCAAATATTGATCCTGAAATATGGATTAAAATGGCTGAGATAATAGAAAAGAATTATAATGATTTTGACGGATTTGTTGTATTACATGGCACTGATACAATGGCTTATTCGGCATCAGCTCTGAGTTTTATGCTCGAAAATCTGTCCAAGCCGGTAATATTCACAGGTTCGCAATTGCCGATCGGCCTGCTCCGGACCGACGGAAGGGAAAATCTTCTGACTGCAATTGAGATAGCGGCTGCTCAGGAAGACGGATCACCTGTAGTGCCTGAGGTCTGCATCTATTTCGATAATGAACTCACGCGTGGCAACCGGACCACTAAATTCAGTGCAGAACATTTTGATGCATTTAACTCGCCGAATTATCCTCCTCTTGCAAAGGTTGGTTTACATCTGAAATATAATTTCAGTAATATCCTATATCATGCTGATAACAAGAAACTTACTGTTCATAAATCATTTGACAATAATGTCGCAATTTTGAAACTCTTTCCGGGTATAAACCGGAATTTTGTTCAGGCAGTTATAAATACAAAAGGATTAAAGGCTCTTATAATTGAAACATTCGGATCAGGAAATGCTCCTACATACAAATGGTTTCTTGATGATATCAAGCATTTTATCAGTAATGGAGGCATTATTTTCAATGTCACACAATGTCACGGAGGAAGTGTCGAAATGGGATTATATGAAACGAGCCGTGAAATGCTGGCAGCAGGTGTGGTAAGCGGGAAGGATATAACTTCTGAAGCATCAGTCACCAAGTTGATGCTTTTATTGGGAAAGTGTTCAACTAACAAAGAAGTCATAAAATGCCTGGGCAAGTCTCTTGCCGGAGAAATCTCATAACAGGATAAATCTTAAAATATTTTTGTAATTTGCGCCGCCAATTTTTAATGGTAAGCATTGAGAAATCCTCCCTCGCCAAGGCTACGGAGGACTAAGGGAGAGATGCAGGAGTGGCTTAACTGGCACGCCTGGAAAGCGTGTGTGCCTCAAAAGGGTACCGGGGGTTCGAATCCCCCTCTCTCCGCAACGACAAATTACTCCTGCGGCCTGCCGTGGGAATTTTGTTTTCAGTTTGGCCGGACAAAACTTGTTTTGGAAGGCCGGAATGAAAACAAAATGACCAGACGAGTGAAACGAGTCAGGAGTAATTTGGAGTTGCAGGATCCTCCCCAAAGGGATCACCGAAAGTAATCCCCCTCTTCTCTTATTTATGAATTGCTTTACCTGATATTATTTTTTGTCCTTTAATGTTCAGCTGGTAGATCAATATACCATCAGTTACATTTTTGGGTACATATTCGAAGCGATGAAAGCCAGCTTCAACATCGCCGGAAAAAACATTTGCTGTTTTAGTACCATTGAGATTAAAGATATCCAAGCTGATATTGGAATATTTGTTAAATTCCAGTTCGAAGCATATGTGATCGGTAAAGGGATTCGGGTAAGTCTTTACTTCAGGACTTGTAATTGAAATTTCCGGATTTTGAATTGTGGTAACACCGGAAATCCAAATGGGAGAGGATATTGCTTCGTTACCATCATTTTGTTTTACTTTCACATAATAGTAATCGCCATCAACTGTATTAAGATTTATTGATACGTCTACAGTACTTGTACTTAAAGACCATGTATTTACAATATTATGATTTTTATCGAATAAAATAACCTGATTGAAAAATTCGCCATCAGCATCAGCAGCCTGAATTTGTGCAGTATAATTACCTCCGGTCATAGAAGACCCCATCTCCTTGCCATTTATTTTGAAAGACAACGAAAGGTTTTTATCCAATGTTGAGAAAAATCTGCGCGCCTGCATTGCGGCTAACAGTTCGGCACGTGTTAAATTATTTGCAAGTATTGCCATTCTGTATGGTTCAGAAGTCCCCCATGTTCCACCATGGTTGTCACCTGATCCTGAAGCACCAATTCTCCAGCCTCTGTTATTGGCTTCATCATAATGACCTTTATTATTATCATTCAGATAATATCCGTCATTATAGTAGTACGTACTAAAACCGACACCTTTATTCCACAATTCCATTCCAACAACCTGATTTGAAGGAGTGGTTGTAAAGTGACTGAATTCAAGCGCTTTATCATCTTCTCTTCCCGGATGATTACAAAATGCTATCCCATTTGGACGAGATGCAAGCCATGTTACTAAACTTGCAAAAGTATTTGTTGGTGAAGTTGTTGAACAATAATCATCTGTATTGACAACAGCAACATGACCGTAATTTCCTCCTGATGACCATTCAAATCCATAAAAACCAACAAAGACCCCATCCTGGGTATAGGTATTTGCCTGTGCTATTACATCTGCCCATTCAGTTAAATCTATTTGATTAGAGTGATCTGCTAAACCAAAAAAATCCAGTTTACCCGTGTTTTTAGCATAATTATATGCTGTGGCAGGAGTTCCTGTAGCACCTGATACAGTTGAGTGATTGTGCAGACTGCCATAATAAACATTATAGCCGCCAATTACCGGGTGTTGTGCTGAAGATCCTGCTGCCATCAGGCACAGAAATGCTGCGGTGAGTAGTTTCTTTTCCACTATTTTTTTTATTTTGAGATAAATAAATAACTAATTAACGAGAAATATATTTTAGACTTTGTCCTTTCTAATTAATCGATACTAAAATAATCGGTACTAAGATAGTTTTTTATATTATTAAATACTCAAGCCTATAAGCAAATAGTGGTATGCGTGCCAAAATTCAAATTCGCATCCGCCGTCTTTGTCCCGATTTATCGGAACTTTGACGTCCGATGGCCGAAGCTTTACGTTAATATGGATTAAAGAAAAAGAAAACAGGGATTATCCATGATATTTCCCTGATGATTATTTTGTACGAATTATTTTACCTGTTGCTCTTTTTCGTCCTTCAACAGTCAACCGGTAAATTAATGAACCGCTTACTTTATGTTCAGGTACATAAATAAAGCGGTAAAAGTCAGGTTCGACATTGCCGGAGAAAACAGTTGCTATTTTGCTCCCCCTGAGATTATAAATATCTAAACTGATATTAGCATTGTTGTTAAAATCCATCTCGAAGAAGATGTTATCGGTAAACGGATTCGGGTAAGCCTTAATTTCAAAATGAGCCGTTATTGTAAAAAATGCTGCTACAAAGGTAAGTTTATAATTACCAGAAAGAGCCAGATTTCCCCGGGTGATAATATAGGTACCAACTCCTTCGCCAGGTTCGCGCTTTAAAGCACCACTGAATGAATCTGTTCCTATCAGAGCACCGGAAGTGATCTGGTAGGTCAGTGGTGGATCATCTTCACCATAAACTTTTGTTTTCTTTCTTGCTGTAACTGTAATTGGTCTTGCAAGGATAGTAAAATCGTTTCCTGCATAGGTAAGTGTATAATTGCTGGTCAGAGTCAGAGTTCCCTGGCGGATTTGATAGGTACCAACATCCTCGCCGGCATCACGTGTTAAAGCTCCGCTGAATGCATCTGCTCCCACCAAACCTCCACCGGAAGTGATCCTGTAAGTCAGTTCCGAATCGGTACCACCATATATTCTTTTAATCATATCAGCTGTTACAGTTATAGGCTTTGCAGTAATTGTAAGATTGGTTCCTTCGTATGTAAGTGTATAATTGCTGTTTAAAGCCAGAGTTCCCTGGCTGATGAAATAAGTACCAATATTTTCACCGGCATCGCGGGTTAAAGTACCGCTGAACGAATCTGATCCTGCCAGAGCACCGGAAGTGATCTGGTAGGTTAATGCCGGATCGGCATCACCATAAACTTTTGTCATCACATTTGCTGTAACTGTTATTGGTCTTGGTGTAACAATAAGAGAAACTGCAGCTGAAGTTGTTGTTGCGTATTTATTATCGATTGCCTTAATTGATAAACTAAATTCACCTGCCGGAACATTATTCCAGACGAAGCTGTACGGACTTGTTAAATCTTCTCCAAGTTTTGAAGTTCCCTGATAGAATTCAACTTTAGATATATAACCGTCAGCATCGGTTGCGTCTGCATCTATTGTAATATTATCAAATGCCGGAAATGTTGATGCGTTTCCAGGACTAGTAATTGAACAGGAAGGATATTGATTTACTGCACCTCCCATAATCCAGATGGGAGATGATATTGCTTCGTTACCATCATTTTGTCTTACTTTCACGTAATAAAAATCGCCATCGACAGTATTAAGATCTATTGATACGTCAACAATATTTGTGTTTAAAGTCCATGTATTTACACTATTATGATTTTGATCGTATAAAATTACCTCATTGAAGATTTCTCCATCTGCATCAGCTGCTTGAATTTGAGCAGTATAATTACTGCCAATCAATGTAGAACCCATTTCCATTCCATTTATTTTAAAGGATAATGAAAGGTTCTTGTCCAATGTCGAAAAAAATCTTCGCGCCTGCATCGCAGCTAACAGGCTGGCACGCGTTAAAGTATCAGCAAGTATTGCTAATCTGTATGGCTGAGCCGTTCCCCATGCTCCACTATGATCGTCACCTGATCCCGAAGCACCTATTTTCCAGCCTTTGCTGTTAGCTTCTTCATAATAATTCTTATTATTATCCCCTGTAGTATATCCATCATTATAATAGTAAGTACTAAAACCAGTGCTTTTATTCCATAATTCCATTCCAACAACCTGATCCGATGGAGTAGTTGTGAAGTGGCTGAATTCACGTTTGAGGTCATCTTCTCTGCCAGGGTGGTTACAAAATGCAATCCCATCCGGACGGGATGCAAGCCAGTTGACTAAACCTGCAAATGTATTCGTTGGTGAAGTAGTTGAACAATAATCATCAGTATTGACAACAGCAACATGTCCGTAATTTCCTCCTGAAGACCATTCAAATCCATAAAAAGTGGCAAAAATCCCATCCTCATTGAAAGAGTTTGCCTGATTTTTAACATCTGTCCATTCAGCAGAAGATATTTGACTGGAGTGATCCGCTAAACCTAAGAAATCCAGATGAGCAGTATTTTTTGCATAATTGTAAGCTGTTGCAGGAGTTCCAACAGCGCCTGATACATTTGAATGATTATGCAGATGACCATAATAAACATTATAGCCACCAATTGACGGATGTTGCGCTGAAATACCTGCTGACAGCAATGTTAGAAATGCACCAAAAAGTAATTTCCTGTTCACTGATTTTGTTTTAAGAGATTATTAATAACAAGAACGAAATCTTTATAAATCGTAGATGTTACTTTTTAATCAATATTCAATTAATAAAACACAGCAAAGTTAGGGATATATGTTTATTATCAGGAACTCCTCCCGATGAGTAAATGGTACGCGCTTTCCATTAACAGGAAGAAAGCCTGTGCTTCGGTAGAGGTTCCCGGACTATTAAAATCAGGGGAACTGCAGGCATCCTGGACAAGACCATTTTTATCAATCTTCTTCCGTGCTGCAAGTCTCATTCTGTCAGCCTTTTCTTTATATGATCCAGCCAGCCAGCCTGCATTTATGCCAGTGTAGATAGCAAATGCCAGCATTTGTCCCAGGTTTGTCTCAACAAATGAGCTGTTGTCATCAATAAAATCATGGAATAATCCGTCGGGCCGGATGAATGCTATACAACCGTCGATTACTTCTTTTCCGTAATTCACCATCTTATTCCTTAAATCTTCCCTGCTGGCAGGTAAAAAGTTAATTATTTTGGCTATTCCGGCGGCGGTCCATCCATTTCCTCCTCCCCAGAATTGCTCTCTCCGGTACATTTTTTTTCTTTCATTCCAGACGTGGTGGTAAAGTTTTTTTTCAGGATCCATTAAGTATTTCCTGAAACCTTCAATTTGTTTTACGGATTCGTCAAAATCACCAAAACAGGCCAGAAAAGGAGGTGCCATAAAAGAAGCATCACTCCATACTTCTTTATCCGTATTTATATGATACAACACTCCATCGTCTGTCTTTGGTGCTTTTGTTTTAAAATACTCATATTGTGCATCAGCAGCTTTTTTGAATTTCTGATCGCCTGTCTCCTTCCATGCAAGCAGTACAGCTTCACCATTGGATCCCGGATCAGTAACACCTGAATCCTGACCAAGTATCCCCAGTCTTCCTTCTTCAGTTTGTCGTAATACGGCATCTCTGGCAAACATAACAGCCAGATCTTTCCGACCAATGGCAATTAATGCCTGTGAAGCAGTTCCCTGTTCCCATGCTGCCCTTTGCATACAAAGCATTGCCCGCATGGCCTTGTTAATAAGCGGATCTTTTAAAGTTTTTTTCATTTCAATACTTTCAAAGGATTCAATGAATTTATCTTCTTCTGGTTTGATACCTGCTGAAATCATTGGTACCGTTAGTGCTGCGGTTGTTATAAAATGTCTCCTTTTCATAATTATAAAACTGATTTATTTTTCATCCATTTAAGGTACAAAAATTCTTAAAAGGTATTTCCTGTTAAATATATTTTCATGTTTAAGGTAATTTCAGCATGCACTATCTGTTAATTTCTTTAAGTGCGTCCAGCATCGCAACAACATTCTCAAACGGGACATTAGCCTGAACATTATGGACCGTATTAAAAACAAATCCTCCGTTTTTATTCAGAATATCACACTGTGTTTTAACCTGTTCCTTAACCTGTTGGGGTGTTCCAAAAGCGAATACACCCTGGGTATCAACACCTCCGCCCCAGAAAACTATTCTGTCTCCATACTTTTTCTTAAGTATTCGTGAGTCCATTCCCGATGCATTTATCTGGACAGGATTGATGATATCGAATCCCGATTCTATGAAAAGATCCATTAACGTTTCAATAGCACCACAGGAATGTTTGAAAGTCTTCCATCCTGTATTCTGATGGATCCAGTTATTCATTTTCTTATAATATGGAAGCCAAATACGGGAATAAGTATCAGGTGAGCAGAAAGTTGAGTTCTGTGTGCCAAAGTCGGCACCGCAGATAAATACTGCATCTATTCTGTTTCCAATCACATTGTAGATCTTTTTAAGATTTTCCAGTGCGATATCTGTCTGTCTGTCATATAGTTCCTTAACAAAATCTTCTCTTGCAAGGGTCGAGATATACCACTCTTCAACTCCTCTTATACCTCTGGGATGTTTTAATCCCATTGCCGGAACAAGGGCTATGTCACCAAGAGCTGTCCCCCCGAAAGAAGCTATAACTCCCCTGGATCCTGAACTGACAACTGCTGTCTGTTTTGCCCAGTATTCCAGTTCGTGATCCGGGATATAGGTGAATTCCTCCAGATTATCCTCTATTCTGAGTCGTGATTCATCAATAGGTTCCTGCCTGTTCAGGGCATCGAAAAAGTAACCGGATTTCGGCATCATTGCACTTGGAGGAACAGATGTATCACCTTCAGGATAAATGAGAATATCCCCGTTATCATTGTAAGTATAATTAAAATCCCCCGGAAACATAACCTCCTGGCCCCAGGGTGTCCTGTTAATCTTCCAGCCTTTGTTTTTTATACTGAACATATTCTTCTCCCCGAAGAGTCCCGTAACATCGATATCCATCGCTTCAATCAGCTCAGGATCAATCTCGGCCAGCATCTGGAAGGGTTCAATAATTTTAACAGGTCGTTTTTCAAGTCCGTAATGATGACGCAGCTTCTCAACAACGATAGCATGAATACCTGTTACGGCTGTCGATCCGAAATCAACCACAATCCTATCAGATTGCTGGTGGTTAATCGTTTTAATGAAATTCTGTTTCGATGAATCTGACACCTGTAGAACTTGCTTAGATATATTGTACTATAAAGTTAATTAATTCCAAAATCAGAATATCATCTGCCGGAATATTGTTTTATTTTCTTTTTTCTCCCTGAACTTTTAAATTTGTTTATATGAATAGTGAACAGCATATACCGGAGCCATTTCAGTTTAATCCTCTTAAACATCATCTTTCATTTATCAGGGAATTTGTTTCTATGAGAATAGCCGAAGCAAAAGAAACTGATATTAAAAATCTGATAAAAGAACTTAAATATATCGGTACTTCAGTGATGGATGTCTATACAGGCTCATTATCATTGGATTCTATATGTAAGGAAGTTATCGGTTTCCTGAAATATGAAAAAATTGACAAAAAGAAGGTTTTTTCCGGATGGACCGGAACGAATTTCAACGACTTCAGGAAAGTTACTTTATCTGATACTTCAGAGTGGATGCTCAAATTTCATAATGACGAAAAACGGTTTGTTCATCTTTTCCCTGCCAGGTTAAGTCCGAATTCTTTCAGGATAAAGGCAAATACTTTGAAATCCGCAATTCTGTATTATATAATAATAGGTAAGGATTACATTACCGGTGAAGATCTGAACCGGGCACGGACGCTGCTGGGATTATCGCCGGTAAAAAATACTGAGGAGGCAGAAGCAATAACCGAGATAATAGAAATATTGAGGGTTTAAAATGCCTTCATGCCTCTTATCCAGACAGGCTATCAAATAATGCAATAGGAATAGTTCAAGTTCGCAGGATTCAAACTAACATTGAAAATTTAATAAATAATCCAACTTAAAAATTATTTATTAAACAATAGTTGATCGGAATTGTTATTTATATGAACCCTTGAGATATTCATTTCAGAATATTTCAGAGAGCATAATAACAGAACAATTTAAGATACATTAATTAACATAAAAATATTATGAAATCATTTTTACTGTCACTTCCGCTGTTAATTTTAGGTACAACCGCATTTAGTACAACATGGACAATCACCAACCTGGATTTCACTTTTAATCCTGCCACTATAACTATAAATCAAGGTGATAATGTGAATTTTAATCTTGGTATTATTCATAATGCTGTCGAGGTAAGCCTGAGCACGTGGAATGCTAATGGGAACACTGCCCTGGCAGGTGGATTCGAAGTTCCATTTGGCGGAGGATCTGTTCAATCATCACAACTTGCGATTGGTACGCATTATTATGTTTGTGCACCCCATGCTTCATCAGGGATGAAAGGAATGATTATTGTTCAGAGTATCACAGATATTGCAGATAATAAATTGCAATCAGGTTTTTCTGTTTATCCTAATCCGTCAATAAACATAATTACAGTCAGAGCCAGTGACAAAATGACTGGCCGGCAGTATTATATGACAAATCTTATTGGCAATTTAGTTTTAAATGGAAGAATAATTAACGAAACCGAACAGGTTGACATCAGTCAGTTACCAAAAGGTATCTATTTGATTCGGGTGGATGGAATTAGAGGAGAACCTGTTAAAGTGATAAAGAATTAAAACTTACCCATATTAATATAATAACAAGTATAGCTAAGGTTTCGGATCTTTCTTATCAGCCATAGAATTCACGTTTTCTGTTACTCAGGTTACTAAGAGTTTCGATGCATATATTTACATCTTTTACTATCTGGAAGTCAAACATACCGACACAGATAAAGTCAGCTCCATTTTCGAATGCCCATTTGAAACCATCTTTTGGTTCTATGGCACCTGCTGCCAGTATTTTATATGCCATTACAGGTATCTTAACCCTGTTTACAAATTCAACAGCACGCTCAGGAAAAAGACAGAACATATTATTATGAAATCTGTTATGATCAGGATATTGTTTACCGTCGACCTCAAAAGGAAAGCGAAACTCACGTGGATGAGCTGACCAGTATTGATCGTGATGCATGGTTTTCATATAATAATCAGGGATGATGCCATTTGTTTCGCAGGCTAAAAGTGACTCTATCGAATGGGCAGCCAGACCCGCTGTTATGCCCTGGTTCCTTATTTTATCCAGCATTTTTTGTATGACCTCGATTTTATTATCTCGCACCAACCAATCGCACCAGTTACCCTGAACCTGAAGTATATCAGCACCATAATCAATTGCTTTATTGATCTGTTCATAGTAATCTCCCTTTTCCATATTTGGAGCTACCTGTGAGATCACAGTAATTTTACTTCCCGTATTCCTTTTATATTTGGAAATAAGCGCATTTGTAGCAAATCCAATATTTATTGCAGTAATTCCTGCTTTTTCTGCTAAAATCAGGGTTTCATAAATTTTTTTCTCTGTATTGTAGGCTTTAAATAGTGAAGAAACATATATGAGGTCCCTGGAATGGGCCCATCCTCCCATTAAATTACCTCCTAGTACCAGACGACTTATTTTATGCCCGCCAATTTTCCCTCTGGGAAGAACCCCTTTAAGTTCACCAAGTGCGGACTTATCTAACTGCAATGTGGCTCCTGACATAACATCCACATTATATTTTTTATTATTCAAAAGGGATCCCCATCCCATAATTCCTAACAGAGGTAATGTTGTAAGGTTTTTAAGAACTTCACGACGCGAGTCGGAATACTCTGTTTTTCCACCGGATTCCTGTTTGCTTATATTTATTTTCTTGATTAAATAATCAATACCATAACCTTTCTCTTTGCAGAAAAGGTAAAAAATCAGAACCGCTATTTCAATAAAATTTCTGTCTACGATAAAGAAATGTCCTTCAACAGTATTGAATAAAGAGTCGCCAAAAGGAGGGTAAGCGAAATAGTAGAGTGTCAGCAAAAGCGCGCCTGCCATTGCAGCAAGCTGTGTAAACATCCCTAAAAACAAACCAATCCCGATAAATAATAATCCATAAATATTAAGGAAATCAACAATTTTTAGCAAACCATCTGATGATGCAAGCCAGTGATAAAATCCCGATAAAAATCCTGAGGTATTTGCTAAATATGAAAAAGATGTCCAATCTTTTATCAGCAGCTTGGAAATTCCTTCGTACAAGAAATGCCACCCTATGGCAATCCTGAACAGAGTAATAAGGAACCTGGTCCAATTAAAAGAGATATTATTTTTCACGTGGATTAAGATTACTGGAATTAATAATTAGATTCAGTTGAAATATAAATATTTTTTATCAAATTCCAACAAAAACATATTAAAGGTGAGTGGTTAAGAATGCCGGGGATTTCTCAGCTACGCACAGTCAAGCACGCAGTCCGCTCAAGAGCTCGCTTGTTTACTAGCTCGGTTCGAATCCATCATTCCTTCGTTCTCATATCTCCTGCTTTTTCATTTTTAACTTTCGGCTTTTAACTTGAAAAGGCGCCTTTCAGCGCCTTTTCGTGATCCCGGAGAGACTCGAACTCTCAACCAACAGAACCGGAATCTGCCATTCTATCCATTGAACTACGGGACCGGCCGGTAAAATTATAACCATTAGCCCGGTTTTACAACTATTTTGATTGAATTTATGATTATCATCGTATCTATCATTGACAATCCTGAAACCTCTACGAGGTAATTATTCAGATGTTTGTATATCCTACAATACTATATGCCCTACGGGCAAAAAGAAGATTTTTACCCTGCGGGCAAATAGAAGATTTGTACCCTACGGGCAAATAGAAGATTTGTACCCTACGGGCAAAAAGAAGATCTGTCTCAGAATAGCTGAATATAACCACTCTTTGTACTCTATGGGCAAAAACATATGGATTTATTTCAGCTACACCGTAATGTATCATAACTTCCTAGGTCAGCATTACCACGTAGAGGTTACGATATTGTAGAATAATACAACAAATTATATAAGGTATTCCCCGTAGGGGATATGTATTTATTTCAGCCACACCGTAATGTATCATAACCTCCTGGGTTAGCATTACCGCGTAGCCGGTTATGGTATTGTAGAATAATACAACAAATTATATAAGGAATTCCCAGTAGGGGATATGGATTTATTTCAGCCACACTGTAATGTATCATAACTTCCTGGGTCAGGCTTACCGCGTAGCCGGTTACAGTATTGTAGATCAATACAACAAATTATATAAGGAATTCCCCGTAGGGGATAAGGAAGTCTCTGCTAAGTATCAATAATTCCCAAAGATTTTCTATTTTCGCAGGCTTAAAGAGACTGAAGACGGAAGACGGAAGACCGAAGCTTACTAATACAATGGATGGTAAATTTAAATTTGAGAATCTTGTTATCTGGCAGAAATCAATGGATTATGGTGAAATTATTTTTACCTTATCGAAGCATTTCCCAAAAGAAGAGTTGTATAATCTGACCTCACAAATTCGTCGGGCAGCTGATTCCATTTCATTAAATATTTCAGAAGGTTCTATAGGACAGTCAGATCCTGAACAAAAAAGATTTATGAGCATTGCAATACGGTCTCTTGCCGAGGTTGTTAGTTGTTTACACAAAGCACGCAGGAGAAATTATATTTCCGAAACGGACTTTAATGAATCCTATGAGTATGCTTTTAATTTAATGAATATGATGATTGCATTTAAAAACAAAATTAAATGAAAATCCACTTAAATAATCTTTCTTCGGTCTTCCGTCTTCGGTCTTCCGTCTTCCGTCTTCCGTCTTCTGTCTTTTTTTAACCAATTAATTACATTTTCCCCAATGGAATATAAATTCACCGAAATAGAGAAAAAATGGCAGAAATACTGGGAGGAAAATAAAACTTTCAAAACTCCGGAAGACTTAACCAATCCCAAAAAATGTTATGTGCTGGATATGTTCCCTTATCCGTCAGGATCTGGTCTGCATGTTGGTCATCCTGAAGGATATACGGCAACCGATATTTACAGCAGGTACAAAAGGATGAAGGGTTTTAATGTACTGCATCCAATGGGATGGGACGCCTTCGGACTGCCTGCCGAACAATATGCCATCCAGACCGGAACTCAACCTTCAGTCACAACAAAAAACAACTGCGATACCTTCAGACGTCAGATAAAAGAACTTGGCCTCAGCTACGACTGGGATAAAGAAATCAATACTACCGATCCGAAATATTTTAAATGGACTCAATGGATTTTTATCAGATTTTATAACACATGGTTCGACGAAGATCTTCAGAAAGGGAGACCCGTCTCTGATTTGAAAATACCCGAAAACATTAAGAACCTTGGAAAGAAAGAAGCAGCAAAATTCATTGATTCAAAAAGACTTGCATATTACGATAATGCCCAGGTATGGTGGTGCCCGAGCTGCCGGATTGTCTGTGCGAACGAAGAAGTTCTCTTTGACGGATCCCATGAGAAATGCGGCAACAGGGTCGAAAAGAAAAACCTGAAACAGTGGATGCTT
>Ga0102851_10001605_pt1 | contig 13085 bp, 12 predicted proteins | sample Mud3Dept3metaG_FD_79558 | JGI IMG/M metagenome (GOLD analysis project Ga0102851, IMG submission 79558) | Freshwater wetland microbial communities from Ohio, USA, analyzing the effect of biotic and abiotic controls - Mud 3 Core 4 Depth 3... | ecosystem: Environmental > Aquatic > Freshwater >... | reverse complement strand
GGAGAGCTTCTGGAGAAGACCGAGCGGGACCTCATGTCAATGAAGAAACTGGGGAAGAAGTCGCTGGAGGAGCTGAAAGAGCAGCTGCAGGAAAAGGGACTGTCTTTGATGGCGGAAGAAGGCGATGAGACATAAAGTAGCGGGACGGAAGCTGTCAAGGCCTACCGGCCACAGGATGTCGCTGTACCACAATCTGACGACTGAGTTGTTGTGGCACGAGCGCATTGTCACCACGGTAACCAAGGCGAAGGAATTAAGGGGCATGGCAGACAAGGTCATCACCTTGGGCAAGGAAGGCAGTCTGCATTCCCGTAGGCAGGCTCTGGTGCTGGTGAATGACAAGAAAGTGGTGGACAAGGCGTTTGATGAGCTGGCCAAGAGATTCGCGGACCGCAGCGGCGGGTACACACGCGTCCTAAAACTGGGGCCCCGCAAGGGTGATGCGGCCCCGATGGCGATAATCGAGCTGGTTAAGTAAGTAGGATAGGTTGGAGAGTGGCACATCCGGTATTCCGGCGCGGCGACTAGAATCGTATTGATCATGGAGTACGACGGCACGAGATATCATGGCTCGCAGCTACAGAGCAACGCCCCGACCGTCCAGGGTGAGACGGAATCGGCTTTGCACAAGCTCACTGGTGAGCAGACTCGTGTCTCGATGGCCAGTCGCACCGATGCCGGAGTCCATGCCAAGGGACAGGTGGTAGGCTTCAAGGCAAGAACGCACTTCTCTCCGAAGACCTGGGTTGATGCCATGAATCACTACCTTCCCAAGGACATATCGGTTCGAGCGGCCTATGAGGTGGATGAGCCCTTTGACGTGCGGCGCCATGCCTCGAGCCGCGAGTACCGCTATCACATTCTGAACAGACGTACGCCGTCCGCGTTGTGGCGTCATTTCAGCGAATCGGTGCCGCAACCTCTGGACGTTGAGGCTATGAATACTGCCTGCGCGGTTCTCGTGGGAGAGCGCGATTTTGCGCCATTCGCGCCGGCGACCTACACTCGTTCGACGCGGCGCCGGGCGTTGAGGGCCGAAGTGAGCCGGAGACGAGAGTTGGTGCTCTTCGACATGGAGGCTACCTCGTTTCTACCCCATCAGGTTCGCAACACCGTGGGTGGGTTGGTGAAAGTGGGGTTGCACAAGATGAGCGTTGAGAGCTTCCGGGAGAAGGCTTGTTCGGGGAAAGCCGGGATAATAGGTCCAACTGCTGCAGCTCGCGGTTTGTGTCTGATGAACATCAAGTATCCCGATTTTCCCCCGTCTGAGGAGATATCATGACATATAGCGCAAAAGCTTCTGAAGTGAAACGCCGATGGGTTGTTGTCGATGCTTCGGGCAAGACCCTGGGCAGGGTCGCCACGGATGTGGCCAAGTTGCTGGAGGGCAAACAGAAGACGATGTACTCACCCCACGCTGACGTCGGAGACTTCGTGGTGGTGATCAACGCGGCCAAAGTCCGCGTCACGGGCAAGAAGGTTGAAGACAAGGTCTATCGTCATCATACTAACTATCCCGGAGGATTGAGGAGCATAGCCTTCGGTGATATGCTGGCTCGTCATCCAAGCCGACCAATCGAGATTGCGGTCAAGGGAATGCTTCCTCACAATAGCAGGGGGCGCGCCATGGCCAGAAGGCTCAAAGTCTATGCCGGGAGTACTCATCCGCACGAGGCTCAGGTAAAGGGTACAACGGAGGCGTTAAGTGGCTGAACGAAAGCACTACTACGGGACGGGCAAGAGAAAGACCGCAATCGCCAGAGTGAAGTTGCTGCCTGGTGGTGGTAGCATTGTGGTGAACGACAGGCCTCTGCAGGAAGCGTTCCCGGATGAGCCTCTGAGAGAGGTTATCTTCCAGGCTTTCAAGGTTACGAATACGCTGGACAAGTTCAGTGTGGCGGCGAAGGTGACGGGGGGAGGGATCTCGGGGCAGGCGGCGGCACTTCGCCATGGTATTGCCCGGGCCTTGGTCGCGTCGGACGAGGGATTGAAGCCCCTCTTGCGCCAACATGGCCTGCTCACCAGAGATGCCAGGATAAAAGAGCGCAAGAAGTACGGTCTTAAGCGCGCGCGCAAGGCACCGCAGTACACCAAGCGATAGGGTCAGGCTGTCGGTTTCTTGGCGACGGTTTCCACAGGGTGCCGGGTGCTTCTATCCGGTTTCTGTCACCAAAGTCGTTGTGTCAGCAATGTCCAGCTTTGCCCAAATGGGACAGCAGGCGTTTGCCGTGAAGCCGGCTACAGAGACTCGGCGAGGCGGGACTTCAGGGTGTCGATTACTGGAACCGGCGTCGGATCCGTGCGGTTCAGCATTGCCAGGTAGTAACTGACGTAGTCCCCCAGAAGCACCAGGCCGATCATCTGAGCCAGAGGGCTCCTTCCGGTGGCCTCGATCCTCTTGTGCTTGATCCCGGCTTTGGTGAGGATTTCGCTGGTGACTTGATACCGGGTGGAGATCCTAGGGTGAAGCGAAGCCGAATGCAGCAGCACAGCCACGGTCCTCTGCCGCGTCTCGCCAGGGAATGGGTAGCCGACCACGGCGTTGTGATTCAGTTCCGGGAAGACCTCATGGAAAGCCCAGGCCTTGCTGTTCTCGTTAATCTGAGACTTCCAGCGCAGCGCGACATCTGAAAGCAACCCTGCGCCGTAGATGACAGCCAGGCGACCGAAGAGATCTGCCGCCAACTGCTTCGCTAGGTTCGAGTCAAGGGGTGTCTTCTCCGACACGCCGTCCTGGATTCTCTTCATGACACCCAGTGATTCCGTCATGTCAGCTGACTTGTCCTGGAGAAGACGCAGGCTGTGGAAGATGCCGAGAAGAGACACGAAGCTGTGGGGGAAGGCTGCTCTTGGAGGTGCCTCATAGTCGATGGTGAGTACAGGTATCCGCTCCTTTTCGGCGAGCGCCTTGAGCTTCCCGCCGGTGGTCAGCGCAATCTTCTTCGCCTGTGTTCGCAGGGAGTCGCTGAAACAAGACAGGGTTTCCTCGGTATTGCCCGAGTAGCTGGAGAAGATGAGGAGGGTGTTGCGGTCGACAAAGGGTGGCAGGCCATAGTCGCGGTGAACCCAGACCGGCAGGGTGTTTTCCAGCATGGCGAGGCGGCGGACGAAATCTCCCCCAATGGCAGAACCACCCATGCCGGCTATGACGACTTTGTCCACTTTGACGTAGTCTTTCGGATAACCAAAGTCCGTGGCGTTGTGCCAGGCTCGCTGGCATTGTTCCGGGAACTGGTGAATGTGCCTCAGCATACCCGACGGGTCAAGTTGTCGATATGTCTCAGGGCTATCCAGCATACTCATAGTTCACACCCCCAGCAGTCTCTTCCCTTCGGCAATCATTGAGTTGGCTTGCTCCAGGCTGCCGGCTTCAGCGTAGATGCGAAGGATGGGCTCAGTTCCGGAGAAGCGAACCAGCAGCCAGGAACCGTCTGCCAGAGAAAGGTGGAAGCCGTCTGCGGTATTCACCTTGATGACCTTCGTGCCGCCAATCTCAGAAGGTGTCTTTCCGGCGATACGGCTGACGATCTTCTCTCGATCGGCAGGAGGGAATTCCAGATCGACACGATTGTAGTGGTGTGGGCCGACTTTGCTGTAGAGATGCTCGATCAATTGAGATGGAGATTTCTTGAGTTTGTTCATCAAGTCCAGCAGAAAGAGGCCGGCCAGGATACCATCGCGCTCTGGAATGTGCCCCCTGAAGCCGAATCCGCTGCTTTCTTCGCCCCCGATGAGCGCATTCTTAGCCATCATGACCGGCGCCACGTATTTGAAGCCCACTTTCGTTTCGTAGACTGGCACGTCGTAGATCTTCCCCAGCTTGTCCAGCATGCTGGTGGTGGTCACAGTCTTCACTATAGGACCGCGCTCTCCACGTACCTCGAAGAGATAGAGTGCCAGCAAGGCGAATATCTGCAACGGAGTCAGGGGCTGGCCCTTCTCGTCCACTACGCCGATGCGGTCGGCATCGCCATCGGTAGCCAGCCCTATGGAAGCGCCATTGTCCCTGACCGTCACGGAGAGCTTCTTGAGATGACGGGCAATCGGTTCCGGCTGTATTCCTGGGAAAATCGGGTTCCGTTCGCCGTTGATTTCTATGATTTCCGTGCTGCCGCCGCCGAGGACTCTCTGGAATAGGCCGGACCCGGCGCCGAACATGGAGTCGACTACTATCTTGAGCCCGGATCGCCGCAGGCTCTGGAGGTCGACCAGGCGGGCGATGTGGTCGAGGTAGGCAGGTGCTGGGTCAAAGTATCTGATGATGCCCTTGGACAATGCCTCTTCCAGATCCAGCCGTTTGACGCTGTCCCGCGCCATGATCTGCGGCAACCGTGATTCGACCTCCGCTTCGACTTGGGTGGGGGCGCTGGAACCGTCCGGGGACTTGATCTTGAAGCCGTTCCATTGACCCGGATTGTGGCTGGCGGTAATGATCACGGCGCCGGCAGCTTTCTCGTGCGTGACTCCGTAGCTCACTATGGGGGTGGGGGTGGCCTGGGGACAGAGGTGTGTCTTGATGTCGTTGCCAGCAAACACCTCGGCGACGGCGGCAGCGAAGCGTTCGGAGGCAAAACGGGTATCGTAGCCCACAACCATGCCGCGTGAGGCCAGTCCTTTGTCCCGGAGGTACTCGGCCACGCTCTGGGCACAGTATCTGACGTTGGTGAAGGTGAAGTCATCGGCGATGATGCCGCGCCAGCCGTCTGTGCCGAACTTGATCTTGGGAATCATCGTTTTCGCTGAGCCCTGGGGCTCTTAGAGAGACCGGCGTCAGACCGGATAGCCGCTGCCTTGTCTGTCTTCTCCCAGGGCAGATCCAGGTCGTCCCGGCCAAAGTGGCCATAGGCTGCCGTCTGCTTGTAGATTGGGCGGCGCAGATTCAAGGTCTCGATGATGGCGCCCGGTCGGAAATCGAAGTGCTTGTTTATCAACTTCAATATGAGGGCCTCGTCCACCTTGGCCGTTCCGAAGGTCTCGATGGAGATGGACAGAGGACAAGCTATCCCTATGGCATAAGCGACCTGGATCTCCAGGCGATCGGCCAACCCAGCCGCGACGATGTTCTTGGCGGCATAGCGGGCGAAGTAGGCAGCGGAGCGGTCGACCTTGGTGGGGTCCTTGCCCGAAAAGGCGCCGCCGCCGTGTCGAGCAACGCCTCCGTACGTGTCAACCAGAATCTTGCGCCCGGTGAGGCCGGTGTCCCCCATGGGGCCACCAATCACGAAACGACCGGTGGCGTTAACGTAGAACTTGGTCTTCTTGTCGAGCAGCTTGGCCGGAATGATCTTGTTGATCACCACCTCGCGGATGTCGCGGTGGATGACGTCATTGCTCACTGTCTCGCTGTGCTGCGCACCGATGACGACTGCTTCGATTCGCTTCGGTACTCCGTACTCGTACTCCACGGTGACTTGGGACTTGCCGTCGGGACGCAGGTATGGGAGAGTCCCGTCCTTTCTCACCTCGGCGAGGCGCCGGCACAGCTTGTGGGAGAGCATGATGGGCATTGGCATGAACTCGGGGGTCTCGTTGCAGGCAAAGCCGATCATCATTCCCTGATCGCCTGCCCCCAGACACTCCTTCTCATTCGAGTTGTTGGCTTTCTCACGGGTCTCCATGGAGTGGTCCACACCCATAGCTATGTCTGAAGATTGCTCCTTGATGGCGGTGATGACGCCGCAGGTTTCGCCATCGAAGCCGTACTTGGCGCGGGTGTAGCCGATTTCCCAGACCGTCTCGCGGACTATCTGGGGTATCTCAACGTAGCAATTGGTGGTTATCTCACCCATTACCACCACCAGCCCCGTGGTAACCGAGGTCTCGCAAGCGACTCTGGCCATGGGATCCTTGGCCAGGATGGAGTCCAGGACGGAATCCGAAATCATGTCGCACATCTTGTCCGGGTGGCCCTCGGTCACCGACTCCGAGGTCAGCAGGTACGAATTGGCTCTCGTGAAATTCAAAGTCATCTCTTCTTATCCTCTCCTGATATGTATGCGTGCGCTCTAGGTGCCCATCTCCCAACTGTTGAGGTATTTTCTCTGTTCACGGCTGAGTTTGTCAATTCTTATCCCCATCGACCGAAGCTTGAGACGTCCTACTTCCTGGTCGATGTTCCTGGGCACCGGGTACACACCAGGCGCCAGTCCCTTCTTGAGGTTGAACATGTATTCCGCGCAAAGGGCCTGGTTGGCGAAGCTCATGTCCATGACACTGGCCGGATGGCCTTCAGCGGCGGCGAGATTGATCAGGCGCCCATCGGCCAAGAGGAAAAGGCGGCGTCCGTCCTTCAGGGTGTATTCCTGGACAAATGGCCGCAACTTCCTGTTTCGCTTTGACAGGCTCTGCAGTGCCGGGATGTTGATTTCGACGTTGAAATGCCCACTGTTGGCCAGAATAGCGCCATCCTTCATAATCTCAAGGTGCGCCTGGTTGATGGTGTTGAGGCCACCGGTGATAGTGACAAAAACGTCACCGGTGCGGGCTGCTTTGAGAAGTGGCATTACCCGGTAACCATCCATGACGGCTTCAATAGCGCGGATGGGGTTGACCTCGGCTACTATCACCTGTGCTCCCATACCGCGGGCCCGCATGGCTATGCCGCGACCGCACCAACCATAGCCGCAGACTACCACATTCTTGCCGGCCCAGAGGATGTTCGTGGCGCGGGTGATGCCGTCGACGGTGCTCTGTCCTGTGCCATAACGGTTGTCGAAGAAATGCTTAGTCTCGGCGTCGTTCACCGCGATGATGGGATACTTCAACTTCTTGTCATGTGCCATACTGCGCAACCTGATCACGCCAGTGGTGGTCTCCTCCATGCCTCCGATGACGCATCCGGCCAGAGCAGTCTTGTCCTGGTGCAGAGTAGTGACCAGGTCGGCGCCGTCATCGAGGGTGATGTGCGGCTTCTGGGCCAGCGCGCCGGCGATGTGCCGGTAGTAGGTCTTGCTGTCTTCGCCTTTGATGGCGTACGTCGGAATTCCGTCCGCCAGCATGGCGGCGGCCACATCGTCCTGGGTGCTAAGAGGGTTGGAGGCACAAAGGGCCAGTTCGGCTCCCCCGGCCTTGAGAGTGGCGGCCAGATTGGCCGTCTCGCTGGTGATGTGCAGGCAGGCCGAGATCCTAGCGCCCTTGAGCGGCTTCTGTTTGGAGAACCTCTCCCGGATCAGTTGCAGCACCGGCATCTCTCGCGATGCCCACTCTATTCTCAGCCTCCCTTCTGGGGCGAGAGACAGATCTTTGACATCACCACGAGTGGTTTTCTTTGCGCTCACGCATCTCTCCTTTCCGTGGTTGGTTTGGCTGCAGACTGACCCCCTTGAGTTCCGGCGAATGGCCTGTCGCTGCGCCAGCGATCCCGATCAGACGATGAGGTGAATTATAGCAGGAATTGAAGTGAAACGCTCGCGAAAAGGGACTCCCTGCACCTGACGGCGCGCTTGTAGGAAGCGGCGCCGGTGGGCTTTTGGTCCATCAGTTAATCCGGCGTCCGACTGAAGACAGTGTGGCGCACTGGGGGGACTACATGACGATGGCGGCCCTGGATACCAGGCCCCTTTCCTGGTCCTCAAAGGCCCTGTTGATGTCCTCCAGCCCGTATGTCTTGGAGAGAATCCTCTCATAGGGGTATCTGTCCTTGGTGCGAACAAGGAATTCGAGAGCCTTCTTCAGAGTGTCAAGCCCATAGTAAACGACGGCGATGATAGACTTGGAGAAAGTCACCATGAAGGCCGGATCAGTCTCGAAGTTCCCGTGCATGAGGCTGATGTTTCCCATCTCCAGCAGATGCCCGCCGAAGTCGAGCATTTCCAGGCCTTCGGGAATTGCCTTCGGGATTCCCACCAGTTCGGCTGCCACATCAACGCCCCAACCTCCAGTCAGTTCCTTGACGCGAGCGGCACGTTCTTGGGGTGTCTTGTACTGCCTCATGTCTACGATGGCGTCGGCGCCGAAGGCCTTCGCCAAGTCCAGCCTCTGTGGAATGCCATCAATGACGATGACCTTCCCAGCACCCATCTCCTTGGCCACGGCTGTGGCGTATATGCCCAAGCCACCGGCACCCTGAATGGCAATGGTCTCCCCGAATCGGAAGCTCACTCTCTCCAATCCATATATGACTTCAGAGAGGGCGCAGTTGGCTGGAGCGGCCATCAGGTCGGTCAACTCATCGGGTACTTTGAATATGGTGTGGTTTGGCCTGACGTAGAGGTAGTCTGCATACGCCCCTGTGAAATGCGGTGGCGTCTCACATGGTGCCATAAAGAAATGGTTTGTCTGGCATTCAGCGTGATGCCCCTTCAAACACGCGCGACACCGGCCGCAAGAGTAGAAGTATCGCCAGACCACCCGGTCGCCCTCCTTCAGTGGCTGACCTGCGGAATCGCTGGATATTCCAGCGCCCAGTTTGGCTACCCGCCCTACTGCCTCGTGGCCCAGGATCAAGGGCAGAGGTGCCCCCATCAACGTGAGGTTTAGGTCTCCCCGCCACATGTGCATTTCGGAGCCACAGATGTTGGCCACCGATACCTTGACAACAATGGCTCCCGGCTCAGGATCAGGCACGGGGTACTCCCTGATCTCCATGGGTTGTCCTGTTGCCTTGTAGACTGCTGCTCTCCCTTTGTCCGGCATGTTGAAACCTCCTATTCAGTTGACTGTCTATGGCTTGAAGAACTGACCTCTGCTACCGGTTCGGATAGTGCCCCACACTCGCAGCCAAAGCTGCCGCCGATCTTGGCAAATGCTATCGCATTTTGGAGAGAAACTCCATCAACGGGTATCTTTGTTGTTCTGTTCATCTTCTTTGATGCCAGCGAGGCTCTTCGCTGTCTTCTGCTTATCCCTGATGTTGACCAGGCGGGATATCATGATCCGCTGGGCCTGTGGCGAACCAGCACCGTGCATGGATTCAGTAAGATACCCTACTGCTGCACTACCAAGTGTTAGGTTTTCGATAAGCCTGAGGATCCGCATCCTGTTCTCCGTTGGGATATCGTCCTTCCCTTTGAGATATTTCCTAATCCAGTCGCCCACGTCCGCTGATCTCATATCCTCTTCAGAGGGGAGGGTAACCAGGAGACCGCCTGCGATATCCTGCGCAAGCCTTGCTATTTCATAAGGAAACCGCGTTACGTTCTGTTTGTGTACGTTTGCGAGGAGCGTATTCACGTAGTAAGTGCCACTGGGCTCAGAGTGCCCTTCGGAAGCGCAGGCAATACATCCGCAGTAAAGCGTCTCATTAAGGTGATTCATCTCGATAATCTTATCCTTCACGTGGGAGGCCTTCTCGATGCCAGTGTATTCCGCGATCGTTTGTGTCGCGCCTATGAGAACATCACCGACTCCGACCTTGCAGGCATAGCTTTGCCGGTGATACGAGGCAAACTGCTCCACAAGCTGACCGGAGAACTCGTATTCCTTGTACATGAACACCCGCTCCCATGGAACGAAGACATCATTGAATATTATCAACGCTTCATGTCCTCCGAAGTTCATGTTGCCTCGATCGATCTTGCCCCTTTCCAGCTTCCTGGTATCGCATGACTGGCGTCCTATGACATAAAGTATGCCTTTGGTGTCGCTAGGCACAGCAAAGGAAACCGCGTAGTCCTTATCCTCTTCCCTCATGGAAACAGTGGGCATTACAATGACCTCATGGGAATTCACAGCCCCTGTCTGATGGGCTTTGGCGCCGCGGACAACAATACCATCCTTCTTCTCCTCGACTACCCTGAGGTACTGGTCAGGATCAGCCTGCTTGTGCGGCGGCAGAGAACGATCGCCCTTCGGATCGGTCATAGCCCCATCGCAGACAAGATCGTTTTCCTGGACATATTCCAGATACTCCAGGAATCTCCTGTTGTATTCAGTGCTGTACTTTGCGTCTATGTCGAATGTTGTCATTGATAGAGCATTCAAGGCGTCAACTCCCACGCATCTCTGGAAACAGCAACCGGTCTGCGAGCCAAGTAGCCTGCCCATCTTGCTCTTCTTGACAAGGTCATCGACGCTTTGATGGATATGGGTGAACCGGTTGATTCTCTTTCCTGTGATGTGGGAAGTAGCTGTCATGATATCTTCATATTCTGGATCATGAGCAAGGGCATACGTCATGGTAATCGCATTCAGGGATGGTTTGATTATGGGATCATCCACGATATTCTTCAGTCTCTTTCCGAACATGTACACTACTAGGTCGAGCTTCCTCAGACTTTCGACATATTCATGCGGAGTCTTCATAGGTGTCTTGCCCTCCTTTGGCAGATCCGCCTCCATATTCAATGCCGTTGACCTGCTCCCAATAGTTGTACCACTTCCTAAGTAACAGTTACCAGAGCTGGACTTGCCCTCTTGCGGATAGATGGTGTTCAAATTCTGGAGACCACTGTCATCGTTCGTCGAGGAAGCTTTGGAAGACACCCCAGAGGAAGATTCAAGATCGTTTGACAGGAACCAGACGGAATAGGTGATTGCACATAGTCAGAGCCAACCAGAGTCTCCCTCAGGGAGTCTCCTCAACCCTCAGTCCTGACGACCCCGTCACGCAAGGTTTGGCAGTGAGTTCTCACCTTACTACTTTTGAGGCTGATCCCCAAAGTCGGTAGGCACCTTTGAGCAGATGGAAGTGATCTCCTTCGCCGCCTTAGGGTATCGCATTACCTTCGCAAGATTGCCTTGCAGCTTGAGCCTACCGGTCATCATCCCCTGGATGGGATCGAGTTTGCCTTCAATCACCTTTCGCCAAGTGCTGGCGTTAGCGCGGATCTTGAAGTCCGCCTTGCGCTCATCCTCGCTGGCAATCATGGCCGCATCCGGGCTCTTGCCGTGAAAGAGGCCGAGGAAGAAGTAGATATGGTTAGGATAAGATTCATCCGGTTCAACCACGAATATGAAGTCACCCTCCCAGTCTTTGGCTGATGTCTCGTAGTCCTTGCTCTCATTGAGCTGACGGCTGAGTTCCTTTATCCACTCGTCTGAGTCAAACTTGATGGCCATGACTCACCTCCCCTTGCTTGATACCGACCCGCTACCACTGCCGCAGTGCGAAATCGCTGCGAGCATGGCATATTCCCTATCCATTGTTAGGATATTCCCCTCTTGCTCTCTCTCCCTGATTTTGAGTGTGACCTACAGTGAGCTCAAGACATGCTTCGACTTTTCGCTCCTGAGAGGCTGTGTTTGGTGGACCTGAGAGGATTCAAATCGCGGCATGGTAGAGCCATCGCAGTTCTGAAGATTCTGGTAGTTGGACAACAACAGGGATAGACCTAGTCCGCATGGCAAGAACTCGTTCCTGCCGCTTCCTTTCATGGGGTGCTGAGATACCTCTTGCGCACGGTGCCGGACAGCTCTCCCAAGTATGCCAGCGCCTGCTCCGCAGCTGCAGGCGACAAGGACGCCAGGCCGCAGGAAGGAGTGATAAGGCTCTGTTCCACCAACTGCCTGAACGGAGTCCCTTCTTTGGTGAAGGGGACAATGGCCTCCTCCAAGCGATCCTTCAGGCTGGCCACGGTCTCTTTGCCCAGGTACTCCTCGTCGTTGGGTACAATGCCCCACGCGATGGCGCCTCCTTTGCCGACAAAGGAGCGGACCTCGGCAGCATATGCACTTAGAGCGCCGGCGTAGTTGTAGGCATCAAAGCTGAGGATATCGATAGGAAGTCCCAGCAGCAGCGACCAGTCGGTATTGCCACAGCAGTGTACTCCCCGGAGTCCGCCGATCCCACCCAGAGTCTCCTCCAGCAGCGATTTCACCTTGTCCGGCGGCAGGGAGACAAAGGCAGAGCCGAGCGAGGTCAGATAGGGCTCATCAACGAAGATGATCACGTTGCGCGAAATCTGGCTCAGTTGTTCGTACTGCCACGCAGCCTTCAGCCGCAGGTGTCTGGCGATGGCTTCGGCCAGAGTGTCATCGTAGATGGCCCACTGCGCTCCGTCGGCGACGGCCAAGCCCCAGCTTATGGGCCCGGTAACCTGGCCTTTTACGGCCACTGCCTTGTCTACCCGCGAGGCCAGCATTGCGTAGAAGCCGGCCGCGTAGTCGCGGCTGAAGCCGTAGGCTGAGATGTCTTTGTCGGTGTATGCCGCAAAGAGCTTCTCCAGCCCGCCATCGATATCCCGGGACCGGTCGATGTAGATGCGCGAGTCCTCTACCACGACGCCCGGGAAGCGCTCGCTGAACTGGGCATACATGTTCTCCTTTGGCGAGCGGTGGGGCAACTGCGGCCAGGCTGGAACGGCCGGCAGGTGCCGGAGAACCACGCGGCACGCGTCATCCGGATCGGTCTGGGGCATGCTGCCAATCATTGTGGGCTGGCAGCCGAAACGGGTGTTCTCGGACATTAGGCACCTCTAGCCTATTGTACATACTTCCGGATCAGTGGAGCCAGTTCCCTCTTCAAGTTCGCTGGGATGTGCTCGCGGGAAGTGATGATAGCATCTCTGAGAGCGGAGCCGCACTGGCAGCTTCGCTCTTCGGCTGCGGCCCCGATGGCTGCTTTCAGGATGCTCTTGGCCGTCTCGGCGTTCCGCATCAGATTGGCCACTACCATCTCCACAGATACGGGCTCGGCGCTTTTGTGCCAGCAATCGAAGTCTGTGACGAAGGCCATTGTGGCATAGCATATTTCGGCCTCTCTGGCCAGCTTGGCCTCCGGCAGCGCCGTCATGCCCACGATGCTGGCTCCCCATGACCGGTAGAGTTGTGACTCGGCTTTGGTGGAAAAAGCGGGGCCTTCCATGACGACGCAAGTGCCGCCGCTGTGCACTTTCGTTCTGAGCTCCTTCGCTGTCTCGTAGAGTATCTGGCTCAGGTGAGGGCAGAACGGCTCGGCGAAGCCAATGTGCGCCACCAATCCCCGGCCGAAGAAGGTGCTGACCCTGGCCTTGGTGCGGTCGATCACCTGATCCGGAATGACGAGATCTAGAGGGTGGATGTCCTCCTTGAGGCTCCCCACGGCGCTGATGGAAATGATGCGCTCGACGCCCAGTGACTTCAAGGCGAAGATGTTGGCCCTGCACGGCAGTTCGCTGGGGCTGATGCGGTGGCCCTTGCCATGCCTGGGCAGGAAGGCGATGGGCACG
>Ga0102851_10001604_pt1 | contig 13088 bp, 13 predicted proteins | sample Mud3Dept3metaG_FD_79558 | JGI IMG/M metagenome (GOLD analysis project Ga0102851, IMG submission 79558) | Freshwater wetland microbial communities from Ohio, USA, analyzing the effect of biotic and abiotic controls - Mud 3 Core 4 Depth 3... | ecosystem: Environmental > Aquatic > Freshwater >... | reverse complement strand
GTGGCGCCGACCCAGCGCACGGCGGCCAGTGGCCAGTCGATCGTGCCGGCGGCGGTCAGCGGCGTGAAGACGGCGCTCGGCGCACCGATCGTCATCCACGGCGCATCGAGTTGGATCCACAGCGCGAACACGCCCAGCCCCACCGCGGTGGCCAGCAGCGCCTCGGCGGCGGTCGGACGCCGCTGGCGTGCAAACTCGCCGTACTCGCGCCAGAAGATCGCCAGCAGCCCGCCGACGGCAACCACGGTGACGCCATAGATCCAGCGCGGGTCGATGCCCCACGAGCCGTCCGTCGGCGCGGCACCGCGCAGCGCGAGCAGCGCCACGAAGAGGGCGAAGGGCACGATTCGAAGCCACGCGGCGCGGCTGAGCGACATCACCATGCCGATGCTCCGACTCGCGGGTCTAGGCGGCCTGCTGCTCGAGCAGGAAACTGGCGCCGTCGAACTGGCCAAGCACCTCGACCAGGAACGGCAGTGCCTCGCGCAACGTGTCGTGCAGGCCGTGCGGCGGGTTGATCACGAACATCGAGCTGCCCAGAAGACCGAAGCCGCGCTCGCCGCCGGCGGCGACGGTCAACCGCGCGTGCAACCAGCCCTTGGGTGCGGTTTTCGCAGCGGCATTCTGCAGGCGATGCGGCAGCTGCTGCGACTCGATCGTGCGCAGTTGCGGTATCCACACCAGCACGATCGCAGTCGCGAAGCACTCAAGGATCTCGCGCACGGCCCCCAGCACCTTGGCGTAGTCGGACTTCATCTCGTACGACGGATCGATCAACACCACGCCGCGGCGCGACGGCGGCGGCAACTCCTTGTGCAACGCCGCGAAGCCGTCGGCGAGCGAGACCTGCGTGTTCGGTCGCTGGCCGAGGAAGGCGCGCAGGATGCGCTCGTCGGTCGGATGCAGTTCGTACAGGCGCAGCCGATCGCTGGCGCGCAGCAGCAGGTTGGCGATGGCCGGCGAGCCGGGGTATTGCTCCAGGTCGCCACCGCCGTTGAATTCGCGCACCAGGGCGACATAGTCGGCCACCGCCGGCGGCAGGTCGTCGCGCTGCCAGAGTCTGGCGATGCCGCTCTGGAACTCGTCCTTGGTGTGGGCGTAACGCCCTTCGAGCGAGTAGCCGCCGGCGCCGGCGTGGGTGTCGACGAGGGTGTAGGGCTTGTCCTTCGCCGCCATGTGCGTGAGCACCTGCGCCAGCACCAGGTGTTTGAGCACGTCGGCATGGTTGCCGGCGTGGAAGGCATGGCGGTAGGCGAGCATGGTGCCCGCACTGTAGCCGCAGCCGCTACTGCAGCCCCGTTGCGCGCAGGCTGGTCGCCAGGCCTTCGGCAAAGGCGCGATAGCCGGCTGCGTTGGCATGGATCTGGTCGGACTTCAGCTGTTCGTTGCCGAGCACATGGGCCCAGCCGCCGGCATGCAGCGGCAGTGCCAGCTCGGCCGCCACCCTGTCGTACAGCGGATGGTCCGACAGGCCGGCACCAACAGCGGCGGCCAGCGTCGGCCGCGGCACCGCCACCAGGAGCACCTGGGCGCCGGCCTCGCGCGCCAGCGCGGCGATCCGGCGCAGGTTCACTTCGGTGTCGGCCTCGGGCAGCCGGCGCAGGAAGTCATTGCCGCCGATGCTCGCGATCACCAGCGCCGGCTGGTGTTCGGCCAGCAGTCCAGGCAGCCGCGCCAGGGCCTGCGCCGAGGTGTCGCCCGGCACGCCGGCATTGACCACGTGCCAGCCGGTCAGTTGCGCCAGTTGCGCCGGGTAGGCGGCTTCGGGCGCCGCGCCGGTCCCATACGTGATCGAGTCGCCGAGCGCAAGCACCACGCTGCCGGCGGGCAGCGGCTGGACGCGGGCGGACCTGCGCTTGCCGCAGCTGCCGAGCAGTGCAGTGGCCGCGGCAGCGCCCAGCAGCGCGCGTCGCCTCATGACCGAGCCCGCGACTTCGGCACGCGGGCGCGGAACAGCTCGTCGATGCGCACCTCGCGTGGGCCGGGCTCGATGCGAAAGGTCTCGCCGGCCTCGATCGAGCCCGGCAACAGCACCGCAAGGTAGTAGCCGCACCAGCCCGACTGCTGCATCAGCGAAGCGGCCTGCGCGAAACCCATCCTGGCGTTGAACTTGAAGCAGGGCAGCCGTGGCTCGCTGACGGCCAGCGCGCAATCGGGAAAGCGCAGCACGTCGCCGATCCAGGCCTCGCTCTCAGGCAGGCCTTCGAGGGTCAGGTTCTCGCCCAGGCTGCCCGGGGCGAGGGCGTCATTCCACGCCGACACACCGGCCTGCGCGCGCACCGTGCGCCAGAACGCATAGTGTTCGGCCGGGTAGGCGTAGACCGCCTTGGCCAGGCCGCCGTGCAGGGCGAGATCGGCCTGCTCGTCACCGGCCAGGCCCAGCGCCTGCACCGCGGCGCGGCCGGCCACGGGGGCCTTGAAGATCGCGCTGGCGACCCGTCGTTCGCCGACGCTGATGAAGCCCGTGCGGCCGATATTGACGCTGGTGACTTTCATCCCGGGAGATTGTCGCGTCGCCTAGAAGCACGATCGCATGGCCTCATTCCGCAAATGCATGATCCCCGTCAAACCGGGGGATATGGCCTCATTACACTCGAATGACAATCCGGCCAGGGCGCTGCCGGACGGTGCGGCGCGAGCACGTGGAATCGCGCGGCATTGGGCGAATCCCGGACCTGCCGGGATTGGCCCAATCCCGCTTGTTGCATCCCCTTGAATGGAGTCTCCGCGATGAACCGACCTGCGCTCGAAGGCTTGCGCCTCAACGTACCCGCCCATGTAAAACACCGCCGGCTGATCGACTGGGTGGCCGAGATGGCCGCCCTGACCGCGGCGCGCGACGTCGTCTGGTGCGACGGCAGCGTCGAAGAGTACAACCGCTTGTGCGACGGGCTGGTGGCCAATGGCTCGATGCGCCGACTCAATCCCGCCAAGCGCCCGAACAGCTTTCTCGCGCTGTCCGACCCGAGCGACGTCGCCCGCGTCGAGGACCGCACCTTCATTTGCAGCGAACGCCAGGAAGACGCCGGTCCGACCAACAACTGGGTCGCCCCGGCCGAGATGCGCGCGCTGCTGCAGACCGGCGACAACGCCCTGTTCAAGGGCTGCATGAAGGGCCGCACGCTGTATGTCGTGCCGTTCTCGATGGGGCCGATGGGCTCGCACATCTCGCACCTCGGTGTCGAGCTGACCGACAGCCCGTACGTGGTCATCAGCATGCGCACGATGACGCGCATGGGCGAGGCCGTCTACGAACTTCTGGGCGAGGACGGCACGTTCGTGCCTTGTGTGCACACCGTGGGGGCGCCGCTGGAGCCGGGCCAGAAGGACGTGGCCTGGCCCTGCAACAAGACCAAGTACATCGTGCACTACCCCGAGACGCACGAGATCTGGAGTTACGGCTCGGGCTACGGCGGCAACGCGCTGCTGGGCAAGAAGTGCTTTGCACTGCGCATTGCGTCCAACATGGGCCGCGCGCAGGGCTGGCTGGCCGAGCACATGCTGATCCTCGGCGTGACCACGCCGCAGGGCAAGAAGTACCACGTCGCGGCGGCTTTTCCGAGCGCCTGCGGCAAGACCAACTTCTCGATGCTCGTGCCGCCCAAGGGCTACGAGGGCTGGAGCGTGACGACTGTCGGCGAGGACATCGCCTGGATCAAGCCCGGCCACGACGGCCGCCTGCATGCGATCAATCCCGAGGCGGGCTATTTCGGCGTCGCTCCGGGCACGAACGATCACACCAACCCGAACTGCATGGCCATGCTCAAGCGCGACGTGGTGTTCACCAACGTCGCGCTGACCGATGACGGCGACGTCTGGTGGGAGGGCATGACCGACGAGCCTCCGGCGCACCTGATCGACTGGCAGGGCAACGACTGGACGCCGCAGATCGCCAAGGCGACGGGCGCCAAGGCCGCGCACCCGAATTCGCGTTTCACGGTCTCTTCCATCCACAACCCGGTGCTCGACACCGAGTGGGACAACCCGCAGGGCGTGCCGATCGACGCCTTCCTGTTCGGCGGCCGGCGTTCCACGACGGTGCCGCTGGTGACCGAGGCGCGCGACTGGACCGAGGGCGTCTACATGGCCGCGACGATGGGCAGCGAGACCACGGCGGCCATTGCCGGGCAGGTGGGCGTCGTGCGCCGCGATCCGTTCGCGATGATCGCCTTCGTCGGCTACAACATGGCCGACTACTTCCAGCACTGGCTCAATGTCGGCAGCAAGCTGGCGCAGTCCGGCGTTCGCCAGCCGAAGATCTACTGCGTCAACTGGTTCCGCAAGGGTGCCGATGGCAAGTTCATCTGGCCGGGCTACGGTGACAACATGCGCGTGCTGGAGTGGATCGTCGGCCGCCTCGAGGGCAAGGCGGGTGGCCAGGAAAACGCGTTCGGCATCAGCCCACGCTACGAAGACCTGCACTGGGGCGGCCTGGCTTTCAGCCGCTCACAGTTCGACAGCGTCATCGGTATCGACCGCACCGCGTGGCGCGACGAGGTTGCTCTGCATGGCCAGTTGTTCGAGCAACTGGCGTATCACTTGCCCACGCCGCTCGTCGCGACGAAGGCGCGCCTGGCGGCAAGGCTCGACGCCTGACGCGGCGGGCGCCCGCGATCGCGGGCGGTCAGCGCGGCCGCTCGCCGGCAAGGCGATCGAGTCCTTCGGCGGCGATGCGCAGATCGGCCGCAAAGCCGGGCTGGGTGGCCTCGTAGCTCGCGGCACGTTCGTGGAGCGCCGCTGCCGTATCCCGGGCCTGCCGCCCGGCGGCGTCGGCCGCCCACGCAGCGGTGAGGCCGCGCCAGAGTGCGGCCCAGCGGGTGAGGTCGTTGTTGGGCAGAGTGAGGACTTGGTTCATGAGATGCTTTCGCGCGGACCCGTTTATTGCTGCACTGCAGTATGGGGTAAACCCTAACAGTTTTCTGGCTTCAGGGTCATTTGGAAGTCATGGCCCGCTCGCGACCAAGTCGACTCACCAGGGTGATGCAAGCCATCAATTCAGATATTTCAAGGTTTATAGAGAAAGTGTCCACTTACACGTAAGTGTTGGACGGAACCGACACCCGCGATGCCGCTGCCCGACAATGTGGTCATGAAACAAGACCTCACCGACGTCGAATTCGATGAACTCGACGCGCTGCTGCAGGCCACGCCGGCGCCGAACGAGCCACTCGACGTGCTGATGCTCGACGGCTACCTGGTCGGCACGCTGGTGCAGCCAAAGGTGGTGCCGGTCGAAGAATGGCTGCCGCCGGTGTTCGATCTCGAGGGCCGCGCGCTGGCGGCCGACACCGATCCGAACTGGCTGGCGCGGATCCGCACCCTGATCGAACGCCGCCAACAGGCACTCAATGCCGCGATCAGCGAGGACGGCTGGTTCGACCCGCTGATCGTCGATACGGACCGCCTGCCACCGGTGAGCGAGTACGAGCCAGTGCAGTCGCCCATTTCGCGCGCGCTGTTGCCGTGGGCGGCAGGCTTCCACTGGGCGCAGGAGCGAATGCCTGACCTCGGTGACATCGAAGACGATGCGATCAGCAGCGCACTGGCGCGCATCTACCGACACCTGCCCGCGGAAACCGATGAAGACCGCGAGGTCGTCGCGCTGCTCGACCGCGAACAGCCACTGGGCACGCTCGATGCCGCGATCGAAGACCTGGTGCTCGCGGCCGTCGATCTGTGGGACCTGACGCACCGCCAGCGCTTCCATGTCGAGACCATCCGGCGCGACACGCCCAAGGTCGGCCGCAACGACCCCTGCCCTTGCGGCAGCGGCAAGAAGTTCAAGGCCTGCCACGGCCGCTGAACAGTGCGCATACAACTGCTGTCTGACCTGCATCTCGAAAGCGAGGCCTTCGAGCCGATGCCGCATCCCGAGGCCGAATTGCTGGTGCTGGCGGGCGACATCGATGCCACCTGGCGTGGCTACGAGCGCTTTGCCGGCTGGCCGGTGCCCGTGCTGGCGGTGGCGGGCAACCACGAGTTCGACGGCCGCGAACTGGACGCCGCCTGGCCTGCGCTGCATGAGCACTGCGCCCGCTGTGGCATCACGCTGCTCGAGCGCGACAGTCGGGTGCTGACCGCGCGGGACGGACGGCGCGTGCGCTTCCTCGGCACCGTGCGCTGGTGCGATTTTGATGGGTTGGGCACAGCGCAAAGAATGCGCGCGATGCGAGCGGGTGCCTACTTCCAGCGCGTGATGGGGGCCACGAAGGGTGGACTGCCGTTCGATGCGGATGCGGTTCGGCGCGCTGCGTTGGCCTGTCGTAGCTGGCTGGCGCAGGCGTTGGCTGAGCCCGCCGACGGCCGCTGGGACACGACCGTTGCGATCACGCATTTCGCACCCAGCCTGCGCAGCGTCGATCCGCGCTATGGCCTGATGCCGAGCACGGCCAGTTTCTGCAATGCCGATGACACGCTGCTGCCGGCTGCTGCGCTGTGGATGCACGGCCACTTGCACTGCCGCCACGATTACCGTGTGGTGCGTGGCGACGGTCGTTTCACTCGCGTGGTCAGTCAGGCGCGCGGACTCGAAGGCAAAGGCGAAAGCGTCGGGTTCGACGCGGGCAAGCTGATCGTGGCTTGACGCCGAACTGGCGGGCCGCGCGGCTGCATGCGACACTCATCGCGTCGGCCCTTTCGGAGCAACAACGATGAAGATCCTGGTCGCTGCAGACGGCAGTTCCTACACCAAGCGCATGCTGGCCTATCTGGCGGCACACGACGAATGGCTCGGTACCCACCACGCGTACACGGTGATCACCGTGGTGCCGCCAGTGCCTGCGCGGGCTGCGGCGGCGCTGACCAAGGACGTGCTGAGGACACATTACGCCGATGAGGGCGAACGGGTGCTCAAGCCGATTCGCGCTTTCTTCGCCAAGCAGGGACTGACCGCGGAGTTCATCGCCAAGACCGGAGTCGCGGCCGATGTCATCGCCGCGCAAGCCGACAAGGGCAGGTACGACCTGCTGCTGATGGGCTCGCACGGCCATGGCTCGCTGGGCAATCTGGTGATCGGCTCGGTGGCCACCAAGGTGATGGCGCAGTGCCGCACGCCTGTGCTGCTGATCCGCTAGCTAACGCGCGGCGAGGCCGTCAAAGCAGGTTGACAGCACGGTTTCGGCGATCTGTTCGTCGCTGTGGTTGCCGCTGGCCTTCAGGACCCCCAGCACCGGATCGCACGCCCTTGCGTACAGCGTGTAGAGCACCGCTTCCGGCGGCAACGCCGGGTTGATCTGGTTGCTCGCCTGTGCGGCCGTGATCCATGCGCCCAGGCGGTCACTGAGCGTCACCAGCCGATCGAGATAGGCACGATGCTGCATCAGCGTTGTGCGCAATGTCGAGCTCTGCGACGGCAGTGACGGCATCTCGCCGGCCAGTTGCACCTGCACGGTCCAGCGCGCGACAGCCTTCAGATGCTCAAGCGGCGTGGCTTCCGTGCGCGCGGCTTCCTGGTCGAGGAAGGCCAGGGCGCGGTCGAGGACTGCGACCATCGCCGCTGCCGCCAACTCTTCCTTGGAGGTGAAGTGCTTGTACAGGCTGGCCTTGGCGATACCGACGTCGGCGGCGACTTCGTCGACCGTCATGGCCTCGAAGCCCTTTTCTGCGAGCAGGCGATTGACCGAACTGACGATCGCGTCCTCACGAACGCGCAGCACTTGTTGACGGAAGGAACCATGGGCCATGGCTGCGAGTGTAATGTCTCGCCGCCGTGCCGAAACGTCTTGGGGTGAAATATGACTATTTCGTTCTGATTGGAACTGATGAGTTGTCGTCACGCGGAGACAAGGCGGCCGGCGCGCCTGCCATGGCAGCGCCGCGGATCGCTCGATCTCGCGCCGAGAACGACCGCTCAGCGCTGCTTCCGTGCTGCAACGGGCCAGCACGATGCGGCAGCGGCGCGCGCATCGTCCTCGCGGCCATCGTCTTCGAGGGCAGCCAGGCTGCAGTCGAGTCCGTAGGCGGTACCCATGTCGGCGGCATCGGGTTCGATGGCGCTGTCTTCCCACACGCGGGCCAGCCGCTGCAGGGTCGACATCTTCTTCGTCGCTGGCATGCTGGTTCTCCTGGCCCCGTGAAGAAGCCTGTGAAGGGTACCGACAGTGTCAGACGCCAGCATGGGTTTGGAGCAACGCAAAACAGCCCGCTTTGCGCCACAGTTCACGCGAACCTCGACTGGATGCCACGCGCGCTTGCGGAGGCTGCCGATCGTTCTGGGGATGGCAATGCCCGCAACTGCCACTAGGCTTCTCGACGGGCAGCCGCGGGCTGCCCGACCCACGATGCCATGCGACCGATCGCGCTTCAATCGATGACCTGGGTCACCGTCGTTGCGGCGGTGATCAGCGCCCTGTGGCTGGCCGGCGTCGAGGCCGAGCGCGGGTTCGATGCACGTGCCGCACGGGCCATGGTTCCATCGGCTGCGTTGGCATGGCCCAGCGAACCCGCAGTGGCTGGCCCACAGCGACGGCGGGACGACGCTGCCGTTGCCGCCCCAGCCGCGTCGCACTAAGCCCGCCGCGTCAGCCTCGGCGTGGCCGTCGGGCCCGCGGCGGCGCACTGCGCGGCCGTGACACATCGGCCAGCAGCAACGTGCAGCGCACCAGGTCTTCCACCGCCTCGGCGACGCTCTCGGGCGGCTCGATTGCGTCGATCAGCGGCTGCAGGTCGTCGGCGTCGTCCAGGTCCTCGGCATCGAAGTGGGCATACAGCACCGCCAGCGGCTCGAGCAGTTCGGGCCCGCCCTGCTGCAGCAACGCCGGGAACAGTTCGAGGCCGGCCGCGAATCCGGCAATCCATGGCAGCACGACGTCGGACGGTTGTATCGCGCCGCCGCCGGCGGGCGCCTCGAGATCGAACACCCATGGGTCGAACCATTGCCGTTCGCGGATCGCGCGGTCGAGTTCGGCATGGCGCCGCTCCACCAGCGCGTCCAGCGCAGCGAGTGTCACACCGGCAGGCACCGGGCGACCATCCAGGTCGTGCACGTGACGCAGCCAGCGTGCGCGGGGCACCGGCTCGGGTTGCAGCAGCACGGCCACGAGGAAGCCGTCCAGCGCCGCGAGGTCGAGCGGCTCCAGCGGCGGTGGGAGGGTCTCGAGCAGGGTCCCGAGCCAGTCACGCTCGTGGTCGCTCAGTGGGCGTTCCAGCGCCGTCGCGATCGCGGGGGCGTTCGGTCGCGCGGGCGGGCGGGGGTCGTCGGGGGCCATCTGTGGATTGTCGGCGTCTGATGATCGCCGATCCAGGATCCGGAGACGGGTGGTGCGCCGCACGGCAACATCCCGGTTGCACGCGTTTGCTTTGTCGCCTCACACTAGACTCCGGGCTGGGCCGCGATGATGCGGCGCGAAGGGATGATCATGGGTGCCTCCGAAGCGTTTACCACCAGCATCGACGTCAGCCACTGGATCGCCGGCCGGCGTGACGCCGGCGCCAGCGGTCGTGTGCAGCCGGTCTACAACCCGGCCAGCGGCGCGGTCGCACGTCAGGTGCATCTGGCCGGCGAGCGCGAGGTCGCGGCCGCGGTGGCTGCCGCGGATGAAGCCTTTCCGGCGTGGGCCGATACACCGCCGATCCGGCGCGCGCGCGTGCTCAACAAGTTCCTTGAACTGATGAACCGGCACAAGGACACGCTGGCCGCGATGATCACCGCCGAGCACGGCAAAGTCTTCTCCGATGCGCAGGGCGAGGTCATGCGCGGCATCGACATCATCGAATTCGCCTGCGGTGTGCCGCAGCTGCTAAAAGGTGACTTCACCGACCAGGTCTCGACGGGCATCGACAACTGGACCTTCCGGCAGCCGCTCGGCGTGGTGGCCGGCGTCACGCCGTTCAACTTCCCGTGCATGGTGCCGTGCTGGATGTTCCCGGTGGCGCTGGCGTGCGGCAACAGCTTCGTGCTGAAGCCCAGCCCGCTCGACCCGAGCCCGAGCCTGCTGATGGCCGAGTTGCTGCGTGACGCAGGCCTGCCCGACGGCGTGTTCAACGTCGTGCAGGGCGACAAGGTGGCTGTCGAGTCCTTGATGGCGCACCCGCTGGTGCGCGCGTTGAGCTTCGTCGGATCGACGCCCATTGCGCATTCGCTGTACCAGAGCGGGGCCCAGCATGGCAAACGCGTGCAGGCGCTCGGTGGCGCCAAGAACCACATGGTGGTGATGCCCGATGCCGACGTCGAACAGGCGGTCGATGCATTGATCGGCAGCGGTTACGGCTCTGCCGGCGAGCGCTGCATGGCGATCTCGGTGGCGGTGCTGGTCGGTGACGTGGCCGACAAGATCGTGCCCAGGCTGGCCGAGCGCGCGCGCTCACTGAAGGTCGGTAACGGCATGAATGCCGACGCCGAGATGGGCCCGGTGATCAGTCGCGCTGCCAAGGACCGCATCGAGAGCTACATCGCACTCGGCGTCGAGGAAGGTGCGAAGCTGGTCGTCGATGGCCGTGGCTTCACCATCGCCGGCCACGAACAGGGCTTCTTCACCGGCGGCACCTTGTTCGACCACGTGACGCCGGGCATGCGCATCTACAAGGACGAGATCTTCGGTCCGGTGCTGGCCTGCGTGCGGGTGAAAGCCTTTGCCCAAGCGGTGCAACTCGTCAACGACCACGAGTACGGCAACGGCGTGGCCTGTTTCACCAGCGACGGCAATGTCGCGCGCGAGTTCGCACGCCGCATCCAGGTCGGCATGGTCGGCATCAACGTGCCGATCCCGGTGCCGATGGCCTGGCACGGCTTCGGCGGCTGGAAGCGCAGCCTGTTCGGCGACATGCACGCCTACGGCGAGGAAGGTGTGCGCTTCTACACGAAACAAAAGAGCGTGATGCAACGCTGGCCAGCCAGTATTGGCAAGGGCGCCGAGTTCGTGATGCCCACGGCAAAATAGGGCCCCGTGACCTGGCGCTCGCATGAAGACTGATCCGACAACCGCCGCCGCTGCGCTCGCCGCTGCACAGGCCGATCTGGACGATGGCCGCCTGCAATCGGCGCTGACCGCGGCGCGCGCCCTCGCCGCCGGCGACGCACCTGCGACGGTGCAGATCGAAGCGCTGCGATTGCAGGCACAGTCGGCGTTTCACCTCGGTGAGCAGGGCGAAACCGTCGCCGCGGTGCAGGCGCTGTTCGAACGGCTCGGTGGTGGCGGCCTGGCCTACCCGTCGCGCAGTGCGCTGCTGGCGATATCCGCGGTGGCCTGCGGCGAGCTGGCGCGTTTCGATGAGTCGCTCGCCCACCTGCAGCAGATGCTGTCCGTGGCCGCTCGCGGCGGTTCTTTCGAGGGCTATGTGCGTGCCCGCAGCACTGCGGCCACCTGCTTTGCACTGCTGGGGGATCCCTGGGCCGGCCAGCGCCTGCTGTCCGAACTCCTGGGACTGTTTCAGGGCTTGCCGAGCGAGGCCTCGCTCGAAGCGGCCGTGCGCAACAACCACGCGTCGATCTGCCTGCGCGTCGTGCGTCTGGCGCGCGATGCGGGCGAAGCCGCCGACGTCACCGAAGCCATCGAGCACGCCCACGCGAGCCTTCAACGGGTTCGTGAGATCGTGCGGTTGACCGGCGATGCGCGTCGTGGTGCCCTCGCGGATATCTATGCCGCCGAGATGGCCCTGCTGCGCGGCGATGCGGCCGAGTCTGCGAGCCAGCTGCAGCGCACCATCGAACATGCCGACGCCAGCGGCCAGTCGGCACACGTGCGCTTTCTGAAAGTGCTGCAGGCCGAGGCTCTGATCGCAGCCGGTGCGCCTGAACAGGCGCTGGCGCAACTGCGCGAAGTGGCTCCGTCGATACGCGAAGGCCATTGCCTCGGGCTGCGCATCCGCTGCGTGCAGCAGTTGCACCGCGCCTGTGCCGCGGTGGGCGCTCATGAAGAGGCCCTCGATCATGCGGCGCGGGCGCGCTCGCTCGAGCAACACTTGCTGTACCGGCAGCTGCATGCGCAGTCGCGCTTCCTGCGCTCGCGGCTCGAACTCGAGCACCTGTACCGCTATCGTGCCAACGCCAGCCGCAGCATCAGTTCGCGGCCGGGCGCACTCGACTTGACCAAGGACGACGCGAGCTGACGCCGCGCGCTGTTCAGGTCCCGATCACGCCGCCGTCCTTCTTGCGCACCACCACCGTGGCCGAACGCGGCCGCCCCCCCGGCTTGTAGTCGGGCCAGTTCGAGTACTTCGCCGGCTCGGCCGGATCGCTGCGCTCGCTCGGCGTTTCGCCAGGGTGCTGGACGTTGAGGAACATCGTCGTGCCGTCGGGCGTCCAGGTCAGACCGGTGATCTCGCAGTTGGTCGGGCCGGTGAGGAAACGCCGCGTGTGGCCGGTGGCCACATCGCAGGCCAGCATCTGGTTGTTGCCAAAGTTCTTCAGTTCGCCCTTGTGCATCGCGGTCGGGCCCATGTCGGTCTGGATCCAGAGCACGCCGCGGGCGTCGAAGGCGAGGCCGTCGGGGCAGGCGTAGAGGTCGCCGTGGATGTTGCCCCTGGCCTCGGCGCGCTCGTTGGCCGGGTCGCCGCACAGCACCAGGTGATTCCACGTGAAGGTGGCGCCGTCGAAGTCGCGGTCGTCCTGCCAGCGGATGATCTGGCCCATCACGTTGTTGGCGCGCGGGTTGGCGGCATCGACGCCGGGCATGTCCTTCGCGCCGCGCGAACTGTTGTTGGTCAGCGCGCAATAGACCCAGCCGCTGTGGTGATCGATCGCCAGCCACTCCGGCCGGTCCATCTTGGTGGCGCCGAGCAGGTCACTGGCCTGGCGTGACTTGATCACCACCTCGCCCTGGTCGGCAAAGCCGTTGGTCGCGCTCAGCGGGCCCTGACCGTGCACCAGCGGCAGCCAGTTGCCGCTGCCGTCGGCATTGAAGCGCGCGACGTACAACGTGCCGTGGTCAAGCAGCGTGCGGTTGGCCTTGGCGCCGCCGGGAGCGATCTTGTCGCGGCTGACGAACTTGTAGATGTACTCGAAGCGCGCGTCCTCGCCCGAATACACCACGGCGCGGCCGTCCTTGGTGACGCCGACCCAGGCGCCCTCATGCGCTGCGCGGCCGAGCGCGGTGCGCTTGACCGGCGTGCTCGTCGGGTCGAACGGGTCCATCTCGACCACCCAGCCGAAG
>Ga0102851_10001603_pt1 | contig 13089 bp, 11 predicted proteins | sample Mud3Dept3metaG_FD_79558 | JGI IMG/M metagenome (GOLD analysis project Ga0102851, IMG submission 79558) | Freshwater wetland microbial communities from Ohio, USA, analyzing the effect of biotic and abiotic controls - Mud 3 Core 4 Depth 3... | ecosystem: Environmental > Aquatic > Freshwater >... | reverse complement strand
TTCAGTCACGGGTGGCCCGGAACAAGTTTTGTTGGGGCCTGGGGGTTCGGGCGGTACGCGCCGGAAGCATCGGCCGGGAGGACCCGAGACTCGAAGAAAACACCGCTTCTCCGAAAGGGGGGGGCGGGAGGCCTTAGCCCCCGCCCCCTCCACGAAGAAATCACCCCCTCATAGTTCCAAGCGACCCGTCCAGGCCCCCAGGACAGGGCATCTCTTAGCCGAGCGCCGGTCCTCCATTCATAGCGAGCGGCTCCCCGTATCTGAATGGTTTCAATCAGCGCTTCCTCCCTTATAAGGTTTTCTTCCCCAAATAAAAAGTTCCTCCTTTCTCCTCGCTGCGATCCGTCCCCGGCGGCGGTTCAATGGACAATGCGGATATCTCCGCCCTCCACTCGGGCGTCATCTGAATTTCCAGCGCCCCCAATGAAGCATTCAACTGTTCCAGGTTGCGGGCGCCCATGACCGGCGCCGTGACAGCCGGATGAGACATCACCCAGGCGATGGCAAGCGAAGCCGGATGAACCCCGCGCTCTTTGGCGTGGGCGCAAAATTTTTCGGCTATCTCGAAATACACCGGATCCCCGTAACGTTTTACATAGAGGGGATTGTCAATGAGCCGGCCCTGCTGGGGTTTGTGCAGGCCGTATTTTCCACTTAAAAGACCCCCTCCCAAGGGATTGTAGACCATGACCCCTATTTTTTCGGCTTCCGCCAGGGGCAGCAATTCAACCTCCGCCTGCCGCTTCACCAGGTTGTATAAGAGCTGGAGGCATTCGAAGCGCGACAGGCCCACGCGTTCTGAAATACCCAGGGCTTTGGCCGTCTGCCAGGCGGCCCAGTTGCTGACCGCCGGGTATAATATCTTGCCCTGCCGAACCAGATCGTCCAGGGCCCGCAGCGGCTCTTCCATCGCGGTCTTCGGGTCATAATTATGGAGAAAATAGAGGTCCAGATGATCGGTTTGCAGGCGTTTCAGGCTGGCCTCCACGGCCGAGAGGATCCGACGTCTGGACAGGCCGGAGGCATTGATATCCGCGCCCATCGGAAAAAAGACCTTGGAGGCCAGGACGATTTCTTCCCGCTCTTTGCCCATCAACCGTCCGAGAATCTCTTCGGACCTTCCCTGGTTATAGGCATCCGCGGTATCGAAAAAATTTACTCCCGCCTCCCGGCATCGCCGAAAAATCTCGGAGGATGCCTCTTCACTGGTTTCCTTGCCGAATAACATGGTCCCCATGCAGAGGCAGGAAACCTGCACCCCTGTTTTCCCCAGTGTGCGATATTTCATAGATTCTTCCCCCTTCGAAACAAGGCCGGATATTCTTTCTAAAATTGACAACCGGGCAAGGCTCCCTCAAATGACTTTAAGCGTGGTTTTGCCCTCCAAAACTTTCTCCCCCCGCTGGTTCGTGGACGTGATCTGAGAAATGATCTCTCTTCTCTCCATGTTTTTTTCGGCCACCTTCAATTCGGTTGTAACCGTATCTCCAAATTTCACAGGGGCGACGAATTTTACGTCATACCGATAGGACACCCCCCCCGGAGGAGGAATTTTAGCGGCCATTTTACCCATGACCGTGGAGATAAAACCGACCAGGAGGGCGCCATGGGCAATTCGGGTGCCGTATCGCGTTTTCCTGGCAAATTCTTCATCCACATGCACCCCGTAAAAATCCCCCGTGATCCCCGCAAAAGCGTAAACATCGGCCTCGGAAATGGTTTTGCTCATTCTTTCGACGCATCCGATCTCCAGCGCCTCCATACCCTTTTTTTCTGCCATTGAATTACTCTCCTTTTTTTATAATCCTCTCCGTTTCGCCTTGCCCCCTCACGATAGGCGTTTCATTATGCGCGTAGGACCTTTCACTTCCACGAGGGCGAATTCTTCAGCCCCATCGGTTCCGGCCTGAAAAGGCGGCCATCCATTTCCTTCAAGCGATCAGAAATTCTAAATTTGAAGCCCACGGCCGAGACCACATTTCGCTGGAGATCAACCCCCGGCGCGATCTCAGTCAGGACCAATCCCTCCTTTTCCAGTTTAAAAACTGCCCTTTCGGTGATATAGGTCACTTCCTGTCCCTTCTCAAGCGCCAGGCGACCATCAAAGGTGAGATGCTGGACTTCGGGGATAAACTTCACAACCCGGCCTTCCTGCAGAATTTTTAATTTTCCATTCTCCACGCTTACTTTTGCGCCGCCGGTTGTCAAAGTCCCCAAATAAACAATTTTTTTGACATTCTGAACGATATCGATAAATCCCCCGACCCCGGCCAGCACATGGGGCATATTCCTGAGCCTGCTTACATTCACGTTCCCCTTCGCGTCCACCTCCGCAAAGGCCATGCAGGCGGCGTGAATCCCCCCTCCGCCCAGGAAATCAAACTGGGCGGCCGAATCGATGATGGCTTGCGGGTTGAAGGCTCCGCCAAACTGGAGGCCGGACAAGGGAACGCCGCCGATGGCGCCGTGTTCTACGGTATAGGTGATCTGGTCGATCAGTTCCTCTTCCAGGGCGATTTGAGAAATCAGGGAAGGTATGCCGAATCCAAGGTTGACCACGTATCCTTTTCTCAACTCCATCAGGGCCCTTCTGGCTAAGACTTTTTCCGTCCCCATCGGGGTTGGCTCAAATCGTCCCCAGGGTTTCCTCACCTCGCCGCTGGCGGAAGGATCATAACGTATCCCTGTTGCCTGCGTCTGCTCCTCATCGATCACGATGGCATCGATCAAAATCCCCGGCACCCGGACCATCTGTGCCTTCAGGCTTCCGCGGGCAGCCATTCTTTTTACCTGGGCAATGACCTTTCCCCCGTTGTTTCGTGCGGCCATGGCCTGGTAGAGGGTGATCGAGAAGGAGTGCTCGTGCTCCATGGTAATATTGCCATCCTCATCCGCGGTGGTCCCTCGGATGATCGCGGCATGAATGGGGAAGGTTTTGTAGAAGAGGTATTCTTTCCCCCGGATCGTGATGACCTCGACCAAATCCTCCTTCGTAATTTCATTCATTTTGGCCCCGTTCAGCCTGGGGTCAACGAAGGATCTGAGTCCCACGCCCGTGATAAGACCCGGTCTTTTGGCGGCCATCTCGCGATGGAGGTGCATTAATACCCCCATCGGCAGATTGTAAGCCTCGACCTTGTTTGCATATACCATTTCATAAATCTTCGGAGGAGGAGATAAAGCCGGAGCCGTTACATAAGATCCCCCGATCACCCTTTTCAGCATTCCTTCATGGGCAAGATGGTCTGTCCCTGCCGTGCCGAAGACATCCCCAACTGCTACGGGAAAGACAACCGTCAAATCCCGCGGTTCGCCTGAATCCAAGAACCGCTTCTCCAGGGCAGCCAAAGTTTTTTCAGGCACAAGGCCCCCGACAATGCCGCAGATGGAAACTACATCCCCATTATTTATGAGCTTCGCCGCCTCTTCCGGCGTCATTACCTTATTTAGCATTTTCCGTTCTCCTTTGCCGTGACGATTATATTTTCTGCGGTCATGAAATAATAGGATCCCCCGGGGGACGGCCATTTTTTTGCCGCCGGTTTTCACACCATGGTCTGTCCCCCATCCACAATAAAGGTCTGACCGGTTATGTGGCTGGCCGCATCCGAGGCCAGGAACAGCACCATGGCCGCTTGTTCCTCCGGCTTTGCCAGTCGTCCCATGGGAATGCCGGCACGGAAGGTCTCCAGGCTTCCCTTGATGATCCCATCAAGCCCCTGGGACAGCCCCCCGGATTGGGTCTTAACGAGCAATTCCGTTTCCGTAGCCCCGGGGCAGAGCGCATTGGCCGTCACGCCATATTTTGCCAGTTCCAGGGCGATAACCCGGGTCAAAAGAATGACCCCGGCTTTGGAGGCGCAGTAGGCGGCGTTATTTACCCGGGGGACTTTGCCGGCGTTGGAGGCGACGCTGATGATCCGCCCGCTTTGACGGGCAACCATATTATGGGCCGCGGCCTGCGAACAGAGAAAAACGCCTTTCAGATTCACATCCAGAGTCAGATCCCAATCTTCCTCCGTCGCTTTCAAGAAGGGAACCGCCCTCAGGATTCCCGCATTATTCACCAAAATATCAATTTTTCCGAACGTCTCAATGGTTTTATCGACCATTTCCTTCACTTGTCCCGGAACCGTCACGTCTGTCGGGAAACACAATAATTTTCTGCCCATTCTTTCAATCTCCGCAGCGGTTTCCTGGACCTTCATGGAATTTACGTCCGCCAGAACCAAATTGGCTCCCTCCCGGGCAAAAGCCAGGGCAATGGCTTTGCCGATCCCTTGAGCCGCTCCTGTTACCATCGCGATTTTCCCCGAAAACTGCATCTGCTTCCTCCTCCTGTACAACAAGCGGGTTTAAAAGACCAACTAAATTGGAGATGATTCTTTACTCCTTATTTTAACAAATCGCGGCCAATGACCATCCTTTGAATTTGGCTCGTCCCTTCCCAGATTTGATATACTTTTGCATCCCGATAAATTCTCTCGATCGGGTAATCCTTGCTATACCCGTAGGCTCCATGGATTTGCAGGGCATCCGTAGCCACTCTCACCGCCAGATCGGAGGCAAATAATTTCGCTTCCGCCGCCTCGCGCGAAAAGGGTTTTCCCTGATCGTTCAGGAAGGCTGCTTTCCGGAGGAGAAGTCTCGCCGCCTCAATATGGGAAGACATATCGGCAACCATGAATTGAATCGCCTGAAAATTGCTGATGGTTTGGCCAAAGGCTGTTCTTTGCTTTGCATATTGAATAGCTTCCTCCATGGCCGCCTGGGCCAAACCCAGGGCTTGCGATCCGATTCCAATTCTTCCCATATCCAAAGATCCCAGGGCAATCCTTAAACCCTGGCCGACCTCACCCACCATATTTTCCCGCGGCACCCGGCAGTTATCGAAGATCAACTCTCCGGTTTCAAGGCCCCGGACTCCCATGAGATCTTCTTTTTTTCCCCGTAAGAACCCCGGCATCTCCTTCTCGACGATAATCGACATCATGGCTTTGGTCCCCAGATTCCGATCGGTCGTAACCAGGGCAATCGCCATGTCCACCATGGCCCCAAAGGTTATGAATCGTTTCGAGCCATTCAGGATGAAATGGGTCCCGTCGGCTTTCGCAGAGGTCTTTACGGATTTTAAATCAGATCCCGCATCCGGCTCGGTCAATGCGGTGGCGCAGGTGATTTCCCCTTTTCCAAGACGGGCAATGTATTTTTTTTTCTGCGGTTCCGTCCCATGCCGAAGGATTGTATGCGACATGAGCTTAGTCACAAGCTGAGCATCGGCCACCGCGGCGGAGGCTCTGGCCAATTCTTCCTCGACAATCGACCAACTGATCGTATCGGCCCCGGACCCGCCATATTCAGGAGGGAGGGTCATGGCCAAAAGCCCGATTTCGCCCATCCTTTTGTACAGCTTCCAGGGAAAGGAGTCAATCCGGTCGATCTCGGCGGCAACCGGTTTGACCTCTTTTTCCGCAAATTCCCGGACCGTCTCCCGAATCATCAGCTGTTCTTCCGTATAATTAAAATCCATGTCTGCCTCCTTGAGAAATATCTTTGGCCAATGTCCGCCTTCTCAGTGCATCCATAACCCTCCGGTAACATTTACAGCCTGGCCGGTCATATAATCCGCTTCCTCGGACAAAAGGAAAGCCACTACGCGGGCCACATCCTCAGGGACGGCTAAACGCCTTAGAGGGATGCCCTTGGCTCTTTCGGCTGAGGGGGGAATGTTGAATGCGGGGGAGACCTGTTCAATTTCGGTGCGCATGGCGGTTTCCGTAACCACTCCCGGGCAAACGGCATTGACCCGGATCCCATAGGGTGCCACCTCTTTAGCCAAAGCCTGGGTCAGTCCGACTACCGCAAATTTGGTCGCGCAATAAGCGCCGAAAATGGGCATCCCGACCTTGCCGTTCCAGGACGACAGGTTGACAATGCCTCCCTTTTTCCGTTCGCTCATGTGCGGGACAACCGCCTGGCAGCAGAAAAAAACCCCGTCCACATTGACCCGAAAGAGATTCCGCCAATCCTCTTCGGAAAGATCCGCAATGAGTCCCAGCCGGGCGATGCCCGCATTGTTCACCAAAGCATCGATCTTCCCAAATTTCTTGATGACTTCTTTGAACATCTGCTGAACAGCCGCTCGCTCCGCCACATTGCAGATATGGGTGGCGGTTCTAGCGCCGATTTGGATTGCCTCTTGGGCAGTTCTCTCCGCGCTTTCCCTGTCAATATCATTGACGACGACCGTGTACCCTTTTCGAGCCAAGTTCAGAACGATGCCCCGCCCGATTCCTTTCCCTGCCCCAGTTACGAGGGCAACTTTGGTCTCTTCTTTCGCGGACCTTCTATCGGCAGTCTCTGACATTTTTTACCTCCTTGGAGAATAAAGTCTTAACGTTTGCTGAAAGGGCAGGAACCCCTTGCCATCCGGGGAATCTTTTATTTGAGGGATCGAAAGAGTTTCAGTTGAATCAGGAGCCGCCGATCCCGTTCCCGGATAGTTTTCTTCAGAACCGCGGGGGGGGTAATCGTAAAACCCCAAGTCGCTCTTCGCCCCCAAATTGCCTCCAGCCGTCATTTCTTTCAAGATCGCCGGAGGTTCCTTGAGGTCGGAGGTGGGGGAAGAGATTGGCGGTTAATCCCCTAACTCCCATAAAATATACCTTTTGCCCTCCCGAAATTCAACTCCTCCGTAACCATTCAGTCACGGGTGGCCCGGAACAAGTTTTGGTGGGGCCTGGGGGTTCGGGCGGTACGCGCCGGAAGCATCGGCTGGGAGGATCCGAGACTCGAAGAAAACACCGCTTCTCCGAAATGGGGGGCGGGAGGCCTTGGCCCCCGCCCTCTCCCCGAAGATCCCAGCGCCTTATGATTCCCAGCGGACCGGCCGGGCCCTCAGGCCCGGGCGCCTCTTGGCCTTTACGCCGGTCCTCCACTCATAGCGACTGGTCACCCGTGACTGAAGGGTTACCCTCCTCCTTCTTTTCCCGCAATTGGCGCGGCACCTTTATTTCCTACCCATAAATCAAATTCGCCCCTTTTAAAAAGAGGGGTTGGAGGGATTAAGAACCGGCGTCCCCACCCTTGTAATTCCCCCTCGAACAGGTTAAATTAATCTCAAAAGGCTGCCCATGCTTTCATCCGGAGAAGAACAATACATTTTAAAAAATGCCAAGATCCCCGAACATATCCCGGCGCTCATGGCGGGAATCTCCCGGGCTGATCTTTTTCTGGTCGAAGGGTTTCTCTGCCTGGCGAAAGACGACTGGCTCGTCTTCGTGGGTTATCCCCTGGAGGGGGATTTTTCCGAGAACTCCTTTTCCCTTGCCCTGGAAAAAGCAAGGGCCTGGAAGCGCCCGCTTCACACCTGGCTCATCGCCCCGGAAATTCCCGCTTCCCTGATCGCGCAAACCCGTTCGCGCGAAACCGATTTTTACTACCTTCTCGACCTGCAGAAGCCACAATTCGGCAGCCGGCTGATCCGCGCGGTCGAACAGGCCGCACAGGAATTAACGGTAACTGCCTCCCGCGACTTTTCGAGGGAACACACCCTCCTGACCGAAGAATTTCTCCGACGTCAGGAGCTTCCGCCCCGGGTTCATCATCTCTACTTAAGGATGAAAGACTACCTCTCCTTTTCCGGAACCTCCCTTCTCCTCAGCGCCTGGGATCGGGATAACCGTCTGTCCGCCTACTACGTTCTGGAGTTGGGGGCCGAGAAGTTCCTCGCTTACGTGGTGGGCTGCCACTCGAAGACGAACTATGTCCCTCACGCTTCGGATTTTCTCTTTTGGGAAATGGTTGCTGCGGCCCAAAAAAATCGAAAGGAATATATTCATTTGGGTCTGGGGGTAAACGAAGGGATCGCGCGTTTCAAAAAGAAATGGGGCGGCGTCCCCTTCCTCAAATATGAATCCGGGGAAATCTCTCCGGCGGAAAAGGGCGTCTTTTCCTGGATCCGGGCCCTGGCTGCACGATTATGAATCTCGCGGAAAAAATCAACCGGCTCCTGAACCCCAAAGAGAGGGTTCTCAGAACCGTCTGGCGCGCGGAAAAGAACGGCAGGGTCAACTACCTGATCGGCACCGCCCACTTCTTCCCCTTTCATTTCCGGATTTCCTTGAAAAAGCTTCTTCGAAAAACCCAGAGAGCGCTGTTTGAGGGGCCGTTGGACTCTCCCAGCATGGAGCAGGTTGTCATCCAGGGTTCGGGCGGGAAAAATTCCCTGGAAATATACGAGAGCCTTGACGCCGAGACAATCCGGGAAATTAAGAATAAAACCGGCGGCCTCTTCGCCGACTCCAGCCCCTTCCCTCCTTTTCTTCCCCCGCGCCGCAACAAATCCGACTCGCTCCGGGAGCATTTTGAAAAGCTAAGCCCCTGGCTGGCCTTTTTCAACATTTGGACTTCCTATTTGAAGGTCAAAGGATGGGAGGGCTCCGTGGACCTGGAAGCCTTCGAAACGGCCAAGAAGTTGGGGCGGGAAATCCATTTCCTGGAGACCATCGAAGAGCAGGTTCGGGTCCTCGAACGGATCCCTCCGGAGCGGATGATAAATTTCCTGAAAAAAGTCCGCCACTGGGATGAATACTCCGAATCTTATGTTCAGGTCTACCTTCGGGGATCCCTATCCGACTGGATGGCCGGGACGAGCGATTTCCCCTCCCGGTGTTCGCCGGTCATCGACGAACGCGACCGGATTTTTTTTGAGAGAATGCAGCCCTTCCTGGAAAAAGGAGGAGCGGCGGTTTTCTTGGGCGCCCCTCACCTCCGGGGCGTCAACCGGATGCTGGAACAGGATGGCCACTCGATTGCCCAACTTGGCGGGGATGACGAATGATCACTTCTAAAGAAGTAGAGTTCATCCGCGAGCAGGCCCACATCCCGGAGCACATCATCCCTTATGGAGCAACCGTATCCGGCCTGGAGCCCTTCCTGGTCGAAGGGTATCTCTATTTTTTTCAGAAAGGTAAAAATCTCATCTTTATAGGCTATCCCCTGGACCGGCCGCCGGAACCCCGAAAAATGGAGGAAGTCCTGCACGGGCTGATTCTCACCCGGAGTCCGGAGCAGGCTGCCATTCTTGCCCCGGCGGTTCCTCCCGCCTTCGGGCGATCCTCCGGGGAAGACCACTATTATTCCCTGGATATCGCCGATTTGAAAGTTCCCCCGAAAGTCGCCAACATGATCCGGAGGGCCTCCCGGAGCCTGGTTATAACCCGGGAAAAGACCCTCGGCCCCGAGCACCTCCTTCTGATCCGGAGTTTCTACGAGTCCAGGACGATTGATCCGGGAACCCGAACGATCTATCAAAGGATCCCGGCGTACCTGGAGGCCTCGCCCACGGCCGCCGTTTTCAGCGCCCGCACCGGGGATGGAAGGCTCGCGGCTTTTGACATTGCGGATTTTTGGGCAAACCATTATGCTTTTTATATGTTTAATTTCCGGTCTCCCCTCCACCCGGTACCGGGCGCCTCCGATCTCCTTCTCCGGGAAATCATCGCTGAAGCCAAATTGCAGGGGAAAGGCCGGATCAACCTCGGGCTGGGGATCAATGCGGGGGTAGCCTTTTTCAAAACGAAATGGGGGGCTTCCCCTTTTCTTACACACGAGTCCGTTCTTTACCGCCCCAAGCCGCCATCTTTTCTTGATTCGCTTCTTCGAGGATTACGCCGCGAATGAAAAAATCTTTTTGGAGACAGCTTCTTTGGGGAACCCAGGGCAGGCCTTTTTCGGCCTGGCAGATCGAACTGACCACCCGCTGTCCTCTGCGCTGCAAGATGTGCTGCCGCGAGGGCCATCACGACATGGCCCGGCGGGACATGCCCCTCGAAAACTTCCAGAAGCTCGTCCCTCATTTCAAAAATGTGGAAGCCGTGGTCCTCGAAGGTTGGGGGGAATCTCTCCTCCACCCGCACCTGATTGATTGTATCCGTTTGGTCAAACAGGAAGGGACTCAGGTAGGCTTCGTGACCAGCGGGAAAACTTTGAATGAAGCTTATATTACCGACCTCGTCAAGGCGGGACCGGATTTCATCGGGTTTTCTCTTTCCGGGGCAAGCCCGCAGACCCACGATGCCATCCGCTTGAATTCCAGTCTTGCGGAGCTGACCCGCCATATTCAGTTTTTCCAGGAGACCAAGGCGCGTCTCGGCAGGGCCGCACCCAGATTTCACATCGTCTATCTTCTGCTTCGGAGCAACCTTCACGAACTCCCTCTCATTCTCCAACTCGCCAGGGATTTGAAAATCGAAGAGGTAATTCTCATCCATATCGCCCTCGTGAGCAACGCCTGGCAGGATGAACAGAAGGTATTCGCCGAAACGCCCAATCCGGAATACGAGGCCGTTCTCCAGGAAGGAGAACGTCTGAGCAAGGAATTGAAAATTCAATACAAGCGCCCTTCCCTCACCCCGCGGGATGTGCCAATCTGCTCGGAAAATCCCCTGCAGAACCTCTATATTTCCGTGAAGGGAAACGTTTCCCCTTGCGTTTATCTCAATCCCCCCCTCCCCACGCCCTTTACCCGCCTTTTCCAGGAAGGACGGCGCACCCTTGAAAAGGTCAAGTACGGAAATATTTTCACCGAACCCTTTGAAGCCGTCTGGGAGCGGAAGGAATACGTCGAATTCAGAAACTGTTTCGTCAAGCGGCAGCAGAGGCTCCAAGAGTCCTACGCCTTCGTCCTCGATCCGGACAAGATGAAAGGAACCGGAGCCGCCCCTCTCCCTCCTCCGCCGGTCCCCTGCCAGACCTGCTACAAAATCCTCGGATATTAAGAACTGGGGTCAGACTTGAATATTGAAAATAAATCCCTGATGGTCGTTTGAGGGTCCCAAAAGGAGTAAAATGAGTAAAAAACAATTCCTGGTTGCCATATTTTCGGTGATTATTTCATCTTTTCTCGGCGGGGCATTCATCCAATATATTTTTCAGACGCAGGCGGTGTCCGCCAAGGAGAGCCCCCGCCCTTCGCCCGGGCCCGTCCTGAAGGCGAACAAATTTCTGCTCATCAATCCCAAAGGAGAGGTTCGGGCATCCCTTTCTCTTGACGCCGCCGGCGGAAAAGAAGAACGCCCGGCGCTGACTTTTTATGACAAAGAAGGCAAAGCAAGGGCCCTGCTTTTTTTGGGAAACAGCGACTCCCCGGAGATGATTTTTTACGACAAGGCGGGAACTAACCGGTTTAATTTTGGCCTGGCCCCGGCCGGAAATGCGGGGATGACCGTCAATAACGGGAGGTCTGAGAAACTGTTGGATCTTAATACCTCTTCCGGGATCCCGGTCATAACTGTCCGGGGAGAACATGCCTCAATTCGCTGGTCTGCCCCCTAATTTGAAATCCGATTGAAAAAAAGAAAAGAGTTTTATTTCGGAAGGTCTTTATTCTCATAGGATTCTGCGAATAGAGATAATTCCCTTAAGCCAATTGGTTCCTTGCCCGGGCAGCAAGAAGACGGGGCTGAGCAAAACGTATTTTGGGGATTATTCTGAAAATAAGAAGGGGAAAAAATTAAAGTTACAGGTTGGAAAACATGGGGTTCGAGCCGAAACTGAAAAGCGGAAAGTTTATTTCGGAACTGGCAGAAATTCTCCGGTTTTGGGGTTCACATATCCGCCTTCCACTTTCGGCAGGACATCCCCTGTTTTCGGATTAACGACTCCGCCCATGGTTCCCGGGTAAAATTCCCCAGTGCGCGGATTGATAACCCCTTTTTCCGGAACGCTTCCGGGAGGAAGGGGGACAGCGGGAGGCGGCGGGGGAGCGGCCGTCGAGGGAGGCGGGGACGGGGGGCGCTCCGGATTAACCATTAACGGAGGGGTCGGCCCTTTCAGGATCCCCCCCTGAGGAAAGGCCGAAGACCCTGCGGAAAGCAAAATAATAAAAACTCCCAAGACCGCCAATGATGTTTTCGCCATAGAATTCTTCCTTACAATTTTATTATACCCCATTTATGACCTGTCAAACTCAAGGGCTTCGCAAAATTTTCATTGCAACGTGGCCCCCCATTTAACGCCTTGCCAAATATTCCGTGGCTGGTAGAATCATTGAAAACACTTATAACCGGGAGAACCAACTTGATCGCCATCCTTTACCGCGATGAACTGCGGGAATACGACTTCGGCCCCTGGCATTCATTTCGCGGGGACCGATATGAGACCTTTCCCAAGCTTCTGAAAGCCTACCTTAAGGAGGGGATTCATTATCGGGCCCTGGAGGCGGATTGGGTTGCTGATGAAGAGCTACGCAGAATCTGCCGGCAGGATTACATCAATTTTACCCGGGACTACTACAAAGCCGCCAGCATGGGGAACGAACATTCCAGCCATTTCGACCGCTTTCATTCGGTCGACAACCGCCCGCTTGGCCGGCCGGGGAAGGTGGAGGAGGCGGCCCGTCTGGTGATCGGGCAGGCGAAAAAAGCATGCGATGTGGTTCTGGCGGGAGAATTCGAGAAGGCGATCTGCATCGGCGGCGGGCTTCACCACGCGAAACCCAACTGGGGGGAGGGATTTTGCCTTTACAACGACGTGGCCTTCGCCGGGACTTATCTCCTGGAGAATTTCGGCCTCGAACGGATCCTGATCCTCGACACGGACGCTCATGCGGGGAACGGGACCGCCGAATATTTCTACGAGGATCCGCGGGTCCTCTTCATCGATGTCCATCAGGACCCCCACACCATCTACCCGGGAACCGGATTCACTTTCCAGTGCGGGGAAGGAAAGGGCCGCGGATATACGGTTAACCTCCCGATGCCCCAGCGCGCCGGGGACAGGTCCTACAGGCTGGTTTTCGAGGAAGCCATTCTCCCCCTCACCCGGGAGTTTAAACCCCAGATCATCATCCGCAACGGCGGTTCCGACCCTCATTTCGAGGATTCCCTGACCAACCTCGGTTTGACGCTGAATGGGTTCCGGATGATCGGGGAAAAGGTAAGGGAAATGAGCGATGTCTGCGGCGGGAAAACCATTGACATGATCGGATCGGGGTATAATAAAGAAATCCTGCCGCATGCCTGGCTTTGCCTGATCGCCGGATTGGCCGGGTTCGACATAAGCCTCCCGGAACCAACCCCGGTCCCG
>Ga0102851_10001602_pt1 | contig 13090 bp, 8 predicted proteins | sample Mud3Dept3metaG_FD_79558 | JGI IMG/M metagenome (GOLD analysis project Ga0102851, IMG submission 79558) | Freshwater wetland microbial communities from Ohio, USA, analyzing the effect of biotic and abiotic controls - Mud 3 Core 4 Depth 3... | ecosystem: Environmental > Aquatic > Freshwater >... | reverse complement strand
TGCCTCGCTGTCGCGTTCGGCCTCTTCGCGTTCACCGCCGGCTTCGGCCTGACCGGCTCGCGCGCGGCGGCCGCCGTCCTCGGCGTGGCCGCGGCCGCGCTCGTCGCGTGGCTCGTCGGCCGGCGCCGGGTCCCGGCGCTCGACGCCGGCGCGGCGTCGCGGCCGCTCCGGCTCGTCTCCTCGCTCGCCGCGGCCGCCGCCCTGGTCCAGCTCGCGCGCCTGGCGGTCTTCCACGTCGCCCCGGCCGAGACCGGTTACTCGATGGTCCCGGGCAGCGACTGGGAGGTCCGCCACGCCTGCATCACGGCCTACTTCGAGGCGGCGAAGCTGGCGGAGTCCGTGCCCAACGTCTACGACGAGGCGCTCTACAGCGCGCCGGACGACGATCCCGCACGGCCGCGGAAGGCGCGCATGATGGACGGGTTCCGGGTCGACACCTACGAATACCCGCCGCCGTTCCTGCTGCTGCCGCGGGCGTTGCGCCTGGTGACACCCGAGTTCGCGGGCTTCCGCAACTTCTGGTTCGGCCTCAACGGCGGCCTCGTGCTGGCGTCGCTGCTGACCGTGGCGAGTTTCCTGGGACCGGCCGCGGGCACCCGCATGCTGCTGCTCTCGCCGCTGGCCTGGGTGGCGCTGCCGACGCTGAGCGCCCTGCAGAAGGGCAACGTCCAGCTCCTGACGGTGGCGGCCTCGATGGTCGCCATGGTGCTCTTCGAGCGGCGTCGCTTCGCCGCCGGCGGGGCGGTGCTCGCCTTCGTGACGGTGAGCAAGCTCTTCCCGGGCCTGCTCGGCGTCTACCTGCTCGCGCGCCGGCAGTGGCGGGCGGCGGCCTGGTCGGCGGCGTTCGGCGTGGTCTTCGCCGGCGCCGCGCTGCTCGACCTCGGCTGGGCGCCCTACCGCGCCTTCCTCGACCACGTGCCGGGGCTGCTGAGCGGGGAGTCCTTCCCGGCGTTCCGGAACCCCGCCGCCCGCGCGATCAACTTCTCGGTGCCGGGGCTGGTCTTCAAGCTCGGGCTGTTCGGGGTGCCGGGGATGTCCTTCGCGGCGTCGAAGGTCGTCGGCTGGATCTTCACGGTGATCGTCACGGCGGCGGTGTGGGCCGCCGGCCGCCGCGCGCCGCGGCGCTTCGAGCTACCGATCGCCTGGATGGCCATCCTGATCCTCGCCACCCTGCGCAGCCCGTTCCTGCCGCAGTCCTACGCCGCCTTCCCGCCGCTCCTGCTGCTGGTGCTGCTCGCCGCCCGCCGCGAGGTCACCGGCCACAGGCTCGCCGTGGCGCTGGTCGGCTGGGCGGCGCTCAACTTCCTGTGGCCCCACGACTGGCCGGTCGATCCGCGGCTGCTCGCAATCGCCAATCTCGTGCCGCAGTCGCTCACGCTCGGCCTCGCCGTCTACGCCCTGGCGCGCCGGCCGGAGCGCGACGCGGAGTCGGCGCCGGGACCGGCGCTCCTCGAACCGACCGCGCCCGCCGCGGCGGGGAGGTGAGCCGGGCATGAGCGCCGTCGCGTATCCTCCCGGGATGATCCGCAGCGCGCACCTCGTCGTCGCGGCGCTCCTCCTCGCGGCGCCCGCCTTCGCGCAAGGCGAGATCCGCGAGGAGCAACTGGTCGGCGAATGGTGCGCCGGACCGGGCGGCGCGGCCTTCCAGGAACTCTCGCTGAGCGAGCAGGGCGGCGTCCGACGCTTCGAGTCCTGGCTCCACCAGCGTCCGGACGAGTCCGGAAGCTGGGAGCTCGCCGGCCGAGTCCTGACGCTGCGCGGCCCGAAAGAGACCCTCACCTACGAGGTCCGCACGGTCGCGCGCGACCGGCTGGTGCTGCGGGCGCAGGACACGACGACCGAGGTCTACCTGCGGGGAGGATGCCCGGACGACGCGTTGCCCGCGGACGAGGGCGCCGCGACGGCGGGCGACGCCACGGTCCTGCTCGGGAAGTGGCGGGGCCGCTCCCTGTGCACCGACCGCGAGCGCGCGCCGGCCTGCAAGGACGAGGAGGTGATCTACCTCTTCACCCGGGCGGCCGGCAGCGCGCAGGAGCCGCGAGGTCGGGTCCACCTGAAGGCCGACAAGGTCGTCGCCGGCGAGATCGTCCCCATGGGCGAGATGGACTTCGACTGGAGCGCCGGAGAGCGCGCCTGGATCTCGGAGGTCGAGACCGCGCGCTTCCACGGGCGCTGGCGCATTTCTGCCTCCGGCGACCGCCTCTCCGGCACGCTGGTCGAGCTGCCCTCGGGCGCGCAGCTCCGCGCCGTGCAGGCCGAGCGCGTCGGACCGTGACGGCCGGCGCGGGGCCGCGACTCCCCGCGCTCAGAGCGACCAGGAATAGCCGAGCTTGGCGAAGAGGGTGCGGTCGGCGGTCGCGAGGTCGACCGAGGCGGTGCCCAGGTCGGTCTCCGAATAGCCGAGGAAGAACACCGTCTGCGGGTTGAGCTTGAACGAGAACAGCAGCTGGCCGAACAGCCGCTCGCTCTCTTCCTCGACCGGCTCGAGGTAGAGCGACGGGTCGCGCGCGACGTGGCTGCGCTGCACGATCGCGCGCAGCATCGTGCGCACGTCGAACTGCCAGATCAGCCTCAGGTCCGTGAGGTTGGCCTCGAACAGGCGGCCCTCGTCCACGTCGAGCCGCTGCCAGGCGTGCGCGAGCTCGGCGCGCAGGTGGCGGCCGACGTTGAGGCTCAGGGTGGGCTCCAGCCGCTGCTGCCGGCCCGGGCGGACGTTGGCGAAGTCGATCTCGTCGCCGAATTGGCCGTAGACCTCGAGCTCCAGCGCGCGCGAGAAACGCACCTCGGCGCGGCCCTCGACGTAGCGCTCGTCGAAGCGCTCACCGGCGTAGGTGCGCGTGCGGTCGGCGGCCTGGAGGAACAGCTCCAGCTCGCGCACGCCCTCGAGGATGAACCAGACCTCGTGCAGCCGCTCGAGCAGCTCGCCGTCCTGGCGCTCGGTGGTGGCGGTGTCGACGCCGGACTGGAAGTGCGTCCACCAGGCGCCCTCGCGCGCCCACCAGTGGCGCTCGAGGAGCGCCTTGCCGTAGCGACGGTCGACCTGCGGCATGAAGCCGAGGTCGGCGCGGAAGTCGCGGCCGACGTCCTCGTAGCGCGCCGACCAGCGCCAGGTGCGCGACAGGTGCTCGTAGGAGACCAGGTAGGCGTCGTCGCCGAAGCGCCCCTCGGGCTGCCCGAGCCCGGCGGCGAGCGCCTCGGGGTACTCGGTGCGGGAGCCGAGCGCCTGGAGGCGCACCACGTCCGCGTCGCCCAGGCGCAGCAGCGAGTCGAGGCCGGCGAGGCGGTTCTCGTAGCCGTCGCCGGTGCGCGAGGTGGCGAGCAGGCCGAGGCTCGAGCCGCGGCCGACGTCGCGCCGGTAGCGCAGGACGCCGTCCTCGCTGCCGCCGGGCAGATCGACGGTGGTCGAGCTCTCGCTGCCCGGCACGACCAGCGTGGTGCGGTCGTCGGAGGCGATGAAGGTGCCGAGGGCGTGGGCGCCCAGCTTGCCGGACAGCTTGAGGCCCCAGTCCGGATCCGCGACGTTGCGCGTGAACACGGTGCGGTAGGGCGTGGCGAAGAAGTCGGCGCCCTCGAGGAAGAACGGGCGGCGCTCCGGGTAGAAGAGCGCGAAGCGCTCGTTGACGTCGAGCTGGAGCGCGTCGGCCTCGACCTGCGAGAAGTCGGGGTTGAGCGCGGCGTTGAGGATCAGGTTGGGCGTCACGCCCCAGGCGGCGGTCAGGCCGAGCTCGGTGTCGACCGGGCCGGTCTCGAGCTCGCCGCCGGGGAAGTCCCGGCGCGAGTCGGTGCGCGTGGCGGTCGCGGTCGGGTCGAGCTCGAGGGCGTGGCCGGGACGCATGCCGCGGAAGCCGTGCACGCGGGAGACCTGGCAGACCTTGCACGACAGGTCGCGGTCGCGTCGCTCGCTCGCGATCTGGTAGCGGTGCTCGCGGGGCCGCACGCGTGTGAAGGAGACGCCCCAGGTCTGGAGCTCGCTGCCGCGCGGGAAGCGCAGCGAGGTGAACGGAATCGACATCTCGATCTCGTAGCCCGAGGCGGTGATGCGGCCGGCCGAGGCCCAGATCGCGTCCCAGCTCTCGTCCTCGGTGCCCGAGCCGCCGTGCTCGCCGGCGCCGAGGTCGTCCAGGAACAGGTCCATCTGGACGCCGAGCGGATTGACGAAGAACTCGAAGGCGCGGCGGCGGTCGTCGAACGGATCGAGGATGACGCCCACGAAGTCGTCCTCGAAAGCGTCGTCCCGGTCCGCGAAGCGCGCCCGGATGGCGGCCGGATCGGGATCGCCCGCGCTGCAGCCGACGAGCAGGGCGCGCTCGTCCCAGGTCAGCCGGCAGACGGTGGCGACCGGGGCGGGACCGTTGTCGGCGGGCCAGACCTCGAACGGCAGCTCGATCGCCGCCGCGTCCCGCCAGGCCGCCTCGTCCAGGCGGCCGTCGACGACGATCGGCCCGCTCGCGGGCGCCACCTCGGCGACCGGCTCCGGGAGGCCGGGCGCCTGGGCTTCCGCCCCGGCGGCGCACGCGGCGAGGAGCAGGGCGCCGCCGGCGAGCGAGGCCGGCGACGGACGGTGCGGGTGCGGGAGGCCGCGGACGAACAAGCGGCGCCAGTCTAACAACCGGTGCGGAGCGCGCCCCGCGCGCCGGGGTGGCCGCGGTCAGTGGCGCAGGGCGCTTCCGTCCTCCGGCCCGGCGGCCTCGGGCGCGTCACCGAAGTGGAGGCGTCCCTCGCGCAGCGACGCGCCGCGCAGCGAGAGCGCCAGCACCTGGCCGAGCTCCTCGACCGGGTGGACCTCGATGCGCGAGCGCACCTCGGCTGGCAGATCGTCGAGATCGGCCGCGTTTTCTCCGGGCAGCACGAAGGTCGTGATGCCGGCACGCACGGCGCCCAGGATCTTCTCCTTGAGGCCGCCGATCGGCAGCACGCGGCCGGCGAGCGTGATCTCGCCGGTCATGGCGACGTCGTTGCGCACCGGCCGGCCGGAGAGCGCCGAGACCACGGCCGAGGCCATGGTGACGCCCGCCGAGGGGCCGTCCTTGGGGATCGCGCCCGCCGGCACGTGGATGTGGAGGTCACGGCGGAACGCCTCGGGGTCGATGCCGAGCTCCGCGGCGTGCGCGCGCGCGTAGCTCCAGGCGGCGCGCGCGGACTCCTTCATCACGTCGCCGAGCTGGCCGGTGAGCACGAGGTCGCCCTTGCCCTCCATCGCCTGCGCCTCGACGAACAAGATGTCGCCGCCCACGGGCGTGTAGAACATGCCGGTCGCCACGCCGACCTGGTCCTGGCGCGCGGCGCGCTCGGGGTGGACGCGCGGGCGGCCGAGCAGGTCCTTGACCGTCCCGGGCGTCGCCTCGACGCGCTCGACCTCGTGCGCGGCGATGCGGCGCGCGACCTTGCGCGCCAGCTTGCCCAGCTCGCGCTCGAGCTGGCGGACGCCCGCCTCGCGCGTGTAGCCGGCGATCATCTCGGAGAGTGCGTCGTCGCCGAGCGCGAGCTCGGCGGCCTCGAGACCGTTCTCCTCGAGCTGGCGGGGCAGCAGGTAGCGGCGCGCGATCTCGCGCTTCTCGGCCTCGGTGTAGCCGGAGAACTCGACCACCTCCATGCGGTCCGCGAGCGGCGCCGGGATGTTCTGCAGGTAGTTCGCGGTGGCCACGAAGAGGACCTCGGAGAGGTCGAAGGGGACGCCCAGGTAGTGGTCCACGAAGCTGTCGTTCTGGGCCGGGTCGAGCACCTCGAGCAGCGCGGCCGAGGGGTCGCCCTGGTAGGAGACGCCGAGCTTGTCCACCTCGTCGAGCAGGAAGACCGGATTCCTGGTGCCGGCCTGCTTCATGCCGTTCAGGATGCGCCCGGGCATGGCCCCGACGTAGGTGCGGCGATGGCCGCGGATGTCGGCCTCGTCGCGCGCGCCGCCGAGCGAGATGCGCACGTACTCGCGGCCGGTGGCGCGGGCGATCGACTTCGCGATCGAAGTCTTGCCCACGCCCGGCGGCCCGACGAAGAGCAGGATCGGACCCTTGGCGCGCTTCGCGTCCGGCTCCTTCGGGCGGCTCTCGGCCGGCGCCGCGGGCGCGCCCGGCGCGCTCGAGGCGGGCGCCTCGGAGACGGCTGCCGCCGCCTCGGGCGCCGGCTCCGCGCCCGTCCCGGTCGGGTCCGCGGGCTGCTTCTTCTGACGCAGCTGGCGGACGGCGAGGAACTCGAGCACGCGGTCCTTGACGTCCTGGAGGCCGTAGTGGTCCTCGTCGAGGACGCGCGCGGCCTCCTGGATGTCGAGGCGCTCCTCGCTCGCCGCGCTCCAGGGCAGCTCGGCGACGGTCTCCAGGAAGGTCCGGATGACCTGCGACTCCATCGATTCACGGCCGATGCGCCGGAGCCGGGAGAGCTCGCGATCGACCTCCTTGCGCGCCGCGGCCGGCAGTTCGAGCTTGGCGAGCTTGGCGGCGAGCTCGTCGAGGTCGCCGACCTCGTCCTCGTCGCCCAGCTCCTTCTGGATCGCCTTCATCTGCTCGCGCAGGAAGGCCTCGCGCTGGCGGTCGCCGATCTCCTCGCGCACCTTGGACTGGAGGTCCTCCTGGGCCACGAGCACGGCGAGCTGGCGCTGCACGTGGACGAGCGACTTGCGCAGCCGCTCCTCGACCGAGAGGGTCTCGAGCAGCGTCTGGCGCTCGGCCGTGGGCAGCTCGGCGTAGGCGGCGACCAGGTCGGCGAGCCGGCCCGGATCCGAGGTCGCGGCGAGCACCTCGCGCGCGATCTCCTCGGGCAGGCCCGAGCGCTTGGCGAGCTCGAGAGCGCGCTCCCGGGTCTCGCGCATGAGCGCCACGAACGCGGGGTCGTGCGGCTCGGAGGGCGCCTGGTCGGCGGCGGGCAGGACGGTGGCGACCAGGTAGCCCTCCTTCTCGGTGACGCGCACCGCGATGCCGCGCGCCTCGCCCTGGAGGACGAGCTGCATGCCCGAGAGGGTGCGATGGACCTGGCCGAGCCGCGCGATGGTGCCCACGGTGTGGAGCCCCTCGGGCGTGACCTCGTCGAGGTTCTGGCGCTGCGCGAGCGCCAGCACGAGGGGTTCGCTCGAGCGCAGTGCCGCTTCGATCGCCTTCAGGGTGCCCGGCCGGCCGGCTCCGATCGGCATGGGCAGGCCCGGGAAGAGGACGGCGTCCCGCAGGGGGAGGACGGGCAGGGGGGCGTTCTCGGTCATCGCGTCTCCGCGCGGCGCCGGCTCCGGACCGGACAGGGGCCGGACGGGCGCCGCTGCCGGTGACAACGGGAGCCCCGATTCCGAAAATTCCGAGAACCTCAGCGCGGAACGCTCAGATCCCTCGCAGCAGCAGGAGCGCGCCCACCAGCGTGCCGATCACCACCACGGCGGCGCGCGCGCGCTGGGGGCCGATCCAGCGTCCGAAGTGGGCTCCGGTCCAGCCGCCCGCCACCGCGCCGGCGAGCACGACGAGCGCCGCCGGCCAGTCCACCAGGCCGCCCGCGACGAAGATCGCCGCCGCCACGGCGTTGATGCAGATGCCGAAGAAGTTCTTGAGGCCGTTCATGGCGTGGATGTCGGTCAGGCCGAGGTAGCCGAGGACGACCAGCATCAGGATCCCGATCCCGGCGCCGAAATAGCCGCCGTAGAGCGCCACGCCGAACTGCGCCACCCAGGCGACCGCCCCGCGCCGGCCGCCGCCCGGGGCGGGCGCGGACCCGGGCGCGCGCCGGCCGGCGCGCCAGCTCTGGAACGCGAACAGCGCGGTGGCGAACAGCACCAGCCAGGGCGCCAGGCGCGCGAAGATCTTCTCCGGGGTCGCGAGCAGCAGGAGCGAGCCGGCCGCGCCGCCGAGCAGGCTCGGCACGACGAGCGTGCCCAGCCAGTGGCGGTGGGTGGAGACCTCGCGGCGATAGCCGGCCAGGCTCGCCGCCGCGCCCGGGAGCAGGGCCACCGTCGAGGTCGCGTTGGCGACCCGTGCGCTCTCGCCGAGCAGCAGCAGGGCGGGGAAGGTGAGGATGGTGCCGCCCCCGGCGAGCGCGTTCATCGCACCCGCACCGGCGCCCGAGGCGACCAGGGCGAGGGCGTCGAGCAGGCGCACGGCGCGACGCTATCATCGGGAGCGCGGGTCCTCGGCGGCCCGAGCGAGCCCCCCGGAACCGACCATGCCCCTGCTCTTCGCCCAGTCCGGCCCCAAGCGCGGGCAGCGTTTCTTCTTCGAGCGCAACACGCTGCTCGGCCGCGGTCCGCTCGCCGACCTTGAGGTCGAGGATCCCGCGGTCTCGCGCCGGCACGCCCTGATCACGATCCAGGACGGGCGCTGCTTCCTGTCGGACCTGGGCAGCGGCAACGGGACCTACCTGAACGGCGACCGGATCGCGGCTCCTGCGGCGCTCGCCGACGGCGACCAGGTGCGCGTGGGCTCGACCTCGTTCCAGTTCCGGAGCGGCGACGAGCGGAGCGGCGACCGCGGCACTTCCTCGCGCGTGTCGCTGCGCGGGAAGGAGATCGGTCCCGCGTCGAAGTCGGTGGTGATGCCGCTCGCGCGGCTGCACTCGCACGCGCACGCGTCCGGCGCGTCGGCCGAGGAGATCGCGCGGCTCGAGCGGCGGCTCGACTTCTTCCATCAGGCGGGACGGGTGCTGGCGCGCTCGCTCGACGAGGCGGCGCTGGCGAGCGAGCTGCTGGCGCGCGCGATGGACGTCCTGCCCCAGGCCGACCGCGCGTTCGTGGTGCTCTACGACGAGACGAGCGGCGCGTTCCGGCCGCTCGCCGGGCGCACGCGCAGCGGGGGCACGGCGGAGATCCCGGCCAGCCGCACGCTGCTCGAGGAGGTCGCGCGCACGCGCGAAGCGCTGGTCTCGATCGACGCCAGCGGCGAGGCGGGATTCGAGGCGGCGAAGTCGCTGCGGCTGCTCGCGCTGCGCGCCGTGGCCTGCGTGCCGCTCGCGGTCGAGGAGCGGCTGCTGGGCGTGCTCCAGGTCGACAACGTGCAGGCGGGGCGCGGGTTCGGGGGGGACGACCTCGATCTCCTGGTGGGCATCGCCGGGCCGATCGCGCTCGCCCTCGAGCACGCGCGCACGCACCGGAAGCTGGTCGAGCGCGAGCTGCTCGAGCACGACCTGGCGCTGGCCCAGAAGATCCAGGCGAGTTTCCTGCCCGCGCGGCTGCCGGAAGCTGCGGGCTGGCGCTTCGCGGTCGAGTACTCGCCGGCCCTCGCGGTCGGAGGCGACCTCTACGACCTGGCTCCGCTCGGCGACGGGCGGCTGGCGTTCGCGATCGGCGACGTCTCGGGGAAGGGCGTCTCGGGTGCGCTGCTGATGGCGCGGCTGACCAGCGTCCTGCGCGCCACGGCGGCGCGCACGCCAGATCCATCGGCGGTGATCGAAGAGCTCAACCAGCTGATCCGGACCGAGGCCGACCAGGGCATGTTCGTCACCCTCGCCTTCGGCGTGCTCGACCCGGGGAGCGGACGGATCGAGATGGCGAACGCCGGGCACCCGAGGCCGATCGTCCGCCGCACCGACGGCCGCGCGGCGGAGCTGCCGGTGCCGGCCGGCGCGGCGCTCGGCGTGAAGAAGAGCGCCGCGGCGCCGACCTTTGCCTGGACGCTCGAGCCCGGGGAGCTGGTGGTGCTCTATACCGACGGGTTGACCGAGGCGGCGACGCCGACGGGCGCGCGGTTCGAGAGCGAACGCGTGACCGAGATCGTGCGCCGGAACGGACCCGATCCGAAGAAGACCCTGGACGCGCTGCTGAAGGCCGCGCGTGCGTTCGTGGCCGAGCGCGGCTTCGACGACGACCTGACGGTGCTGTGCATGGCGCGAACCTAGGGGCCATCACCAGGTGCCAGCCGCTTGGCTGGAACGCCGGGATTCCGATCCGGCTTGGCCCTCGATGCGCTGCAGCTAGAGGTGCTGCAGCTAGAGGTGCCAGCCGCTTGGTTGATGTCCCACCCCCGTCGATGGGTCCTGGACGCTTCGTCCGACGATTGCGCTCTCAGAGGTCTTCAGGTCCGCGCCGGGGAGATTGCGCGGTGAGGGAATCTTCGGCCCGAAGCCGTGGGATGGTCGCTGTCGCGTCCCGGCGCCGACCCTGCGGCGAGGATCCCTCACGGACGGCTGTGTACGGCGGAGTTGGCCGCAGGACGCCGGCGGGCTAGCGAGGCGCCGAGGGGAAGTCGGGTACGAAGGGTCCTGGCGGCAGAAAGGAGCCGATCGGAAAGCGACCCAGGAGTGCGGAGAGATCCGTCCCCAGACGGAATCGTGCGGAGGCTTCGCGGTAGGCGGCGACGAACCTCCGGTAGGCACGGCGGATGGCGTCACGAACAGCGCGGGAAGCGGCATGCACGAGCGGCGCGGCGCGGTGAGCGAGCAGGAGAGGAGCCCGGTGCGGGTCTTGTCGCTGGACGTGGGCGCGACCGAGGGGCTCGCGACCGCTCGCGTCGATCCTCCTTGCAGTCTCCGCTTCGACGATTCCGACGAGGGACGCGATCCGGGCGCGATGCTCGTCCGGGCCCAGATGGCTCCACGCGGGGAGCGGCGTCAGGTGGAATGACTCGGTAGAGATGAAGTTCTGGCGCTCGAGGCGGACTCCGTTTCGCCCAGCTCGGTAGAACGCGGTCCGATCGAACCAGGTACCCGAGACCGGTTGCCCGGTGAGCAGGTTCGGGACCGCGCTTGCGCCCGGCCAGTCTTCAGGTCTCCGGACCAAGTTCTCCTTGCAGCCGTGGCGCAGCAGGTAGATCAGGCGATCGAGCTGAGCCGCCGGTTCCCCGGAGACCAGGATGGCTTGGTAGCGCCGTCCCCAGAACTTCTCCCTCCAGCGGACGGCGCGGCCCACTTCTCGGGCGAGATTGGAATTGAAGTAGTTCATGAACGCGGCGAGCCTCGCGGCGCTCGGAGTGGTCAGCAGCAGGTGGTAGTGGTTGCCGAGGAAGATGAAGGCATGGACCTGGACCGGATAGAGCCGTACCGCGCGGGCGAGGACTCCACGACAGAGGTCGGCAATGGGGGCAATCGGCTTCAGGAGGAGCCTCCCCTGCACCGTGCGACAAGTGACCTCGACGAGCGAGCCAGCGGGATGAAACCGGAGTCGGCGTCCCATTGGGAGCAAGGACGGAAACCGACCGACACGTCCTTGCGGACAAGCGGCTGGCACCTAGAGGGGGTTACTTGGGCTTGGGGGGGGCGGGTTTGCCGAGCAGCTCGGCGGCGTAGCTGCTCTTCTCGCGGTCCGCGGCGCCGGGCGCGGGGGGGCGGGGGCCGCCGCCGTCGCGGCGCAGGATCTCGCCGGCGAGGCTCGAGATGCGGCCCGCGCGCGCGTTGGCGAGCAGCCAGGGGATGGCCTCGCGGCGGTTGGGCAGGATCGGGAAGAGCGGCACGAAACCCGAGATCTCGAAGACCTTCATCACGCCTTCGTTGAGGGCGCAGAGCGCGAGCCTGCCGCCCTCCGCCTGCAGGCGCTTGCCGACCATGACGAACACGCGCAGGCCGGCGCTCGCGACGTACTCGAGCGCGGTCAGGTCGAGCAGGATCTCGTGCTTCTTCTCCGCGATCAGCTTGAGCAGCGCCTTCTCGAAGTCGGGCGCGGCGCGCGAATCGAGCTGGCCGGAGAGCGCCACGACCGTCACGCCCTGGTCCTCGGACGCCTGCTGCTCGAGCGCCACCGGGGTCAGCTCCCCTCGCCGAGGCGGAAGACGAGGTCGACGCGGCCGAAGCGCACCGCGTCGCCGTCCCGGATCTCGCGCTCGACGCCGGTCACCAGACGTTCGGTGCCCACGAACGTGCCGTTGGCGGTGCCGATCTCCTCGCGCAGGTAGAAGCGGCCGTCGCGGGCGGCCAGGCGCGCGTGGCGGCGCGAGGTCGAGCGCTGCACGTCGAGCTCCGCCAGGTCGACGTCGGGGGACATCTCGGTGACCGGATCGAAGCGCCCGACGGCGAGGTCGCGGCCGGCCGGGACCGGGAAGACCTTGCCGCTCGGCTCGTGGACGAGCCGTCCCGAGGTGGCGGCCGGCGCGGGGGCCGCGGCTGCCGCGGCCGGCGCCGGGTCGATCGGTTGCAGCCTGGGCAGGTCGGCGCGCGAGCCCCCGATCACCGCCTGGGCGAGCACGTCGGCCCGCGCCTCCTCGTCTTCGTAGCGGCGCAGCCGGCCTGACATCTTGCGCATCATGCGGATGGCGATCTCGGGGTTGTCGCGCAGGAGCTGGTCGAAGGTCGAGGCGTCGATCGGCAGGAGCTTGCAGTCGGTGCGCGCGCGTGCGGTCGCCGAGCGCGGGCGGTCCTCGAGCAGGGCCATCTCGCCGAAGAAGTCGCCGGGGCCGAGCGTCGAGAGGCGCTTCTCGGAGGCGCCGTGCAGCCGGGAGATCTCGACCTCGCCGTCCTCGATGATGAACATCTCGGCGCCGGGCCTGCCCTCGCGGAAGATCTCCTGGCCGGCGGCGAAGGCGACCAGGAGGCGTGCCCGGGGGTCGTCGGGGGGAGGGGTTGACGAAGTCATCGGAAGCTCGGGATTGTAGTAGATTGCCGACGGACCCGCCTCAGCAGGCGCAGCGACCCCGGAGCCTCTCGCGGCTCCCGGGCGGAGGGCACTTCGAACCGTGAAGCCGGCCGCCGTAACCGAAAGGAAGGAGGCGCCCGTGGCGGATGTCACGGCACGCGAGGGCCACTTCTTCTCGGAGCCGGCGCTGCGTCTTCGGGCAGCCTCCGTCCGTCTGTCGGGCGCGGCGGGCGCGATCGAGATCGTCGGTCACTCGGCGCGGCTGGTCGAGATGCTGGGCAAGCTCGAGAAGCTCGCGCGCTACGAGGAGCCGGTGCTCATCCACGGCGAGAGCGGCGTGGGCAAGGAGTCGCTGGCGCAGGCGATCCACGTCCTCGGCCCGCGCCGCCACCGGCCGTTCGTGTCGGTCAACTGCCCCCAGTACCAGGAGGGCAACCTCACGGTCTCGGAGCTGTTCGGGCACCGCAAGGGGAGCTTCACCGGCGCGATCGCGGACCGCAAGGGCTGCTTCGAGACCGCCGACGGCGGCGTCGTCTTCCTGGACGAGATCGGCGACCTGTCGATGCCGGCCCAGGTCATGCTGCTGCGCGCCATCGCCTCGGGCGAGTTCCAGCCGCTCGGCTCCGATAC
>Ga0102851_10001599_pt1 | contig 13096 bp, 15 predicted proteins | sample Mud3Dept3metaG_FD_79558 | JGI IMG/M metagenome (GOLD analysis project Ga0102851, IMG submission 79558) | Freshwater wetland microbial communities from Ohio, USA, analyzing the effect of biotic and abiotic controls - Mud 3 Core 4 Depth 3... | ecosystem: Environmental > Aquatic > Freshwater >... | reverse complement strand
CAAGAGGCCGGTAGCCCAGCTTAATCTGTCCGCGGCGATGAGCGCCACCGATGCCGCCGCCACTGCCAGCGCGATCAAATTTATTGTTCTTTTCAACGCGTCATCCATCTAGGATTACCTGTCCGATTTGTTTATAAGCCTCAATATCCTGATTACCTCTCTGCCGCCGGCTATAAACCCCATAGCGACGAGGGATATGGATATATAAGGCGCGAACCCGAATTTCCCTTCCAGATATTCGCCCAAGAAATATCCGGCTATCGGGCCGGCGGCCATGACCACTGGGATGAAAGAGACGAGCCCCCAGATCTTGGCCAGTTTATAAAATTGAGCGTTATTTTTGTCTGTCCGCGGCATATTATATCACGAAATTTTCGTTCGATTCAAGCTATCTAACGCTGTCTAAAATAAGCTTCTTATTGGCGGGATCCAGCGTTACGCCGAAATTGTTTAAAAAGGACATTCCCAGAAGCCCGTCAATCCCGGGCGCCGGCGGATTATCCACTACCGCGGCTATCACGTCTTCCGCCCTTGAATCCCCGACCTGCACGCTTTTGAGGTAAACCGCCTTGGCCTTTATCGCGCTGCCATCGGCAACCGTTAACTCAATATCATTACGGATCCCGCTTACGTCTATCCCGAGCAAGTCGGCGATATTTTTTGTGATGCTTACAACGCTTGCGCCGGTATCGACGATCATTACACATGTCAGGCTGTCGTTAAGCTTTACCTCTACCGCGAGGCTGCTTGAAAATTTTGACAGGGCTATCGAGTCCTTCCGTAAAGCGTTTTCCATGGCCGCTAACTCTTTTTTGATAGTATCGAAAAAGTATTCCTCGTCTATCGTCAACCGTATCTCCCTAACGGCCTCAAGCTCCCCCCTAAAATAAATGTTAAAATTATCCAGGCCGTTCTTATAAGAGGTTATAGCCTCTTGTGCCGCCTTACCGCATTCGGAAAGCTTTTCGTTTAAGTTTCTAAGTTCTTGCGAGAGATAAGCGAACTTGGCGTTCATTGAATTTACCTCGCCTACCGCCTTATTATATCCTTTTAGGTCGATATCGGGGTCAATCTTCTTTAATTTAGTATTCTCCTTCTCAAAAGCCGCCATCAATAAGTTAAACTCGGCCCTTTTTTTGCTGATCTCTTCTCTCAGGGAAGCTAACCGGCTTGTTTGCGTATCGATCATCCTTTTGAGGTCTTTTACCTCCTGAAACTTTTCGGATAGTTTGTATAGACTGGCGGGAACATACGCGTTTGTTCCGGCGGTCTCTTCGCGCTGGCCTCTTAACGGACTGTCGCCGCCTTCGGCGCCTGTTTTTTGGACGGCGTCAATCTCACTTTTTAAGACGACGATCTCCCCTATGCCTATATCTATAGTTACGCTTGTGTCGTTTTCCCATGTTATCGCCCCCTTTAAGATAGACCCGTTCTTCATTTGTACGGTATCAGCCAATGAGTTTGAGGCCGAAAAAAGCGACAGAACAAGCATAACCGCTATAGGGGTCAATTTTATAAGCATATATTTATATTAGCAGATAATCGCGGTAATTTAAAGAGGTTAAAGAAGCGACGCGGCGATCCAGTCCAAGAACGGCAGCGGGAAGAGGCCTATAATTAGGACTCCCGCCAACGCCACTATCAAGGCGATTTGGAGGCAAATAGGCTGGGCTTGCGCCTCAAATGTACCCGGCGGCTCGTCCAGATACATGAATTTTATGACCCTTAAGTAATAATACATCGCCACCACGCTGTTTATTACTCCGGCGACCGCGAGGAAGATAAACTTTGATTCGATGGCCGCGGCGAAGACCAAAAATTTCCCGAGGAATCCCGCGAGCGGAGGTATTCCTGCAAGCGACAAAAGAAAAAGCGTCAGCATAAACGCTATCGCGGGATCTTTTTTATAGAGACCGGCGTAATTTTCGATCCCGTCGCTCTTTATGGAATTCGAGATAAGGACCACACAGCCGAAGGCGCCGAGATTCATAAGGACATACGCGAGGATATAAAGTAAACTGCCCTCCACGCCTCGCGGCGTCCCCACCGCGAAACCTATCAGGATATAGCCCGCTTGCGCGATAGAGGAATAACCCAGCATCCGTTTTATGTTGTCCTGCGAGATGGCGATCAGGTTTCCGGCGGTCATCGTGAATATGGATATGACGGTGATGATGTCCACCCAGTTTGGGAAAAGCGGAAAGAAATTCTTTAAGAATATCCTGATTAGCACCGCGAAACCTATCGCCTTGGGCCCGGAGGAGATGAGCGCCGTAATAGGCGTAGGCGCTCCCTGATAGGCGTCCGGCACCCACATATGGAAAGGCACGAGCGCGCATTTGAAACAGAGCCCCGATAGTATCAGCATGAGCGATATAAATGCCGTAAAGTTATTTACATTACCAGACCCCAGCGCCGCGGAGATGGCCGATAAGTCCGTCGTTCCGAACAGGCCGTAGATAAAGGAGATCCCGTAAAGCATAATACCGGTGGATAGCGCGCCGAAGAGAAAGTATTTTAGAGCGCCCTCGCTTGAGCGGATATCCCGCTTAAGGAATCCTACAAGTATGTATGATATGAGAGAGACGGCCTCAAGCGATATGTATATCATTATGAGATTGTTTGAGGAGACGGCGAACATCATCGCCACAGCGGTCAAGAGGAGCAGGAAATAGTATTCCCCCGAGTCCTCGTCCGAGAACGATCTGTATCCCATGGAGATTAGGATTACAAGGCCCGTGACGAGCAGGGAGATCTCCTTGAAGAATTCCGAGAAGGAATCGTTAAGCAGCATTCCCGAGAAGAGGGGCGAGGCCGCTTTGTAACTCTCCTGCAAAGACAAGACCGCAAGCGCTATCCCCGCGAGGCAGAGCGCGCCAAGGAGGCCTTTTTTCTTTACGAATAGCCCGAGTATCAACGATACCAGCGCGAATCCTGTCAGGATAATCTCAGGCAGTATGTATCTTACGCTCTCGATGACGCTCAAAACAGGACCCCTCCGATCTTATAGATAAGCCCGCCTATCGCGGCCGACTGGTAATTAAGCAGAAACATCGGATATACGCCGATCGCTATTGTAACTATCATCAAAGGTATCAACGTGAATAGCTCGCGTTTGCTTATATCGGATATATTTACCCACGCGTGGTTTAGCGGCCCTAACAGGACGCGCTGTATCATGTACAGGAAGTAACCCGCGGTTATGACTATGCCTAGGACCGAGATCGTCGTTATTAATTTGAAGCCGAAGAAGGCGCCGACCAGAGATAGAAATTCGCTTACGAATCCGCTTAATCCAGGAAGGCCGAGCGAGGCGAGGGTAAATACCGTCAAGATCCCGCCGTAGACAGGCATCTTGACGCCCAGGCCGCCGAATTTATTGAGATCCCTTGTGTGCGCGCGGTCATAGAGGACTCCGACGAGCAGGAACATTCCGCCGGTAATGGTGCCGTGGTTGAACATCTGCATAAGCGCCCCGTTAAAACCTGTCGTGGTCATGCTGGCAAGGCCGAGCATCACGAATCCCATATGGCTTACAGATGAATACGCGACCATCTTCTTGAAATCGGTCTGCGCCATCGCGACAAACGCCCCGTAGACTATGTTTATCATGCCGAGGATGGCGAAGGGCAGCGCGAAGTAAATAGCCGCGTCCTTTAATATCGGAAAACTTATCCTGAAGAATCCGTATCCGCCCATCTTAAGCAGGACGCCGGCGAGTAAGACGCTTATAGGGGTGGGCGCCTCGACATGCGCGTCAGGCAGCCACGTATGGAAGGGGAAGACAGGGACCTTTACGGCGAACCCGAGATAAAAACCGATGAATATCAGTATCTGGAGGCCTTTCGCCAGCGTATTTCCGCTGTCGGCCAGTTCGAGCATATTGAACGTATGCGGGTTTGAGGTGAAATAAAGCGCCAGTATAGCGAGGAGCATAAAGACCGAGCCGGCAAGGGTGTATATAAAGAACTTTATCGCCGCGTATTCTTTCCTCGGGCCGCCCCAGATGCCGATTAAGAAATACATCGGCACCAGGACCACCTCCCAGAAGACGTAGAAGAGGAAAAGGTCGAGCGCGGCGAATGTCCCGAGCATGCCGGTGTTCAGCAAAAGATAGAGGAAGAAATACTCCTTTTGGCGTGTTTCTATCCCGTATGAAGCGATACAGGCGAAGAAGCCCAACAAGGTGGTCAGGAATATAAGGCCTATGCTTATGCCGTCGGTACCAAGATGGTAAAAGATGTTTAATTGCGGTATCCACGGACAGAGCTCTTTAAACTGCATCGCGGGATCCAAATGATCGAATCGCAGCGCCAGCCATATAGACAGAAGGAGCGCCATCCCGGTGACGGCCGTGGCGATCGTTTTTATCAAAACGGATTTATTCTTGGGAGTAAAGAGTATCAGCACGGCTCCGAGAAGCGGCAGGAACACGATAAAAGTCAAAATCGGGAAAGGCATATCAACCTCCTATCAATTTGATTACGATTATGAGCACAAGCCCAAAGAACGCTATCAGCAGATAATTCTGCACGCTGCCGGTATGGATACGGCGGACGGCCAGCGACGCGAACCCGGTCAGGACAGCTACTAAATTTACGAAGAAATCCACGACATGGATGTCTATCCATGATTTTACGCGGCTTATTGCCATGGCAACCCGCGCCGCCCAGTTGACCGTACCGTCTATCGCCCCAAGGTCGAATTTAAACGAGAGTGCAGCGAGGCGCAGGCACGGTTTTATGAATAAGAATTCGTATATCTCGTCGACATAATATTTATTCGAAAGGACGTTGTATAGCAAAGAAAACCTGGCGCGTATCGCCTGCGGAAGTATCTTGTTGTTCAAGATATAAAATAGATACGCCAAACCGATGCCAAAAAGCCCGACGGCCGTCGAGATCCCCATCGCGAAATAGTTCGGCTCTATGATCTCCATAGTGTGCACGTCGCCGAAATAAATGAAATTCTGGAACGCGTGGTTCATAAACGGCGATCCGATAAATCCGATGAATATGGAAAATGCCGCGAGGATGCTCAAGGGGATCGTCATCACATTCGGCGACTCATGGACGCGCAGTTTAGAGCGCGTCTTGCCGAAGAGTACCAAAAATATCAGCCGGAACATATAAAACGCGGTCATCAGGCTCGTAAGGAGCGCTACGACGAATAACCCGTAGTGGCCGCTCTTCAGGAGCTCCGAGAGTATCTCATCCTTCGACCAGAAACCCGCAAAAGGCGGCACGCCGGCTATCGCGAGGCCCGCGATTATAAAAGTAGCGCCGGTTATCTTCATCTTGTTGAAGAGCCCGCCCATCTTTCGTATATCTTGAGTGTGGAGCGACGGCTCGTCTTCTACGTGGATCGAGTGGATCACGCTGCCGGCGCACAAGAATAGGAGCGCCTTAAAGAAGGCGTGCGTCATAAGATGGAACGCCCCGGCCGAATACGCCCCGGCGCCAAGGCCCACCATCATCAGGCCAAGCTGGCTTATCGTCGAGTAAGCGAGGATCCTTTTTATGTCATTGTTTACGAGCGCTATAGAGGCGGCCATGAGCGCGGTTATCGCGCCGATATAGGCGACTGCCATCAATGGTATCTGGTTTATCACAAATATGCCGTATGCGCGCGCGACGAGGTAAACGCCTGCCGCGACCATCGTGGCCGCGTGTATTAAAGCCGAGACAGGGGTAGGGCCTTCCATCGCGTCAGGAAGCCATACGTGAAGCGGGAATTGCGCGGATTTTCCGATCGCGCCGCAGAATATCAAGAGCGCCGCTATAGTAAATACGGTGTTGTCGCCGGCAAGCCCGGCGAGGTCTTTAAAGTAAAGCGTCTTTGTAGTGAAGAATAATAAGAGTATGCCTATCAATAGGCCCGTGTCGCCGATCCTTGTGGTGATAAATGCCTTCATGCCCGCCTTTGCCGCCGCCGGCCGCTCGAACCAGAATGAGATCAAAAGGTAGGAGCAGAGGCCCACGCCCTCCCAGAAGATATAGAGTATGACGAAATTATCCGCGAGGAGAAGCCCCAGCATAGAGCTCATAAACAGCGACAGATACGCGAAGAACCTCGAGAACCTCTTGTCCTCGCCCATATATCCTATGGAGTAGATCTGGATGAGCGTGCCGACTATAGTGACGACCAGAAGCATCATGCACGAGAGCGGGTCGACTATGACGCCGAAGTCTATCGCTACTGTCTTTAGCGCGAGCCATTTCGCGACAACGTAAGAACCCCCGCCTTTTAAGTTTCCCAAAAAGGTCAAGGCCGCGAGAAAGAAGGACGCGCTTGAGGCGGCGATAGAGATTATCGCGCTGGCTTTCTTCAGCTTCCGCCCGAAGAGGATATTTATGGCGAAGGCCAAAAATGGGAACAGTGGTATTAAATGCGCGTATTTTACCATTTCATCAGGTTTATCTTATCCATTAATATAGTCTTTGAGTTCCTGTAGATCGCGATGACAAGGACGAGGCCCACGACCGCTGACGCGGCCGCTATTGCGATCACGAATAAAGCGAATATCTGCCCCAGCCCATCGGCTCCGCTTGGGGCAGGTCCGTCCGGGCTACCTAAGAATCTGTTAAATGTAATCAGGTTGACATTGGCCGCGTTTAATATAAGTTCGATTGACATGAGAATCCCGATAGCGGTCCTGCGGGTTAATGCCCCGTAGATGCCTATCGCGAATAGTATCGCCCCCAATATCAGAAAATGGCTTTGAGGTATCATTCTTTATATGTCCTTCCGATGACTATCGCGCCGACGAGCGCCGCGAGCAATATAAGGGATATTACCTCAAAAGGCAGGGCATATGTAGACATAAGGGATTTTCCGAGTTCGCCAAGTCCGAGAAATTCCCTATCGGCGCCCGGGCCGCCCGCCTTCCACGGATTGCGATTTATTATGGCTATAAGAGAGGACAAGAGGACCAAGGCGAGTGCCCCGCCTATCAGCGCCTGACGGTTAGTTTGCTTTATCGCCTTGTCGTGGATTTTTGTAGTCAGCATTATCGCGAATATGAACAATGTAACTATGGCGCCTACATAGATCAATACCTGAACCGCCGCCAAAAACTCGGCGTTAAGGAATAAATAGACACAGGCCACGCCGAAGAGGGTAGCGGCCAAAAATACCGCGCAATGGAAAATGTCGCGGCTCCTTACGACCATAAAGGCGAACAGGCACGTCAGCGCCGCGATAAAATAGAACGAGGCCTTTATTACGAATTCCCGGTACAGGCCGAAGTCGTTTAATAAATTATTTAACGTTTGGATTAAGCCATTCACTGTATTTCTCCGAGTCTAATAAGTCAATACGCAATTTTTCGTGGTCATAGGTAGCGATCTCATATATCTTGCTCATATATATCGCCTGTGTCGGGCATATCTGATCGCAGAACCCGCAAAAGCAGCAAAGCTCCATGTTGTATTTAAAAGTGACAAGCTCTTTTTTCTTTTCCGGAGTCTCTTTATGCGTGATGGACAGGCAGCCCGTAGGGCATATCTTGGCGCACTGGTAGCATTTTATGCATTTCTCGGCGCGCAAATCGACCAGCCCCCTGAATCTGTCTGTCATCGGGAGTTTCTGCGTCGGATACTGGATAGTGACGCCGCGCCTTAAGGTATTCTTGAACGTGACCATAAGGCCTATTATAAGGCTCCATGCGCCGGTTATTATATTTATGAAGTATCTTATCATTTAAGAAGCGCCCATCCCGCGACAGCTAAGTTCGCGAATGATATAGGCGTAAGCACTTTCCACGAGAACCCCATCAACTGGTCGACCCTTACCCTCGCAAATGTCCACCTAAACCACATCATTAAGGTGATTATGCCGTAGGTCTTTATCAAGAACCATACGACCGGCGGCAGAAACGGCCCCTGCCAGCCGCCCAAGAAAAGCGTCGCCGCTATCGCGGAGACGATAAACAAATTCGTGTATTCGCCCAGAAAGAACATCGCGAATTTCATTCCCGAGTATTCCGTGTGGAACCCGGCGACAAGCTCGGATTCGGCCTCCGGGATATCGAAGGGGACACGGTTTGTCTCGGCGAGGGCCGATATCAGGTATATCAGGAAAGCGATAGCGAGATTCGGCTGAAATATGAACCATAGTTTACTCTGCGCTTCGACTATCTTTTGCATCGAGAGCGACCCCGCGAACATCACGACGGTTATTATCGAAAGGATCAAAGGGATCTCGTAACTTATCATCTGCGCGGCCGACCTCATCGCGCCCAAGAGCGAGTATTTATTATTAGAGCCCCAGCCGGCCATAAATATGCCTAAAATACACACAGAGGTTATCGCGAGTATATATAAAATTCCGATGTTCAAATCCGCCGGTATCAAAGTTATCCCGAATATATTTCCGAACGGGACGCATACGAAGACCATTACAGAGGGTACAACCGCGAAAAACGGGGCGAACCACCAGATCCATTTATCCACGCCGGCGGGCATTATGTCCTCTTTCAATAAAAGTTTTACGACGTCGGCGACCGATTGTAGGACGCCGTGCCAGCCCACGCGCATAGGGCCGTACCTCGTCTGGATGTGCGCCGATACTTTTCTCTCCCACCAGATAAGGAACATCGCCGAGACCGCGATAAATCCCAGTACTGTCGCGCCGACGATTATCATTATTATGAAAGTCAAAACTGATATCATCGGTCAATTTCCCCCATCACTATATCCAAGCTTCCAAGGATGCAGATGAGGTCCGCCACCTTGACGCCTTTAACAAGAGGCGTCAAGACCGCGAGGTTCGAGAATGACGGCCCTCTTATCTTTAGCCTGCACGGATAAGGCGAACCGTCGCTTACGATATAAAATCCCAATTCTCCGCGAGGGTTCTCCGCCCTGAAATATGCCTCTCCGGCCTCGGGTCTTAGGATGCGGCCTACTTTTACCGTAGGGTCGCCTTCAGGGATCCCGCCTATGGCCTGCTCTATTATCCTTAGGCTCTGCCGGATCTCCTCGATCCTGACCTTATATCTGTCCCACGCGTCGCCGTTATCTCCGGTAGGGACATCGAAATTAAATTTATCATAGACAAGATACGGCTCGTCCTTCCTTAAGTCCCATTTTACTCCGGAGCCGCGCAGGTTAGGGCCTGTTACGCTGTAATTTATCGCCATATCTTTAGGCAATACGCCGATTCCCTTTGTCCTCGCGAGGAATATCACGTTTTTTGTGAATAGGCCCTCCAGCTCGTCAGTCCTTGTCCGCATATACCCGACGAATTCCTTTATCTTTGCATCTATGCCCGCCGGAAGGTCGAATTGGACCCCGCCGGCCCTCATATAATTATAAGTCAGGCGGTTGCCGCAGACCTCGTCGAATATCTCGACTATCTTCTCGCGTTCGCGGAAAGCGTAAAATAATGGGGTGGCGAAGGCGCCTAAGTCCTGAACGAACGTCCCTATGCCGACGAGGTGGCTGGCGACACGGTTTAATTCCGCGATTATCACCCTGATATATTTCGCCCGCTCCGTGATTTCCGTCTTCATCAGTTTTTCGACGGCCATTACGTAAGCCAAATTATTATTCATAGAGGCGACGTAATCCAGCCTGTCGGTAAACGGGATGAACTGCGTATACGTGCGGTTCTCGGCTATCTTCTCCATCGAGCGGTGAAGGTATCCGATATGGGTCGCGCAATCGACTATGATCTCTCCGTCGAGCTTTGCCTCGAGATAGAGGACGCCGTGGGTCGAGGGATGCTGCGGCCCCAGATTTACAAAGAACTCTTCGGTATGTATGTTATCGTTTATTTTAGTTTCCATGATGCCTTTTGTCATTCAGATATGTTACACCGGTAGCCGCAGGCTTTAGCCTGCGATATATTGCGCTCGATAAACTTGTCCTCGTGAAAACGGGGATCGAGCAACTACATTTTGCCACAGTCTGGAGAGCGGCAATCTAATATCTCGGTTTCTTCACAAAATCCGGATGCGTGAAATCCTTCCTTAACGGATGGGCTGTCCACTCATCGGGGTTCAATATTCTCTTTAAGTTCGGGTGGTTTGGGAAATTGACTCCGAAAAGATCGTATATCTCGCGCTCGAACCAGTCGGCGGACTTCCAGAATTTCGCCAAACTCTCTATATTTAGATCATCGAATGCCAATCGCACTTTTAAGGTCAGGCTGCGGTGTCTTTTCATAGAGTAGAAGGTGTAAATAAGCTCGATGTTGTCGTTTTTCTCAACGGCGGTTATACAATGCAAATTATCAAAATCAAGGGCCGAGCTTATGATATAGCGCGCTGTCTCCAATAGCATTCCCTTGGGGATTATTATCGCGCCGGTCTGGTCTTCTTTCGCGGCATCGGGTATCTTTATTTTAAGCAAGCCGAATATCTCAGCGCCGTTCACTTTTTTCCGCCTTTATCTTTTCCTGCAGTTTCATCAATCCGAATAGCAGGTTTTCCGGGCGGGGAGGGCAGCCGGGTATATGGACATCGACCGGTATCCCCAGCGCCTCGGTTCCCTTGATGACGGAATAGGTATCGTGATAGAAGATGCCGCCCGAGACCGCGCAATTTCCCATCGCGATTACGTACTTCGGCTCGGGCATTTGCGCGTAAAGCCGTTTCATACATTCACCCATCTTTACGCATATCGTTCCAGCCACTATCATTACGTCGCATTGCCTTGGAGAAGCGCGGAATACGCCGGCGCCGAAGCGGTCGATGTCAAACCGCGAGGCGCCCGCCGCTATCATCTCGAAGGCGCAGCAGGCAAGCCCGAATGTCAACGGCCAGAGAGAGGACGCCTTGCCCCATTTTAATACGCTTTCGCCGGTAGTAAGGACCAACCCGCCGCCCGGGAATCTCTGTATCAATCCTGAAGCGGGGATTTTTTCTATTACTGCCATTCAAGAGCTCCTTTTTTCCAGGCGTAGATAAGTCCGAAGATCAGGATTCCGATGAAGACCGCCATCTCGACGAAGGCGACCGGCCCTAAGGCGCGGAATATGACAGCCCACGGCACAAGGAACAGGACCTCCACGTCGAAGATGACGAAGATGAGCGCGATAAGGTAGTAGCGGACATTAAACTGTATCCAAGAATTACCTTTTACTATCTCTCCGCATTCATAGGGGGATTTTTTAATGGGGTTGGGATCGCGGGGACGCAAGAGCCAAGAGACTATTAGAGCGCCTGCGACAAAAGCGATGCCGAAGATCAGAAATAAACCCACATATCCGTAATCTGTTATCATATATTTGAGATTCCTTCCGGTGCCGATAAGGTAGGCAACGCTTAATTTCACAATTATACAAAATAGAGGGGGGTCTTGTCAACCCCGCGCCTTTGAAATACAGAAACAGAAACGGCGCCGTCCACAAAGCGCCGCTCTGCGCGAGGCGATAGCGAAGACGATGCTTGAGCCGGTTTGTAAGTAGAGAATAGCTTCCCGCTTGTGCGGGAATGACAAGCCCCCTCACCCTTCCGCCGCCGCCTATGAAAGCAGAGATGTCTAGTTAGGCTATGGCGGACAAGTACCCTTTCCCCGAAAGGGAGAGGGATTTTTATCGAAAGAAATTTTGTTTTCCTTGCTTTTTCCCGCTAAGCGTGTAGAATATAAAAACTATGGCAAAATTTAAGCTCAATAAAAAGACGCTGATCTATGACGGCAGGATAATCAAGCTTGTCGTAAGCGACGGCATAATAAAAGGCCGAAAGGCGAGGTGGGAGGTGGTCCATCACACCGGGTCGGTCGGAGTAATCCCGTTTCTTACGAAAGATAAGATAGTCTTAGTCGAGCAGTTCCGTTACGCCGTCGGTGAGCGGCTCTTAGAGATCCCGGCCGGCACCCTGCACAAAGGCGAGGCGCCGCTCGCGGCCGCGAAGAGAGAGATACAGGAGGAGATCGGATACGCGGCCAAGAATTTCAAAAAACTATACACATTCTACCCGTCGTGCGGCGTTACTGATGAATTCGTCGTGATATACAAGGCGGCCGGGTTAAAACCCGCGCGGCTGGAGCCGGATTTTGACGAAGATATAACGGTAAGGATAGTCAAGCTGTCCGAGGCGTTAGGATATATTAAGGAAGGCAGGATAAAAGACGCCAAGACGATAATAGCGCTTTTACTTATGGCAAGAGGGAAATGAAAGACCAGATAGATTTTATTGATGTCATCGAGAAGATAGCGGAAAAAGACCCGCGGTATAATGCCGAGGCGTATCTTTTTTTGATGAAAGGGTTGAATTTTACGGTCGGAAGACTCGAAAAGCACCGCCATGTCTCCGGGCGGGAGTTGTCAGAGGGGCTTAAGCTTTACGCGATAGAGCAGTTCGGCCCTATGGCCCGGACAGTGCTGGAGAACTGGGGCGTTTACTCTACAGAGGATTTCGGCAACATCGTCTTTAATATGATAGGCGCGAAACTCCTCGCAAAGACCGCGGAAGATTCCATAGCCGACTTCAAGGGCGTGTATGATTTCAAGGGCGCCTTTGACCGAGCCGTCAAATATGAATTGGATCAATAAAAGATTACCTGTAAATAGCAAATAAATCTTCTTTACTTCCCTTCCGCTTGTGGTAAACTTTTGTTAAAATCGGAGGTCCTGAATTTGAGCGAAAAGTTTGCTTATAAGGGATTGTTTCTGGTTCTTCTGATTTCATTTTCCGCGGCCTTCCCGTACGCGGAAGCGCTCGTTATCAATAGTTACAGTTCCGACCCTACGCTTTACGACCGTTTTATGTCCGGCACATATCCAAGCAATCCCGCGCCGAACCCTAATTTCTTCGCCTCATCCTATGACTGGTCGGGTGTCGGCTGGATGTCCGCGAACCAGATGCGCAGCATAACGATGATCTCGCCGCTTCATTTTGTCGTCGCCAACCATTGGAAGATCTCGCCGGGAAGCTCCGTCTCATTCTTAAACAGGGACGGCCAGTTGAAAAATTATACTGTAGATAAGTATTCTACTTTTAGTTTTACGGATGTGGACGGCACGCACACTTCAGACTTAGCGCTCGGCTGGCTTACAGCGCCCATCCCGGAAGCCGACGACATCGCCCATTATTCCGTATTAAACGCCGATGACCCCGCGACACCAGAGCTCGATCTCGATTGGTATT
>Ga0102851_10001598_pt1 | contig 13101 bp, 14 predicted proteins | sample Mud3Dept3metaG_FD_79558 | JGI IMG/M metagenome (GOLD analysis project Ga0102851, IMG submission 79558) | Freshwater wetland microbial communities from Ohio, USA, analyzing the effect of biotic and abiotic controls - Mud 3 Core 4 Depth 3... | ecosystem: Environmental > Aquatic > Freshwater >... | reverse complement strand
GTGGCGAACAGGAAGGTGTAACCGATCCAGCGGTTCGGCAGGCCGAGCTGCTCGGCGATCGCGAGTGCGACCAGGAAGGCGAGGAAGCCGCCGGTGTAGACGGTGTAGTACTTCTTCAGTGACTGGGTGAATTGTGCCTGGGTCTGGGTCGCCATCTCAGTCTTCCTCCGATACGCCGTATTCTTTGTCCAGCTTGTTCATGTGGATGGCGTAGTAAAAGATCGAGATCACGTAGATGATCAGCGAACCCTGGGCACCCATGTAAAAGCCCAGCGGCCAACCGAAGAACGTGATCGTATTCAGCTCACGCGCAAAAAAGCCCACCACGTAGGTCACCACGAACCAGATCCCGAGCAGAATCGCCGTAATCGCCAGGTTCTTGCGCCAGTACTCTCGGTGTCGTTCTGTTAGTTGCATGAAACCCCTCCTGCTTCTCGTTGATGGAACCGATTTTTGTGACGAGAACCATCCCGGTCCGGGAGTCACACCCCGCCGATACCCCCTCCTGTAGTCAACCTGGCCCGCCGCTCGGCAACCGCGCGCAGGTCATGAAAAGTCATTGTGCCTGCCTGCCGGGCCCGCGCCAACAATACTAGCAGCAGCTCGGCAGTAACAAAGGCGTCGTCCGTGGCACGGTGACGCACCAGCGCCCGCAGGCCGAAATGCTCCAGCCAGGCGTCCAGCCCGGCCCGCGGCAGCCCCGCGTCCGGCACCAGGGCCGGGGCCAGCCACGCCAGGTCGAGCCAGGGGTTGGGCAGGTCGAGCCCCAGCGTCTGGCGCAGGGCCCGTTCCAGCACTACCTGATCGAACGGCGCGTGGTAGGCCACCAGCGGATCCTTGCCAATGTAGTCCAGAAATGCCGTCAGCGCCTCGACCGGCTCGGTGCCGGCGGCCTGCGCCTGCGGGCCGATGCCGTGAATCAGGATGCTGTCGCGCGCCACCCACTCGGTGCTGCGAATCACCACCTCGAACCCCTCGCCCGGCCGCAAGCGCCCGCCCTCGACCGGTACGGCACCGATGGCCAGCAGCAGGTCGCGGCGGGGATTGAGCCCCGAGGTTTCGACATCGACGACAATATAGCGGCCGTCCGCCAGCGGCAGGCGCTCGTCCACGGCCGGCCGGTCCCGCCACGCCGCCAGGCGCTCGGCGAACCCGGGCGGCAACTCGATCGGACGCCCCAGAACCCGCCGCACCCACTCGATCACCGCCCGCCCCCGTCATTAGCAATCGCCGAACCGCAGCCTATTCCGCGCCGACACCAAGGTAGGTCCGGACCTTCTCCTCCTCGAACCGCGCGGCCGCCTCGGGTTCGCGAGTCAGCCACGATACCACGATGCCGGACACGAACGCCGCCGTCATCGACAGCAGTGCCGGGTTCTTGAGCGGGAACACCGCGGTCGGGTTCTTGAGGATGTCGACCCACACCGTCGGGCTGATCACGATCAGCAGCACCGCCAGCACCGTGCCGGTGATGATGCTCACCACCGCGCCGGTAGTGGTGAAGCCCTTCCACACCATCGACATCAGCAATGCCGGGAAATTGGCGCTGGCCGCCACCGCGAATGCCAGGCCAACCATGAAGGCGACGTTCTGGCCCTTGAAGGCGATGCCGAGCACCATGGCCAGTACGCCGAGCAAAACCGTGGCGACGCGCGCCACCTTCACTTCCTCGGCCTCGGAAGAGCGCCCACTGCGCACCACGTTCACGTACAGGTCGTGCGACAGGGTCGAGGCGCCGGCGAGCGTGAGCCCGGCCACGACCGCGAGGATGGTGGCGAACGCCACCGCCGCAATGAAACCGAGGAACACGGTGCCGCCGGCGACCTCGGCGAGCAGCGGCGCCGCCATGTTGCCGCCCTTGTCGATGCTGGTAATGACGTCCTGGCCGACCATCGCCATGGCGCCGAAGCCGATGATGGTGGTGAGGATGTAGAAATAGCCGATGAAGCCGGTGGCGTAGAACACCGACCTGCGCGCCTCCTTGGCATCCGGCACGGTGTAGAAGCGCATCAGGATGTGCGGCAGGCCGGCGGTACCGAACATCAGCGCCAGCCCGAGCGACAGTGCGTCCCACGGATTCGATACCAGCCCACCCGGGGCCAGCACCGCATCGCCGTACTTGACGGCCGCGGCATCGAACAACGCCACTGGACTGAAGCTGAAGTTGGCCAGCACCATGATCACCAGCAGCGTGGCGCCACCGAGCAGCAGCCCGGCCTTGATGATCTGCACCCAGGTCGTGGCGAGCATGCCGCCGAACAGCACATAGGAGATCATCACACCGCCGACGATCACCACCGCCAGCTCGTACGGCAGACCGAACATGAGCTTGATCAGGTTGCCGGCGCCGACCATCTGCGCGATCAGGTAGAACGCCACGGTGGTAAGCGCACCGATCGAGGCCGTGATGCGGATCGGCTTCTGCTTGAGCCGATAGGCCACCACGTCGGCGAAGGTGTACTTGCCGAGATTGCGCAGCGGTTCGGCAATCAGGAACATGATCACCGGCCAGCCCACCAGCCAGCCGACCGAGTAGATCAGCCCGTCGTAGCCCTTGAGCGACACCAGCCCGGCGATGCCGAGGAACGATGCCGCGCTCATGTAGTCGCCGGCCAGCGCCAGGCCGTTCTGGAACCCGGTGATACTGCGCCCGGCGGCATAGTACTCGGTGGTGGTGCGGGTGCGCTTGGCGGCCCAATAGGTGATGTACAGGGTGAAGCCGATAAACACCAGGAAGAAGCCGATCGCCACCGGATCCGGCTGGCCCAGTACGGTCTTGAACTGATCCATGGCTTACACCCCCATCCGGTCGCGGATCTGCTTCACCGACTTGTCGTAGACGCGGTTCGCCCACCACACGTAGATACCGGTGAGCAACCACGCCAGCACGATGATACCGACGCCAACCGGGATGCCGAGCGTGACGTGCTCACCTACCCTGGCGGCGAGCGCCGGCTTGTTGAAGGCCAGCACCAGAATGAATCCGAAATAGCCGACCAGCAGCACCGCCGTCAGTGCCAGTGACACCAGCCAGCGTTGCCGCACCAGCGCCCGGAATTCGGGCAGCTCGCGCACGCTCTTGTGACCACCCTCTGCACCTGCCATGACCTGAACCCCCTCGCTGCTTTTCGAAATCGATGCCCGACCCAACCGCCCTGCCTACAGGCTGTGGTACAGGTTGTAGTCGAGCGCCAGCCGGTTCTGCACCTTGCGTGCCTGCCGGAACGCCTCCTTGAGAATGCGTCGGTCGAGCTCATTGAGACCGTCCGGATTGATGTGATTGTCCAGCGGCAGCCCGGCCCGCTCCTGGCGATTGTGGTGGCGCATGCGCAGCAGCTGGATGAAGGCATAGCCGTCGCACCACGCATCGGCCTCCTCGGCGCGCAGCACGCCGGCGCGCGACAGCGCGCGCAGCCGGCCGACCGTACGGGTGTCGGTCACCCCGTTGGCGAGCGCGAGAATGCGCGCCCCGTCCACGAACGGGGTGGTGCCGCTGAGCTTGAGGTCGATGGTGTCGGGGTGCTCGCCGCCGCTCTCGACCACGAAGTCGCGCACCACACCGAGCGGCGGGCGGTTGCGCAGCGCGTTCTCGGACATCTGGCGCAGGAACCGCGGGCTGGCGGCGACGAGATCGAAGACGAAGCGGTGCAGCTCGGCGAGCGGCGCGTCATCGCCCCACAGCGCGCGGAAGTCGAAGAAGATGCTGGCGTTGAGCAGGTGCTCGGGCGCGCCGTGCTCGATCCACTTGGCGAAGCGCGCCTTCCACTCCTCGAGCGACAGGCAGCACTCCGGGTTGCTGGCCATGATGTTGCCCTTGCACAGCGGATAGCCGCAGACATCGAGCGCCTCGTTGATGGCGCGTGCCAGCGGCAGCAGCGTGGCGCGAATCGCCGCGGCGTCCTGTCCCGGCGGCGGCACGAACAGGATGCCGTTGTCCTGGTCGGTCTTGAGGGTCTGCTCCTGGCGGCCCTCGCTGCCGAACGCCAGCCAGGTGAACGGCACCGGCGGCACGCCGTGCTCGGCGATCATGAGCTCGATCACGCGCCGGGTGATGTGGTCGTTGAGCAGAGTGATGATCTGGGTGAGCTGGCCGACCGAGGCGCCCTGCACCAGCATCTGCTCGATCATCCGGTGCACGTCCTCGCCGTGACGCTTGAGACTGTCGATGTCGGGCGCACGCGTGATGGAGCGCGACAGGCTCACCAGCCCGATGCGCTGCAGCGAGAACAGGTCGCGCTCCGAGACCACGCCCACGAGCCGCCCCTCCTCGACCACGCACACGTGGCCGATGCCGCGGCTCGCCAGCAGCACCGCCGCCTCGTGGGCGGTGGCCTGCGGCGGCAGGGTCTGCACGCCGGTCGACATCACCTGCCACATCTCGAAGTCGATGCTGAGCTCGGTGACCGCCACGCGCGACAATACGTCGTGCAGGGTGAACACGCCGACCGGATGCTGTTGCTCGTCGACCATCACGATCGAGCCGACCCGCTCGGTGTGCATCAGCACCAGCGCCTCGCGGATCGTGGCCTTCGGGCTGCAGGTGACCGGCGCGCGCCGCACCAGGTTGGCGAGCGGCGCGTTCAGGCTGGTCTCGCCCGATACCTCGGTGGCGAGAGTCGCCTGCACGTGGCGCAGCGCCTGGTCGAACAGATTCGCCAGGCGGCGCGAACAGAAGTCGTGGAATTCCGGACTGACCGCGAGCAGCTCATCGAAATCGGCGCGCTCCAGCTCGAAGCAGAAGCAGTCCTCGACCGCGCGGTGGGTGGTGCGTACCGGGCGACGCGCCAGCAGCGCGCCGATCGGGAAGCACTCGCCGGGCGCCAGTTCCCAGGCGCCGTCTTCGGACGGGCCGCGGCTCTCCTGGGCCTCGCCGCGCACCCGGCCCTGCTTGATGATGTAGAAGGTGCTGGCCGGACCCTGGTCGGGGTCAGTGATCCGCTCCCCGCTCGCATGGAAACCGAGCTTGAGCTTGCGGGCGAGCAGCTCGCGGTGCTCGGGCGTCATGCGGTTGAAGGGCGCATGGTTGCCCAGGAACTCGAGCACCGGGACAAGCGCACCCCGGCCCGCGCTCTCGCGGACCCCGTCCCGTGTCGGTGGCTGGGACATCGACATCGTCTGCTGCTGTGCTCCCCGGAGACCGGTGCACCCGGTCACAACGCGTCGGCCATGCTAGCCACAAAAGGCCCCGGCGGACAATTGCGCGGGGTCAATCATTGGCAAAACAGCGTCCTAATAATCGATCCCGCCCCGATGCCGCTCAGGTCACCCGGCCAGCCCGCAGGAACAGCGGCCAGGTTACGGTCCGCTCCCGAACCGGCCCCCAGGCAGCGCGCAGGTCCCGCTCGACCTGTTCGAGGGGGTGCCGGCCGTGGGCGGCCAGATAGCGGCGGCTGGCCGACCAGGTGTCGAGGTAGCCAAGCAGCGCGTCCAGGGTCCACGCGGCGCTCATCGCGAACCGCGGCGCCTCGATTTCGGCGAACGGGAACGGCAGGTCGCGGTAATCGTTCTCGATATGGCGGCGCTCGGGCGGCCAGTACGACCCGACGACATCCTGGTAATAGCGACCCACCACGGCATCGACCTTGGCCGATATCTGCGTCCGCCCGTAACCCCACACCGCCACCACCCCGCCCGGTCGCAGCGTCGCGCGCACCGCCGGGTAGAAGCGACCAAGGTCGAACCAGTGCAGCGCCTGGGCGACCGTCACGAGATCGGCGCCGCGTGCCGCCGGCGGCGGGGACTCGGCCGCGGCCACGCAGTATTCGATACGCGGATGGGCCGCAGCCTGGGCGAGTTGCGCGGCACTGGCATCGCTCGCAACGACGCGTTCGAAGTGCGCAACGAGCACGCTGGCTGCCTGGCCACTGCCCGTGGCGCAGTCCCAGGCCAGCGCGCACGAGGGGGCGATCGCGGCCAGCCACGCGAACAGCTCCGGCGGGTACACCGGGCGGAAGCGCGCGTACTCGGCGGCCTGGGACGAAAAGTGGTCGGCAAACTGCATGGCAACCTCCGGCTCAATCGCGATCATAGCCGTCGCCGCTCCGGCGCGCGCGGCCGGCGAGAATCGGCTATGCTCCCGGCACCGAGAACCTGGAGCGAAACCCGGCCATGAATGTGCTCGTCACCGGCACGGCAACCCCGTTCGCCGAACTGCTGCTGCCGCGGCTGCTGGCCCACCCGGGCATCGACCTGGTCGTGGGCATCGATCGCGAGCAGTCCGAGTTCGTGCACGAAAACTTCGTGCAGGTGCTGATCGATCCGCGTTCGGCCCAGATCGCGCGCGTGCTGCGCGGGCTCGACGCGGTCATTCACCTGGCCGCCGAGCTGGCCGAGGCCGACCCGGTGGCGAGCGTGGTCGGCACCCAGAACCTGTGCGCGCTCGCCCATGCCGCCGGCACCCGGCACCTCATTCACCTGTCCTCGGCGCTGGTCTACGACAACCGCAGCGCGCCGCGCACCAGCGCCATCAACGAGCGCCATGTTCGCGGCACGCCGACCGGCTGCGCGCCGATCGAGGCGCTGCGCTCTATCGAGGACTGGCTGGACGGCTTCGAAACCCAGCACCCGGAGATCCGGCTGGTGCGGCTGCGTCCGCACTGGATGCTCGGCCGCCACAGCGACTCGCTGCTGGCGAAACTGCTGCACGGCCGCATGCAGCTCAAGCTGCCGGAACCGCCGCCGCCGATCCAGTGCGTGCACGAAGAGGATGTGGTCCAGGCGATCCTGCAGGCACTCGACAGCGAGGCGAGCGGCGCCTTCAATCTGGCCGCCAAGGAAGTCACCAGCATCCCGGCGCTGCATCGCCAGACCCGCTGGCTGCGCCTGCCGGGCCGCCCGGGGCTGATCGCCCACCGCCTCGACCGCCCCGCCCCGTGCCTGGAACTGCTGCGCTACCCGCTGGTGCTCGACACCCGCCGCGCCCGCGCCGAGCTCGGGTGGAAACCGCAGCGCGACACGGCGAGCGCCGCGGCGAGGCGGTAGTTTCGGGTTTCGGGTTTCGGGTTTCGGGTTCTGAGTCTCCCGGATTCCGCTGCGCTCCATCCGGGCTACGTGCTGCACAAGCAAGTGCCAGTCCCCGGCGCCGTATGCGCCGAACCCGAAACCCGAAACTATCTTTCTTTCAGCCACCGCCAGATCAATCCCTCGGGCCGCACCTCGCCGGTAACCACGTAGCGCAGCGAATTGCGGTTGTTGAGTGTCCAGCGCTGGCGGTCTTCCACACCCAGCCGGCCGCAGAACAGGATGCGGTCGCCCTTGCACAGCGTCAGGTCCTCGTCCGGCAGCAGCAGCTTGTCTTCATCGCGCTCCACCAGCAGTGCCAGACCCGGCAGGCGCTCGTCGCGCGCACCCGGGTCGGCGAGCAGGTGCCGCAGGCGCACGGTGTGCCCGGCGCTGAGCGCGGCGTGCACCACCGGCGCGTGCGGCGGGTCGATCTGCACCGTCCACAGGTCCGGCGTGCGGTTGGCGGTCATCGGCCACAGCCGCTCCACCAGCGCCGCGACCCACTGCTCGCTCTGGTGGCGCGCCTCGCGCAGGAAGTCGGTGAGCAGCGGCGTGCTGATCAGCGACAGGATGCGGTTGGCGATGATGCGCGAGCGCTGCATGGTGAGGTCGATCTTGGCGGCCGCGAAGATCGAATCGTTCTGGCGCAGGTTCTGGCGCCCGACCAGGAACAGGTTGGGGTTGAGGTGACGGGCGGTGATGATGATCGACAGGTTGTTGGCATCGTCGTCGGTGCCGGCGACCACGCCGACCGCGTTCTCGACGTGCGCCTCGCGCAACGTGGTGGTCTCGTTGCCGCGCCCGTGCACCGTGCCCGGCGGGGCCTGGGTGCGCTCCAGGTCCTTCTCGATGATGACCGTCTGCACGCCCTCGTACTGGAGGTAGCGCTGCACCGCCTTGCCGAAGCGGCCATAGCCGCACAACACCCAGGTGCCGCGCGGCGGCTGGTAACGCAGCGGCAGCGGCTTGCCGGGCGGCTGGGTGAGCCACTCGGTGAGCAGGTACAGGTCGGGTGAATGCACCGCCATCGCCAGCCGGTCGGCGAAGGCGTCGAACGGGTTGATGGTGGCGTCGGTGCCGAACGAGGCCATGTTGGCCTGGGCGTCGTGGGTCTCGGCACGGCAGATCACCGGGAGCTCGGGGCGCAGCAGCTTCACGGTGATCGCGATCTTGAGATTGACCGCGTCGTGGTTGGTGATCGCCACCACCCCGGCACAGTTGGCTCGCCGCAGGCCGGCCAGCTCCAGGCTGGCCGGGTCGGCGGCATCGGCGTTGTAGCCCGGCACGTCGCTGCGCAGGTCCTCGAGCGTCAGCTCGTTGATGCGTTCCGGATCGATGTCGAGCACCACCGCGTGCAGCCCGTGCTCGACCATCTCCTGCACCACCAGGCCGCCGGTGTCGCCGTAGCCGCACACGATGTAGAACGGCTGGTTCTGGCGGCGCACGGCGGCGGCGAACACCCCGGCGCGCAGCACCTGGCGGAAGGCCGGCTCCTGCAGCAGCGCGATCAGCGCGCCGATGCCGTACAGCCACGCGGTCACGCCGAGGTAGATGGTGAAAGTCATCCACAGCCGCTGCGCGGCGCTGAACGCCTGCGGCAGCTCGCCGAAACCGATGGTGGAGATGGTGTAGGTGACAACGTAGAACGCATGGAAGAAATCCATGCGCAACGGCCGGCCCGCGGCATCCACTCCCGGGATCAGCACCAACCCGATCATCGACACCGCGTAGACGACAATCAGCAGCAGCAGCGGCAGACGCATCCGCCGCAGGACATGAAAGATCACCCGGTCACGGGCGCCGCTGTGCATGGCGGGGCTTCAGCGCCGCAGCGTGGAGATGTCGATGATCAGCAGCACGACCGACACGATGTTGGCAGCGAGCGCGCCGCCGGACAGCGCCACGATGCTGGCGGTCACCTCGCCGGTCAGGCCGACGCCGGTGACGTACACCGCGATCGCCCACACCAGCGCGGCGGCGATCAGCTGCAGGTCTGCCACCAGGCTGGTGCCGAGCAGCACCGCGCCGATGTGGGTACGCTCACCGAACTTGAGCACCGTGGCGATCAGGTTGACGACGATGGCGGCGAACAGCTCGTAGACGTTATGATGGGCCGGGTTGTCGATGTCGCCGAGGAAGAAGCCGAAGTTGAGCGTCATGGCGAGCACGATGAAGAAGCTGAAAATGATCTTTTCGATATTCATGCAGGGCTCCGCTGGCGCCGCGCGGGCGCTCTGATTATTGACTGGGATTCGTGCCAACCGGCACCGCGGCCGCCTGTGCCCGGGCCGCCGCTAGGCTATGATGACCAAAAACCGCGCCCGCGACCATGGCCAAGATCCTCGACTTCAAGAAGCCCTCGCCCAGGGACAAGAACAAGGGCAAGACCCTGTGCCTGCACGACTTTCACAAGTGGAAGGTGGTGTCGGAGCGCAAGTTTGACGTCAAGCGCGGCAAGCTGGTGACCCTGTACCGCTGCGAGCGCTGCGGCAGGGAAAAGACCGAGCTGGTTTGAGGGTAAGCTGTTAGCTATTGGCGATTAGCGATTGGCTAACCGCCAACTGCCAATAGCTGATAACCAACCCCCAAACGCCACCGCGGCAGCCAGGCCGCCTACCGCGCCAGCGCCTCGGCGCCGGGCGGTTCGCCTCAGGCGCAGCGCGTCCCGAGCCCCCGCGCCTCATCAAGCCAGCGCTGGCGCTGTTCGGCGGTCGAACTCCCCATCGGCCCGACATCGGTGATGCGTACCGGTTTCACCCCGCAGAACTCCAGGATCGAGCGCTTCATGGTGATGTGTCCGGCGCGCCGGAACAGCAGCCGGTAGGCGAGCGGCGGGGTGTTGAGAGTGACGATCAGGCGCGCGCTGCGACCCTTGAGCAGCTTGTCCCAGCGCGGCGAGTCCTTGCGGAAATTGACCGCGAAGCCGGGCGCGAACACCCGCTCGATGAAGCCCTTGAGCAGCGCCGGCAACGTGCCCCACATGATCGGGTAGATGAACACCAGGTGCCCGGCCCAGCGGATGTCGGCCTGCGCCTGCACCAGCGCCGGCTCGAGCGCGGCCGGCTGCGCGTGGCTGCCGGAGCCGATCGGATTGAAGTCGATCTCGGCCAGATTGAGCTGGCGCACCTCGGCCCCCGCACCCTGAGCACCGGCGGCATAGGCCTCGGCCAGCGCGCTGCAAAAACTCTTGGCCTGCGGATGGGCGAGAACGATCAGGACATTTTTCTTCATTACTGAACCTTGTCTAATTCGATGTGCACAACCGGGATGCGCGCACTATAGCGGCTCGTGGCGATGACTGCATCAGGCTCTTAGCTCTTAGCTATTAGCGGTTAGCTTTTGGCTGTTAGCTAACCGCCAACTGCTAATCGCTAACAGCTGATAGTGAATCGCTGCCCTGCACTAATGCATCATACGAGCCATCTACCGCCCGAGTGCGTCCCGGAATGCTTTACGCAGCGGCGCGAACGCCGGCTCGAGCGCATCGCGCTGGGGGACCGGCATGCGCGCCGCCGCCACGCCGTCGAACAGCACCAGCTGCGAAAACACATCGGCGCCGATCTCGTTCGGATGGAAATAGCTGGTGGTGAGCGGGAACGCCTCGACGTACTCGCGCACGCTCGCCAGCTCCATGCTCGCCACCCGGCCGTCGCGGTCGCGCACCACCCGGTAGCCGTTGCCATCCGCGGCCACTTGCACCGCCAGCATGCGGAAGTCCTCCGGCATGCGCCGGATACCGTTACGCTCGGCGAAGCTGAGATACGGCAGCCAGTAGCCGCCGGCGGCGCGCGGGTAGAGCCAGCAGCAGCTCATGCCGTCGGGGTTGGCCGGCTGAATGGACGCCAGCTCTTCCGGCACTGCGAGCGCCGCGCGCCGGAAGCCGAAGGTCTCCGTATGCAGGCGCTCGAAGCGGCGCGGCTCGAGCCGCTGCAGCACGTGCAGCTGCTCGTGCACCAGCAGCATGCCGGCGCGCAGCAGCGCGGTCTCCGGCTCCAGCCGCTGGCGCATGTCGAACAGGCCCTTGCCGACCCCCTCCGACAGCACGATCACGTCGTCGCGGGTATGCGGCAGGCCACCCTCGATGTGATCGGCGACCTTCACGAACCGCCACGGCTGGCGCGCGAAGCGCGGGTAGCCGCGCAGCAGCGGCTGAAGTGCATCGATGTAGGCGCGGATCGCCTCCTGCTCTTCGCGCCGGAACGGCCGCACCGCCTGCTGGTAGCGGCGCCGGGTTTCGGCGCGCTGCTCTTCGATCGTGCCGGTGAGCGGCGCGCCGGTCTTGGCGGCCATGTCGAGCGGATAGAGTTTGCCGAAATACGGATCGCGCGCGTCGTTGACGATCACGACACGCGCGGCATTGCCATCGAGAAACTCGACCGCCGGCCCGGCGGCCACGGCCGCGCCCGCGAACAGCGCCAACGGTGCGGCCAGCACCAGCCCCTTCATACTATTACTCCCCGACATTGATGAGCAGCCCGCGCCGGCGCGCGGCGCGGAACACCGCCAGGAACACCCCGACCCCGAGCGCCAGGTAGACCGCGTTCAGGGCGACCGCGTTGAAAAACAGGTCGGCGCGGAACGTCTGCTCGAACAGCACCGCGCGCATGCCCTCGAACACGTGGCTGGCCGGCAGCAGTCCGGCCACCACCTGCAGGCTCGGCGGCAGCACCGACACCGGGTAGTAGATGGCGCTCACCGGCGCGACGGCGAAGATCGCCACCCACGCCAGGTTTTCGGCGCCGAGCCCGTAGCGCAGCACCAGTCCGCTCACCAGAAGGCCGATCGCCCAGCCCATCACCAGCAGGTTCACGAAGAACGCCAGTAACGGCAGCCCCATATCGAAGATCGAGTAGTGATAGAACGGAATCGCCAGCAGCGCCGCGCCGCCGACGCCGATCAGGGTACGGATCAGGCTGATGGTGAGCAGCGCGACCACCAGCTCGTACGGCCGCAACGGGCTGGCGAACAGGTGGCCGAGGTTGCGCGAGTACATCTCCTCGAAGAACACCGTCGACACGCCGAGCTGGCCGCGGAACATCACGTCCCACAGCAGCACCCCGGCCAGCAGCACGCCCGAGGCCTGCGCCACCCACGAGCTGCTGGCCTGCATGAACTGGCTGATGAAACCCCACAGGATCATCTGCATGGTCGGCCAGTAGGCGAGCTCCAGCACCCGTGGCCACGAGCGTTTGAGCAGGTACACGTAGCGCAGCACCATGGCGTAGATGCGCGCGCCCGAAATCGCCTGCACCGGGGTACTCATGCCGCCTTGCCTCCGTCGTCACGCCGCCGGTCGCGGGCGATGTCGAGGAATACCTCTTCGAGATTCCCGCGCCCGAATCGCGCCTGCAGTTCGCCGGGCGTGCCGCGGTCGACGATCTTTCCGGCGCGCATCATGATCACGTCCGTGCACAGCCGCTCGACCTCGAGCATGTTGTGCGAGGCAAGCAGCACGGTAGCGCCGCCGCGCCGCTGGTAGGCGGTGAGGTAGCCGCGCATGCGATCGGCAGTATCGGGGTCGAGCGAGGCGGTCGGCTCGTCGAGCAGCAGCAGCTCCGGCTCGTTGAGCAGCGCCTTGGCCAGGCCGACGCGGGTCTTCTGGCCGGCCGACAGGCTGCCGTAGGCACGATCGAGAAACGCCGCCACGTCCAGGTCTTCGGCCAGCTGCTCGATGCGGCGGGCGCGGTCCCGGAGACCATAGAGGCGCGCGTACACGCTGAGGTTTTCCAGCACCGTGAGCCGGTGCGGCAGGTCGACATACGGCGAGGAGAAGTTCATGCGCGCCAGCACCCGGTAGCGGTGGCGCAGCATGTCCTCGCCGAGCACGCGGATGCTGCCGGCGCTCGGGAGCAGCAGCCCGAGCAGCATCGACAGCGTGGTGGTCTTGCCGGCGCCGTTGCCGCCGAGCAGCCCGCAGGTGCTGCCGGCCGGCACCGCGAACGACACGTTGTCGACCGCGGCCAGATGGTCGTAGCACTTGGTGAGACCTTCGACCTGGATGACGGGAGTGATCATAAACGTAGGGTGAGACCCTGCCCCACCGAATATTATTGTCTGGTGGGGCAGGGCCCCACCCTACATTAACCAATCTGAAGGACG
>Ga0102851_10001597_pt1 | contig 13104 bp, 6 predicted proteins | sample Mud3Dept3metaG_FD_79558 | JGI IMG/M metagenome (GOLD analysis project Ga0102851, IMG submission 79558) | Freshwater wetland microbial communities from Ohio, USA, analyzing the effect of biotic and abiotic controls - Mud 3 Core 4 Depth 3... | ecosystem: Environmental > Aquatic > Freshwater >... | reverse complement strand
TGATATCCATGAGGCAATCATCAGTCTGTCTCTAAATGGCAAACAGAAGAATAATTGACAGCGTTACCGAAGCAGATTTGAAAAAGTATCTTTTCATTTTTATAACAAGTTGAAGTATGATGGGGATTAAGTTATGAATTATTTCCTCAGTATTATCCTCTATATTTGGGAACCCGATAACTCATCAATATAAATTCTATGAAGAACCTCAAATCAATAGCCGTCTTACTGTTAAGTCTGATTCTTTTTATTTCTTACGGATATCTTAGTGCCCGGGAACCTGTTAAAACGGATATATTTTCGACCATATTATGTTTGTTAATTCTTCCTCGTTCATCCCTTTCAATATATCGGTTTTCAATAAGGTTCAAGTAAATTCTACTTCACCTGATAGGGTTTATAATTTTTATTATAAAAAGGATTTTTTAATTTCCATAAACTATTACCTGATATGAACAGAAATGAATTTGTCAAGACAATGGCGGCAACCGTACCGGCTGCTGCTGTGGTTCCCAATTTAGGCAGGTTTGCAGAGACCGAGCTGGGGAAGGTCAGAATAACCGATGTAAAATGCATGCGGGTTCAGATTGGCAGAGGCCACGTTCTGCCACTGGTGAAGATTGAGACAGATTCCGGTGTCTACGGAGTAGGTGAATGTCATCACGACGTAACAGGCCTGGGGGCCAGGGATGTGGTGATTAACGCATTCAAACAGATACTTGTCAGGCAGGACCCGTTCGATATTGCTCGTCTGACCGAGCAGATGAAATTCCGTGTTTCTTACCTGGGCGGTAATGGAGGGATAGGTATGCATGCCGTTACAGGTTGCGAGATCGCACTGTGGGATCTTATCGGAAAGCTTCTTGGAATGCCGCTCAGGAAAATACTCGGAGGAGGATGTTACACAGATCGCGTCCGGGCTTATCTGACAAGCCAGCCAAGGAACATGCTCGATCCGGCAGCGTGCAAGGAATGGATCGGATACCTTAAGAATTCGGTTCAGAAATGGACAGCAGCTAAACCGTTCAGGATATCCAGACGGCCGGGTGGTGAAGCACTGAACCGGCGTCTTTCCTATACCGAGCTGGAGAATAATATAAAGGCATACACCAATCTCAGAGAGGCGGCTGGCAAGGAATTTGAGATCATCGTCCACTGCCACTGGGAATTCGGATTCTTTGATGCACTGAGCTTTGCCAAAGCACTTGAGCCCATCAGGCCATGGTGGATTGAGGATCCGATGCCAATCAACTATGTCGACACATGGGCCAAGCTGACTGCTGCATCTCCGGTTCCGATTCTCTGCGGAGAAAACCTCTATACACTTCACGACTTCCTTCCATTCATTATTAACCAGGCAGTTCATATGGTGGAGATCGATATCTCAATGGCAGGGGGATTACTTGAAGCTAAGAAGATTGCTGCCCTGGCAAATGCCTATTATATGCCCGTAGCAACTCATAATGTTATGGGCCCTGTCGCAACTATTGCCTCTGCTAACTGCGCAGCCACTATGCTCGATTTTATCGGTCACGAGAGTTACGATTACAAGCAGGATTCCCGCGACGGACATGCCGGATGGGAGACACTGGTTGTGTACGACAGGGAGATAATCCAGGACGGTTATATCCAGCTCTCAGACAAACCCGGGTTGGGTCTTGAGATAAACAAGGATGCAGCAATGAAATACCTGGTTGACGGAGAAAGCTGGTGGGGATAAAAACCAGGTTATAACGAAGCTCGAACGTGCCCTGACTGTGCTTAAGGAACTGAAAGATTCAGGCGTGCCTGTTGATGGTTTTGGAATGCAGGCTCACTGGAGCAAGGAGGTGACAGCAGAGAGGTTGAAGACAGGCTTGCAGACAATTTTAAGGCATACCTCGAAGTCCTGCACAAAAATTGAAACACCTGACAATTATATTGCGATCATTTGTCTTGAAAGTATTTTACTTTAAAATTGCTGTTTTAAGATAAAAACAGGGGGAAAGCTGATACTCCCCCGGAAAAACATAAAGACTGAAATGCTGTTATTTGTTAAAGTAGTTTAGGATCACAATTAATTTTCCATTCTCTTTTCCCGGCAAGACCTTCATTTCCATCTGTCCTGTCACTTTTGTTCCGACACCGAGAAAGGATAGAGTATCTGTTATTGTTGCCTGATGGCCCGAACCAATCAATTCTGCTTTGGTCAGTTCACCTTTCCACAAAACGGGGCCGAAGGTATGTCTGAATATGTATTGACCTGGTACAATGTTTTCAAAGACATATTCATTTTGTCCTTCTTTTGTCATTTTACGTTCAAGCATTTTCCCATCTTTTGCTAGTTCAATTTCCGCACCACGACCCATCGTCTGTTCAGTTCTCTCCCTGTAATAATCGGTTCCGCTGTCGAATGCTTCAACCTCAAAATAGTATTCAGGATCCCTGTTGAGACTGTGTATAGTTATTGTGTTGGCGTCATATACCATATAGTTATTATAAAGTTTGTCCGGTTCAATACCATAACGAACAGTATAGCCATCTGCGTCTTTTACAGGCTCCCACAGGAGGGTGGCATCGCGGCGATCTTCGGGATTACGCACTACCATTACCTTATCAACCTTTGTGAATCTGGCTTCCCCGGGGTTCCCGAATATCCGCAGATCCTTAACTGCGAATTTCCCTGAATCGGGGGTGAATATATTAGTCAGTTTTACAAACCTCGCTTTTACAGGCTCGGCCAGTTCTGTATAATCATGCTTATTATCCGTTGTATTATTGCTTTTATCGATCAGAGTCGACCATGTTGTGTTGTCATCTGAGACCTGGACAGTATATGAATGATAACGTGGATTAGTATTACTCCTGTTCATGTTCATAGCCGGCCTCGGTCCCATACCGGGACCCATACCCCTTCCAAAGAAGGGTATCCGTGCATCATGCTGATCGAAGTTGATCTGCAATGCATATATTTCGGATTTTTTGCCAAGGTCAACTGTAATATATTCTCCCGGATCACCAGTACCAGCACACCAGTGGGTCATTAAATTTTCATCCACAGCATTCATAACATCGAATCCTTCGAGAATGGAGGATGCCTCTGCACGTTTTTTATTTGACAAAAGCATCCATCCTGTAAAGTTATTATCAACCGCGTCTTTCCTGATGCCCGGAAAATACTGAGGATAATCGCCAAATGCAGTATTTGAGTTCATTACACCGTCGGCATCAACAGCCGTCGGAAACAAAGCAAGATCACTACCCCCTCTTCCGCCAAGGTAAGAAGGTACCATGGCAATAGTCCATAAATCCCCGTTTTTGTCATGGAAAGTACTTCCATGACCTGCACCGAGCATAAATCCGGTAGTTTTATATGTGAGAGGATTATGTTGTGAATACTTAAACGGTCCCATTGGGTTGTCAGCTACATAGACACCGTGGGAATAGGTAGAAAATTCGAGACCGATTGCTGCATATTGCAGGTAGTATTTTCCATTGTGTTTTACCATCCAGGGACCCTCAATCCATGCGGATTCTTCAGGGAAATATTTCCGGTGACTGAAGTAGGGGAAGATCACATCTTCTTTTCTTCTTCGCTCAAAACCATTTTCTCCATAATTGCCAAAGAAAAGGGTGACAGGCTTTCCTTTCTCCTTAAAACCGTTTTCCGGATCGAGCTCTACAACCTGAAAAGGTAATATCTGCGACCAGCCCCAGTACATAAAAAACCGGCCGTCATCATCGATGAACATATCGGCATCTCCGTAATCCCGCTGATATTCACCAACTTTATTCCAGATTCCATTTTTGGGGTCGGTACTGGCAAACACATCATGCAGACCTTTATCCCCGGATGCAAATAGAATTTTACCGTCAGTGGCAACAGAAGGGCAGCCACCAGGGAAATCTGGGGCGCTGATGTATGTCCAGTCTCTCATATTACTGGAATACCAGTAACCCCGGCCTCCTGTAATAAAAAGATAATAATCATCCTTGTAAAGAACTACAACAGGTTCTCCGGCTCTGCGTGCTCTTTCGGAACCGACACTCAGGGAGATGGGATTACAAAATGTCATCGGTTTGTCCGATATCCGGACTGAAAAAGTTTCTGATTTGCCTGTTTTGTCAGGTACATTTTTGCATGAAGTACCAGCAATCATAATTAATGTAACAAGCAGAGTTACTGTTTTTGATTTCAATTTGTACATTGGTGGATCGTTATTACATTATTTGTTTTTTATAGATATTGAATAATCGAAGAAAATCAAATTTTTAAAAAATAGCTTCTAATTATTAATCATTTCTTTTAGTTTTTCTATCAAATTACCGGCATCGGAAATGTCAGATTGTTATAACTTGAAAGATATCTTTTAGTTATATGCATCCGATATGGGCACTTCCGATTTTCAGGGACCTTTTATGTATGATCAAACATAAGAACGTCAGCAAATTATTAAAACCAGAGTAAAAATTTCCTGTTGAATGATTAATATATCGTGGGAAAGATTTTATATATTGTATTAAAGAACGATCCGGAATTCAGGCAAATGAAAGGAAGTGAAGAAATACTATAATGAAAGATGATCCACGGTAACTATTATGAAGAACGGCTTGGTCGTGAAATAACAAAACTAATGGCACAATGGGCACATAATGGCGACCCCGATGCAAAACTATTTGTAAATGATTATGATATTCTGATTTCAAACACAATAAATTTACTATTATGAAGACACTAAAGATTCTACTCAGTTGGGTGATCCTGTCCGGTATGATTACAGGTAATCTTCTTTCACAGGAAACAGCTGTCATTAAAATTGACCTTGACAGGAAAATAGGAGCAATTGATCCGAACATTTATGGAGCTTTTCTCGAGTCTATGGCTGCATACCGCGGCATTTATGACCCAGCTTCTAAATTTGCTGATGAGAACGGATTCAGAAAAGATTTTATAGATCTTATTAAGGAGCTGCGAGTACCGGTAGTCAGGTGGCCGGGCGGAAATTTTGTGTCGGGTTATAACTGGGAGGATGGAATCGGACCTAAGGAGAAGCGTCCGGCCAGAGCAGACCTTGCCTGGAATTCGATCGAAACAAACCAGATGGGAACAGATGAATATGTCAGATTCTGCAAACTGATAGGTGCAGAAAATTTTATTTGCATAAACGCCGGGACCGGCACACTTGACGATGCAAGGTACTGGGCGGAATATTGCAACTACCCGAAGGGAACCTATTATTCCGACCTCAGGCGGAAATATGGAAATGAAGAGCCTTATAAAGTTAAATACTGGGCTCTTGGAAACGAGATTGACGGGCCATGGCAGCTGGGGCAGAAAAATAAAGAGGATTATGTGAAGTTTGCCATTGAAGCAGCCAAGCTGATTCAGCAAGTCGACAGAAATGTCAAACTTGTTGCTTCCGGTGCTTCAAATTACCCGGGTGTAACCACGAATTACAATCCAAATGACGGCTGGATTGACTGGAATGACTATGTGCTGGATCATATGGCTGGTTCTATTGATTATATTTCTGTCCATAGATATGCAATCCAGGCATTACGTGGAAAAGGCGAACAGAACTTCTCTAATACAATGTCATTAGGCCTTGAGATTGATGAAAAGATAGAAGTGACTCAGGGACTTATAAATAAAGCAATGTTGAAATCCGGGACTAAAAGGCAGATATTTATCTCATTTGATGAATATAGTGCACGCGGGAATAATCTTACAGGAACGTTACTGCTTGCTCAGCATCTGAATTCTTTTATCCGTCATGCAGATATAGTCAAGATGGCAAATCTAACCATGATAACTGCTCTTGCCGGTATGTCGCCCGATGGTGATTACAGGAATACTCTTTTTTATACCTTCTATCTCTATTCCCGTAATTGCCTGGGTACATCCCTCGATGTATATACAAACAGTGAAAAATACAGCAATGAACTTTTCAAGGATATACCATATCTTGACGTGACCGCTTCATTTAACGAATCGGCAAAAGAGGTGATTGTGAATGTAGTCAACAGGCATGAAACAAAAGCCATTGTCACGGATATTGTCTTTCAGTCGGGGAATTATTCAGGAACAGCTAAAGCCAGTGAGATTAACGGAGGAACTGTTGATTCCGGCAATACCGCGATCAAGGAGGATGTTAAGATTGTTACCAGGGATATCAATTTCAAGGGCAATACTATTCGTTACAGTTTCCCTGCACATTCACTGACACAGATTCAGCTTGCCGTTAAATAATTAAAAATTATTTCCGGGGCTTTTCTTAAGTTAGTGGACTTAGAATTGCGGATAAATAAGTAATCTGGTTTTCATAAAGACATATTCAGTCGTAGTGAAATAAAAATGTTTAAAAATGAAGAAGATTGTCTGTGTATCGAAAAGACTGCAAATAATATTATCAGTTGCGGTTATGTTTCTATTTTCTATAAAAGGATCAACGGGGGATAATTATCAGTCGAAAAATAACAAAACGTTTACCCAATTAACTCATCGAAGTGCAGGTAATCCATATCTGCCGTTATGGGAGCATTTGCCCGACGGTGAGCCGCGTGTTTTTGAAGATCCCGACAAACCAGGGAAATACCGCATCTATATTATCGGATCGCACGATGTCAGATTTAAGAGTTATTGCGGACCCGATATCAGGGCCTGGTCGGCGCCTGTGGAGGACTTGTCAGACTGGCGTGATGAAGGATCCATTTTTACGTACCCCATTGCCGGACAATGGGATGTTATGTACGCTCCTGACCTGATTGAGGTGAGAAGGAAAGACGGCACAAAGGAATACTACCTATATCCGCATAGTCGTGGTCGGAACAGGGAAGCTATGGTTGCCAAAGGAAAGCGACCAGATGGTCCTTTTACTCCAATTAACATGACTGAGGATGGTCTGAGTACTGTACCAGGAAGTATCATGGGATTCGATCCGTCAGTATTTATTGAATACATCACTGACCAGAAAGACCCCGATTATGAGATCGGTTTCAGAGGGTACGGGTTCTGGGGATTCCAAAGGTCTTCCGCAGGTCAGTTGGATCAGAAAACCATGTATTCGCTCAGGCCCGGAACCGAAGCCATTGGCTATTTAATTCCTGCCAGTTCCAGATACGGTGTTGTTAGAGATCCGCAGGGAACAATCTATCCCGCCGTCTATGAGGGTGAAGATCTTGGTTCATTCAATTTCTTTGAAGCATCATCCATTCGTAAGGTTGGAAATAAATATGTATGTGTTTATAGCGGATATTCAGGTCCTGATTATGGGCTTAGCAGTACCAACTCAGCGTTACGTTACGCCTACGGCGACTCACCGCTTGGTCCGTGGAAAAGTGGCGGCGTTCTTGTTGATTCACGCGGACCGATACCTAGTCAGGACGGAACCACGCTAAAGACCAGTTATTCCGGTCATAATACCCATGGCAGCATACAGCTGATCAACGACCAGTGGTATGTGTTTTATCACAGGGCTCCAAGGGGATACGGATATGCACGTCAGTCGATGGTAGCCCCGGTCTTGATCAAATGGGATGAAATACCTGTGGCAAAGGGGGGGAAAGTCACTATACGAGGATATAACCCATATTCAGAAGATAATATATGGACCGCAAAGGACAGCCAGGGAAATGAATATATCGGAGCCGAAGTAACTTCGGAAGGATTCCACATATACGGCCTCGATCCCTACCGATATTACTCCGCCGGATATGCTTGCTTTCTTTCCAATCCCAGCAGCCAGCAGGATTCGTGGGATATATGGGATAATAATATGCCCATTGCAAATGTGGAGAACGGCAACATAATAGGATACAAGTATTTTGGCTTTGGAGGCCTTGACAAGGACAAGAAAGGTTTGAGGACCTTCGAAGGGACCAGACCCGGGAACAAAACAGCATTTAATCTTTTTCTTACGCCAAAGACAGAAAATGCATTCAGGGTCAATGTTTGGCTCGACGGGCCATGGGACGATGATACGTGGAAAGGCAAAAAAATTGGTGAAATAAATGTACCGGCAAATTCTTCACTGGAAATTACAAAATTCACAATAGATGTTTCAGCATTTGTTGACCATTTGGACAAAAAGCATGCTATTTTCCTTGTAGCTGAAGGTACTGATACGGGTGGTCTTTTCGATTTAATCGGACTGGGATTCAGCTCGGACAAAAAGAAAATCGTTCGTCCGATTTGCCCCACAGTAAGTATTAAAGTCAACGGAGAGGCAATAGATCTGCCGGCCACTCCGGTCAGATCAACAAATGCCAACGGTATTGTCGGTTTTGATCTTTTTGAGACTACTTATAAGGTTATGTCCGACATGACCGGAATACCGGCAGTATCGGCATCAGCGAGCAATCAGGATGTAAAAGTTACTATTACCCAGGCGGAATCGAAAACAGGAACAGCCATAGTGCGATTTAAATATAATGGCTTAATCAAAACTTATATAGTGCTGTTTGCTTCTCAATAAATATTGTTCGGCTTTGACTGAATAATTAAATATTTTAATTGAATTTTTAACAATTTTTAATAATTTATTAATAAATTTTGCATATAAAAGTTAATATTTGATTAACCCCGATTTGGAATTAAAAACTGAATTTAGTCAATCAAAATAAATTTATAAATCCAATAATTGGTCACAAATAACCTAATTAATTTATCAATGAGAAAATTACTAAAAGTGTTTATGCTGCTGTTATTATTTATAGCAGGTGCTGCCGGGGCTTATGCCCAAAGAACAGTGACTGGAACTGTGGTTGACAAAGATCAACTACCGGTTGCCGGAGCAAATGTTGTCGTGAAAGGAACTCAGGTAGGAGCGATAACGGATGCCCAGGGTAAGTATTCCATTACTGTTCCCTCTGCAGGGAATACCCTTGTTGTCAGCTTTATTGGCTTCACTTCACAGGAAATACCAATTGGAACCAGCTCTGTTATCAATGTTACTCTTGAGTCAGAGTCTGCCGCACTTGGTGAAGTTGTGGTTGTTGGTTATGGCACGCAGAGGAGGGCCGTAGTAACAGGTGCCATTTCATCGGTTTCATCTGAAAAACTTACCGCAGTGCCTTCGGGACAGCTTGACCAGGCATTGCAGGGACGTGCTGCAGGTTTGACGGTTATCAGCAATGGTGCTCCGGGTCAAGGAGCTACAATGAGGGTAAGGGGTATCAGTACGGTTAATGACGCCAATCCTTTGTTTGTTGTTGACGGTGTTGTATCAGCCGGCATCAATAGCCTCAATTCTTCAGACATTGAAAGAATTGAAGTTTTAAAAGACGCTTCCACAGCTGCTATTTATGGTTCACTGGGATCAAACGGTGTTATAATGATTACAACCAAGAAAGGTAAAGCAGGTAAGGCAACACTTGATTTCGAAGGCTATTACGGAGTTCAATATTCAAAGGCAAGATATGATTTGCTGAATGCTGCGCAATATCGGGAATATGCAACAGGCGGAGCATTTACCACACCTCCGGTATATACAAATCCTATATATGCAGATCGTTTAGCTGGAAAAAATCCCAGCCGGCCCGGGGGCGGTGAAACTGATTGGCAGGAGGAGATATACCAGAATGGCCCGATGCAAAATTATGACCTTTCTCTCTCCGGGGGCAATGAGAACAGCACTTTCAGATTGTCAGCCGGTTACCTGAATCAACGGGGTATTGTTATCAAGACCGGTAATGAAAGATACAACTTCAGGGCCAACAGTGACTTTACAAAGGGCATTCTGAAAATCGGTGAGAACTTCAGCCTAGCCTTCGGCTCACAGGATCCTTTTGCTGATAACGGCGGACGTTCCCTGTTGGAACATGCCATTAAAATGGCCCCTTATCTGCCGGTTTACAATGAAAACAATCTGGGCGGATTTCAGGGTCCGATGACCGCCATTGACGGACAGGATGCCGAAAACCCCGTCAGAATCATGGAACTGAACAGCCGCAAGCGGAATTCAGTGGTCATCCTGGGTAATCTCTACGGTGAACTGGATATTGTTAAAGGTCTGAAATTCAGAACCAATATTGGCCTTGATGGTTCAAGCATACGTGACGATCAATTCTCCCCCTCATTCAATGATGATAACCTGGGTGGTAGTACTCACCAGGCAACTTTTGCCAGCATTAGTAAAAACCAGGCCAACTATAATGCACTGATATTTACAAACAGCTTGAATTATGGCCTGACACTTGCTGATAAGCATAATTTTGAGGTGTTGGCACTGACTGAATACAGCGATGTACACTCAACGTTGCTGAATGCCAGTTCAACTAATAAGATTACTAACGAGATTCGGGAATTGAGTACTTCTGATGCTTCATTAAGCTCATCATCATTTGATTATTACAGAATTGGTTACCTGGGCAGATTAAACTATAACTATGACGGGAAGTACTTATTTTCAGCTTCATTAAGAACTGATGCTTCATCAAGGTTTGGTGCCAACAACAGATGGGGTACCTTCCCTTCAGTATCGGTAGGCTGGAATATTGCCAAAGAAGCTTTCTTAAGCAATGTTCCTTCTATCAGCAACTTAAAAATCAGAGCAAGCTGGGGTAAGGCAGGTAATGACAAGATCGGTAATTATGCCTATTCTTCATCCCTGACCTCAGATATGTATTATGTAATTGATGATTTGCCTGTTGTTGGAACAACCCCGGGAGGTGTCGCAAATCCCGATTTAAAATGGGAGGAGACAACCATGACCAATATCGGATTGGATCTGGGTTTATTTAATAACAAGTTTACATTGTCGGCTGAATATTATATGAACTCGAGCAATGACCTTCTGATGCAGGTACCATTGCCAGAGTCTCTTGGTGATTTCAGGGGTACAATCAGCAAGAATGCAGGGTCTATGGATGTAAAAGGTTTTGAATTGCAGTTAGGATACAACGATTTTGAAGGTGATCTCCAATGGTCAACGAGTTTAGTTCTTGGTACTTTCAAGAATGAAGTTAAATCCCTGGGTGGCGCTACCTTTATCGGCGGAGCTGGTTTTGAAGCTGAAAACCTGACCAGATGTCAGGTCGGACAGCCTGCTTTCTTCTTCTACGGATGGGAATTCGATGGTATCTTCCAGTCGGTTGAAGAAGCTAATTCGTATATGGGCGGTTCGCAGAAAACGTTCAATGCTTCAACAGCAGGAGATTTCCGCATAAAAGATACAAATGGTGATGGCAAAATTAATGAAGGCGACAGAACCAATATAGGAAACCCGTTCCCCAAGATGACTCTTGGGTTGGACCTCAATGCTTCCTACATGGGCTTTGATCTGAACCTCTTTATCAGCGGTGTTTATGGTAACAAGCTTTATAACACCAATATCTACGACTTACAGGGTATGCCCAGGTTATTTAATGCCGGTGTTGAGGTTCTTGACCGATGGACACCAGAGAATCCTTCAAACACCATTCCAAGGTCCGGTGCAGTGGCTGCAAATGTCCAGGCCTCCAGCCGTTTTGTCGAGGACGGTTCATATACCAAATTGAAAAACATAACGCTTGGTTATACAATTCCCGGGAATCTTACAAAGAACAAATTAACAAAGCTCAGGGTTTATGTCAGCGCACAAAACATGATTTGCATATCAAACTACTCCGGGTTAGATCCTGAAGTTGGCAGCTACCGCGCCAATCTTGGATTGGGACTAACGGGTTCTCCTCAAACAACAGCTCCCAACTTTGACAATGGAATTGACAGAGGTAATTATCCTATACCAAAATCAGTCATTGGCGGTTTTCAAATTACTTTCTAACCTTTAAAACAGAATTATTATGAAAAGACTTAAAACATATTTTACACCTGCACTGATTTTCGGTGCATTGGGTCTATTCTTTTCCTGTGATGCGGACAAGCTGGAACTTACGAATCCCAACCAACTTTCACCCGACACTTATTTTACAACTCCAGCTCAGGTACAGTCAGCAGTAAATGCTGTTTACGGAAGTTTGCAAACAACCGGTATGTACAACCGTGGCATGTGGTATAGCAGTGAAAATATGGGCCATGAAAATACATGTAACCCGCAGCAGGAGGCTGACAAGCGCCAGTGGCTGAATTTCACATTCGGTCCGGATCATGGTTTAATGGAAGCTTACTGGAGTTCTTGCTTCAGGGGCATTAACAAAGCCAATTTTGTTATCAATAATGAGCAGACAATGACCGACAATATCCCTGCCAGTATATTACCTCAGGCAACAAGAGATAAGTATATTGGTGAGGCAAAATTCCTGAGGGCCTTGTATTATTTCTTCCTGGTTACCCGGTATGGGGATGTTCCCCTCTATCTCGGGGTTGATCCTGCAGAAAAAGATGGTCTTCCCAGATCTCCTGCAGCAGAAGTTTGGGCACAAATTGAAGCTGACTGTGCAGATGCTGCTGCCAAATGTCTTACGAAAGCTACTGAACAAGCGGGAAGGGCTACTTCCGGAGCTGCTTGGGCACTATTGGGCAAAGCTCGTTTGTATCAGAAAAATTACCAGGGAGCTCTGGAGGCCTTTAATAAGGTTACCGGTTATTCACTCGAACCTGAATATTTCAGAAATTTCAAGGAAGAAACCGAGAATGGTCCGGAATCGCTCTTCGAAGTCCAGTTTAACATCGCTGCCGGTTATTCCCAGCAATGGAATTCCGACAGATCAGACGTAGGTAAAAACGAATCTACTTTCAGGGGACAGGAATATGGTTGCTTAAACTGGTTCAACGTATTTGTTTCAGAAGATCTGTGGAACGAATTCGAAACTGCCGCCGACAATGGGGTAAAAACCGATCCAAGACGCGGTTACTGTGCTTACCAGACCGGCGATTTGTATAACAACAATACAATGACCATTACAATTGATCCCATGACCGTATATGATAAAGACGGTGTCACTATTATTGATCAATATCAAAGAAGAGGCTGGAGAAAATACCAGAACTACTATAAAGCGGCTACTGAAGGTGCTGTTGCCGGAAATCAGTCAGGTATCAACATGAAGGTGATCAGATATGCTGATGTATTGCTGATGATGGCCGAAGCTGAAGCTAACCGCACGGGAGGAAGCCTTGCTACCGCTATCGGTTACATGAACCAGGTAAGGGCAAGAGCAGATGTTAATCTGCCGTTATATGGCTCA
>Ga0102851_10001596_pt1 | contig 13105 bp, 8 predicted proteins | sample Mud3Dept3metaG_FD_79558 | JGI IMG/M metagenome (GOLD analysis project Ga0102851, IMG submission 79558) | Freshwater wetland microbial communities from Ohio, USA, analyzing the effect of biotic and abiotic controls - Mud 3 Core 4 Depth 3... | ecosystem: Environmental > Aquatic > Freshwater >... | reverse complement strand
TGTAATTATTATGGCCGGAGGAGTCGGAAGCCGGTTCTGGCCGCTGAGCCGTCGTGAAAAGCCAAAGCAATTCCTCGATATTCTCGGAACAGGCGAAACCCTTATCCAGCAGACTTTCAGGAGGTTTAAATCTGTATGTCCGGAAGAAAATATTTTTGTGGTTACAAGCACTGAACATAAAGATCTTGCTGTTGAACAACTTGGTATGGATCCTTCCAATGTACTGGCAGAGCCTTTTCGTCGCAACACTGCACCTTGCCTGGCTTATGGGACCTTCAGGATACTCAGGGAGGATCCGGAAGCTGTTATCACGGTGACTCCATCCGATCATCTGATAATTAAAGAGGGAGAATTCTGCAAGGTTTTAAAGGAGAGCATGGATTTTGTAAAGGAGAATGATGCATTGCTTACTTTAGGCATAAAGCCTGACAGGCCGGAAACAGGGTATGGCTATATTCAAGCCGACCGGAAGAAACCTGTGGATGGATATTCAAATCTTCTGAAGGTAAAGACGTTCACGGAAAAACCGGATATTGACCTTGCAAAGGTTTTTATACAGAGTGGAGATTTCTATTGGAATTCAGGAATATTCATCTGGAATATCAAATCAATACTTGCAGCATTTGAAAAGCATCTCCCTGACATGTATTCTGCATTTGATGAGGGGAAAAAGCTGATCGGCACAAAACAGGAAAAGAGCTTTATCGGAAGGACTTACGCGGAATGCAAAAACATCTCAATCGACTATGGCATCATGGAAAAAGCCGATAATGTATTTGTTATGTGTACCGACATAGGCTGGTCAGATCTCGGAACCTGGAGTTCGCTTTATGAACATTCTGCTGTAGACAAGAAGGGGAACTCAATAATAAATGGCAATATATTTTCTTATGACAACAGGGGGAATATCTTCAATATCTCGAAGGGGAAGGTGGCAGTCATCCAGGGATTGAAAGATTATATAGTCGTCGAATCAGATGATGTATTGCTTATTGTCAAAAAAGAGGAGGAACAAAACATCAAGAATTATCTGGAGGATGTTAAAAAAGAAACCAAAGAAAAATATCTGTAATATGTAAAAACGGCATGCATGCCGTTTCAACATACATGCCGTTTCCATTGGGACAAAAAAAGAAACGGCATGCATGCCGTTTCCACAACTATTATCGAATGCGGTTTTGTTAATATTCCCAGAGATCGTGTTCAAGGTTAAACAGCTCGTTTTTAAGGCGTTCAGCCTCAAACAGCGAAGATTTCCCTACAAGGTATTCATTTACCATCCTGTCGTTGAAAACATTTGATTCGCCAAAGATGATGCTTCCGAACCTTCTCTGCATAAACAGATCATCGTAAGAGATCCTCTGTGCATCATTATTTGTTACAAATGCCTCTTTCTTTGCAAGGATATCCCTTACTTCATCAAATCTTATCCAGAACAATGCTTTTCTCAGCGCCCTGCCCATCTCTGTATCATATCCCATATAGTATGGACAGATTCCGATTATTCTTACATCAAGTTTTCCATGTTTCTTATCAAAGAACCATTCTTCATAAAGCAGCAGTTGCTTAACTTCATCAGGTTTAGACTGTTCAGTGATCATGGAATCCCGGGTATTACCGGCTGCATCTATCTGAATCTGCTGGATCCTTGTTTCTGCACCCATTTGTGCCTCGATATCCTGGTATGTTGTGGGAACATTTACGTCAGCAACAGTATAGGCAGTCAGGTTTCCTTTCTTGATTTCGTCGAGAAGGATCCTTATGAAGCTCATTCTTCCGTCCAGCATTTGGATGGTTGGATAATACAAAGGCTGGTTGATCTTTTCCCGGAGATCGATCAAGCGGTAATATCTTTTTGACCACACAACATCAGCCTCCCTGAGGAAAGAATAATCAATCTTTTTGGCTTCCGAAATTGATTTCTGGTAGATATCGCCGAACGACTGCTGGCCGTGAGCCATTGCCGTAAAAGTCAGGGCGATAATTCCAAAAACTATTTTCTTATTCATATATCAGTTTTTTACTAGTCGATTTTAAACAACATTGGTGAAAGATCTATAGTCCTGTTATCAGGACCGATAGCTTTTATATCCTTGATTGATAAATATTTACCTCTTGTAAGTCTATTCAGAAGGTCCCTTTGTCTTGCCGAGAGAGAACTGGTTGCGGAGGATTCCTCAAAGTCGCCCATCCTGTCTGTATATAAAATTGAAAATCCGGTTACTTTATACTGAAGGTCAAAGTCGAAATCGGGAAGCACTGCGAATACTCCTTGTTGCGCTACAGCAGTGTTCCTGGAAATGGTTCCTCCGTTCATACCGGCAAATCTGGCTTCAGGTTTTGGAATTGCCTTAACCCTGAATTCAATAGGAGGATATTGGGTAGATTTCCCGCTTGGATCGGTGGCTGCGACAACTACCTGAACATTCTGTCCGACTTTGGAGGGTTTGACTGCCCAGTTCCCGCGGAAAAACTCGCCTCCTGTCCGTCTTACCCTTTCGGTTGTAAAGGATCCGTTTACGACCCTTATTTTGATGTTATTTGGGCTGATTCCCGGAACGGAAACGTCAATAGGATTGGGGATCCCATAGTACATTACATTCATTGCCGTGGGAGAAACAACCACATTGGCCACTCCGACAGAATAGGATGATTTGAATTCGTAGTTTTTGGTTGATCCGTCCGGTGCCAGCAGAGAGATCACGCCTCCCCATGCTTTTGCACCCGTCGTTGTAGGTTTCACGGTGTAAACACCTTTGCCTGTCTCATCGAGGGGAAGCTGCTGATCCCCGACCATGATTTTCGGCTGCTGGGTTGTATCTGTCGCAGAAATAAATACTTTAGCAGAATATGTGCTTCCAAGTGTTACATAGTTTGCGTCAGGGATAACAATTGCATTAAGCTTATTGAACTTGAATGAAGAAGCATCGATTTGTGAATAGAGATGGTTCAGCACTTCCGTTTCCGCGTTTCTGACATCAACCTGCATTTTTGAGAGGACAGTAATAACTGCAACCAGCGGGAGATTCTGGAAAGTCAGGTTTTCCCATCTTTCGGGATCTCCGCCCGGGTCTCTTCCATCGTCGGTGTTAAGGCTTGTGCGGAGTGCATCTTCAGCTGTCGGGTTTTTTCCTTCAAGAGTTTCGATAAGGAACTCACGGAATTCATCCAGCATGGTTTTAAGTGCGAAAGCTTTCCCGTTTTCGTTGGCACCGATAAGGATCTGGGATGGTACGTTATTTTCATCAATCCTCTTAACTTCATCAATGATAACTTCATTTCCCTTTATGGCAGGAGTATTTTCATCCCTCTCGGCTTCCTTGATTATCTCAATTTTGAGCCCCTGCATGTAATTGAATATCTCATCGGCCCGTTCTTTCACTGAGTAAGCTGAGGTTTTAAACGGACCTGCCTTTGTGGGATTCTCGGCAGCGGCTCTGTCAAACTCACGGTAAATGAGATCATTCTTCAATTGATAATTCGCTATGGTAAGTGTAAGACTCTTATCGACTTTCTTAAATGCTTCCACGGCCTCCTTTGATACATTAAGTGCAAGCATGGCGGTAAGTACAAGGTACATCATACCGATCATTCGTTGCCGCGGTGATAACTTTTCGTGAGCCATTTTCTGGGAGTTTAGTTAAGTAAAACGGATGCTTGTATTATTTAACATTCATAGCGGCAAGCATATTTCCATATACGTTGTTCAAAGCCGACAGGTTGTCGTTAAGTTTTGAAATCTGTTCACGGTACTTTTTGGTATCACCTGTAGAGTCCGCAAGATCTTTCACCAGACCCTGCAGCTCTTTATAAAGCGATTCGGATTCTTTCAGGTGACCATCTGCTCCTCTCTTCTGCAGTTCGTAAACCGCGTTGAGTGCAGAGAGGTTCTTGTTAAGCACTTCAAGCTGTTGCTGATATGATTTGCCTCCTGATTCCATGACAGCAAGCGTATCGGCGATATTCTTGTAAGTCGAACCTGTTTCACTTACAACTTTTGTGGTTGCCTGGTACGATTCAGATAGTTTGCCAAGTGAATCAGTTGCGTTATTGATAGAGTTCATATATTTATTCGAAGCAGCCGAAATGTCGCCCATGACACTAATATTAGATGTCGCATCGCCAAGCTTTTTCATTCCTGTTCCAAGTTTCTGGAAAAGCTCGGGTGTTATTTCTGCCTTTTCGAGCATCTCGTCAAATTTTGCAAGAGCAGCCGAACCGGCGCCTCCGCCTCCTCCAATCGCACCGCCAGTATATCTCCCGTGTGACGTAAGACTTTCTGTTCCATCTTCGGGAATTCCGGCGAGTTCCGGGTAAACCAGAGACCAGTCGACCTCTTCATGCAATGGTTCGAATGCTGAAAAGAAAAAGATGACAGCTTCTGTTAAAAGGCCAATAGTAAGCATTGTTCCTGCCAGTGGCCAGTGCTGTATTTTAAACAGTGCACCGACGATTACGACAGAAGCACCTAAACCATAAAGTTTTGCGATGAAATTCTTCCACCCGCTGCTTTGTACTAATTCTGCTAGGCTCATATACCTGATATTTTTAGGGTTATTTCAACTATTATTTTATAATTCTGCTCCAATATAAGATCTCACATTCCGGAATCCGACATAAGGTTTTGTGGAATCCTGGTATTCATAGTCCCTTGCGCTTGTCTGAAGGAAATATGCAACGTCTTTCCAGGAGCCACCGCGGATAACTTTTCTCTTCAGCACAGGCGGATCCTGTGGTGTGGCATTATACTCATAGTCAGGCTGGAGATCGTGTTGGAATAAATAAGCAGACGGATGATAAGCGCAACGTGTCCATTCAGCAACATTGCCTGACATGTCATAGAGTCCATATTCATTTGGCTCATATGATCCGACTTTTCCTGCATAAACGTTTCCGTCGTCGATATAGTTTCCGCGCAGGGGCTTGAAGTTTGCCAGGAAGCATCCTTCATAGTTACGTGTATAAGGACCTCCCCAGGGATACATGGAAAGATCAAGACCGCCCCTTGCGGCATATTCCCATTCTGTTTCAAGCGGCAGCCTGTATGCCATAACATCCACAACACCGTTCTTCCTGAGTGCTGTGTTCATGAAATCGGTCCTCCAGTGGCTGAATGCATTTGCCTGATTCCAGGAGATTCCAACCACAGGGTAATCATCGAAAGAGGGATGCCAGAAATAAAGGTCAGCCATCGGATCGTTAAAGGAATATGTGAAATCTCTGATCCAGCACAGGGTGTCGGGATATATATTTATGACAATATGCTTAATGAATGAAGAACGGTCCTTTACATCAGTGCGTGTTCCGTCAAGGTTGGTAACCTGCCCTTCATAACGTCCCGTATTATTTTCATAGTCATAAACATACCTTGATTTGGCAGCCGAGCGGTAATCAACCCAGTAATAGGAATAATTGAATTTACGGACATCATATTGTTTTCTGCCGTTAAATCTTTCTTCAGGAGGATAGTACATTTCTTCAATCACGCCTCTTGTAATTTCCTCTTCCGGGTCAATTTTTTCTTCCCAGTTAATAACATTGGGTTCGATCACATTTCCCTCATCGTCAGTAATGAAATATTCACGGTCTGTGATACCGGCATTGCCAAGGTTCGTTCTCATTATAGAGTCGCGTATCCAATACACAAACTGGCGATATTTGTTATTTGTGATTTCGGTCTGGTCCATCCAGAAAGCATCAACAGTGACAGATTTGGCAAGGCTGTTCAGTGTGAATAAAGCATCCTGATCACTGGGTCCCATGGTAAAATTTCCAGCCGGTATAAATGCCATCTCCATCGGTTCCGGTTCAAAGAATTTCTTCCTGCCAGGAACACCTGTCAACTCGCCGGTATTTGAGGTACCGCACCCGGTTAAAAAGATAACAATTATTAGTAAAGAAAAGAATACCTTTTTCATATATTCCTATATTTAAAATGCAAGTAAGTTATTTTTTTTCAAATAATCATAAAAATCTGATACTTTTATATTTCATCCGGCTCCTGCCCAGACTGAGATCAAAGCAATAGTTAACCATAAATTCATGCGATCCGCTGGTGTTTTTCCTGATGTCCGATAAAGGGAAATCATAGGCATAACCTACACGGATGCCGTTATAAAGCTCCAAACCGATCAGTCCGGTCAGTGCATCGCCGGCTCTATATGAAACGCCACCCCATACTTTTTTATTGTATCTGACCAGCGAAGTCACACTGAACTGTACAACCCTGCCATCGCTGAATGCGAAGACTGAGGGCAGCAGCTCGAGCGACGGATTTGGTAGCTGGATCGAATATCCTGCTGTCAGATAGTAGTGCCTGGTGAGGTAAGGTTCTCCCTTTGTGAATTTTATTTTTGCCTGATTCAGATGTGTAACCGAGAGAGCTGCATAATATTTATCAGCGTTGAGATAAAGACCCAGGCCGGCATCAAAAGCGACAAAGCTTTCCTTGTTTACAGGTATCAGCGGATCCTGGTCGGGTTGTGTAAAACCATCACCGGATGGAATCTGCCAGGACGGATCAAGAGTCTTGTTAACCATTCCCAGGCTGACCCCGATACCGAGCTTACCGAGGCCAAGGTCCAGCAGATAGGAATATACTGCTGATAGATTTATATCCTTGTCAAAACCAACATTGTCGCTTTCTACGATCAAACCAATCCCGCTTTTGATTTTAAAAGGAGAAACAGGAGCACTGATATTAAAAATTGTGGTTGATGGAGCACCCTTGAATCCTATCCACTGTTGTCTGTTGAGGGCAGTTGCACAAATCATCCCCGAAGTGCCTGCAATTCCGGGATTGTAAGTCATTGTGCTGAACATATACTGACTAGACAGCGGATCCTGCTGTGACAGCGAATTGTAACAAACCAGGACTAAAAAAAGAAACGTAATACCAATTCTTCTCATTCCTTTATTTAACCAACAGTAGCGAAGCTCTTGTGTTGAACAAGTAAAATTAATCAAAAATCTAAAACGTAAACATATATACTTTTATTTATTTGAGGAGCAAATAAATTGTTTTGATGAGCATATTTTAACTGAAAGATGAACAATATCCTGCATTTGATAAGGATTGGATATCAATTGATCGTTCAAATCCTTGACCTTCCGGAACCAAGAACCCATCTCTCAGGGACCTCATTCTGGTTAGCTTTTAGATAATCTTCATGAGAGCAGGCGATGTAGACGCTCCTTTCATTTCCTGCCGGCAGTTCCAGCCACCACCTGTCAGTAAGATTGCTTTTTACAAAAATCAGATCGTCCTCAAGATCTGTAACCTTTACATGATATCTTATAAATCTTCCCGAGTTGCAGTTGCTCAGAACGGGCGTCTCATACTGCTTCTGGGAGAATCCTTCCAGAAAAAACCACAATACCTGGGCAGCAAGCCCTGCAGTCTGATTCCTGACATCCAGCTCGGGATTTACATCAAACAGGCCGAATACCTTAAGATTATCGGATATCCCGGCGTATCTGGCCAGGAGGCAGATCTCCTCACCGTAAAAACCATTGGGAGAAGGAGAAATGGATCCGGGTGCCTCTGACTGCCTTACCGCGGAAATATCAAACACAGCTGCATCTGAATCCCTGAAAAGAGGCTCTGAAAGGTATATTGCCTTTCTTACATCGCCTATCCTTACAAGCTCCGATTTGCGTTTCAGAAACCGGTTAACTACCTGCTGATCGTTCAGGTATGTCTGGTAACCGATGTTAATATAATGATTAAAGGTGCTTTTATGATTGGGCACTATGCTGTTCAGGTAACTAAATGAATCCTGCTCTTTCCTTTCAGGTATAAAATCTATTCTGGAATCAACAGCCAGAAGGGTATATTTTGTTTTAAGTCTGGTCAAAGCCATGTCGATGGCGGTCACCAGCGCGCTGCTGCCTCCAATGATCGCCGGAAATATTTGCCTGCTGATAAGGGAAACCAGGATATCAGAAAGACCGGCAACCGTGTCATTGAAGGAAATACCCTGTTTCATGTTCCCAAGATCAATTATCTTTGATTTACCGGGGATTCTGGCAAGCCTGTAAAGCTCTCGCCTGATGGTGTCCGGCGCTTTCATTGATCCTGTTCCCTGCGAATTCCTTCCTTCCGGAACCCCCACTATTGCAATCTTAAATCTGTGCAGATCTCTGACCGGGGTATTTTCAGTATGGACGACAATATTATGCGGGAAACCTGCCTGGGCTGTAAGATATTCAATTCCAGGACTTTCAATACTAACAGGATTAAAATAATTATTCAGGTCTGTCATGGCTTCTGTCAGGTGCTCTTTTTATTCTTCTTATTGCTCTTTTCAATGATCTTAATGCAGTCTTCCCTTGTAAGCTGTTCGGCATTTGTGCCTTTAGGGAGCCGGTAGTTTTGTTTGTCGCGGGTAAGATAAGGGCCGTATCTGCCATTCAAAACCAGGATATCGTCAAATTCCTTTATGATCTTTTTCTTATCATTCTCCGTTTTTTCTTTTATTATTTCAATTGCTCTCTCAAGTGTCAGTGAGTATGGATCATCCACTCCCTTTTTCAATGAAAAGAACTTGTTTTTGAATCGTATATAGGGCCCGAACTTTCCAATGCCTGCGACTATTTCATTTTCTTCGTCCGTACCCAGAGACCTTGGCAGGCGGAACAGGTTAAGAGCCTCTTCGAGCGTGATTGTTTCAATAAGCTGGTTCCTGGCAAGGCTGGCAAACCGTGGTTTGCTTCCGTTTTCCGAATTGCCTATTTGTGCCACAGGGCCAAACCTGCCCATTCTGACTGTGACAGGTTCACCTGTTTCAGGATGGTTCCCAAGAACTCTTACGCCTGTCTTCCGTTCTTTTTTCTCAAGGGTATTCTCAATAGTTTTATGGAAAGGTCCATAGAAATTGTGAAGCATTCCTGTCCATTTCAGGTTGCCGAGTGCAATCTCGTCAAACTGCTCTTCAACTTCCGCGGTAAAATTATAATCAACAATTTCGGAAAAGTTCTCAATGAGGAAGTCATTCACTATCATACCTATATCCTGAGGAAAAAGTTTCGATTTTTCTTTACCGGCAACCTCCGTTTTGGTTACAGTGGTCACCTTTCCTTTTTCCAGGGTAATTATTATTATCTGCCGTTTTTCCCCGGGCCTGTCTTCACGGGAGACATATCCCCTGTTCTGAATTGTCGATATAGTGGGTGCGTAGGTTGATGGCCGTCCGATACCAAGCTCTTCAAGCTTTTTCACGAGGCTTGCTTCTGTATATCGGGGCAGGGGCATTGTAAACTTCTGTGTGGCAGATATGACATTATAATAGAGAGGCATTCCGTTTTTAACAGGAGGGAGGATATATTTTTCCTCATCATTGTTTTCCAGATCTGTCGATTCTGCATATACTTTGAGGAAACCGTCAAATTTAATTACCTCACCTGTTGCATTGAATGCTACCGGCGAGTTGTTCATTTCAATTGAAATTGTGGTTTTTTCAACCACAGCATCTGCCATCTGCGAGGCGATGGTTCTTTTCCAGATAAGCTCATATAGCTTCTTTTCATTCTGGCTGCCTGAAATCGTTTGATTATCCAGATAAGCAGGACGTATGGCCTCATGCGCCTCTTGTGCACCTTTCGATTTTGTCACAAACTGGCGCGTTTTGGAATACTTTTCACCAAATCCGGCAATAACAGCTTCGCGTGATTTGGCAAGAGCAAGCCTGGAAAGATTTGTGGAATCGGTTCTCATGTAGGTTATCTTCCCCGCTTCATACAGTTTTTGTGCCACTGCCATTGTCTGTGCAACCGAAAACCCGAGTTTACGATACGCTTCCTGCTGAAGGGTTGATGTTGTAAAGGGAGGAGCTGGTGATCTGGTTCCCGGTTTGACTGTAATACCGGCAACCTTAAATTCGGCAGAACTGCATAATTCCAGAAATTTTCTTGCTTCACTCTCATCAGGGAACCTTTTCGAAGCTTCTGCTTTTATTATTGTGCTTTCAGCATCATTTTCATCGATCCTGAAGATTGAATTGATCCTGAATGAAGATTCCGGTTTGAAGGATATAATTTCCCTTTCACGGTCAACAATCAGTCTTACGGCCACTGACTGGACCCTTCCTGCTGAAAGCGAGGGTTGTACCCGTTTCCACAGAACAGGTGATATTTCAAAACCGACAAGTCTGTCAAGTATCCGGCGAGCCTGCTGCGAATTGACCAGGTTCATGTCAATTCTCCTGGGATTTTCGATGGCAGAGGATATGGCATCCTTTGTTATCTCATGAAAAACAATCCTGCGGGTTGTGGAAAGGTCTAGCCCCAGAACACCTGCAAGATGCCAGGCGATAGCTTCTCCTTCGCGGTCCTCATCTGATGCGATCCAGATGTTTTTGGCTTCAGATGCTGCTTTGCGCAGTTCGCTGACAACCTTTGCCTTTTCTTTGGGGATCTCATAATCGGGCTTGAAATCATTCCCAATGTCAATGCCCAGATTCTTCTTGGAGAGATCTCTGATATGCCCGAAACTGGATACAACTCGAAAATCCTTTCCCAGGAACTTTTCAATGGTTTTTGCCTTGGCAGGCGACTCAACAATTACAAGGTTTTCGATCATTTACAGCGGGATTTATTCCGTTAAAAAACACGACAAAGTAAATCATTTAGGTACCAAACTTCAAAATAAACAGTTAAGATTCTTTAATTATTTGTTATTTTTAAAGCAAATTTTCCGGTCTGATGGACAGTAAATCAAACGACAAAAAATACCTTATCTGGTTCTGGTCAATATTCGCTTCTCCACTTGTTCTGGCTGTTATAATTTTTATCCTGATTTCTGCTGGTAAGCTTGGACCCATGCCCTCTTTCACCGAGCTGGAGAATCCGGAATATTATCTGGCAGCTGAAGTCTATTCTGAAGACGAGGTCCTTCTTGGCAAGATAAGCATTGAGAACAGGACCTGGACCGAATATAAGGATCTGTCGCCATATCTTGTAGCTGCACTGATAGCTACTGAGGATATCAGGTACTACCGCCATTCCGGAATTGATATCCGTGGTATCGGGAGAGCGGTTTTCCGCACAATATTGCTGGGACAGAATACAGGTGGCGGAAGCACAATAACCCAGCAGCTCGCCAAGCAGCTCTATCCGCGAGATACGGCACAGGTCTCTGCTGTTATAAGGAAGATAAGGCTCGGAGTTTCAAAATTCAAGGAGTGGCAGACAGCGGTCAAGCTCGAAAAGAGCTATACCAAGGAAGAGATCATTGCGATGTATCTCAATAAATATGATTTTAATTACCACGCTATTGGTATAAAATCTGCGGCAAGGGTTTATTTCAATACGACCCCTGACTCCGTTAATTTACAGGAGGCTGCTGTCCTGGTCGGAATGCTTAAAGCATCTACATTATACAATCCTGTTCGAAACTACGACCGCATGTTGCAGCGCAGAAACGTGGTTATCTCACAGATGGCCAAATACGGATATATCGACCAGAAGCTTGCTGATTCTGTAAAACAGGATTCCATTATACTTGACTTCCGGATTGAGGATCATAACACAGGTCGTGCAACTTACCTGAGGGAATATCTCAGGAATATCATGAGCAGACCCGAACCCGACAGGAATAAATATGTCCAGCAGGCATCCTACGATGAAGCCCTGTGGGAATGGGAAAATAATCAGCTTTACGGGTGGTGTAACAAGAACAAGAAACCGAATGGCTCAAATTATGATATCTACAAGGATGGACTGAAGATCTATTCTACTGTAAATTCAAAAATGCAACAGTATGCTGAAGAGGCGCTGGCAGAACATCTTTCCAATGAAGTTCAGCCTGATTTTTATGCAAGGGCGAAAGGCTTCAGGAATCCTCCCTATTCTGACGATCTGACAAAAAAAGTGATCGACGAACTTATAATGAGATCGCTCAGGCAGAGCGAGAGGTATTATTTAATGAGGGCACGAGGTTATTCCGAAGACTCGATAATGCTTGCATTCAACACGAAGGTAAAAATGAAGGTGTTTTCCTGGAGAGGGGAAATTGACACAATAATGACACCGCTGGACTCAATATGGTATTACAAATACTACATCAGATCGGGGATCATGGTTGAGGATCCAAAAAACGGTTATGTCAAAGCTTATGTCGGGGGACCTGATTTCAGGTATTTCAAGTATGATGTCTGTACCCAGCAGAGGAGGCAGGTGGGCAGTACAATAAAACCGTTCCTTTATACAATTGCCATGCAGAACGGATATTCTCCCTGTCATGAGGTTGAAAATATACCGCGCTCGTTCGATGTCGGAGACTCTATACCATGGACACCCAGAAGTTCAGGGAATAAAGCTTATCATGGCAAGGAGGTCACCCTGAAGTGGGGTCTGGCACAATCCGAAAACTATATCTCCGCGTGGCTCATGGAACAATTCAGGCCGTCAGCAGTCGTAGACCTCATGCATAAGATGGGTGTCAGAAGCTTTATCGATCCTGTTTATTCCATTTTCCTCGGAACCTCTGATGTGAAGCTGGAAGAGATGGTTGGAGCCTATGGCACATTTGCCAATAAGGGAGTTTATACACGCCCCATGTATGTTACCCGGATCGAAGATAAAAACGGGAACGTCCTTTCCCGGTTTACCCCGAAGATCGAGGAGGTATTAAGCGAGGAGACAGCATTTCTTATGCTTAACCTGCTCCAGGGAGTTGTGCTGACCGGTTCCGGTAACAGAATGCGCAGGGAGCCCTATCTGCTTATGAACCAGATAGGCGGAAAGACTGGAACCACACAGGAGCAATCGGATGGCTGGTTTATCGGCGTTACGCCAAATCTGGTCGGAGGTGTCTGGAGCGGATGGGAAGACCGTGCCATTCATTTCGAAACTCTCGGGGAAGGACAGGGTGCAAATATGGCACTGCCGGTTTTTGCAATATTCCTGAAAAAAGTCTACAGTGATCCGGAGCTTGGTATAATGGAAGCCGATGAATTCGAACGTCCCTCAGGGTTCAACATGGAGCTCGATTGCGAGAAGCTCAAGAGGGAAAGTACGAGAAGGGATAATCGGCTGAGGGACAGGTATTAACCCCCCAACCCCCCTTTTCCCTAGATCTACCCCCCAACCCCCCTTTCCCAATATG
>Ga0102851_10001595_pt1 | contig 13106 bp, 12 predicted proteins | sample Mud3Dept3metaG_FD_79558 | JGI IMG/M metagenome (GOLD analysis project Ga0102851, IMG submission 79558) | Freshwater wetland microbial communities from Ohio, USA, analyzing the effect of biotic and abiotic controls - Mud 3 Core 4 Depth 3... | ecosystem: Environmental > Aquatic > Freshwater >... | reverse complement strand
GCCCGGTAAAAGAACGGGATCGAGGCCTCCCGGACCCGGCATGAAATCGCTCGAAGAACTGCGCGCGCGCCTCGATGTCCTGGACCGGCAACTGCTCGAGCTGGTTGCGGAGCGGCAGTCGATCAGCACAGAGATCGCGGCGGTCAAGCGCGCCACCGGCCAGTCGACGCGCGACTTCGGCCGGGAGCGCGAGGTGTTGCTCAAGGCCCGGCGCGACGCGGAGGCGCTCGGCGTGGCGCCGGCGCTGGCCGAGTCGATCCTGCAGTCACTGATCCGCGGCTCGCTGACGACCCAGGAGCAGGCCCGCGTCGCCGCACAGGGCCGCGGTTCGGGCCGCAGCGCGCTGGTGATCGGTGGACGCGGCAAGATGGGCCGCTGGATGGCGGATTTCCTGGCCTCGCAGGGATTCCGGATCACGATCGCCGACCCGGCCGGGGAGATCCCGGGCTACGAGTGGCTGGCCGACTGGCGCGACAGTCGGCTCGACGACGACCTGATCGTGGTCGCCACTCCGCTCAAGGTGGCGGGCGACGTGCTGACGCAGCTCGCGGAGCGCCGTCCGCGCGGCGTGGTGTTCGACATCGGTTCGCTCAAGACACCGCTGCGCGCCGGCCTCGCGGCGCTGCACGACGCCGGCGTCAGCGTCACCTCGGTACACCCGATGTTCGGCCCGGACACGGCGCTGCTGTCGGGCCGGCACGTCATCTTCATCGACCTCGGCGATGCCGGGGCGCTCGCGGAGGCGCGCAGCCTGTTCGCCTCGACGATGGCCGACCTCGTGGTCATGGGACTCGACGAGCACGATCGGCTGATCGCGTTCGTGCTCGGCTTGTCGCACGCGCTCAACATCGCGTTTTTCACCGCGCTGGCCGAGAGCGGCGAGGCCGCGCCGCGTCTCGCGCGCATGTCGAGCACGACCTTCGACGCCCAGCTCGAGGTCGCGACGCGCGTGGCCGCGGAAAATCCCGACCTCTATTACGAGATCCAGAGTCTCAATGCGTACGGCGAGGAGTCGCTTCGTGCGCTGAGCGCGGCCGTCGAGCGACTGCACCGCGCCGTGCGCGAGCACGATGCGCCGCGCTTCACGGAGATGATGCGACGCGGACAGGAGTACCTGCTGGTGCGCCAGGCCGCGCGCGAGGCATCGGGCTGAGCCCGTCGCGGTGATCCGGGACGCGTCGATGAGCACGCCGTTCGAACACTTGCTGGCCTGGGAGCGGGAACTGCTGCAGGCGTCGTCGCTCGAGCAGTGGCTCGAGCGCGTGGCCCGCCTGCCGGGGGACGCAACAGGTGAGATTGCGTTGCTGATGGCCGACCCAACCCACGAGTTGCGGCAACTCGTCGCAGGTGGCGACGCGACCGGCGACGCGGCTCCGCCGCTGTCGTTCGTCGCGAGCCTCGCGGGCCTCGCGCCACACCTGCTTTCGCTGCAGGGCGCCTGGCGCGGCGAGTACCACGCGGCTGACCATGCACTGCTGTTCCCGCGCCACACGGCACTGCGCAACGTGCTGATCCTGCCGTTGCAACGCGGCGAGCACGTCATCGGATTGCTGAATGCCGCGACGCGCGATGCGCGTCCGGTGCTCGGTGACATCGACGCACCGCTGCTCGCGCACGCCGCCGACGTCGTCATCGCGAGCCTCGAACGGCAGCTCGACCGCGCGCGGGTGCTGCGCGGCGGCCTCGTCGATCCACTCACGGGCTGGAATTCGCAGCGCTACCTGCAGGCGCGACTGCGGGAGGAGGTCGCGCGCCGCGAGCGCGACGGCGGCTGCATCGCCTGCCTGGTCGTCGATATCGATCGCCTGCAGGAGCTCAACGACGCACGCGGCCAATCGGCTGGGGATCACGCGCTGCGCGAGATCGCGGCACGGATCGAGTCGCAGGTCCGGGCCAGCGATTCGGCAGCCCGGCTGGCGAGCGACACTTTCGTGGTGCTGATGCCCGCAACGGACGCTCGCCAGGCAGCACCACTGGCGGAGCGGATCCTGGCGGCGGTGCGCAGCGCGCCGGTCGAGACGGGGTCGGGCACGGCCTGGGACCTGCGCGTTTCGATCGGCATTGCGGGCTGCCGACCCAGCCCGGGGAAGGACCGAAAAGCTCTCGCCGATCAATTACTTGCCGAGGCGATGGCAACGCTGCACCGGGCCAAGCAGGCGGGCGGCGACCGCTTTGAGATCCTGGCCTAGTGACTTGAGCGGGGCGACGTGACGTTGATGCGTAAATCCGAATACAATGAGAATCATTTGCATTGATAGATCCACGACCATGATTGCCACCGTCTCGCGCCGTCTTGCCGCCCTGATCGCCTCGCTGAGCCTGTCTGCTGCGGTGTTGCCGGCCGCAGCTGACACGCTGGTCGTCTATTCGGCGCGCAACGAGCAGTTGATCAAGCCGGTTTTCGACGCCTACACGCGCGAGACCGGCGTGCAGGTCAAGTTCACGACGGGCGATGCCGCGGTGCTGATCGAGCGGCTGGCGGCCGAGGGCCGCAACAGCCCCGCGGACGTGCTGATGACGGTCGACGCGGGCGAACTGTGGAATGCCGCCGAGCGCGGCCTGCTGCAGCCGGTGTCGTCAGCGAAACTCGCGAAGAACATCCCGGCGCACCTGCGCGACCCGGGTAACCGCTGGTTCGGGCTGTCGATGCGGGCGCGGACGATTGCCTACAGTCCGGCGCGCGTCGATGCGGCGAAGCTCGACACCTACGCCGGGCTCGCCGGACCCGACTGGAAAGGGCGCCTGTGCCTGCGCACCTCGAAGAAGGTTTACAACCAGTCACTCGTGGCCACGATGATCGCCGCGCTCGGCGAGCAGAAGGCCGAACAGGTGGTGCGCGGCTGGGTCGCGAACCTGGCGACCGACGTGTTCGCGAACGACACCCAACTGCTCGAGGCCATAGCCGCCGGCCAGTGCGACGTCGGCATCGTCAACACGTATTACTTCGGCCGCATCGTCAAGGAGCGCGCGGACTTTCCGGTCAAGCTGTTCTGGGCCAACCAAGGGGCCGGTGGCACCCACGTCAACATCTCCGGCGCCGGCGTGACGCAGCATTCGCGCCAGGCGGCGGCGGCCACGCGCTTCCTCGAGTGGCTGTCGGCCGGGCCCGCCCAGGAGCATTTCGCAGCCGTGAACATGGAGTTTCCTGCCAACCCGGCGGCAAAGATCGACCCGCTGGTGCAGTCCTGGGGCCCGTTCGAGCCGAGCCTGATCAACGTCGCGGAAGCCGGGCGCCTGCAGCCGGCCGCCGTGCGGCTGATGGACCGCGCCGGTTACCGCTGACGCATGAGCTTCGTCCCGCGCCGGGCCGCGGCCGTCGTGGTCGTGGGATTGCTGGCGGCGCCCGCCCTGTTGCCGCTGCTGACCGCGGTCGTGGCCTGGGCCACGCCGGCCGGCGAAGTCTGGCAGCACCAGATACAGCACGTGCTGCCGCGCGTCGCCTGGAACACGATGCTGCTGTTGCTGATCGTCGGGTCCGCGACGGCGCTGCTCGGCACGGCGTTGGCGTGGCTCGTCGCAGGCCACGATTTCCCCGGGCGCTCGGTGTTCACCTGGGCCCTGCTGCTGCCGCTCGCGGTGCCGGGCTACGTGCTCGCCGTCGTGTTCGCGGGCGCGCTCGATTACGCGGGTCCGCTGCAGTCGTGGTTGCGCGACGCGGCGCACGTGCCGCTGCGGCTGCCGCCGATCCGCTCGCTCGGCGGCGCGGCGCTGGTGCTCACGCTGTGCCTCTACCCTTACGTCTACATGCTCGCGCGGGTGGCGTTCGAGTCGGCTGGCGCCCGTGCGCTCGAAGCTGCGCAGTCGCTCGGGCTCGATCGCCGCGCCGCGTTCCGCAAAGTGATGCTGCCGCTGGCGCGGCCGGCCGTCGCCGCCGGCGTCGGTCTCGTCTGCATGGAGACGTTGGCCGATTTCGGCGTCGTCGCCGCGCTCAACGTCGACACCTTCACGACGGCGATCTACCGCGCCTGGTTCGGCATGTTCTCGATCAACGCCGCGCTGCAGATGGCAGCGCTGCTCGGCCTGCTGGCCCTGGGCGGCGTGTGGCTCGAGCGCCGGTTGCGCGGCGGGCGCAGTTTCGCGGCGCAGCGTCCGAGTGGCGAGTTGCAGCGGGAGCGGCTGGTCGGCGCGCGCGGCCTGGTCGCGACGCTGGTCGCGACGCTGGTCCTGCTGCTGGCGTTCGTGCTACCGATGGCACAGTTGCTCGCCTGGTCGATCACGCATGCCGCGACGGACCTCGACGCGCGCTACTGGGCCTTTGCCGCGCGCAGCGTCGCGGTTGCCGCGTCCGGGGCGTTGGTCGTCGTCACGGCCGCGCTGGTCCTCGGCTATGCGTTGCGGCGCGAGAGCCGTCCTTGGGTCCGTGGCCTCGGCCGTTTCGCCACCGTCGGTTATGCGATTCCGGGCACCGTGCTCGCAGTGGGCCTGTTTGCGCCGGTGGCCGCGCTGAACGGCTGGCTGCAATCCGCGCTCGAGGGCCTGCTCGGGGCCGCGTCGCCGCAGCTCTTCCTGCAGGGTACGGTGCTCACCATGTTCATCGCTTACCTCGCGCGCTTCCTCGCGGTCGGCACCGGTCCCGTCGAGAGCGGGCTCGACCGGATCCACCACAATCTGGACGAGGCCGCCGCCAACCTCGGCGTCCGTGGCGTCGCGCGGCTGCGCCGCGTGCATTTGCCATTGTTGCGCGGCAGCCTGCTCGGGGCCGCGGTGCTCGTGTTCGTCGACCTGATGAAGGAACTGCCGATCACGCTGATGACGCGGCCGTTCGGTTTCGAAACGCTCGCGGTGCGCGTGTTCGAGATGGCGGCCGAAGGTGAATGGCAACGGGCCGCGCTGCCCTCGGTGCTGATCGTGGCTGCGGGCGTGCTGCCCGTGGTGCTGCTCGCAAGGCGGGTGACCCGTGTGGCTTGAACTGCGCGACGCCGTGCGGGCTTTCGGCGAGCGTCGCGCGCTCGACGGCGTCAGCTTCGAGCTCGAGGAGGGACAGATCGGCTGCCTGCTCGGTCCCAGTGGCTGCGGAAAGACCACCGCGCTGCGCTGCATCGCCGGGTTCGAATCGCTCGACTCCGGGCGCGTGCTGTCGCAGGGCCGGCTGCTCACCGGTCCGGGCGTCGACGTGCCCCCGCACGAGCGCGGCATCGGGCTCGTGTTCCAGGACCTCGCGTTGTTCCCGCACCTGACCGTGCGTGGCAACGTCGAGTTCGGGCTGCAGTCGCTGGCGAGAGCCGCGCGTCGAGCGCGAGGGGACGAGCTGCTGCACCTGGTCGGCCTCGCGGACAGCGCGGACGCCTATCCGGCGCAGTTGTCCGGCGGCCAGCAGCAGCGCGTGGCGCTGGCCCGGGCGCTCGCGCCGCGGCCGTCCACCGTGCTGCTCGACGAGCCCTTCTCGAGCCTCGACGTGGCGCTGCGTGAACGGCTGGTCGGCGAATTGCGGGTGCTGCTCAAGTCGCTGGGCGCCACCGCGCTGGTCGTCACGCACGACCAGCAGGACGCGTTCGCGCTCGCCGACCGGATCGGCTTGATGCGCTCCGGCCGCCTCGAGCAGTGGGGCGCGCCGTACGACCTGTACCACCGGCCGTGCTCGCGTTTCGCGGCGGAGTTCGTCGGCCAGGCGTCCTTCCTGCCTGCCTGTTGCAACGGCAGCGGGATGCTGCAGACCGAGCTCGGCCCGTTGCGCGAAGGTCACGAGACGACCGTTTGCGGCGGCCTGGTGGACGTGCTGCTGCGCCCCGACGACGTCGTCCACGACGACGACGCGCCGCTGCGCGCCCGCATCGTCGACCGCGTGTTCCGCGGCGCGGATTTCCTCTACACGCTGGAGTTGCCGAGCGGGCGCAGAGTGCTGTCGCTGGTGCCGAGCCATCACGATCACCGCATCGGCGAGCCGATCGGCGTGCGGCTCGCGACCGACCACGTGGTGACCTTTCCGCCGCTCGACCCGGTCAGGAGCGCTGGCGAGACATCAGCAGCAGGAACAGCGGCACGCCCACCAGCGCCGTGAGCGCTCCGACCGGCAGCTGTCGCGGCGCGATCAGCACGCGCGCGGCGAGATCGGCCGTCATCAGCACCACGCCGCCGAGCACGGCGGCCACCGGCAGCACGATCCGGTTGTCGCTGCCGAGCGCCAGCCGGACCAGGTGCGGCGTCACCAGGCCGACGAAACCGATGCTGCCGGCCGCGCTCACGGCGCAGCCGGTGAGCACCGAGGTCAGCACGAACAGCAGGACCTGCAGCCGGCCCACGTCGAGGCCCACGCTGGCGGCCTGTGTTGGCCCGCGCGCGAGGACGTTCAGGTGCCGTCCGAGTGCAAGGCCGGCGGTGGCTGCCATGCCGAGCAACGCGAGCAGCCATGGCCAGTGCTGCACGCGCGACAGGTCGCCGAGCATCCAGAACACCATGCCGCGCAGCTGCGTCTCGTCGCCGAGCGCGAGCAGCAGGCTCACGATCGAGCCCGCGCCGGCCGCGACCACGATCCCGGTCAGCAGCAGCCGCGTCGGCGTCCAGGCGCCAGGGCCTTGTGCCAGCGCAAATACCAGCAGGCAGGCCGCCAGCGCGCCGAGCGCCGCGAAACCGTCCACGGCGGCGGCAGGCAGGCTCAACATGATCGCGACCAGAGCCGCGACCGATGCGCCGCCCGAGACGCCGAGCACGTAGGGGTCGGCCAGCGGATTGCGCAGCAGCACCTGCAGGATTGCACCCGACAGGGCCAGCAGGCCGCCGATCGCGAAAGCGGCCATCGCCCGCGGCAGGCGCAGTTCGAGCACGATGTCCCGGGCCAGCGACGGTGCGTCGGTCGCCAGGACGGAGACCAGCTCGGACGGCGAAATCGGTACGCTCCCCAGCGCGAGCGACAGGCCCAGCAGGGCGGCCGAGGCGAGGAAAAGCAGTGGCAGCGCGAAGGAAAGCGGCAGACGGCGGTGCATTTCGGGTTCCGGGCGTGTCCAAGCCTACGTTGCGGCCTCGTCCGGTCACAAGGCGGGTTGCGTGAAACCCGTCTTGGACCGCGTCACCGGGATGTGAAAAAATCAGGCGGTTCCAGAGCTTACGAGACAATGAGCGACCTCATCGACACCCAGGGATTTCGCGCCAACGTCGGGATCGTGCTGATCCGCGACGGCGGCGACGTCTTCCTGGGCGGCCGCAGCGACGGTCGCGGCTGGCAGTTTCCGCAAGGCGGCGTGCAGCGCGAAGAGACGGCCGAGCAGGCGCTGTTCCGCGAACTCCGGGAAGAGGTCGGCCTGGAGCCGGCCGATGTCGAGGTGATCGCGGCTACCCGCAGCTGGTTGCGTTACCGGTTGCCGCGCCAGTATGTCCGCCGCCGCTCGCGTCCGCTGTGCATCGGACAGAAGCAGCGCTGGTTCCTGCTGCGCATGCTGGGAGGCGAGGAGCGGCTGCGCTTCGACGTCACCTCGCAGCCCGAGTTCGACAGCTGGCGCTGGGTCGATTACTGGTCCCCGGTCCGTGAAGTCATCTATTTCAAGCGTCCAGTCTACGTGCGCGCACTCGAGGAGCTGGGCCAGCAGGCCTTTCCCGACGGGCTGCCGCCGCGGCCCGAGTGGTGGTCCGACGCCGTCCTGCGTCCGCCGGCCCGGCGGCGACCGGCAACGCCGGAACCCGTCGAGGCGGCCGAGTAGTGCCGGATCAACCGACGAACCTGCGGCTGGGCCCGTTATCGGGCTTGCAGTGGCTGGGGCTGGCCGGGCTCGCGCTGTTCGTGCTGGCGTGTTCCGCTTTCGCGTTTCACCGTGGCCAGCTCTCCGCGGGTATCGATGCGGCCGCGCTGGCGCTCGAACGTCGCGAATGGACGACCAGGGCCGCGCGGCTCGAGGAGGAGAACGCCCGGCTCAATGCCAAGGTCGCGGAGCTCGAGATGGCGCGCCAGCTCGACCGCGAGGCGTATGGGCAGGTCGAGAAGACCCTGGGCGACCTGCAGTCACAGCTTTCGCGCCAGGGCGACGACCTCGCCTTCTATCGCAGCATCGTCTCGCCCGCCGACGGTGTCCAGGGGCTGCGCATCCATCGCTTCGAGGTCCAGCCCGGGGTCAAGGCGGGCGAGTACCAGCTCAAGCTGACGCTGATCCAGTCGATGCGGCACGAAAGCGTCGCCGCCGGACTCGCCCAACTGGTCATCCACGGCATGCAGGGCGAGCGCCCGGCGCGCCACACGGTCGGTGAACTGCTGGGCCGGCCGCACGCGCAGCTACCGTTCTCGTTCCGCTACTTCCAGACGATCGAGCAGGCCGTCGTGCTGCCCGAGGGCTTCCAGGCCTTCGAGGTCGAGGTGCAGGTGCGCTCGAGCAAGCTGCGATCGCCGATGCAGCAGTCGTTCCCGTGGAAGGTCGGCGGCGAGGCCGTCCTTTGATCCGCCGTGGTGGTGGTAAGATCTGTCCACTCGAGACCGTAGCGATGGAGCCCGACCAATGACGACCCTGCACGAAGCGACCGAGGCGAGCCCGACGGGTCAGCCGCCGCTGCTCGTCTTCACCGACATGGCCGCGACCAAGGTTGGCGAATTGATCCGGGAAGAGGGCAATCCGAACCTCAAGCTGCGCGTGTTCGTCTCCGGCGGCGGCTGCTCGGGATTCCAGTACGGCTTTACCTTCGACGAGAACGAGGAAGAAGGCGACACCTGCGTCGAAACCCGCGGCGTCAAGCTGCTGGTCGACCCGATGAGCTTCCAGTACCTCGTCGGCGCCGAGATCGACTACAAGGAAGACCTCGAAGGCGCGCAGTTCGTCATCCGCAACCCGAATGCGACGACGACCTGCGGCTGCGGTTCCTCGTTCTCAGCCTGACGACGGTTGGCCAGGACGCTTCCCCCGTTGCCCGACGTCCTCGCTGCGGTCGACCTCGGGTCGAACAGCTTTCACATGGTGGTCGCGCGTCATTCGCACGGCCAGCTCGTCATCGTCGATCGCCTGCGTGAAATGGTCCGGCTGGCCGCCGGCCTCGACGCGCAGGGCCGCCTCAGCCGCGAGTCCGTCGGTCGGGCGCTGCAGTGCCTCGAGCGCTTCGGCCAGCGCCTGCACGACATGCAGGCCGAGCGCGTGCGCGTCGTCGGCACCAACACACTGCGCAAGGCCCGCCGCAAGGGCGCCTTCCTCGACCGCGCGCGCGAGGCGCTCGGCCATCCGATCGAGATCATCTCCGGCGTCGAAGAAGCGCGCCTGATCTACCTGGGCGTCGCACACACGACGCCGAGCGACGGCGGTCCGCGGCTGGTCGTCGACATCGGCGGCGGCAGCACTGAGCTGATCATCGGCGAAGGGCTGGCCGCCAAGCGGCTCGACAGTCTCTACATCGGTTGCGTCAGCATGAGCGCGCAGCATTTCGCGGACGGCGTGGTCACTGAGAAACGCATGAAGCGCGCGAGGACGGCCGCGCAGCTCGAAATCGAGCCGGTCATGGCGCGCTTCCGGCGGCCGGGCTGGGACACGGCGATCGGCGCGTCGGGAACGATGCGCGCAGTGTCGGACACGCTGCTCGCTCGCGGCGCAGGCGGCGGCAACATCACGCGCGAGGGCATCGAGTGGCTGCTCGGGGAGTGCCTGCGCGCCGGCGAGGTGACTCGCTTGCGGCTGCCGGGGCTGGCGACCGAACGGCAGGAGATCCTGCCGGGCGGCCTGGCGATCCTGGTCGAGGTGTTCGACATGCTCGGCATCGAGAGCATGCGGGTCGCGGACGGCGCGTTACGCGAAGGGCTGCTCTACGACCTGGTGGGCCGGCTGACCGACGAGGACGCGCGCGAACGCAGCGTGCGGGCGATGGAGGCGCGCTTCCACGTGGATACGGCGCAGGCCGATCGCGTCGAGGCGACGGCACTCGGGTTCCTGCGCCAGGTTCGCGCCGGCTGGAAGCTCGACGAGCCGCTCGCTGATCTGGTGCTCGGCTGGGCTGCGCGCCTGCACGAGATCGGTCTGGACATCGCCCATTCGCACTATCACAAGCACGGCGCGTACCTGCTGCAGTACGGCGACATGCCCGGGTTCCCGCGCGAGGAACAGCAGCTGCTCGCGGCCGTGGTGGGCAGCCACCGGCGCAAGCTCAACCTTGGCAGCATCGAGGACCTGATCCCGCCGTGGCACCTCAAGGCGGAGTTCCTGATCGTGCTGTTACGGCTCGCGGTGCTGCTGCACCGGGGCCGGGGCCCGCGTGCCCTGCCGGCGATCGAGCTCAAGGTTCGGGGCCGCACGCTGGACGCGGCGTTCCCAAAGGGCTGGCTGGCGGAGCATCCGCTCACGGCAGCGGATCTCGAGCAGGAGGCGGACTACCTGCAGGCGGTCGGCTTCCGCCTGCGCGCGACCTGACGCGCGCGCCAGGTCAGGGCGGGACCGCTCAGAGGCTGGCGAGCGTCCCGGTGCCGACCGAACTGGCGATCTCGAGCTGCGCGAGCGTCGTCTCGGCCTGGCCGCGGAACTCGTTCACGTAGGCCGCCGCGATCTCGGTGTTCGGCAGCGGGATCGACTCCGGGTTCTTGTGCGCGCCCTTGATCCGGTATTCGTAGTGCAGGTGCGGGCCAGTCGAGGCCCCCGTCGAGCCCACGTAGCCGATCACTTCGCCCTGCCGCACCGCGCGCCCGCTGCGCGCCGACTTGCCGAAGCGCGACATGTGCGCATACAGCGTGGTGATGTTGCGGCCGTGGTTGATCACCACGGCGTTGCCGTAGCCGCCCTTGCGACCGGCGAACTCGATGCGGCCGTCGCCCGCGGCATAGATCGGCGTGCCGGTCGGCGCCGCATAGTCGATGCCCTTGTGTGCGCGCACCTTGCCGGTGATCGGGTGCCTGCGATTCGGGTTGAAGCGCGAGCTGATCCGCGTGAAATCGAGCGGCGCGCGCAGGAAAGCCTTGCGCATGCCCTTGCCTTCGGGTGTGTAGTAGCCGCGCACCTTGCCGTCCGCCGATTCGAACCAGACGGCTCGATGCACCTTGCCGCGGTTGACGAACGACGCGGCGAGCACGCGGCCGTCGCTGACGTATTGCCCGTCCTGGTACTTCTGCTCGTAGAGCACGCTGAACTCGTCGCCTTCGCGGATCTCGTTGGCGAAGTCGATGTCCCAGCCGAAGATCTCGTTGGCCAGCACCATGATCGTCTGGCCGGAAATGCCGGAGGCGACGCCGGCCTCGAACAGCGACGAGTCGATGCGCGCGCGGCGCCCCGTGACGCCGATCTCGAGCGGATTCTCGATGTAATTGACGGCGAATCCGTCGCCTGCGCGGGACACGGACAGCGTCAGCGTGTCGCTGATGCGGCGGTTCAGCGATTCGAGCGCGCCGTTCGCGTGCGTGAGCGTGATGATGTCGCCGGGGCGCAGCATGTCGAGCGCCTTGCGCGCGTCCGGCAGCGTGCGCAGTTCCGCCAGCGTCGCAATGTCGATGCCCGTGGCGCGGAAGATCTGGTCGAGCGTGTCGTTGCGCTGCACGGTGACTTCGACGCTGTCCGGTCCCTCGATGACCGGCGGCGCGACCGGGGTCGTGCTGGCGACGGCTGTCAGGTCGACGGAACGCGGCAATTCGCCGGCAGGCGGTGTCGCGACCACATAGGCGAAGGCTGCGAGCGGCGGAAACGCTGCCACGGCCAGGAGCCAGCGACGGCCGACCGCAAAGGTTTGGGACGCAGCGCGCCTGGCGCCGCGGAACTGGTTGTCTGGCAAGGGCCGATCCCCACGAAAAACTGCGGCTAAGGTAGTTGCGCCAACGCGATGCGTCAACTGTCAAACCGGGACTTTTTCCAGTTTTCACAAATGCTTGCAGCATAAATGACAGGAATGTGAAGCGATTCGCGGGTCCGGTCCCGATTGCCTGCCGGTGCCCGAGTCCCTACAGTCCGGCGGCCCCACTGCCCGAGTGCACGAAAATCATGCTGAGCGCTCCAGACCAATTCGCCGAACTGCGCCGCGGTACCGCAGAAATCCTCACCGAGGCCGATCTGCTGAAGAAGCTCGCCAAGGGCCGGCCACTGCGCATCAAGGCCGGCTTCGACCCGACCGCGCCCGACCTGCACCTCGGGCACACCGTGCTGATCAACAAGATGGCGATGTTCCAACGGCTCGGGCACGAGGTGGTCTTCCTGATCGGCGACTTCACGGGCTTGATCGGCGACCCGACCGGCCGCAACGCGACGCGTCCGCCGCTGACGCCGGACGACGTCAAGGCGAACGCGGCGACGTACCAGGCGCAGATCTTCAAGATCCTCGATCCCGCTCTGACGCGGGTCGACTTCAACTCGCGCTGGATGGGCGCGATGAACGCGGCCGGACTGATCCAGCTCGCCGCGAAGCACACCGTGGCCCGGATGCTCGAGCGCGACGATTTTGCCAAGCGCTACCGCGCCGGCCAGCCGATCGCGATCCACGAGTTCCTCTATCCACTGGTGCAGGGCTACGACTCGGTCGCGCTCGAGGCAGACGTGGAGCTCGGCGGCACCGACCAGAAATTCAACCTGCTGGTCGGGCGGCAGCTGCAGGAGGCGTCGGGCCAGGAACCGCAGGTGGTCATGACGATGCCGCTGCTCGAGGGCCTCGACGGCGTCAACAAGATGTCGAAGTCGCTCGGCAACTACATCGGCATCACGGAAGCACCCGACGAGATGTTCGGCAAGCTGATGTCGATCTCGGACGAGCTGATGTGGCGCTATTTCGACCTGCTGTCGTTCCGCTCGAACGCGGACCTGGAGCGGTTGAAACTGGACGTCGCGGCCGGGCGCAATCCGCGCGACGTCAAGTTCGAGCTCGGTGTCGAGATCGTGGACCGGTTCCACGGTGCGGGCAGCGGCACGCAGGCCCGCGACGCGTTCATTGCGCGATTCCAGCAGGGGGCGCTGCCCGAGGATGTGGCGGAAATCACGCTGACGGCCGCTGCCGGGCCGCTCGGCATCGCGCAGGTGCTCAAGGGCGCGGGGCTCGTGTCGAGCACCAGCGAGGCGTTCCGGCAGCTCAAGCAAGGTGCCGTGCGCGTCGACGGGGCGCGCGTCGAGGACGGGACGTTGACGTTCGCTGCGGGAGGCACCCACCTGTTCCAGGTGGGCAAGCGGCGCGTTGCCCGCGTGACGATTGCCTAGGTCATTGTTGACGCCGCGTTGGGCCTCGCTATACTGCGCGCCCTTCCGCAG
>Ga0102851_10001593_pt1 | contig 13109 bp, 13 predicted proteins | sample Mud3Dept3metaG_FD_79558 | JGI IMG/M metagenome (GOLD analysis project Ga0102851, IMG submission 79558) | Freshwater wetland microbial communities from Ohio, USA, analyzing the effect of biotic and abiotic controls - Mud 3 Core 4 Depth 3... | ecosystem: Environmental > Aquatic > Freshwater >... | reverse complement strand
ATACATGGCGGGAGTGTAGTCAATCGCGTTCCACACACGGCTGACGCTGAAATCGAAATGCGCGCCTTCTCCCCGCAAGTCTTTGCCGAAGGTGTGGATAAGATGTTATCCCTAAATGGCGTCTCACAGGTTTCCAGCGCTGATGGTTATCCTTGCAGCGTTTCGATAAGAATGGAAGAGCAAACAGCTCCCTGGCCCCGCAACGATGCTACTGAAAAGCTCTACCAACTATGGGAAAAAACTGGCAACCAGCTCGGTTTCCAGGTCAGACGCGAAGAGCGCGGTGGGCTGAGTGATGGCAACTGGCTTTGGAATCATTTTCCCACCTTTGATGGTCTCGGACCGAGTGGAGCAAATGGACATTGTTCTGAACGAACTCCTGATGGCAGCAAAGATCAGGAATACGCCCAGATTTCGTCATTCATTCCAAAAGCTCTGCTCAACACCATGGCGATTGTTAATCTGGTCCAGAACAATCCGTGAACAATCTGGGTTTAATTGACTTCCAGCGCATCTTCATTGACAAACGCTCACCTTAATGATAAATTAACCTCCGTTCGTAATTTAATAGCAAGGTAAAGGTGCACCAGTAGCCCGGATGCGTGGTGCACAATGGGGAAAGCCGGTGATCCTTTCTGAGGTAGTCCGGCGCTGTCCCGCAACGGTAACACAATGATTGTGGAGCCCGACCACCCGCCTTTGCCTCGCTCGTTTACTCCTTCGCGGCAAGGGAGGCCGAGCTCGTTGAGCGACACCTTCTCCCTTAGCTCTACACGCAAGCCTCCCGCCCGAATTTGGGCGGGTTTTTTATTCCGCGCTCTCCCACGCCGGAGGAAGATATTCTTATTAAGGTTAAATCTATGCGTAAAGTCTTATTATTTTTCCCGGTCTCTATTGCCTTCGTTCTCCTTGCTAGTATCTTCATATTCTTGAGGAGCAGCACTCCCGTATTCGCTGCTCGTCCGAGCGCTCCTGTTACTGGTGAGGATCAGGCACATATCGTGGTGAAATTCGCACCCGGCGAGAACGTGGTCCGCCCTATCATATTCACTGCCCCTATCTCAGGTTATGCAGCGCTAAGGTTAACCGGCCTGGAAGTAATTACCCATGAATATGCATGGGGTTTTGCTATTTGTAGCATTGCTGGTGTGGGTTGCCCGGAAAGCGACTGTTTTTGCAATCCGAATAAGTTCTGGAATTATAAATACTGGGACGGTCAGGCCTGGCAAGGCTATCCAGTGGGTTCCTCCGAATCAACCTTGCTAAACGGCGCCACGGATGGCTGGCAATGGGGTGAATTCACGGATGCAGATCCTCTTCCCGCTCCATTGGCCCAAAGCGCCGCATCCGCCTTGCAGTGGCTGCAGTCAAAACAATCTCTGATAAATGGCGGCTACACCAACGATTCCGGTTCCGCTGAGGCGTTGCTGGCTATTGCCGCTAACAACCATAACGCCATTGACTGGCGAATCCAGGCGAACAGCCCTTCATTACATGACTACTGGGCAAGCCACGGCGCCAGGTATAGTGCAAGAGGCGCTGCTGAAGCAGGTAAACTCGCTGTTGGCCTGGCTGCCTCGGATATCTGCTGGCCAGCTCTGGCTATGCGTCCAACCCAATATTTCAGCCCCACTTCAGGCGCATATGATCCTGAAACTGGTTTCCACACCTGGGGGATGCTCGGCTCTCTTGCTTTAGACCAGCCGGTGGATGCGGCTGCCAGCCAGTATTTGAAAAACATGATCCGGCCAGATGGGGGCTGGGAATGGAACACTGGCTTTGGCAGCGACTCCAATACCACCAGTCTGGCAATCCAGGCTCTCATCGCCGCCGGCGAGCCACTCACTATCACTGAGATCATCAGCGGTTTTATCTTTCTTAAGAGCGCCCAGAACAGCGATGGGGGCTTCACATACCAGCCCGGCTCGCCTTATGGCACAGACAGCGATGCCAATTCCACCGCTTACGCAGTGCAGGCGATTTATGCTGCTAAGCAGGATCCCATGGGAGCGGCATGGACGGTTGGCAGTGCAAATCCCCTGGTGTATCTGCTCAGTCTGCAACTTCCCAATGGCAGTTTTTCATACCAAGCAGGTGGTAACGAGAACCTGTATGCCACCACTCAGGCGATACCTGCCTTGCTAGGCAAGGCATTTCCATTCAAGATTAAAGATCTGCCCGCATGCCCTACAGTTTATATACCATTTATAAGGAATTGACGTCGTGAAGCGTCTGGTCTCTTTGCTCTTTTTGCTTTCCCTGCTTGTTTTCCTGGACGTGCTGCCCAAAGGTCAGGCGCAGACTGCCAACCGCGCCGCACTGGTGATCCAATTTGACAATGCGCGTGTGCTCACATTTTGTATCAGTTTTTCTGAGCCATCCATATCCGGTCATGAGCTTCTACAACGATCTGGCCTCCCGGTCGTGTCCGCTATCGATCCCCTGGGATATGCGGTGTGTAAAATTGACCAGTTAGGCTGCCCTGAGGAGAATTGTTTCTGCCAGTCTCCTCCAAATTATTGGTCTTACTGGCATCTCAATCAAAACACTTGGGTCTATTCCGCAGCAGGTTCAAGCTCCTACACCATCCAAAGCGGTGTAGTAGATGGCTGGGTGTGGGGATCCGGTCCTGGTTTCCCACCTCCAGCTCTTACATTCGACCAGGTCTGTAATCCCACCCCCACTCCCAGCAATACCCCAACAGCTACATCTACAGCCAGTCAAACAGCGACAGCTACAACTCAACCCTCTCCGACATCTTCACCTACCCATGCACCTGCTTCAGCCACTACCAAACCAACAAGAGTGCCTCATAAAGCTACCTCGTTTCTGCCATCCACCCCAACGACGCCAGTCCCACAAAACTCGCCAGCTCCGACCGCCTCAAGTACTTCTATCACGCTAGCTACCTCTACGTTGCCACCAACGATTACACCCCTGAGTAGCGACCAGATGCAGGCTTCAACCATTTCTACCCCAATCCAGCCAACAGTTACTACTCGATCCGTAGAAAAATCGAAAAAGAAAAGCCAAAAAGTCAGCCCGGTCGAGGCGGAAGAGATAAAACTCCCTGCCAAGGCGACCCAATCGATTTCATCATCTGTCAAACAATCTCTTGTAAATAATCCAACTTCAATCCCTATCACGAATTCATTTCCCGTTCAAAGGTTTGGCACCATATTAAGCTACTCGATCTTCGGCTTGTTGGTTCTCAGTCTTTGTGTAGGTTTGGGTGTTCTTCTGTTGATAAGCCGGCGATGAACCTTCGAGCCCAAACCTCCAGCTTTACTAGCCTCATCGTTTACACTTTGACAACAGGTCTGGGGCTTTTATCCCTCTTTTATCCCTTTTTCTATCTGCCCGTTATCCACCCAGCCTACGGTTCTCAGCCTCGCCTTGGAGAAATGCCGCTCATGCTCACACTCGTGCTGGGTCTTTGCCTGCTTGTGCTTATCTACGAAGTTCAAGGGCAGGCATCTAACGCAAAACTCATCGCTCTGCTGGGTATCCTGGTGGCAATCAACTCCATCCTGCGATTTGCGGAGGTGGCTTTCCCGGGTCCAGGGGGCTTCACCCCAATTTTCTTCCTCATTACGTTGACTGGATATGTCTTTGGCGGTCGCTTCGGCTTCTTGATGGGGGCGATGACGCTCTTCGTCTCTGCCCTGATCACTGGCGGAGTGGGTCCCTGGTTACCCAGCCAGATGTTTACTGCCGGGTGGGTAGGGATGAGTGCTCCACTCACCCGAATTTTAATTCGCCCAGCGAAGCGCGGAACGAGGCTTGAAATAATCGTATTGGCAGCTTTTAGCGCCATATGGGGAATCCTTTACGGGGCAATCATGAACTTGTGGACCTGGCCTTTCTTGACCGGTCCGGCGCAGTTGTACTGGTCTCCGGAGGCGGGCGCCCTCGTAGCATTTCAGCGTTATCTGGCTTATTACCTGGTCACCTCGCTTGTCTGGGACCTGGCTGGTGCAATCGGTAATATTGCGTTGATGTTATTTTTCGGATCGCCCACCTTGCGCACTTTGCGGCGCTTTCAAAATCGCTTCACCTTTCACTATCAGCTTTCCGACTCTGACCATAGCCGCCCACCTATGTCCAGCCCAGTGCAAATGGAATAAATTCAAATGTTTAACACCTGGACCTGGATCTCCTGGTTAGTAGCCTCACTGATCGCTGTATCTACAACACGCAATCCTGCTTATTTAATCTTGATCTTCCTGTGCATTTCACTGGTCAACCAGGAACAGCGCCGCAAAGCCAAATTGGGAGTGGACGAAAGCTTGCGAATTTTCCCCATCGATCCATTCCGCTTATCCCTTTTCATCATACTTATTTCATCCTTAGTCAATGCAACCTTGTCCCATTTCGGCGAAACGGTCTTGTTCTACCTCCCTATCTGGATCCCTTACATCGGTGGAGCGATCACTCTTGAGGCGATTGTCTATGGCGCTATTAACGGGCTGATCCTGTCATGTATCTTCTCCGCTTTTATCACCATAAACCAGGCATTGCCAGTCAGCAATCTGATCCGACTCATTCCACGCGCCTTCCACCCCGTAGCCTTGGTAACTTCCATTGCAGTGACATTCGTACCGGTATCGTTACGCCAATTCAACCAGATCCGTGAGGCTCAGGCGGTGCGCGGCCACCAAGTTCGTGGTCTATCCAGCTGGCTGCCCCTACTCCTCCCTCTTCTCATCGGCGGTCTGGAACGAGCCTTCTCCCTGGCCGAAGCGATGACCGCGCGTGGTTTCGTCTCGGGCCAGCCCGTTGTAAGTGAGTTGTACACTCGACTGGCGCTTGCTGGAGGTCTTTTCTTCACATTCGCTGGCTGGCTGCTCCACCTCTCCGGTAGAGGATTTGTATGGGGCAGCGTTTTAATGATCATAGGATTGGTTGCCATCCTGGGAACGCTATGGATAGTGAGCCGCCAATCACTTCGCACAACATATACCAGGGTATCATGGTCGAAACGCGATCTATTCGTCACTGGTCTTTCCATGATGGTTGCAGCTGCCTTCCTGCTTCCTATCCCAGGAATTGAAACGAACACGCTGAGATATAATCCCTATCCTTCTCTTAGTCTGCCGCCCTTTGATCCGCTAATAGGCATCTTGATCTTAGGTTTATTAGCGCCGTTATTAAACCCGCGCCCTTCCGACCAGGTTACGCAGCTATGATCCAGTTCAAGAACGTAACCTTTTTCTATCCATCATCCACGCAACCCGCCTTGAAAGATGTCAGTCTGCAGCTCCCGGCCGGCAAAGTTACCCTGGTTTCAGGAGCATCCGGGTGTGGAAAATCTACTTTTTTACGTTGTATCAACGGTCTTGTGCCACATTTTTCAGGCGGCAGCTTGCAAGGCACAATCCGTGTCGGCGAGCTCGATCCCATTCAGCTGGCACCACAGAAAATGAGCCGCCATATCGGTTTCATTTTTCAAGATCCAGAGGCGCAATTCGTTGTGGATCGCGTTGAAGATGAAATCGCCTTTGCCTTGGAAAATGCAGCCATTCCTCCTCAGGTGATGCAAGAGCGCATTGCAGCTATCCTGGAGCTGCTCAATTTGACCAGTTTGCGGCAGAGAAACCTGGACACGCTCTCTGGTGGTGAGCGCCAGCGAGTTGCTATTGCCGCTGCCCTTGTCTTCCAACCCGAAGTATTGTTGCTCGATGAGCCAACCTCTCAGCTTGACCCTGCTTCTGCTGAAGATGTCCTGAACGCCATCCATCTTTTAAATCTTCAATACGGCCTGACGATTGTCCTCGCTGAACATCGCCTCGAGCGCGTTTTACCTTTTACCGATTGGATGGTCTATCTCTCCTCCGGTCTGCCTGGTGGACTGCAGGGAACCCCATCCCAGGTGCTGGAACAAATAGATCTCCAGCCTCCAGTGGTCAGGTTAGCCAAGGCTCTCGATTGGCGCCCTCTTCCGCTGACAGTGGATGAGGCACGTAAATTCACGAACAATCACCTATCCTTTGAGTCGCACCCAGCCTTTTCATCCAGTGTGAGACAATCCTCAGAAAGAGACTCGGTGGTTTCCGTTAATCATCTTATCCAACCCTTTATCCAGGTGAAAGACCTGGAAATTCACTATGGTAAACAGCGTGCCTTACATGGAGTAGATTTTGAGCTTTTCCCAGGCGAAATCCTGGCATTAATGGGGCTCAACGGAGCGGGAAAGACAACCCTTCTCCGTGCTATTTGCGGTTTGATCGCTCCATGGCGTGGTTCAATCCTTGTTGCAGGGAAGGATATATCTGGCTTAGAAGTGGCTGATATCTGCAAATCCGTGGGTTTTTTGCCCCAGGACCCGAACGCATTGCTTTTCGCAGACCGGGTGGACGAAGAGCTAATGATCACTTTGCAGAACCACAAAGGGAAAATGGATCAAGTCGCTCGAGGTATGGCAAAGTTAGAGGTTACCCGGCTATTGCTTCGCTTGGGTCTATCGGAAGTATCTGCGGTTTATCCTCGGGATTTAAGCGTGGGACAACGCCAGCGCGTCGCGCTCGGTGCCATCGCCATCACCTGTCCAGGCGCATTGCTTCTCGATGAACCCACCCGCGGTTTGGACTATACTGCCAAACAGACCCTTGCCGAAATCTTACACGCCTGGCGGGATGCATCGATGGCCATTCTGGTTGTGACACATGACGTTGAGCTGGCTGCCCAGCTTGCCGATCGCGTGGCTATACTTCAAGATGGGCAAATCGTTTCAATCGGAGAGCCGGCACAAGTTATGCGCCTGTATTCCACCTTCACCCCTCAAATTGCCCAACTTTTTCCACAATCACCCTGGCTAACACCGGATGACATACTACAGTCAAGTAGTCTTTAAATCTCAAACATTAACCTCTACTTCCTACTTTTTGTTTTTTACTCCTTATTCATTAGTCATTTTTATTCTTCTAGGAATATCCTCAAACTCTGGGTGATCCCCGACATGATCATAATTATGCTGCCAGATGATATTCTCGCCTTGCACAACCATCAGGCCTGGCATCATTTTGGTATCACCCACTGGCTTCCCCTGAAAATGCCCCTTGCTGGTCGCCAGGGTCGCTGAGAAAACTACCGATGGTCCGATCAGTTGGGTTAGCCTGGCGCGTTCAATCCCAAAGGCGTGATAAAAGTGCAAGGAAAGGTCAGCCACTGCCCGCGCCTCAGGCCAGCGCTTTGCAAAGAAAGACTCGCCTTGCGCTACTGTTCCCTGGTAGAAAAATAGAATTGGGGGATACTCTGGATTTTTTGCGACAGCCTGCCGCATTTCCGCTATGGTCTCGCGGCAGAAAATTCAACCAAAATGACGCAAGAAAACCAGCAAAGTCACTTGACCATCAAGTTGATCTTTGAGTGTCCCGGCTTTCAGGTTTAAACCGCTAACCGCTGTATTCAATAACTCTGATTTGATCTTTTGCATACCCATAATCTTATTCTAATTCCTAATCGTTTATATTCAAAATTCACAACGTTGAACTTTGTCATCCAGGAAAGCCTGTTTTACTTCCTCTGCTACTCGCAGCCCGCCCAAAGCTACGGCTGCCGTTGACTGGCCTGGAAAGATGCTATCTCCCACCATCCATAGATTGGACGCCAGTCGTGGGGACCAATTTCTAAATAAATCAGTTTGTGGAAATCCACCCACCCAACCCGCAGTACGATGGGTGTAGTTCTCAAAGGTGACCGGTGTACCCGGGAGGAGAATATCAATCCCATCCCGTATGCCAGGCAAGATGCGTTCAGCCGCCTCCACTATCCGCTGAGTGTAAGTTTGTTTGCAAGCCTCGTATCTGAAGCGATCATTCTTATAGAGATCCCACCAGGGAGTAAGCTGTGTATGTGTGCTGATGGTCAGGGCACGTCTCCCATCAGGTGCCCGGGAGTGATCCCATTCAGGGCTCAGCGATAAGAACACCGACCTGCCTTCGCCCAACGGCTCACCCACGATCACCTGATGATGTAAAGGAAAATCTTTGGGCATTACTGCGCTATCCAGGCCTATATAAACAACAAATGCTCCCCAGCCATAGCGAGGCTGTGGCGGCAATCTGCGCAACTTTGCCGGTGCATCATCCCCCAAGAGATTGGCAATATTCCAGGGAGTCAGATTGGCGATCAGGATATCCGCATCAAAATATTCGCCGCGTTTGGTCTCTACGCCTTTCACCTCACCGTTTTCAATGAAAATGTGGGTGGCTTGCTTGCGATAAATTACCTGACCTCCATGAGCATTAACTGCCTGAGCAAGGGTGTGAGCAATAGCTCCCATCCCACCTTCCAGATGCACTACTCCTCTGCGCGGCAAATCCAGGGCGCTAGCTGCATAAAGAGCATTTGCATGGGTGCTTGTGGTCTGTGCAGAGATGAGCAATTGCCCATCGATGAAGAGCCGAAGCTTTTCAGGGGCACCTTTTAGATGTAAAGCCATTGAGCGAAAGGCATCAGCTGCTAGGGATGGCTTCAGACGATTATGCACATCCTCTTTGAGCCAATTCCAACTTTTGCACATCAAATCTCGCATTTGCATTATTGACTGAGGTGGCCAGGCTGGTAGGCGCAATGCAAGATCCCACATGGCATCGGCTGTCTTTTCTTGCCAGCTCCAAAAATTCATAGCCTCCACACCGAAAGCTGCTTGATACTCTCCGAAGCGTCTCTCATCTCCCCAACGGGTCACCTGGCTGCCATCTGGCAGGTGGGCGACCATTGCCGGCTCAGCCGGGTGCATCGGCCAACCTTGAATCCCTGTCGCCTTTGCAACTACATCCATTGGCCCCCCTGGTGCAAATCCACCAGCCAGAGTAGCTCCAGCTTCGAATCGGTAATTTTGGTAAAAGAAAGTACCTGCACACCCGCCCGGATAGACATGCGCCTCTAGTACAGTAACATCCATCCCTGCTTTTGCCAAAATTGCGGCAGTAGTTAGACCACCAACTCCTGCACCAATTACTATAACTTTCTTCATCCGGTTTTTTCTTCCAACATTTCCTTAGTTACCCGTTCGCGATGGGCAAAGAGAATTGACAGGTTAAGCCACATGAATCGGCTGACTGAGCCCCAAAGCAAGTGTGAGCTGGGTTCAGCCTGAATCTCGTCTACTACTTCCGTGTGATTCTCATCTATAGGGTGAAACGAATGGCGGTGCACCCAGGATTTGAATGGGCCAGTTATTTGCGTATCAGTAAATCCATGTAAGGCATCCACCTGGCTATGCCTCGCAATCCAGCGCACAGGCATTGGTCCAAGCCACATGGTAAAATCAGCAATCGAATTTTCGCCTAATGGTTCCAGTTTGTGAAATTGCACGATCACTGGTGGAGGTGTCAGAAGTTTTAGAATCCGAGTATTTTTATGGAAATCAGCCACCTTATCCAGGGGAGCATTTATTATCATCCGGTGTTTGTATATTGACATATAACTACCTAATACTCACATCCTTGCCATTGTGAAAGATGGTTAATATAGGGTGACTAAAGAAGTAAAACCGCGCGAGGAAATTAGAAGACTAATTAATGGCAGTAATAAATCCAACACCCAGGATGCCGGGTCCACCATGACTGACAATTGCCGGCGGCATGTGTATAACGGGAATATTCGATAGCTGGAGAATCTCGCCAAGTTCTTCTGCCAGAGCCATGCTCTTAGCCTTGTCTCCAGAATATAAAATAGTGAGATAACCATTCGCATTATGTGGGCATTGTTCCAGTACGATCTCTTTCAAACGTGCTAAGGCGCGTTTATGGGTGCGCTCGCGTTCATACTGATCAACTTGCCCATCGTGCAAGCGTAGTATAGGTTTGATTTGTAAAACACTGCCAAGCAGCGCCGAGGCACCACCGATACGACCACCTCGCGCAAGGTATTCTAAGGTATCGACCATAAAATACACCCGACAGTGCTGTGCATAAGATTCAATCTTCGTCACAATCTGGTCGATCGGCATGCCCGCTTCCGCCCACCCGGCAGCCAACTCCACCAAGGTGCCCAGTGGGCTGGCGATAACCCGCGTATCGATGATACGAATATCAGCATCAGAAAAGTCCTGGGCTGCAATAGTAGCTGATCGCACCGTGCCGCTCACTTCAGTGGAGGGCATGATGCATAGAATCGGTTCGCCAAGTGGAACCAGGCGCTCAAATTCACGTGAAAACAACTCTGGGGGCGGCGCAGCAGTCTTGGGAAGCTCGGTTGACGAGGTTAACCGCTGCATAAATGCGGCGATGTCGAGATTCACTCCTTCTAAAAATGATTCGTTACCAAAGTTGATAACTTGAGGGATGATTGGAATACCGTGTTCACGAGCAAATTCAGTGCTGAGGCATGATGTAGTGTCGGCGATGATTTTTACCATAGTAATCCCGTTGTATGTTGAGTAGTGTGATTGTTTTGGGATTTCTGGATGATGTGCTGTATCCCATTATAACCGGGCTGATAAAGTTTATATTTATTTTTACTTTAAGAAAATCATCATTCCATACTCAGGATATGTATGGCGTGATGATTTCTTATGGTTTGATTTCAGGTAGGCACTCTTTCAATTCTATTAACAAGCGGCTATGCGCATTGGTCGCAGTTTAAATTCAATATCAACCCCTATCCAATCCTGAATTTTCACCCTCCGGTTATTCGCGCTCGTACTTAAACGATAGCTTGATTTTTGCCCGGTACTGCGCTACCTTCCCATTCTCGATGGTGACATCCAGCTCAGATACCTCAGCCACCCGCAAGTCACGTATCGTTTCGCCCGCGGTTGCTACCGCATTGGCAACTGCCTTCTCCCACGATTCTGAGCTGGTGCCAATAATCTCCACAATTTTATAAACGCTCTCCGTCATGGTGTCCTCCTTCGTTCTTTGAATCCATTCCGCCTTTGACAACGGGGGGTTACAGGTTATTTATTGATCTTTAGTAACTATACAATATTTCTCCCCTCATCGCAATAGCCAATTCCCCCCAGTGGTAAAATCACTGGGAAACGTTCGTAAAAATAATATCCGAAATGTATAACCCAATATCCAAGGAGCTCATAATGCCTGAAGCTGTGATCATCAATGCCTTGCGCACTCCAATCGGTGCCTTGGGAGGCGCTCTCGCTCCCGTCCGTCCTGACGACCTGGCTGCCCTGGTTCTTAGAACACTGGTCGAGCGCACGGGCATCGACCCAGCCATTATCGAAGAAGTCTATCTGGGTTGCGCCAACCAGGCTGGCGAAGACAACCGTAACGTAGCTCGCATGGCTGTTATGTTAGCTGGCTTTCCTGTGGAAGTTCCCGCTGTCACCATAAACAGGTTATGCGCCTCAGGTCTAGCGGCGGTTAACGCTGCGGTGCGCGCCATCAAAGCAGGCGAAGGCGAGGTTTACATAGCGGGAGGCGTAGAGTCGATGAGTCGCGCCCCCTACTCCCTACCCAAAGCCGAAGCCGGTTTCACCTTCGGCAATCTGACTGCCTGGGATACTGCTCTAGGCTGGCGTTATCCCAATCCCAGGATGCAGGAGGCTTATGGCACCGAATCGATGGGCGAAACTGCTGAAAACATCGCTGCCATGATGCCTGAGTTAACCCGCCAAATGCAGGACGAGTTTGCTCTGAGCAGCCACCAGCGTGCCATAAACGCCATCGACACAGGCAAGTTTGCCGAAGAGATCGTCCCTGTGCCTGTCCCACAACGAAAAGGTGACCCAATCCGAGTGTCCACCGACGAGCGCCCCCGTCGTGACACATCCCTCGAATCGCTGGCGCGCTTACGCCCTACTTTCCGTAAGGATGGCAGCGTCACTGCTGGTAATTCTTCCGGTCTTAACGATGGCGCCGCCGCGGTGTTGATTTTGAGTGCCAATCGAGCGCGCCAATTAGGATTGAAACCAATGACGCGTGTAGTCACCTCGGCTGCCGCCGGCGTTCCGCCACGCATCATGGGCTTAGGACCACTTCCTGCCACGCGCAAAGCTCTTTCCCGGGCAGGGCTAACTATAGCGGATATTCGCTTGATAGAGCTTAATGAAGCCTTTGCAATCCAATCATTGGCAGTGATGAAAGAGCTCGACCTAAGCCCTGAAATCACCAACGTCAATGGTGGGGCGGTCGCCTTAGGGCATCCCCTTGGCTGTTCGGGAGCGCGCATCCTTACCACCCTGCTCCATGAAATGCGTCGCCGTGCGCCAACCGAAAAGCGTCCCTTCTATGGCCTGGCAACCCTCTGCGTTGGCGTCGGTCAGGGCGAAGCCACCATCCTCGAATGGATCGGGGATAATTAGATCAAGTGTAAGATAACATGCTCGTTCTCGTCACCGGCTCGACGGGTTTTATTGGCTCCCATCTTTGCCGCGCCTTGCTAGAAGATGGTCACCACGTGCGTGCATTCCATCGTACCCAAAGTCCTCTATTAGCCTTGCAAGACTTGCCTGTTGAGCATGTTATCGGTGATATCAGCCATCCAGACAGTTTGAAGCGCGCCATGCCAGGCGTACAAGCTGTATTCCATGCCGCAGCCATGCTGGGTAAACCACCCCACCCAGAGGATATGTACCGGATCACAGTTGAAGGCACACGCAATGTACTTGCAGCAGCAATGGAAGCTAATGTCCAACGACTGGTGCACACCAGCTCCGTTGCAGCTTTGGGTGTACCTCTCTTCCAAGCACAGGCTATCACTAACAGCCGGTCATTCAAGCATCATCCTTTACCCCAGTTAATAAACGAAAACCACACCTGGAATTTCTCCCCAGACCGCTGGCGCTATGGCTATGCCAAGTATCTGGCAGAGCTAGAAGTGCAATCCGCAGTCGCCAAAGGGCTCGATGCACTGATCCTCAATCCTTCCCTGGTGATGGGGGCCGGCGACCTGAACCGCATTTCAGGCAACCTGATTATCCACACCGCGCAGCATGATATCCCGGTTGCTACACCCGGCGGGCTCAATGTCGTCCATATCGACGATGTCGTGCAAGGACACCTATCTGCCTTGGTTCGCGGTAGCACCGGCGAGCGTTACATTCTGGGCGGCGAGAACCTGTCCCACCTTCGTTTCCTTCAGTTGATCGCCGAAGTAGTCGGTACAAAACCCCCACGCTGGTCACTCCCTACTGGAATACT
>Ga0102851_10001592_pt1 | contig 13116 bp, 12 predicted proteins | sample Mud3Dept3metaG_FD_79558 | JGI IMG/M metagenome (GOLD analysis project Ga0102851, IMG submission 79558) | Freshwater wetland microbial communities from Ohio, USA, analyzing the effect of biotic and abiotic controls - Mud 3 Core 4 Depth 3... | ecosystem: Environmental > Aquatic > Freshwater >... | reverse complement strand
GTGGGTGGAGCACGCGAGCGGCGCCCGCGCGCCGCTCGCGATCGGCATGGCGCTCGGCAACAAGGACCTGATTTTCACCGGCCCGGGCTCGCGCGCGTTGCTGCGGCTCGCCGACGGCAGCTCGATCAAGCTCGGCGAGAATGCCGTGCTCGGGCTCGATGACCTCGGCCAGAGGAAAATCAACCTCAAGGAAGTGGTCACGGCGTCGCTCGACGTGGTGAGCGGCGCGTTCCGCTTCACCACGCAGGTGCTCTCCAGGTTCCGCGGCGAGCGCGACGTCAAGGTCAGGATTTCGACCATTACCGCCGGCATCCGCGGCACCGACTTGTGGGGCAAGACCGACAGCACGCGCGACATCGTCTGCCTGATCGAGGGCAATGTCACGGTCGCGCGCGGCACGGACGCGTTCACGATGGATCAGCCGATGTCTTTCTATATCGCGCCGAAGAACGAGCCGCCGCTGCCGGTGGCAAAGGTGTCGCAGCAGCAGCTCGACGAGTGGTCGGTTGAGACCGAGATTGCCGCCGGGGCCGGCGCGATGCGCCGCGGCGGCCAATGGAAAGTGACTCTCGCCGAGGCCAACACCCAGGACGATGCGCTCGGCATCTACGACCGGCTGCGCGATGCCGGTTACGCGGCGGATATCCGGCCGCTGAAAAGCGCAACCGGCCAGATCTACCGCGTGCGCATCGCGCATTTGCCGAGCCGGCAGGAAGCCGAAGCGCTCGCCGGCAAGCTCAAGGGCAGCATGGGAATCGTCGAGCCGAAAGTTTCGCGATGATTAGATGAACCCGTCATTTCTTTCCGGCCTCAACGAAGAGCAACTCGAAGCCGTCACGCTGCCGCCCCGGCCGGCGCTGATCCTCGCCGGGGCGGGCAGCGGCAAGACCCGCGTTCTGACCACCCGCATCGCATGGCTGATCCAGACCGGACAGGTGAGCCCGGCCGGATTGCTGGCGGTGACTTTCACCAACAAGGCGGCGAAGGAAATGCTCGCGCGCATCAGCTCGATGCTGCCGATCAACACGCGCGGCATGTGGGTCGGAACCTTCCACGGCCTGTGCAACCGCATGCTGCGCGCGCATTACCGTGAAGCGGGGCTGCCGCAGCTCTTTCAGATTCTCGACAGCCAGGACCAGCTCGCGCTGATCAAGCGCCTGATGAAGGCCGCCAACGTCGACGACGAGAAGTACCCGCCGCGCCAGGTTGCCTGGTACATCAACAGCCACAAGGACGACGGCAGGCGCGCGCCGGACGCGGACGCGTACGACAGTTTTTCGCGCCGCATGCAGGAGCTCTACGCCGCCTACGATGAGCAGTGCCAGCGCGAAGGCGTCGTCGATTTCGCCGAACTGCTGCTGCGCTGTTTTGATCTGCTGTCGAAAAACGAAATCCTGCGCGACCATTACCGCGGCCGCTTCCGCCACATCCTGGTCGATGAATTCCAGGACACCAACCGCCTGCAATACCGGTGGCTGCGGCTGCTGGCCGGCAAGGAGAACGCGATTTTCGCGGTCGGAGATGACGATCAGTCGATATACGCCTTCCGCGGAGCGTCGGCGGCGAACATGCAGGACCTGCAGCAGGATTTCGCGGTCGAGAAGGTGATCAAGCTCGAGCAGAACTATCGCTCGCACGGCCATATTCTGGATGCCGCCAACGCGCTGATCGGGCACAACCGGCGGCGGCTCGGCAAGAACCTGTGGACCTCTGCCGCCAAAGGCGAGCCGTTGCGCGTCTATGAAGCCGCGACCGATATCGAGGAGGCGGGTTTCATCATCGAGGAAGTGAAGGCGCTGCAAAGCGAGGGCGTGCGCCTGTCGGAGATTGCACTGCTGTACCGCTCGAACGCGCAATCGCGCGTGCTGGAGCACGCGCTGTTCAGCGCCGGTGTCGCCTACCGCGTCTATGGCGGGCTGCGCTTTTTCGAGCGCCAGGAAATCAAGCACGCGCTCGCCTACCTGCGGCTGCTGGCGAGCGACGAGGATGAAGGCGCAATCATGCGCGTGATCAATTTTCCCACCCGCGGCATCGGCAATCGCAGCCTCGAACAACTGCAGGATGCGGCGCGAGCGCAGGGCACGAGTTTGTGGCAGGCGGCGAAGGAAAAAGCGGGTGGCGGGAAAAGCAAGAGCATCGCCGACTTTGTGGCGCTGATCGAGTCCATGCGGAGCGCAACCGCGAACCTGCCGCTGCCGGAAATCATCGGGCACGTGATCGAGCACAGTGGTCTGACGCCGCATTACCGCAACGAGCGCGACGGCACCGACCGGCTGGAAAATCTCGGCGAGCTGGTCAATGCCGCCGCCGCGTTTGTGTCCGACGAGCAGCAGGAAGACACGAGCCTCACCGCCTTTCTCGCGCACGCCGCGCTCGAGGCGGGAGACAACCAGGCCGAGGCCGGCGCTGACGCGCTGCAGTTGATGACGGTGCATTCGGCCAAGGGCCTGGAGTTTCACAGCGTGTTCATCAGCGGACTCGAGGAGGGTTTGTTCCCGCATGAAAACAGCCTCTCGGAGGCCGACGGCAGGGAAGAAGAGCGGCGGCTGATGTACGTGGCGCTGACGCGCGCGCGGCGGCGGCTCTATTTGTCGCTGGCGCAAAGCCGCATGCTGCACGGGCAGACGCGCTACAACATTGCGTCGAGTTTTTTCGGGGAAATTCCCGCTGCGCTGATGAAGCGCGTCGGTTCACGGTTCAGAAGCGGGAGCTCGCGGTTCAGATCCCAAAGCGCGGGTCCGCGCGCCGCAGGTCCCCGCGCTGCGACCACTCAACCCTCAACCTTCGGCTCGCAGGCGGATACTCCCTGGCGCATCGGGCAGAACGTGACGCATCCGAAATTCGGCGCCGGCGTGATCGTCAACGCCGAAGGGGGCGGCACGGATGCGCGCGTGCAGGTGAATTTCCACCGCAACGGCACCAAATGGCTGGCCCTGGAATATGCCAAGCTCGCTCCCGCCTAGTTTGGTGCAAAACCTCCTAAACCGTTATTGCGACTCGGGCAGGGGGATAAACAAGTCCTTGTAGCTGGCGTAAATCGACGGCACCAGGACCGGCGCGAGCAGCCACAGGCCCAGATCGGGCTGGCGCGTCGCGAGGCTGAGCGGCATCATGACCACGACCGGCACCATCACCGCCACGCCGTACACGAGGAACGGCCGAATGTTCCTGAGGCACGCCCACAGACTCGTCATGAGCGCCGGCACCGGCTTCAGATCGTTGAAGAATACCAGCAGCGGCGCAAACCAGACCGCCATCATCAGCGGCACGGACAGCAGCAGTCCCGCCAGCAGCGCGAGCATCATGTTGGGCGCCGCGGCGCGCATGGCCTGTATCGTCTCGGGCGTGGCGCCGCCTGCGGCCATGGTCTTGGAGACGCTGCTGATCGCCTCGCCGCCGATCAGCACCATCACCATCAGCGTGAGGAACTGGCCGACCAGCGAGATTCCGCCGATCGTGACCAGTCGCGCCGCGTTCCTGAGAAAGCCGCTTGCCAGATAGCCCAGCCGCAGCGGCTTGCCCTGCTCGAGCGCCTCCGCGCCGTGGGCCAGCCCGGCGAGAAAATTCGGCGCGATCAGCACGGCGATCAGCCCGACCAGCGGAATCGCGAGTATCACCCGGCTGCCGATGAAAAGCAGCGCGATCAACAGCAGCCACAGCGGCGGGTTGCGGCGGAAAATCAACATGCCCGCCGCGATCCAGCGCCAGCCATGCGAAGCGTCGACGATCCGGATGTTCATGCTCATGGTACGAATAATGACCGCAATTCGGCTTCGCACGCAACGTGATGTTCGAGGACGCGCTGGACCTCGCGCGGATCCTTGGCGTGCGTGAGCAGGCCGGGCCGCGGCAGATACAGGTCGTAGAGCCGCGAGATCCAGAAGCGCAACGCGCCGGCCCGCAGCAACACCGGCCACGCGCCGCGCTCGATGGCGGTGAACGGCCGCACGCGGTGATACGCCGCGAGCAGCGCCGTGGTGCGCGCGTGTTCCAATTCGCCGCTCTCCGTGCCGCACCAGTCGTTGACCGCAATCGCGACATCGTAGAGCAGCGTGTCGTTGCAGGCGAAATAGAAGTCGATGATGCCGCCGACACGCGCCCCGTCCCACAGCACGTTGTCGCGGAACAAATCGGCGTGTATCACGCCGCGCGGCAGGTCTTCGCAGCGGTAGAGCGCCTGAAAGCGCACTTCCTCCTGCAATAACGCCGCGGCGCGCGCATCGAGGAACGGCAGCACGTTCGGCATCGCGGCCCGCCACCACCTGGCGCCGCGCGGATTCGGCATTTCAGCGCGGTAGCTTGCGCCCGCGAGATGCATTTGCGCGAGCAATCCACCGATCGTCGCGCAGTGCCCGGCATCGACCTGCTGGAGATCGCGCCCCGGCACGCAGGTTACGATCGCAGCCGGCCGGCCGTTCAATTCGCCGAGATACTCGTTGCCGAGGTTGGCGATCGGCTGCGGGCTCGGGATGCCATGGCGCGCGAGATGCGCCATCAGGTTCAGGTAATACGGCAGTTCGCCGGCCTTGAGCTTCTCGAACAGCGTCAGCACGTAGCGGCCGTGCGTGGTGGTGACGTAATAATTGGTGTTTTCGATTCCGGCGGCGATGCCCTCGAGCCGCGTGAGCGCGCCGATCGAATAGTGACTGAGCCACGCCGACAGCTGCTCGGGTGTGACGGGGGTGAAAACGGACATGTGCGGGGCTTTCAGCGCTCAGCAGTCAATTCGAACCGCACCACCCGCCGGCTTTTCGCTGCTCGAATTCGAGCCGCAAGCCGATGGCGGATCGCTGCTTGCTTGCTACCAGGAATGTATGGTCCACATCGGCGGACGGATGCCGGAATCGAGACCTTCCTGGCGCGTCATCCTGCCATCGCCTTTTTCGTCGATCAGATAATACGGTACCCCGTGGGCCGGGGTGACCTTGAGCATGTAGAGCTTGCCGCCGACGCGATATTCCTCGACCGTATCGCTGCCGCGCTTCATGATGGTGACCTGCGGCTCGAGCGCCGGATCGAGTTCGAAACCGGGCGGCGGCGAAGGCGGGTCGGGTATCGGCTGCAAAACGCCCGCCCGCTCCGCGGCCAGCGCGGGCAGCGCGATGCAAAACAGCAATGCGGCAAGCAGGTTACGCATAGGAACATTCCCTGAGTCTGATACTCGCATTATCGGCTTTTCAGCGGGAAATATAAAGCCGTAGCCTATAGATTGAGCAGCATTTCGCGCTCGGCATCCGACGGCTCGAAACCGCGACTCTCGTAATGATTGAAGATGGCGTCGACCACGCCTTGCGGCTCGTCGATAACCTTGATCAGATCCAGGTCTGCGGCATCCAGCATGCCCTCGGCCACCAGGGTGTTGCGGAACCAGTCGAGCAGCCCGCGCCAGAACGGCGCGTGCACCAGAATGATCGGCATTCTGCGGGTCTTGCCGGTCTGCACGAGCGTCAACGCCTCCATCAGCTCGTCGAGCGTGCCGAAGCCGCCCGGCAAGCAGACGTAGGCGGTCGCGAACTTGACGAACATCACCTTGCGCGCGAAAAAATGCCGGAAGCTCTGACTGACGTCCTGGTAGGGATTGACGCGCTGCTCGTGCGGCAGCTGGATGTTGAGACCGACGCTCGGCGACTTGCCGAAATAGGCGCCCTTGTTCGCAGCCTCCATGATGCCGGGGCCGCCGCCGGAGATCACGCTGAAGCCGGCATCCGACAACTGGCGCGCGATCTGCTCCGCCAGCGCGTATTGCGGATGGCCCGGCGCGATGCGCGCGCTGCCGAAAATGCTCACTGCGGGCCGGATTTCGCACAGGCGCTCAGTCGCCTCGACGAATTCTGACATAATGCCGAACGTGCGCCACGACTCGCGCGCCGACCAGGATTTTTCGATCAGTTCGGGAGCGAGCAGCTGGGGAATTTTGCCCGGACGGGTCATGGTGGAAACCTCCTCTCACTCTACACGCGATTGATGAAAACGCTGTTGCTGGTTGACGGATCCTCGTACCTCTACCGCGCATTCCACGCGATGCCGGATCTGCGCAACCGGAAGGACGAACCCACCGGCGCGATCTACGGCGTGCTGAACATGCTGCGGCGCCTGCATCGGGAGATCGCAGCCGATTATAGCGCCTGTATTTTCGATGCAAAAGGCAAGACTTTCCGCGAGGATGCGTACCCCGAATACAAGGCCAACCGGCCGCCGATGCCGGACGACCTCGTGCGGCAGATCGAGCCGCTGAAGGACGCGATCCGCGCCATGGGCTGGCCGTTGCTGGTCATCGACGGGGTCGAAGCCGACGACGTGATCGGCACGCTCGCGCGCGAGGCGCAGGAGCGCGGCGTGCGCACGGTGATTTCGACCGGCGACAAGGACATCGCGCAGCTCGTCAACCCGCAGGTGACGCTGGTCAACACGCTGTCGAACGAAACGCTGGACGAAGCCGGAGTCGAGAAAAAATTCGGCGTCAAACCCGGGCGCATGGTCGATTACCTCGCGCTTGTCGGTGATGCGGTCGACAACGTTCCCGGCGTTCCCAAAGTCGGTCCGAAGACGGCGGTCAAATGGGTCGCGCAATACGGGACGCTTGACGGGGTGATCGCGCACGCCGGTGAAATCGGCGGTGTCGTCGGCGAGAACCTGAGGAAGAGCCTCGATTGGCTGCCGCAGGCGCGCGCGCTCCTGACCATCAAATGCGACGTCGCGCTGCCGGTCAAGCTCGAGGATCTCGCGCACGTTCGCCCTGACACGGCGAAACTGGCCGAACTCTTCGACCATTTCGAATTCAAGACCTGGCGCCGGGAGCTGGAAGAGAAGAGCTCGAACGGCAACGATGAAGGCGCCGCCCCGCGCCTCGCGCCTGAGGCCCCACGCAATTACGAAACAATCCTGACCGAACCACAGCTTGACGCGTGGCTGGCGAAAATCACTGTTGCGCCGCTCGTCTCGGTCGACACCGAAACCACCAGCCTCGATCCGCTGCAGGCGCGGCTGGTCGGAATCTCGTTCGCAACCGAGCCGGGGCACGCGGCGTATCTGCCGCTCGCGCACCGCTATCCCGGCGCGCCGCCGCAGCTCGACCTGGCTGAAGTGCTGGCCAGGCTCAAGCCGTGGCTCGAGGCGGAGCACGTCCCCAAGCTCGGCCAGAACCTCAAGTACGACAAGCACGTGTTTGCCAACCACGGGATCCGGCTTGCGGGCATCGCGCACGACACGCTGCTGCAGTCGTACGTGCTCGAAAGCCACAAGCCCCACGGTATGGACAATCTGGCCCTGCGCCATCTCGGCGTGAAAACCATCACCTACGAGGAGGTCGCGGGCAAGGGCGCGGGCCACATCGGCTTTGACCAGGTGAGCCTCGAGCGCGCTTCCGAATACGCAGCCGAAGACGCGGACATCACGCTGCAGCTGCATCACGTGCTGTACCCGCAGATCGAGCGCGACGCCCGGCTCGCGAAGGTCTACCGCGACATCGAAATGCCCGTCATGGAGGTGCTGCACGCCATGGAGCGCCACGGCGTGCTGCTCGACTGCGGGCTGCTCGATGCGCAGAGCCGGGAACTCGGCGCGAAGCTGCTCGAGCTCGAACGCGCGGCGCACACGCAGGCCGGCCAGCCGTTCAACCTCAATTCGCCGAAGCAGATCCAGGAAATCCTGTACGACCGGCACCAGCTGCCGGTGCTCAAGAAAACGCCCAGCGGCGCGCCTTCGACCGATGAAGACGTGCTCGAGCAGCTCGCGCTCGATTATCCGCTGCCGAAGCTGATTCTCGAGTATCGCGGCATCGCCAAGCTCAAGTCGACTTACACCGACAAGCTGCCGCGCATGGTCAATCCGGACACCGGGCGCGTGCACACCAACTATGCGCAGGCCGTGGCGATAACCGGGCGGCTCGCCAGCAACGACCCCAACCTGCAGAACATTCCGGTGCGCACGGCCGAAGGCCGCCGCATCCGCGAGGCGTTCATCGCGCCGCCCGCGAGCAAAATCATTTCCGCGGACTATTCGCAGATCGAGTTGCGGATCATGGCGCATATCTCGCAGGACGCGGGCTTGCTCAAAGCATTCGCGGCGGGCGAAGACGTGCACCGCGCGACCGCGGCGGAAATTTTCGGCGTCGCGCCGGGCGCCGTCGATGCCGAGCAGCGGCGTTACGCCAAGGTGATCAATTTCGGCCTGATTTACGGCATGTCGGCGTTTGGGCTCGCCTCCCAGCTTGGCGTCGAGCGGGCCGCGGCGCAGCAGTACATGGACCGTTACTTCATGCGTTACCCGGGTGTTGCGGAATACATGCGGACCACGCGCGAAAAAGCGCGCGAGCAGGGTTACGTCGAAACCGTGTTCGGCCGGCGCCTGTGGCTGCCCGAGATCCGGAGCAGCAACGGCGCGCGCCGGCAGGGTGCGGAACGCGCCGCGATCAACGCGCCGATGCAGGGCACGGCTGCCGATCTGGTCAAGCTCGCGATGATCGCGGTGCAGCGCTGGCTCGCCGGCGGCGCAATGCAGACGAAACTCATTATGCAGGTGCACGACGAACTGGTGCTCGAAGTGCCCGATGCCGAGGTGGCCGCGGTGCAGGAGCACCTGCCGCGGCTGATGAACTCGGTCGCGTCACTTACGGTGCCGCTCGCGGTCGATCTGGGAACCGGGTCGAACTGGGATCAGGCGCATTAAGCGCTCTGCGAAACGACGGTCAGTCTGCTGACTTTCAGGCCCGCCAGTTTTTCGAGTAAAACTCGCACACGACGCGCTTCTCGGCGTCGTAGGACAGGCCCTCTCCCGAAATCAGGTCGGCCGCGGTGTATGAATGATGCTCGACACCGAGGTGGTCGACCAGCATCTGGAAGACGTCGACGAGCCGCGCGTCGAGGGCAAAAATCCAGCAGTACTTCGACAACTGCCGGCGCTGGGTTGCGTCTTTGTTCAAGGCCAGCAGCGCGGCCTTGTAACGCTCGACCGGTTTGGGGTCGTGTCCCGCAAACGAAAGCTCGACGGTAACCAGAAAATTGCCTTCGGCCGCGGTGTTCCTGGCCTTCCAGAGTTCCTTTTCGTCTACAGTAAGACCGATGTAGAAACGCGGCATGAGGGGTTTGCTCCGTGCGGTTTGGCGCGCGCTGGCTGCGCAGTTCTTTCAGCCCACGCCCGCGGCGTGGGCCTGCTGGTCGGCGTGATAGCTCGAGCGCACCAGCGGACCGCAGGCGGCGTGCGCAAAACCCATGGCGACGGCGTGGCGTTCGAATTCCTGGAAAACCGCCGGTTCGGCATAGCGCGCGACCGGCAGATGATGCGCGCTTGGCTGCAGGTACTGGCCGAGCGTCAGCATGTCGACGTCGTGCGCGCGCAGGTCGCGCATGACCTCCAGAATCTCGGCGTCGGTTTCGCCCAGTCCCAGCATCATCCCCGACTTGGTCGGGACGTGCGGCACGCGCGTCTTGAATTCCCTGAGCAGCCGCAGCGAGTTATGGTAATCGGCGCCCGGCCGCGCCTGCCGGTAAAGCCGCGGCACGGTTTCGAGGTTGTGATTCATGACATCCGGCGGACAGCCGGCAAGCACCTCGAGCGCGGCCTCGAGCCGCCCGCGGAAATCCGGCACCAGCACTTCGATGCGGGTCACGGGCGAGGCTGCGCGCACCGCACGGATGCAGGCGGCGAAGTGGCCAGCGCCGCCATCGCGCAAATCGTCGCGATCGACGCTGGTAATCACGACGTAGCGCAGTCTGAGCGCGGCGATGGTCGCGGCGAGGTTGGCCGGCTCGGCGGCATCGGGCGCGAGCGGCCGGCCGTGCGCGACGTCGCAGAACGGGCAGCGCCGCGTGCACAGCTCGCCGAGGATCATGAACGTCGCGGTGCCCTTGCCGAAGCACTCGCCGATGTTGGGGCACGAGGCTTCCTCGCACACGGTATGCAGATTGTGCGCGCGCAGGATGTGCTTGATTTCCTGAAACCGCTGGCCGTTGCCGGACTTGACGCGGATCCACTGCGGTTTTTTCAGCCGCTCGACGGGCACGATCGGAATCGCGGACTTGCCGAACGCGCGCGCGGTTTTCGCTGCGCCTTTTTGTTTAGCGGGGTTCATCGGTGGCTCCATAGTCATTTAACCGCAGCAACAGGTGCTCGACCAGCTTCGCGCTCAGCGCGTCGAGCGGATCCGCGATGCCGAGATCGCGTGTCTGCGTGACGGCAAGGCCCGGATAGCCGCACGGGTTGATTGCATCGAACGGGCCCAAGTCCATGTCGACGTTGAGCGCGAGCCCATGATAGCAGCAGCCGTTCCTGATGCGCAGTCCGAGCGCGGCGATCTTGGCCTCGCCGACGTAAACACCCGGCGCGTCCTTGCGGCGGCGCGCGGCTACGCCGCAGGCGCCGAGCGTGTCGATCGCAGCCTGCTCCATCATTCTGACCAGCGGCCGCACACTCAGGCCGCGGCGGCGCATGTCGAGCAGCAGATAAATCACCAGCTGGCCGGGACCGTGATAGGTGATCTGCCCGCCGCGGTCGCTCCTGACCACCGGGATGCCGTTGGCGACGCGCGGCAGGTGCTCGGCTTTGCCCGCGACGCCCAGCGTGTAAACCGGCGGGTGCTGCAGCAGCCAGATTTCATCCGCCGTGTCCGGGGTGCGCCCGGCGGTAAAGTCCTGCATCGCGCGCCAGGTGGTTGCGTAGTCCGCAAGCCCCAGCGTGCGCACGGTGGTCCCCGTTCTCATAGCACCATGACCACCATCGGGTGGTCGCAGAGTTCCTGATACAGGGCATCGAGCTGGGCGCGCGACGTCGCGTTGACCACGCAGGTGATGCTCAGGTATTTGCCGTGCTTGCTCGATTTCATTTCCAGCGTCGCGCCGTTGAAGTCCGGCGCATGACGGCTGATCACTTCGAGCATTGCCTGCGCGAACCCGGCGCGGGTATGCCCCATGATCTTGATGGGGAACTCGCACGGGTATTCGATCAGCGGCGGGTCCTGCATGCCGGTCAGGCGGCGCGGCGCATCACCGTCTGCTTATAGTCCTGGTACAGCGCGTAGATGCGCCGGAAGACGGCGCCGGGCCTGCCTTCGCCGACGGCGCGGCCGTCAAGTGCGGTCACCGCCAGCACCTCCTTGGTCGATGAGGTGATCCAGATTTCCTGCGCGGTCCTGACTTCCTGTTCCGACACTTCGCGCATCTCGAGCGCAATCCGGTTCGCGGCCGCGAGCTCGAGCACCACGTCGTAGGTGATGCCGGGCAGGATCAAATGGTTTTTCGGCGGCGCGAGCAGCACGCCGTTGCGCACGACGCACACGTTGCACGCCGAAGCCTCGGTCAGGTAGCCGTCGCGGAACAGCACGACTTCGACGACGCCGGCATCGATCGCGATTTGCTTGAGCAGGCAGTTGCCGAGCAGCGACACCGACTTGACGTCGCACTTGAGCCAGCGAAAGTCGGTCGCGCTGACGCAGGCGACGCCATTTTCGACCTGCTCGCGCGGCGGGGTGACGAGCGGGCTGCTCATCATGAAGACCGTCGGCGTCACTTCCCGCGGGAACTCGTGGGCGCGCCTGGCGGCGCCGCGCGTGATCTGGAAATAAATAGACTGATCATCGCCCGGATTGCGCGCAATGATGTCGTGGGTGAGCCGCGTCCATTCCGGGTCCGCCAGCGGGTTTGCGAGCCGGATGCCCTCGAGGCTGTGCTGCAGCCGCCGCAAGTGCTCGGGCAGCCGGAACGGATGGCGCGAATAAACCGGGACCACTTCATACACCCCGTCGCCGAAAATAAAGCCGCGGTCGAGCACCGGAATACGCGCCGCCTCGAGCGGCATGAATTCCCCGTTGAGATAGACGATGTCTGTGGCCATGGTCGCTCCTTTTATTTGAACAGCAGCCGGATCGAGTCCCAGCCGCGCCCGAGTACTCCTGCCAGCGTGACTGCCTCAAGCGCGACCACCGGAAATTCGGCGTACGGCTTGCCGTCGAGTGCGAGTTTCATCGTGCCGATTCGCTGCCCGACGCCTATCGGCGCGAACAGCGGCTGCGCACTTTCGAGCACGGCCTTCAGCTTGTCAGTCTGTCCTTTGGGCGGGCTGACATACAGATCGTCGAGAAAACCCACGTTGACGTTGTTGCCGCTGCCTTTCCAGACCCGCAGGCTCGCCACCGGCCGGGATTTCTCATAGAGCTTCACGCTATCATAAAACTGAAAGCCGTAATTGAGCAGCTTCTGGCTTTCCGCCGCGCGCGCCGCTTCGGAGGCGGCGCCGAGCACCACCGAGAGCAGGCGGCGCTCGCCGCGCCGGGCGGACGTGATCAGGCAGTAGCCCGCGCTTTCGGTGTAGCCCGTCTTCATGCCGTCGACCGTCGGGTCCGACCACAGCAGGCGGTTGCGGTTGGCCTGCGTGATGTTGTTGTAGCGGTAGTCCTTGGTCGAATACAGCGGGTGATATTCCGGAAAGTCGCGAATGATCGCGCTCGCGAGCAGCGCCAGGTCGCGGGCAGTTGAATAATGCTGCGGATTCGGCAGGCCGGTCGAGTTGACGAAGTGGGTGTTCTTCATGCCGAGCCTTTGCGCCTCGCGGTTCATCCGCTGCGCAAAGGTCTCCTCGCTGCCGGCGATCAGTTCGGCGAGCGCGATGCATGCATCGTTGCCGGATTGCACGATCATGCCGCGCATCAGCTCGTCGACCGTGACCGGCTTGCGCGGCTCGACGAACATGCGCGAGCCCTCGGCTTTCGATGCGCGTTCCGACACCGCCACGGTCTGCGCCGGCTGGATTTGTTTTTGCCTGAGGGCGGCGAACGTAAGATAGGCCGTCATCAGCTTGGTGAGCGACGCGGGCTCGACCCGCGCATCCGGATTGCGGCTCGCAAGTGTCTGCTGGCTGTGGAAATCGAGCAGCAGGTAGGACTTGGCGGCGACCGCCGGTTCGGACGAACTGGCGGATTGGGCGAGCGATGCGGTGGCGATGCCGAGCGAGAGCAGGAGCAGTAAAGCGCGCATGAGTGCGGGAAAAAACCTGATTATAGCAAACGGGGAACACCCGGACGTGCGGTTGAGGTTGCGGGGCTGCCCGATAATTGAAACAATGGACGCCAATTTGAATCGGTCGCGAGCCGAACAGGGGGTTGCAAATGCAGATCAGCAGGAAAAT
>Ga0102851_10001590_pt1 | contig 13128 bp, 17 predicted proteins | sample Mud3Dept3metaG_FD_79558 | JGI IMG/M metagenome (GOLD analysis project Ga0102851, IMG submission 79558) | Freshwater wetland microbial communities from Ohio, USA, analyzing the effect of biotic and abiotic controls - Mud 3 Core 4 Depth 3... | ecosystem: Environmental > Aquatic > Freshwater >... | reverse complement strand
ATTAATCAGGGTATGACAGAACCTCGGGTCGAGTTCCTCATTCTCAACGTGCTGGGCTAACCCCTTAAATTCTTTAAATGTTACAAATTCTTCACGCATATACGTCTATTGTCTGTGGAAAATCATCTTCGGTTTCAATCCCTAAATTAAATTTGGAATCCTGAACTATGTCCATATATAAAGCCCAATTCGTATTCGCTTTCCGTTCCCATCGCGGATTCAAATGTTCATACATCCTGAATAATCTCGACACCGTATAGTAGGTCAAAGCATCTCTCCATCCGGGCTTAATATGCGGGACATCACCGTCAGCGCTCAATTCGGCCTGCGGGAAGGAAAATCCTACTATTCGTATCGTTTCAGAGGAAGAACTGCAAATTGGATAAGTACCTATTGTCACCCCGGCATAATCATTTGCCATCTTTGTGTAATAATAAACCGGAGTCCCATATATTTTATTTTCGGGAAGGTTGGCATATCCACCAGGATAAGGAGATAAAGGAACGCCAAATTTTGTGGAATCGTCTATGTACTTTACGGTATGGATGTGATAGATGTAAGCTAAATTGGCAGCATCGGCAAAAGTGTAAGTTTCCTGATTAGCAACAGTGGTAATATCAACGGTTTTTTCAATGCACTTCGCTCGCCTGGCGAAATCATAATATCCTTTATTTATTAAATGCTTAACTCTTTTCAGAGTAAAGTCTGTCTGACCCTGGATCTCCTGGCATAAATCTAAGACATCATCCTGAATTTGGTTGAACGTCAGTGCGGACATTAGCCCCAACTCCTTGAATTATAATACCTCTTTGTCTTAATAAGTACAAAGCCAATTCGGTATCTCCTCCCATCTTTGTACCGATCAGCCTTTCATAAGCAAAATCTATACTTAAATCTTCTACCCATCCTGGTAAATCAGTATTATCAGATACTGCCAGATCGCCCGGAACTTTTATATAATCATAAGTCAAGGCCACAGCAGCTGCAGGACTTACTTCTATCCCGCCATTTTTTACCCGGTAGTATTTATCTTCACCATCCCCCAACGAATTAACATTGGAAGATAGATATTTCCAACGCCATGCTTCTTTTACTTCATGTGCTGGAATGGTCGCAACCGTCACTACAGAATTTTCCATCATTCTCACAAAACCAGTTGCAAAAGCCAAAAAGCCAGCGCCTGAAGTAGTTCCACTCCCGACAACTTTTAAATTTGGAAGCATCCAATCAGGTAAAACAGCAGCCAATGCCCTCCGACCAATATTGACAAAAGCATCAACCATGGTAGTGGCATATTGAGAATCAGCCGATGATTGACCTAATAATTGATAAACTCTTGCTTGAGCAGTAGCAGCAGTCATTTCTTATAAATCTCCCAATATAAACCCTCCCCGGCTTTTTAGACCGGAGAGGGGTTAGAGTTAAAGATTATACTATCCGGCAAAATTTAGCTTCAATGTAGCCAGTAGTATTTGCAGCAACAGCCTGTAAAGCGATGAGTGGCGAATTTGATGCCTCAAATATATCATCTTCATCCGCACCTTCCTGTCCCTGTACCGCACCTTCGGGTGAAGCTAGCGGAGCTAAGGGTTCATTCAGAACAATAGCAGCACTGGTCGAATGGCCAGCCGCTACCCGGCGGCAGTGTCCGCCTACCTGAATCCAACCAAAATATCCAGAGGTAATTGTTCCGATTGCCACTCCCATGATCAATTCTGTAGTTGCATCAGTTTTTTCCATAATATAAGGATTATGGATATACAGAACCGCATCATCGGCGAAGGTTTCTAATGTAATATCATCCAGAATTACATCAACTTCGCTTGATGCCACAAAAGCAGCGTGTTCTTTAATCCGGTATCCGACTCCCAACCCGGCAGCGGTCGCCTGTGAGATATAATATCCGGCGTAATATCCGGCGGCTCGGGCAGTGACAATACCGTCCACATGGATAGTATAAACACCAGCAGCAGCAAGCGCGCCATCTACCACGATAGAGGTATCCCAGGCAGCTTTAGCAACGGCAGTTACGCACTGTCCTACCGCAAGGGCTTCATTCGCTTTGATATACCGGTAAAAATTCCCAAATACATCCATGGCGATTTGCCCTAACTGAAAACGGGCAGTTGCATCATTACGTTGCAGGCCGCCTTCAGGGAAAAGAGCAGGGAATCCAGTGATTTTTTCAGTAGACATAATATTTCTCCCTTTCTATTAACTTGCGGCCAATGAAGACCATTTGTAGAACATCCGGCGATTACTAAGTGCCAGTTGCCCCATGAATAATATCTGGCCAACTCGTCCGTCCTGATTAGTCGGGACTTTAAAGCCAGTGAATTTAAAGTTAGCATCCGGATGATAATACAGAGTCAAAAACTCCGTATTCATCATGTACATATAATAATCCGGAACTTTCTCGTCAACAGTGATCGGCACTCCACGGAATTCAAGAGTATCAAACCCGGCATCAGCCAGGAATTTTGCTCGCTCACTCTGAACATACCGTGCATTAACCTGCAGGGTCTGCTCGTAAATGTCAAAGACTTCCTGTGAAGTGACAATCAAGTTTGGAGTTTTCCCCAGATGTTTACATGAGTTCCAACCAGCCCGCAACAGTGTATGAATATAAGAAGTAGAAGTTGAGTTCTTCATATTCGCAGCAGTGTGAGCAGTCGCATCACTACCAGAAACCCACCATGTGTAAGTAGCTCCGTCAATTCCGCCGTAACTTCCACTCCCGACCGCAGAGGCCAATCCAATAATCCCTTTGGTATCACTTCCGGTGTATATACCATCGGCAAGGAAATCTGACAAAGCCATTTCTGCACCGTCAATCCTGGTTTCAAGAAGTTTAAGAACGGCTGCTTTGCCTTTATTTTTCCGTTCATCTTCACCAGAAATACCCACAGAGACATAAGCATTTCCCCAATCATACTTTGCCGCAGTAAGGTCATCAGGGATAGTTACATCCATTACATCCCAACCGCTATACCAGCCCCTTGAGGTATTCTTGGCATAGCGAAGTGGAACTTTAATATCGGTTCCACCTTCAACCACACGGCCATCACGCCGGAGAATACTCAAAAGTGCTGAAGAGTCGAAAATATTATCGACCAATTTCGGGACATAATGGTCCTGGGTAATCGCAGTTAAATAATTATAATCCAGAGCCATTTCAATTACTCCCTAATCATTAGTAAAAAGTTTATTCTCGTCAACACGATCTTGAAGATACTTGGTAATTTCGCTGTAATTTTTAAAAGACTTTTTCTCGGTATCCAACTTCCCGGGTTCGCCGTCACCTTCTACGTGCATATCTTTCAGCTTTTGCTGAGAGTCACGGATCTGTTCGGCGGTTTGCTTCTGTGCCTTAGTGGTTAAGGCATCGAAGTTCATCATTTTATAGGCGAGTTCCAGCCCCTCTTCAATATCACCACTGAGCAGAAGGTTGTGACTCCCGGCAAAATCAAGAACTGCTTTCTTGTCGTACTTCGGAGAATCCTTTGTGGAACTCCATTTTTTCGACAATTTTTCATTAGCAGTTTCAATATCCTTTGCCAGAGAATCAACATCCTTCTTTTCGATCCGGCTTTCAATCTGCTGAATCTTTTCGGAAACCTGTTTGGTCGTATCTTCAAGACTTTTAATTATTTTAGCCAAACGCGGATCCTCAAAACTCTCTACCTCTTCAGACTGAATAGCCTTCTGTTCTTTGGCTGTCAACTTACGCCCGGTGTACTTCTCAATATCGGACTTCAAAAGCTCCCACGCACCTTCGTCTGTCTGGGCTAGCTCCAGACGTTTGTTCCAATTATCAACTACTCTGCGCAGTTCGGCTCTCTCACTCCAAACTTGATCAGCACCATATCCCTTCTGAGCCAGGTCAGTCAACTGTTGCCTGTGTTCGGGATTAGACAAATCGTATGTGCGGTTCTCTTCCTTATACTTCAGAGTAACCGTCCCCTTAAACTCGCCGTTGCTCTTCCCAGAGTCGGTCTTTGATTCTAATTCATCGTTCATATTTTTTAGACACTCCTTTCGAGTTGGTCTAGTTAAGTGTTCCTTTAGATATCAGGTTACCAGCCTCCTGCTCGGTCGGTCTGCGCTTCCCTGTCTTTTCTATGACCCAGCAAGAAGACATTACCACCCGTACAGCCTCTTCTATCCCCTGTTCAATAAATCCGTGAGTGGCAATTCTGTTCATTACTTCCAAATAATCCTTTATGCTTACCGTTGTCATCGCCATTGTTTAACTCTCCGTTTTAAAGGTTCCCACGTTACCTTGCATTTCGTATTTCTGCAACCGGTTCGTCATGGTGTTAATTTCTTTTTTCAACTGATCGTTTTGATCCTGAAGTTGAGTAGATACCGTCCTAAGATAATTAATCTCTGAAGTACGCTTCAACACATCATACGCCTTCGGATCATCTACCTCTTCCAGTACAGCCTGGTTATCATAGACTCCATGCTGCCGCATCAGAATAGCTTCCTGAAGTTTCTGCATTTTAGAAGTCGGCATCATGGATTCAGTGTCCACCCGGATGTTTTTGATCAGAGTCGCCTTATCTTTAAATTTACCCCACTGCATATATTCTGGCTGGTTATCAGCACCAACAATTTCAAAGACTTCATCAGGTGGAAGATAATTTTGCATCAACAGCACAGCATTAGTAGCCATCAGTTTAAGAGCAGTAGCATAATGGGATAAAGGATTTCCAACGACTTTAGAACTGGCCTGGAGGAGATTTTCGACTAAGGTATTGGGTGGCGATCCCTTTGGCATCTGACCTGCCATTAAATCGGTACGGTGGGCGCGCTTATAAATAAAATCTACAGTCCAGGCAAGGTCATTAAAATACTGCGATGGTAATTCTTTCCCAAAATCGATATCGATATCATCATGGTTGACTACCGGGATCCACTTCCCTATTATATTATTAAGTTTTGATAAATTCCCTTTGAGCTTGTCCCAGGTTCCGATCCTGACTTTGCGGATCCCATTATTTAAAAGATTGATATTCATCACGATCGAGTTCTTCCGGTGGTTCACATCATCCTGTGGATCGATTAGATCTTCTCCCAAACTTTTACCCCAATATGAATCCCGCCGTTTAAACCAATCAAACTTAATCCAGACATCACGCCAGTCAATCGGAGCCATTGGATTCGGCTTATCTGACAATAACTGCCCCTGGGAGTAAGTTACTACCCTGCCATACGGATATTTTCTCCGTTTGGTAGCTTTTGGAAATCCCTGATGTTTCTCGATATGATAAAGTACCAGTTTAATAATACTGTCATCTTCGCCACCACGCAGAGTATTAAGAAATGCCTGGTGTGATTCAATGTGTTTAATATGATGGTCCGTTACTAAAACGGGATGATCCTGCAAAGAAGCAAAAGCTCCGTGTTCCTCTACCGTCTCTCCCGGGGTGAAAGGGATCTCTTCCATGGTCCCGTCTTCCATCCACATCTCTACAATCAGGCATTGTCCAATAACATCGTCAGCTATACGCTTAATCGAGTTATCTTTAAGATCGATGATCTGGGATGGCATAGTGTAACTGGTATTTCCTTCGTAGGTTTTCATCACCGAATAAATATCTCTCGGGTGCATCTTGGCATTTTCAATGCCATATTCCGGTGCCAGATCAATTCCATACGTTCTTTTAATATCTGCCACATTCTTCATGATCAGATGTGCAATATACCGAAGATTCCTTTTGTTTTTCGCCTGGGGATCCGGGATAATCGCATATCCAGGAATAACCACAAAGTCCGGGTATCCACGAATAGAACCCGTCTCGTCCACAAAAGAATTTTTTAGGATTGTTTTGATATGGACAGAGCCGGCGGTCTCGGCTTCAATGATTGCATCTTCTCCCTTATCATTCCACTCACACATATCATACACAACGTCACCCACAACCTGATTCAGGGACTTGGCATCCCATACATCCATTCGTTCCTGGGATCTAAATATCCATTTCGGCTTGTTGGCAGTTAAATAAGACACCCAGCTTTCGTGAACTTCACCGAACACATTGTATATTTTATTTCCTACGGACTTCGGTTCAGACTTATGAAGATGAATCCCATCGTAATACTTAATATTCATCTCCCTTTTACGCAGCATCTGCTGGTATTCAGGGTTGTCCCTGGCCACCTTCAGTAATGATTCACAAAAACTGACGATTTCAGGAGTGTCTTTTTTTACTTTTTTGGTTATTTTATTTCCCATTCGTCATCTTCGGTTTTAATTTTACCATCTGCATTGGTCTGCAGACGTTGAGCCATTTCTTCGGGTTCAAGAATCTCGAAATCTTCTGGTTTATATTTCTCTTTTTCTGCCAAAATTGGCTCCTTTTTAGCTAATTTTGACCCTAAAATCAAAAAAAATGCGTTAGAAACGACCAAAATCAGCGTAAATACAATCAGTTCCATACTAAATAAACCGTAAAAATTTTTCGTATGGGATTTTTCTCTCCACTTTGAAGGTGTGACCCATACCCGGGATGGTCCATTCAAAAACAAAATGAACAAAATCGGGTATCTCTTCACCCTTTTCATTGAACTTATAATTCAGTGAACCGGTGAATGGCGCAACTTCAAAATGAAAATGAATACAATCAAAGGCAATCGCCTTGCAGGTTGGACCCAGATGATCAAATAATTTATCCATCGAAAGGTCTGACCTGAACATCGCAACAAGGTCCCTCTTTTGACCCATGGTAAAATCCCGGAGGACTTCGACCCGTGGCTCTTTCTTTACTTCTACAGGTTTACTTTCCGGTTGGCTTCCACTTGCCACTTTCGACCCCGTAAAGGAGTCTTCTTTGGGCTTCGGCTTTTGCTCTACTGGCATGGCGGCCTTTGACTTTGCCTGTTTGGCTGTTGATGGTGACATATATATCGCCCTCTTTTTTGATGGTGTATGGCATATTAAACTCCTAAATATGCGTTGGTTATTCCTCCGTAATTCTGAACCTCATCGAATGAAACATCTACTGTTTTTCCATTTATGATAATGGGTTTAAAATTTACCTGTGGTAATGGATCTACTGGTTCTATGACCTCAAAATTCCCCTCGAACACAAACTCAACGATCCTCCGGCGGTTTTCCATCATGTGATCATCCTTGTCCAGCGGTCGCTCACTGCCGGCTTTCTCGTCCCTCAGGCGACCCCTCATGTCGGGATACCGGTATTTAGTGGTTTCCCATCGGGTTCTCTCCAGAGAGTTAAAAGTCATCAACCGTGGTTTATCCCCGTCCCCGGTTACCAGCATCAGTTCCCTGGTTTTATGAATACCGCCCTGCAGATCTTTAGACCCTTTGATCGGATATATACCCGCTTCCGTGAATTGCTCAACTGTTGTCCGGGTATTGTCATCCCGCTGGTCACCCGTCCATGCGGATGGGTCGCACAGAGCAAGGTCATGCTTCCGGCCAAGTCTCATTTCAATCATTTTAAGATCATTGGAAAACTCTGGTATTGTGCCACCCCGGAAATACTCTGCCACTTCGTACAGATTCGGTTTACCGTTTTTCAAGGGGAACGGACCAGAACCTTCGGTGTCTACCCAGGTCCACAGTGCCGCATGATCTGTCCGGGTATGAGGATCGATCGCTAGGATTAAATATCCTTTTTCTTCGGGTATGGCAAACGGATCTACCACCCACGGAGTCCTGTCCCGGTATTCTTTAAACACCAGACCGCCGCGGGCTTTAAATTCGCCATGCAGACGGATTTCGATTTCATCCTTATCGATACACTGTTCCATTATGACCTTAACGGTCTTGGAGGAAATTATCGGGTTGTCCTCTGTCCGCATCTTGATGGCATAAATATCTTTGTCGCCTTTTTCAAACTTATCCCAGATCTGATCCTTGATCCAGGTGATACCCTTTACTGCAGTCATCCCTCCAATAATTCTGCCCTGGCTCGAAAGTACACGCATCAGGTTTTCCTGATAATGTTCGGAAGTCGGTTCCTCGTCAAAATGAATAGCATCACGGGACGTACCGCCGTGAGCATCCAGATCCTGATCCAAACTCATAAACTCCAGCACACTGCCGTTTTTCCATTCCACCCGGCGCTTTTTTTCATTGTCTATCCCATCGTACTTAATATCAGCCCGGGTCCACCACTTCCGGTATTCAGGACCTACAAACTTCTCCACCCCGTTTGGGAAATCCACCGCCACTACCCTCACCGTCACTGGCACAGACCGGATCCATTTCTTGCGTTTCAACAGATCTTCGCATTGCCGTTTCACGTTATCATCCCAGGATTCTGTCACCAACTTCTCAAGATTTTCACGCTGGAGCGGATGCCAGCCTTCACACTGCATCAGCAACTCCATCACGCAGGTGGCTGTTTTCCCGGAACGGTTCCCCCCGAAGATCCATTTGATAAAATGAGGCTGTAAAAAAAACCAGTATGCCTTATCATTAGGTCTATAAAAATTACGACCCTGAGCCTGTTCCCAGGCCACCAGCTGCCTAGCGATCTTAACCTTTTCGTTAGGATCCATCTTGCTCAGTTTCCCGTCATAATCCAGTCGGGCAACCTGCTTTAAGACTGCAGCCGGACGATCTTCTGGTTTATCTAAATACCAGTACATCTTACCTCTGAACGACCATTTTAATCCAGTCAATAGACACGGTTTTATCAGCAGCACCATTTTTCACTGCAATGAGCGGAGATAATTCCTCGGTGTCAGGGAATAAGGTAGTAGTCGTGGCAGTAGTCCCCACCGAAGTTCCATTGACATAAAAACTAACAGAACTGACTCCGTTAAAATAAATTCCGGCTGTTACATACGTCCCGGCCACCAGTGTGGCCACAGTAGTGGTATCAAATGCCCCACCCGCTGTTTGAAATATCCGTAGCAGTAATTGTGGTGATGCCTCAAGAACTATGAATCCAACTACATCTTTGTCAGCAATATCAGCACCAGTATCATTGATAAAATCTGCGGCTGCCGAAGCTTCCTCTGCTAATCCTAAAAATATGTTTCCAGCATCAGTGACTGCATCCGTTGTAAACCGATATTCCACCCAGGACTTTAACCCGGAACTTGCCGTATATTCGAGGTAAGTATCCGTATTCAGTTCACCCATTTGCCATTCGACTTCATTGTTGGAGCCAGTGGCCGGAGTGAGGGTTATAATTCCACCAAGAGTTCCAGCAGTCGAGGCCACAACATAACTCGCATCACCACCCACCAGCCAACCTTCCAAGGCATTTGTAGTTGCCACAAGGGGTTGACCAACAAAATCAGTAAAATACTGATAACTACCCGATGGATTAGATTGAGGTAGCGGGCAATCCGCCCAGAAACCCGTCCCCTGGACAATTTCACTACTCACATTCAGTGCCGCATTCATGTCGACCGTAGTCGTGGTGATCTCAATTTCCGTATCCGCATCAATATCCAGTTGCCCATCTGTAGAGGAATTAATATAAATTGCTGAATCCCGGAACTGAGCCTTACTCGACCCGTAAATAAAAATGTCGTAAAAATACGGGGCTACCTGGGCGATCGTGTCCTTGACCGTGTACAAACCCACCAAAATTACCACACATCCCAAAATGAAAAATAACTTCTTCACCTTTACTACCCTCCTAACTTTGTTATTATTTTGTTCTCAACTATTTGAATATCAGGCTTGTCCTTCTCTTTCTTCGCCTGGTAATAACTCTGCTGTAAAAAATCAAACGGTATCGCTACCAGAACCACCCCGTTGATCGAAAGAGATACATGATTCGTTTTCCTGTCATAACTCGACCGGTAATACGTCTTTACATGCTCGCCGTTCATTGAAATATCCCTCCGTGTATTGCCGCCCAGACACTAAACAACGCCGTCAGTACGCTTGTAAAAATCACCAAAATAATATCCCACCACCGGGACGATTTATCATTCGCCTGTTTTCTGTGCATCTCCTTTAAATCGTTAATTTCAAACGTGTGTGTGTCAATCGTCTGGTATATAGAATCCTTCCCATCCCGTTTTTCAAACAACACCCTTTTCACGCCCATAATGTCATTCTTGATCTCCTCTACGTCCTTGACCAGATTCCCTTGACCTACTCGGAGAGCTGCCAGATCGGACATTATCGTGGACTGTGTTAAACTAAAATTCGTGGCCATGTCTGAAATTACTTTCGTCTGTGACAACTTAAACTCGGACAGCAAAAATGAAAACCTGTCCGCACTGTCCTCGTTAATACCCGGTGTCTTTCTTGGCATTCCTGATCCCCTTTCCCTCTAATTAACGAATACCCGGGGCAGGGAGGAGACCACTATGCGTGGACTTCTACCCCGGGATCCGACTTATTCTCGCTTCCTGAAAATTTCATACACCGCCGTCATACCCCCTATCACCACCATCAACCCCCCAAATTCCTCCACCAACACACTCACCAAATGCACAAAACTGAATTCCGGCCACTCCCCCCCAAACTCCAAAACCGCAAAATGCGCCATACTCCATGCCAGTGGAAATATGATTACCCAATGAAAAAATATCTTCACTAAATTCGGCAAACTCTTCCGAACCTCCGCCTTCCGTTGCATCATTACCATCCCCTTACCTCCACCCCCACTAACTTGAAAATTGTCCCATTAATCCGTAAATCTCTCGACACAGACCCTAATGAATTCACCCCGCGCACTTGCACACCCACCCCCGCGTTTTCCCGCCCCCTGGGGTCGCGGGCACACACCCCCCTGGGGGTCTCCGCCTGGCGCGCGCTGCCCGCCTCCCTCATTTCGTCCGTGTCCGCGAGCGTACCCGCAGCCATCCCTCCCGCTATATTTCTATTGATTTTTCGTTTTCCGTTTTGCATACGCTTATCAATCTAGTTTACATAATGGATATTCTACAATTTTTGTACTGTTGTTTTTATTGGAGTTAAGGTTATGCAGATAATTATCATGCGTTATTGCCATTAAGTCAGATATATTTATGCATTTATTTGGATATATCTTCATATTCTGCTTCTTGAATATTTTCGCCCTGGGTAGCTAGTATCCGGCGGATCTCTGGTCCGCTATTAGTGACTGTGATATTGTGCTGCAGGTTGATCTCGGTGCGGTCGCCATATATCTCCCGGCGATAAGTAGTAAGGGCCAGCTTGCGATCCTGGAAGCCTTCACGCGATGGCTCTGCAGCCACTACAAACATACTTTCTTCGCATTTATCGAGATGAAAATCGAGTACATAATCGTAGGCTTTTTTGAAACGTTCATCACGTTTGAGGAGGTCATTTATAGCAGAAACAGTAACGCCGACTTTGGCAGCTGCGACTGTTTTGTTATATCTTTCAGCGAGGTATTTGAGGAATAGTTTTCTTTTATTTTTAGTTAATTTAGCATTGAAAGGTTTTATTTCTGGTTTACCAGGATCAGGGAATTTGAGAATAATATTTTTACTAGCTGGGGGTTGTGGAGTGAGTTCTTTTTTTTCTACTTCTAATTCGACTTCGATATTCATGGTTGGTAATTTATTGGTAAGAAGTTGTAAAAGTCAATAGGCAAGTACGGAAAGTTTTTTTATGCAGTTTTTCTAATAAAAAATAGGTTTTGGGAGTATTTAAGCATATAGTTATATAAATAACACATAGTTTTATATTATACATAGTCTTTAAAAAAAGAATAATAATATAATATATATAATAATATATTAAACACATAGATTAGTTAGTACACATAGAATGCCCTTAGAACGGCAATTTTTCTTCATTTTCAATGGGTTCAGGGGTTATTTCATTGATTAATGGGGCGATTTTGTTGTATTTGGGATCCGCCCAGTTTTCAATGGATTGGGATTTTTCATCGTAAAACAGTTTGATGGTCCCGGTTTGCCCATCGCGGTTCTTGGCTACAATAACCTCCAGGTAGTTGGTGAGGTCTGTGCCGGATTTATCTTTGATCATCCCGTATTTGAAAGGGCGGAAAAGAAGCAGTACCTGATCGGCATCCTGCTCAATGGCTCCGGATTCTCTTAAATCAGAAAGAGATGGGTTTTTATTGGTACGTTGTTCAACGGCGCGGGAGAGCTGAGAAAGAACTATGATCGGGATATTGAAATGTTTAGCCATGATCTTGATGGATCGGGAAATTTCCTCCACCTGCTGGTTGCGGTTCTGGCCTGGTGGCATATCCAAAAGCGTGAGGTAATCGATAAATACGGTTTGGACATTGTATTTTTTAACTACGCCGGAGATCCTGTTTTTTAGTCCTGCCAGGTTATGTTTGGAAGCATCATCGATGTAGATGGGAAGCCCTATTAAACGCTCGCAGCCACGCTTAAAACCCTCATAACCCCCCAGGTTCCTACCTTCGCCCTGGGCTAGTCGTTTCAAGAGGTACTGCGCTCTCATTTCCAGGCTGAAGAAAGCTACTGGCTGTTTATGGCGGGCGATATTCTTGGCCATTACCAGGGCGAGCGCTGTCTTACCCATCGAAGGCCGTCCGGCGATCACGCACATATCACCTGCTTTAAATTTAACGGTCCTGTCAATGTCCAGATCAGTAGTTAGTACCGAGGAATTGATAGAATCAAAGAAATCTTGAGAAGAGAATTCATCGATTAAATCGTTAAGATAATATATTTTCTGATTATCATAGCCAATGATATCATCCATCTGGTTTCTTAAAAACTCAATACATTCATTTGGGCTTTTACCTTGTTCAAGCAGATCGTTGACAGATCCCACCAAGAAAATGATTCTTCGTTTTTTAAAATCTTCCAGAATTTCACTAATAAACACATCGATCTGTGATGATTTATAGCCATAACGAGATGCAAGATTAATTGCATAAGATTCTTGACCTTCCATGCGAATTGGGTCTATTTTTTCATTAGCCATATACAATTTAAGGCATTTATCAAAGATCAACCGATTAGTAGGATTAATTAGATTTTCGTATTTAATTGTAGAAAATACCAGGTCATGTACTTCTGGATCTGTTAAGATAGATCCGATAAGAGATGATTCAGCTTCTTTGTTGTAAGGTAGTGGATTCATATTACCCTTTCTAATATTGTTGGATCGTTTGGTTTGTTTTGTGAGTCATTTTGTTTCCAGGTTCTAACGGCAGCTTTCCAGTCTTTCAT